>Ga0055479_10000117_pt1 | contig 13154 bp, 10 predicted proteins | sample Muzzi_PWC_D1_FD_57941 | JGI IMG/M metagenome (GOLD analysis project Ga0055479, IMG submission 57941) | Wetland microbial communities from San Francisco Bay, California, USA, that impact long-term carbon sequestration - Muzzi_PWC_D1 | ecosystem: Environmental > Aquatic > Marine > Wetlands ...
CCGGCGGCCTTTGATCTCGGTGAGGCGCACAAGGTGGCGATCCTGTCGGTCACCGAGGGCGAGGACAAGCCGATCAAGTATCCGGACATGTTCCACGCCGCCGACCTGGTGTTGCTGAACAAGATCGATCTGCTGCCCTACCTGCAGTTCGATGTCGACCGCTGCATCGAATACGCCCGGCGTGTGAATCCCGGCATCAAGGTGCTGCAGGTGTCGGCAACCAGCGGCGCGGGCATGGATGGCTGGTACAGGTGGATCAGGGCGACGCAGCAGCTTGCGTTGATCGGGCAGTAACCATGTGTCTTGCACTCCCTGCAAGAGTCGTCGCCATCGATACGGAGACCGATATGGCCACCGTCGCACTGGGCGAGGTGAAGAAAGATGTTTCACTGGCGCTGGTGGAGGACGTACAGGTGGATGACTTCGTGCTGATCCATGTCGGTTATGCACTCAACAAGGTCAGCCAGGAAGAGGCCGAGCGAACCCTGCAGCTGTTTGCCGAGGCCGGGCTGACGGGCGAGGTGCAGCCATGAAATATGTCGAGGAATTTCGCCAGCGCGACCTGGCGCAGCAACTCGCGGCGGCGATCAGGAATGAGGTGAATCCCGGGCGACAGTACAACCTCATGGAATTCTGCGGTGGCCACACCCACGCGATCTTCCGTTACGGTGTGCAGGACCTGATGCCGGCCAATGTGAAGTTCGTGCATGGCCCGGGCTGCCCGGTCTGCGTGCTGCCGATCGGCCGCATCGACAACGCCATCCAGCTGGTGGAGCAGCACGATGTCATCCTCTGCAGCTACGGGGACATGCTGCGGGTACCGGCCAGCGAACGCAAGAGCCTGCTGAGGGTCAAGGCGTCAGGTGGTGACATCCGCATGGTGTATTCCACCCAGGATGCCCTGCGGATCGCGCGTGACAATCCCGGCCGGCAGGTGGTGTTCTTTGCGATCGGTTTCGAGACCACCACCCCCCCGACCGCGGTCGCGATCAGGCAGGCGCACGCCGGAGGGCTCGATAACTTCAGCGTGTTCTGCAACCACGTGCTGACGCCGGCAGCCATCCAGAACATCCTGGAATCCCCCGAGGTGCGCACAATGGGATCGATCTCCATCGACGGGTTTTTCGGTCCCTCACATGTCAGTTCCATTATCGGCAGCCGGCCCTACGAGTTTTTCGCCGAGGAGTTCCAGCGCCCGGTGGTTATCGCCGGCTTCGAGCCGCTGGATGTCATGCAGTCCGCGCTGATGCTGATCCGGCAGCTCAATGAAGGCCGGCATGAGGTGGAAAACGAGTACACGCGCGTGGTCAGCCGCGAGGGCAACCTCAAGGCCCAGTCGCTGGTTGCGGAAGTGTTCGAGCTGCGCCGCAGCTTCGAGTGGCGCGGCCTGGGGCTGGTGCCCTACAGCGCCTTGCAGATCAAGGCAGATTTCGCCGGGCTGGATGCGGAGCGGCGCTTCGACATGCCGGCGATCAGCGCCTCCGATGTGAAGGGCTGCGAGTGTCCGTCTATCCTGCGCGGCGTGAAGCGGCCCACCGACTGCAAGCTGTTCGGAACGGTGTGCACGCCGGATAACCCGATGGGTTCCTGCATGGTCTCGTCGGAAGGGGCCTGTGCGGCCTACTGGAGTTACGGGCGGTTTCGTCAGCCGGAGATGCCGGACAGCGAGGAGTCCGCGGCATGAATGCCGTGGTCAAGCGCTTTCCGGTACGCCTCGATATCCGCCGTGGCGCGGTCGACATGACGCACGGCAGCGGCGGCCGGGCCATGGCGCAGCTGATAGACGAACTGTTCGTCAAACACCTGGACAATGTACTCCTGCGCCAGGCCAATGACCAGGCGGCGTTTGTGGTGCCGGCCGGACGCATGGTCATGAGCACCGACGGCCACGTGATCTCGCCGCTGTTTTTCCCGGGAGGGGATATCGGTTCCCTGGCCGTGCACGGCACCATCAATGATGTCGCCATGTCCGGCGCCAGGCCACTGTACCTCTCCGCCGGTTTTATCCTCGAGGAAGGATTCCCGCTCGCGGATCTGGAGCGGGTGGTGGCCAGCATGGCGCATGCAGCAACGACTGCCGGGGTCCCCGTGGTGACGGGAGACACCAAGGTGGTTGAAAGAGGCAAGGGCGACGGGGTTTTTATCACCACGACCGGTGTGGGCATGGTGCCGGCGGGGGTGGAGATCTCCGGGGATCGTGCCCGGCCCGGGGATGCCGTGCTGGTTAGCGGGAGTCTGGGTGACCACGGGGTGGCCATCATGTCCAGCCGTGAAAACCTGGAGTTCGAGACCCGCATCGAGTCCGATTCCGCGGCGCTGCACGGGCTCGTTGGAGACATGGTTGCTGCCGTACCCGGGATTCATTGCCTGCGTGACCCGACCCGCGGCGGTCTCGCCACGACCCTGAATGAACTCGCCCGGCAATCCGGCGTCGGCATGCTGCTGCAGGAGGACGCCATTCCGGTCAAGCCGGAAGTGACGGCTGCCTGCGAACTGCTGGGGCTCGACCCGCTGTATGTCGCCAACGAAGGCAAGCTGGTCTGCATCTGCAGCGAGCCCGATGCGGCGCGTGTGCTGGAAGTCATGCAGGCGCACCCGCTGGGCCGGCAGGCCGCGATCATCGGGTCGGTGATCGAGGACCGGCACGGCTTCGTGCAGATGCAGACCAGCTTCGGCGGCAGCCGGATCGTGGACTGGCTGGCCGGAGAGCAGCTGCCGAGAATCTGCTAGGAGCCTGGTATGCGCATCCTGTTTCTCACGCACGCCTTCAACAGTCTCACACAACGACTGTTTGTCGAGTTGCGGGAAATGGGCCATGACGTCTCGATAGAGTTCGACATCAATGATGCGGTGGCCGTTGAAGCGGTGAAACTGTACCGCCCGGACCTGATCATTGCCCCCTTCCTGAAGCGGGCAATTCCCCCGGAAATCTGGCGCCGGCATGTGTGCCTGGTGGTACACCCGGGCATCCCCGGTGACCGCGGACCCTCCGCCCTGGACTGGGCCATACTCAACCGGGAGGCGTACTGGGGGGTGACGGTCCTGCAGGCCAACGCCGATATGGATGCCGGTGATATCTGGGCGACCAGTGATTTCCCGATGCGGGATGCCAGCAAGGCCAGCCTGTATCGCAGTGAAGTGACCGCGGCAGCCGTTGCTGCCGTCAGGGAGGCGGTGGCGCGTTATGCCGCCGGTGACTACCGGCCCCGGCCGCTCGATGCGGTGGAGCCCGGGGTGCGCGGTGAACTGCGCCCCCTGGTGCGGCAGTCGGACAGGGCGATCGACTGGCAGCGGGACGACACCGCTGGCGTGTTACGCAGGATTCGCAGCGCCGACGGTTTTCCCGGGGTGCGCGATACCCTGTTCGGACGCGAGTGCTTTCTCTACGACGCCCGCCCGGAAAAACGGCTGCGGGGTGCGCCGGGCGACGTGATCGCGCGTAGCGGCGGCGCCATCTGCCGTGCCACCGTCGATGGCGCGGTGTGGATCGGCCACCTGCGCGACAAGACCGCTGCCCACCCGTTCAAGCTGCCGGCGACCTGCCTGCTTGCGTGCGAGGTCGAGCGCCTGCCGGAGATCGCCGCCGACCGGGACACCGGCTATCTCGATATCTGGTACGAGGAAGCCGGGAATGTCGGGTATTTGTATTTCCCCTTCTACAACGGCGCCATGGGTGCGCAGCAGTGCGAACGCCTGCGGCAGGCCTACCGCGATGCCTGTAGTCGCGACACCCGGGTTATCGTGCTGATGGGCGGGCCGGACTTCTGGTCCAACGGCATGCACCTCAACCTGATCGAGGCCGCCGCCAGCGCCGCCGATGAATCCTGGCGCAACATCAATGCCATCGATGACCTCGCCGCGGACATCATCAACACGACCTCGCATCTCACGATTGCGGCCCTGTGCGGGAACGCCGGTGCCGGCGGGGTGTTCCTGGCGCGCGCCGCGGACTACGTCTGGGCGCATGCGGGGGTCATTCTCAACCCGCATTACAAGGACATGGGCAACCTGTTCGGTTCGGAGTACTGGACCTATCTGCTGCCACGCTATGCCGGCGCTTCCCGTGCCGAACAGATCACCCGGGCACGCCTGCCGATGGGTCCGCGCGAAGCCTGCGACATCGGTTTGCTGGATGCCTGGTTCGGCAGCGGCCGGCAGGACTTCGAGGCGCAGCTCGCGGGCAGGGCAGCCGCGCTGGCGCAGAGCGACACGTACCATGTGCTGCTGGAAGAGAAAGTTGCACGCCGCCGGCAGGATGAGGCGGACACGCCGCTCGAGTGCTATCGCAACGCAGAGCTGGAGAAAATGAAGCTCAATTTCTACGGCTTCGACCCGAGCTATCACGTCGCCCGCTATAACTTCGTCTACAAGGTTCCCAGGTCGAGAACCCCGCTCACCATTGCGGCGCATCGCCGGACAAGACCGGCGGGCAAGATGAGGCAGGTCTCGTGACGGCCTTGCCGACCGTTTTGATCGTCGATGACGAGGTGCGCAGCCTGGAATCACTGCAGCGCATCCTGGTCGACGATTTCGAGGTGCAGGTTGCCAGCAACGTGCAGGAGGCGGAGGCGCTGCTGCAGACGGAATGGGTGCAAATCATTCTCTGCGACCAGCGGATGCCGGAGACCACCGGCGTCGAGTTTCTCACCCGGGTACGGGAGCAGTGGCCCGATGTCATCCGCATGATCATCTCCGGCTACACGGATTCCGAGGACATCATCAATGCGCTCAACGATGCCGGGGTTTACCAGTACATTACCAAGCCATGGCATCCCGAGAACCTGATCCTGACGCTGAAGAACGCGGCCGAGTTGTTCCGGCTGCAGCGCCAGAACGAGCTGCTGTCGATCGAACTCAAGTCGTCACCGCGGCGGCTCGAGGAGACCATGGCCAGGAAGCGGGAGAACCTGCGTGACGACTTCAACTGTGAAGACGGTATCGTGCGTACCCCGCAGAGTTGCATGAATGATGTGTGCGACAAGGTCCGCCGCGTGTCGCCCTATGACATCTCCGTGCTGTTGACCGGCGAGTCGGGAACCGGCAAGGAACTGGCGGCGCGCGCGCTGCACTACAACAGCCAGCGCTGGGACAAGCCGTTCGTCGTGGAGAACTGCGCGGCCCTGCCGGACGAGCTGCTCGAGAGCGAGATGTTCGGCTACAAGAAGGGCGCGTTCACCGGGGCAATCGAGGACAGGACCGGCCTGTTCGAGCGCGCCGACGGCGGCACCGTCCTGCTGGACGAGATCGGAGAGGTGTCTCCGGCGTTCCAGGTCAAGCTGCTGCGCGTGCTGCAGGAAGGCGAGATCAGACCGCTGGGTTGCGGCAGGACGCGGCAGGTGGACGTGCGCGTCATCGCCGCGACCAACCGGGACCTGGAGGCCGACGTGCGTGCCGGCAGGTTCCGCGAGGACCTGTACTACCGCCTGACGCCGGTCACCATTCACCTGCCGCCCCTGCGCGACCGGATCACGGATATCCCGGTGCTGGCGAAGGCGCTGCTGGAAACCGCGATGAAACACCTGGGCAAGCAGGTGCGCGGTTTCAGCGACGAGGCGCTGTCCTGCATGCAGGCATACCACTGGCCGGGCAACGTCCGTGAACTGCAGAACGAGATCCAGCACATGCTGGTCATGGGGGATGACGGGGTGCTGGGCGCGGAGCTGTTGTCTCCGCGGGTGCTGCGGGCGGCGCCGGAAGAAGACGAGACCACCCTGGAAATGCTGTCCGGGCTGGACGGCACACTCAGGGAACGCATCGACTCGCTGGAGTCCAGGATCCTGCGCGAAAGCCTGATCCGGCATCGCTGGAACAAGAGCCGGGCGGCGAAGGAGCTGGGGCTCTCCCGGGTCGGCCTGCGCAGCAAGCTGGAGCGCTACGGCCTGGAAAAGGTCGAACAGATCGACGCGCCGGCCTCCCGGGAAGCCGGCGGGTAACGCGGTGACGCCGCTGCCATGACCGAGCTGCGCTCAGGAACCAGCCTTGCCCGGAATGCCGGTGTCGAGGATAACCTCGACCTGAGCCCGTCAACGGAGACCGCATGGATCGAGGTCATCCGGAAGATGGAGTCGGTGTATGCCGACCTGGTGCATTCCCAGGTTCAGGTCGAGGAAAAGAACGCCGCGCTGGAGGAGGCGCAGCAGTTCATCCGCAGTGTCCTGATGTCGATGACCGATGTGCTGGTGGTCTGTGACCTGCGTGCCCGTATCGAGCAGGTCAACCGGGCGCTGGAATACCTGACCGGAAGGCAGGAGGCGGAACTGCTGGGGCAACCCCTGGCCACGCTGTTTACCCGGGAATCCAGGGCATACGTGGAAAATTTCTTCGAAAAGCCCGCCGCGGATGCCGTGGTCGATTGCGAGGTGAGCCTGCTTGGCCGGAACGGCGAGGCGGTGCCCCTCGCCATGAATTGTTCCAGCCGCTACGACGCCGACGGCCGGCTGGTTGGGATGGTGCTGATCGGGCGGCCGGTGGGTGAGTTGCAGCGCGCCTACCAGGATCTGAACAAGGCGCACGAGGAACTCAAGCAGACCCAGCAGCAACTGGTGCATTCGGAGAAAATGGCGGCGCTGGGTCGCCTGGTGGCCGGTGTGGCGCACGAGCTGAACAATCCCATCAGCTTCGTGTTCGGCAACATGCATGCACTGCAGAGTTACGGCGCTCGCATCAACCGTTACCTGGCGGCGGTGGATGCGGGTACGGCTACCGACACGCTGGTGCAGTTGCGTGACGAGCTCAGGATCGGCCATATCATGAGCGACATGAATTCACTCATCGAAGGCACGCTCGAGGGTGCGGAGCGTGTCCGGGACATAGTCCAGGACCTGCGCCGCTATTCCACCAGCCAGAAGGAATCCGCCGCCGACTTTGACCTGCCGGAACTTGTCCGCACTGCCACCCAGTGGGTGACCCGGGCCTGCCGGATCAAGCCTGACATAACCTGGCACCTGCCGGAGACATTGCAGGTGACGGGCCGCAAGGGGCATGTGCACCAGATCCTGGTCAACCTGCTGCAGAATGCCGTGGACGTGATGGAAGACCAGGAACAGCCGCGGATGACCATCAGCTGCCGTAGCAGCGGAGATTTTGCAATGGTCGACGTGCAGGACTCCGGTCCGGGCATCTCGCCGGCGGCGGCCACCAAGCTGTTCGATCCCTTCTACACGACAAAGCCGGTCGGGAAGGGCACGGGCCTGGGCCTGTCCATCAGTTACGGCCTGGCCATGGACCTGGGCGGGACCCTGCAGGCGGTGAACCAGCCGCAGGGTGGCGCGGTATTCACCCTGTCCCTGCCGATCAGGGGCAACGGGCATGACTGAGCAGCGAAAACGGAAGCTGAACCTGTTGTGGCTGCAATCCGGTGGCTGCGGTGGCTGCACGCTGTCACTGCTGTGCGCCGAATCACCCGATGTACTCACCGCGCTGGAGGCCGCGGGTATCCACCTGCTCTGGCATCCCTCGATCAGCGAGGCATCCGGCGATGAATTCCGCAGCCTGCTCGAACAGGTCAGTGCCGGCGACACCCCGCTGGATATCCTCTGCCTCGAGGGTGCGGTGGTGCGAGGGCCGGGTGGCAGCGGCCGGTTTCACATGCTGGCCGGCACCGGTCTGCCCATGATGGACTGGATCGAGCGGCTCGCCGGACTGGCGGAATACGTGGTCGCGGTCGGCAGTTGCGCGGCCTACGGCGGCATTACCGCCGGCGGCAGCAACCCGAGTGATGCCTGTGGTCTGCAATATGACCGCGGCGAGAAGACCGGCTTGCTGGGAGAAACCTTCCGGGCGCGCAGCGCCCTGCCGGTTGTCAACATCGCCGGTTGTCCCACGCATCCCAACTGGGTCACCGAGACGCTGATGCAGATTGCCTCGGGACGGCTGGCCGAAGTTGACCTCGATACCCTCGGACGGCCGCGCAGTTATGCGGACCATCTGGTCCATCACGGCTGTCCGCGCAATGAATTCTACGAATTCAAGGCCAGTGCGGAAAAACCTTCCGACCTGGGCTGCATGATGGAATACATGGGATGCCTGGGCACCCAGGCGCATGCCGATTGCAATACCCGCCTCTGGAACGGTGAAGGCTCCTGCCTGCGCGGCGGCTATGCCTGCATCAACTGCACCGCGCCCGGTTTCGAGGAGCCCGGCCACAGTTTCAGCGTGACGCCCACGATCGCCGGTATTCCGATCGGGCTGCCCACGGATATGCCAAAGGCCTGGTTCGTGGCGCTGGCCTCCCTGTCCAAGGCGGCGACGCCGAAACGGCTGAAGGAAAATGCCGTTTCCGATCATATCCGCGTATCACCCGGAAGCCGCCCCCGGAAGCGCTCATGAGCCGGCGAGTCGTCGGGCCGTTCAACCGGGTCGAGGGCGACCTCGAGGTGCACCTCGATATCGGTGATGACCGGGTGCAGGATGCCTGGGTGGTCTCGCCACTGTACCGGGGCTTCGAGCAGATTCTGCACGGCAAGGACCCGCGCGACGCCATGGTGTACACGCCGCGCATCTGCGGCATCTGCTCGGTCTCCCAGTCCGTCGCCGCGGCTATGGCGCTGGCCGACAGCCAGGGCCTGGCCATGCCGGTCAACGGCGAACTGGCCGTCAACCTGATCCTGGCCAATGAGAACCTGGCGGATCACCTGACGCATTTTTACCTGTTTTTCATGCCGGATTTTGCCCGCGAGGTGTATGCGGACGAGCCCTGGTACCCGGATGTTGCCGCGCGTTTCCGGGCTGTCTCGGGAGCGGCCGCCAGGGAGGTCCTGCCGGCAAGGGCGGGCTTCATGCACCTCATGGGGCTGCTGGCGGGCAAGTGGCCACACAGCCTGGCAATCCAGCCCGGTGGCACGACCCGTTCGATTGAGGTTCAGGAGCAGATGCGCATCAGCGGTATTCTGTTTGCCTTCCGCCGCTTTCTCGAGTCCACCCTGTTCGGCGATACCCTGGAGAACCTGCTGGCACTGGATTCCGCCGGGCAACTGTACGCCTGGGCGGCACGGTTCCCCCCGCAGCACAGTGATTTCTGCCGGTTTCTGCAGCTTGCCGATGCGCTGCGGCTGGATGAACTCGGGCAGGGAGGCGATACCTTCATGAGCTATGGCGTCTATCCCGATGGTGACGGCCAGCTGTTCGGGCGGGGCGTATGGCAGGCCGGCCGGCTTGCAGGGCTGGATCCGGCGCTGATCCGGGAAGATCTCAGCCATAGCTGGATGGCGCAGCGCAGGAACCCGCGACACCCGTACGACGGGGTGACGGTGCCGGACGCCGAAGCCCGCGACGGCTACACCTGGTGCAAGGCGCCGCGCCTCGATGGCCGGGTGGTGGAGGTTGGCGCACTGGCGCGGCAGGTGGTGGACGGACAGCCGTTGCTGCGCGATCTTGTCGGGCGCAGTGGCGGGAACGTACGCAACCGGGTCATTGCGCGGTTGCTGGAAATCGCCCGTGTGGTGGTTGCCATGGAAGGCTGGGCCCGGGAGCTGAAACCCGGGCAGCCATGCTGCAATCACTCACCGATACCGCAGGAGGCCACGGGCTGCGGGATGACCGAGGCGGCGCGCGGCAGCCTCGGACACTGGCTGAAGATCCGGAAAGGCCGCATCCTGAACTACCAGATCATCGCCCCCACCACCTGGAATTTTTCACCGCGCGATGCTAACGGCACGCCGGGCGCGCTGGAACAGGCGCTGGTCGGGACGCCGCTGCGGCCTGGCGAGACGGATCCGGTCGCGGTGCAGCACATCCTGCGTTCCTTCGACCCCTGCATGGTCTGCACGGTGCACTGATGACGGGGGAAAGCATCCGGGTGACCGGGATCGTGCAGGGTGTGGGATTTCGCCCGACCGTGTGGCGGCTGGCCAATGAATGCGGTGTCGTCGGGGAAGTCTGGAACGATGCCGAGGGTGTACTGATTCATGCCTGGGGAAGCCCGGCGTCGCTGGAGCAACTCGTGCTGCGGCTGCAGGCCGAGCAGCCGCCGCTGTCGCGGATCGAGGCGATATCCCGGGCGGCGCTGGAGGCGCCCGGCGAGTTGCCGGGGGAATTCCGGATTGTCGTCAGCCGGGAAGGCGAGGTGCGCACCGGCGTGGCGGCGGATGCCGCAACCTGCCCCGCGTGCCTGGCCGAGGTGCTGGATCCGGCCAACCGCCGCTATCGCTATCCCTTCACCAATTGCACCCACTGCGGGCCCCGGCTGTCGATTGTCCGGGCCATACCCTATGACCGCGGCAATACCAGCATGGCGTCGTTCACCATGTGCCCGCAGTGCCAGGCCGAATACGATGACCCGGCTGACCGGCGCTTCCATGCCCAGCCCAATGCCTGTGCTGACTGCGGTCCCCGGGTCTGGCTGGAGGATGCCGCCGGCAAGCGGCTGACTCCGGATGCGGGCGGCGACGTGATCCACAGCGCCGCACGGTTGATCCGCGAGGGCAGCATTGTCGCGATCAAGGGGATCGGTGGTTTTCACCTGGCATGCGATGCGGGCAATGCGATGGCCGTCGACGAATTGCGGCGCCGCAAGTTCCGCTATCACAAGGCCCTCGCCCTGATGGCGCGCGATCTCGATATGGTCAGGCGTTTTGCCGGGGTGAATGCGGCCGAGGCGGCGCTGCTGGGCGACCGCGCGGCGCCCGTCGTGGTGCTGGACGCGGCCGCTGAATCCCTGGCCCCCGGTATCGCACCGGCACAGCATACCCTGGGTTTCATGCTGCCTTATACACCGCTGCACCATCTGCTGATGCAGGACATGACGCGCCCGATCGTGCTGACCTCGGGCAACCGCAGCGATGAGCCGCAGACGACTGACAACCGCGATGCGCACCGGCGCCTCGAGCGGATCGCGGAGTATTACCTGCTGCACGACCGGGATATCGTCAACCGGCTGGATGACTCGGTGCTGCGTGTCGCCGACGGCGCGCCGCGCTTGCTGCGCCGCGCGCGTGGCTATGCGCCACAGCCGATCCTGCTACCGGGAGCGTTTGCCGAAGCCGGCAGCATTCTGGCCATGGGCGGCGAACTGAAGAATACCTTCTGCCTGCTCAAGGAGGGCAGGGCGATCCTCTCCCAGCACCTCGGCGATCTGGAGGATGTCGCGACCTACTGGGACTATCGCGACACCCTGCAACTGTATCGACAGCTGTTTGATCAGCAGCCGGCAAGGATCGCGGTGGACATGCATCCCGGCTATCTGTCGACCCGGCTGGGCCACGAGCTCGCCGCAGAACCGGGAGTGCAACTGGTCGAGGTGCAGCATCATCATGCCCACATCGCCGCCTGCATGGCCGAACACGGCTTGCCCCCGGATACCGGCAGGGTGCTGGGGGTGGCCCTCGACGGCCTGGGTTTTGGCGAGGACGGGACCCTCTGGGGCGGCGAGTTCCTGCTGGCCGATTACCGGGGCTTTGAACGCCTCGCGCATTTCCAGCCGGTCCCCTTGCCGGGCGGGGCGCAGGCGATGCGCGAGCCCTGGCGAAATACCTTTGCCCAGTTACATGGCGCGCTGGGGTGGGCGCAGGTCAGTGCGGACTATGCCGGCCTGGATATCATCCGCTTCCTGAATGCCAGGCCGCTGGCCATCCTCCAGGCCATGGCGGGGAGAGGACTCAACAGCCCGGTGTCATCCTCCTGCGGACGGCTGTTCGATGCGGTCGCCGCTGCGCTCGGGGTGTGCCGTGACGGGGTATCCCACGAGGGACAGGCGGCCATTGAGCTGGAAGCGCTCGCGACCCCTGAATTTCACGCCCGGGCGCAACAGGGTTATCCGTATGAATTCCGTGCCGGGGAGCCCGCAACGCTGGGATGGCGCCGCCTCTGGGTGGCGCTGCTGGAAGACATTCGCCGCGGAGTGGCATTCGCAACAATCGCCGCACGTTTCCATCAGGGGCTGGTACGGGCCGTTGCGGAATCCGCCGGGAAACTCTGCCTGCAGCACGGTCTGGATACCGTCGTGCTGGGTGGCGGGGTATTCCAGAACCGGTTGCTGCTGGAGGGCATCAGTGAAAGCCTGAGGACGGCGGGTGTCAGGGTCCTGTCGCCGGAAAAGGTGCCCGCCAATGACGGCGGTCTGGCACTTGGGCAGGCAGTCATAACCGCGGCCAGGTACGACCACCCCTCCGCGAAGCGGTAGTTTTACGCATCATCCGGAACAGACAACCAGGACACCTCCGCCTGCCGGGTCGGAGTGAGTCCGGCGCAGCGGAAAAAACCTGTAAGGATATCGCTGCCCGTGCGACTGATTGAGTGACAATGTTGTGCCCGGCCAGACCGCATCCCCGCTATGCCCGGGCAACAACCACTGTCACATGCCCCCTTTCGGGCCAATAACATGACAGTATTATCAGGAGATTCGATATGAACGTTTCCAAAGCAACCCTCGCCCTGGCACTGACGACTGCCGTGAGTGCTACCGGCATGGCCGTGGCTGGCGAAAATCCCTTCAGCATGCAGGTCCTGAGCCAGGGGTACATGGTGGCCGACGCCGGCATGAAAGCCGCTGAGGGCAAGTGTGGTGCCGGCAAGGACACGATCAAGGACGCGGAAGGCAAGTGCGGCGCCGGCAAGGAGACTGCCATGGCTGCGGAAGGCAAGCAGACTGCCAAGGGGGCGGAAGGCAAATGCGGCGAAGGCAAGTGCGGCGCCGGCAGGAAGGGCGCCATGAAGGAAGGTGGCGAGTAAACGGGTGTACGGCATCCTGCATACGTGCACGCAGGCGAGTCCTGGCTGCACGCGGCCGGGCCCGGGCGGGAACCTGTCCCCGCCCGGGTCCCGGGTTGCCGGCCATCTGGTGCCGGCAAAACACGCGCGGGAGCCGGATTATCCGCACGGGAGAAGGTTATGACATCCACAATGGTTACGTCTGTTATCGGCACGATTCGCAGTCAAATCGCGCGGCTGGACTGGATCGGGAGCTTTTTACCGCAACTCGTGTTGCGCTTGCTGCTTGCCTGGGAGTTCTGGGAGGCGGGCATCGAGAAGTTTCATGGCGAGAACTGGTTTGCCGGGATTCAGGACCAGTTCCCGTTTCCGTTTGACATCATCCCGGTAGAGTTCAGCTGGTTCATTGCCACCTGGAGCGAACTGCTCGGCGCCGTGGCGCTCGTGGTCGGACTGGGTACGCGGTTTTTCAGCGTGTCACTGGTGATTCTGACTGTGGTTGCCTGGGT
>Ga0055479_10000118_pt1 | contig 13153 bp, 11 predicted proteins | sample Muzzi_PWC_D1_FD_57941 | JGI IMG/M metagenome (GOLD analysis project Ga0055479, IMG submission 57941) | Wetland microbial communities from San Francisco Bay, California, USA, that impact long-term carbon sequestration - Muzzi_PWC_D1 | ecosystem: Environmental > Aquatic > Marine > Wetlands ...
GATGGGACCCGGGGCCCGGAATCGAGACCTTCGAGCGGGCGCAGTGCTTCGAGCGCCTGGGCCAGGGGGGTGTCGGACGTCTGGGGCTGCAGGGAAGTGATGCGCCGCAGCTCCGCCCGGTCAACTTCGTGCTGCGCGAGGATCAGTTGATCATCCGCACCGGAGACGGATCGATCCTGGCGGCCGCTCGCGCGGGTGAAGCCGCGGGTTTCGAAATCGACGAGATCGATCGCCTGGAACACACGGGCTGGAGTGTGGTCGCGACCGGAAAGTTGTCGGAACTGGATTCCAGCGCGGCCAATCGGGCATTGCCGCTGCGCGCCTGGGCCTCGGGCCAGAAGGACCGCTTCGTCGCGCTGTCGCTCGATCGGGTCACCGGACTGCGCATCCCGCCGGGAAGGGGCAATCGATGACGGCGCCCACCCAACGGAGGCTCGATCGCTGGGGCCGAATCGACGGCGGCGGGGTCAACGCGGTGTTTCGCGCCGCGTATCACTACTGGTTCCGCGTCGAATGGGACGGGCTCGAACACGTGCCGAGATCCGGGGGCGCGTTGCTGGTCGCCAATCACGCGGGGATGCTTCCGGTCGACGGCGGCGTCATCGGCTTCGGCATCGGCGAGGAGACCGGTCGCGCCGTCTACGCGCTGGCACACCACGGTTTCTGGCGGTTCCCGTTCGTGGGTCGGGAAATTTCCCGGATGGGGGGTGTGGTCGCTCACCCGGACAACGCGCAGCGATTGCTGCAGGAAGAGAAACAACTCGTGCTGGTGCTCCCGGAGGGTGCCAAGGGCCCGACCAAGCCGGCCCGTGAGCGCTACCACCTGCAACGCTTCGGTCGTGGTGGATTCGTCGAGACCGCGATGCGCGCTGGTGTCCCGATCGTGCCGATCGTATTGATGGGCAGCGAAGACGTGACTCCGACGCTGGCCTCGTTTCGGGTGCTGGGCAACGACGTACCGCTGACGCTCAATGCGATGCTGTTCGGCCCGCTGCTCGGTTCGTTTCTGCAGTTTCCCGTGAAGATGCGCGCGCGGGTACTCCCGCCGATCCACTTCGACGTCGCCGCCGACCGCGATCACTATCCGACCAGTCTGCTGATGGACCAGGCAGAGGCGATTCGAGAGCAGATGCAGCGGGCGTTGAGCCAGATGCTGCACGCTCGCGAGAGCTGGTGGCGGGGCTGAGCCGATGCGAAGCGTCCTCGTCACCGGCGCAGAGACGGCACTGGCCCGTGGTGTTCTCGACGCGCTCCGCGCGCGGGACGACGTGGAGCGCGTCGTCGGAGTCGAGCCGACGGCAACCTCGGATTGGCTAGCCGGCGCCGAACTCGTTTCGCTCGGCACGGACCATCGCGAGCTGTTCGAGTTCATCGCGCATCACGAAGTCGATACGGTGATCCACTGTTCGCTCGCTCCCGATCGCAGCGGAAGCCGATCGCAACCGTGCGAGGCGAGGGTCATCGAGACGATGCGGATGGGAGCGGCGATCGCGCACGAAGGGTCGCCGGTCCGCGTCTGGGTGATCGCGTCTTCGAGCGACGTGTACCCGGTGGACACCCATGCGCCGCTGCTGTGCCGCGAAGATGTCCCGCCCGAAACGCGCGAGGGCACGATCGCCGCATCGCTGGTCGAAGCGGAAGGATACGCCCGGTCCATCGCGGAAAGCGCTCCGCACCTCAACGTGTCGATTCTGCGAATGCAACAACTGATCGGAGAAGGTGTCCAGAGCCCGATGGCCTCGTTGCTGCGGCAACCCATCCTGCCCCAGCTGGTGGGATACGACGCACAGCTTCAAGCCCTGGCGATCGACGATGCGGTCGCGTCACTGTTGTTCGCCGCCCAATACGAGCTGGCCGGCACCTACAACGTCGCGTCGGCCGGTGTGCTCCGCTACAGCGAAGTGCGGCAGGCGCTGGGACGCTGGGCACTGCCGGTGCTGCCGTTCGAGGCGGGCCCGCTGGCGTCCGTGGCGAGCGGTATCGGGATTCCGCACGTGCCGGATGGAATGCTCGGTCGGCTGCTGTTCGGCAACGCCATCGACACCACCAAGCTCGGCTCGGCGGGTTTCCATCCCGAGCACGACCTGGTGGAATGTCTCGAAGCGTTCGCGCGCGAGTGACCCCTCGACACCGCGGCAGTCCCGGTTTCAGTCTGAGGCTGGCCCGCGACTGCTAGCCTGGACGCAGGACGCCGCGAACGCGGACGAAAAACGCCGGAGCGGGAGCCGGAGCGAGAGAAAGGAGCAGCACGTTGGCCAGAGCAGTCGCGACCACCGCGGGGCGTGTGCAGGGCAGCGAGCGCCGGGGGGTTCGCGTCTTCCGGGGGATCCCGTTCGCACAGCCACCGGTCGATGGGCTCCGCTTTACCGAGCCGCTCCCGGCCAAGCCCTGGTCGGGTGTGCTGCCGGCGGAGTCGTACGGGCCGGCATCGCCGCAGATCGGACCGGTCAACCGCCTGGTTCGAACGCTGATCGGCGCGGCCGGCAGCAAGCAGAGCCAGGACTGCCTGTACCTGAACGTGTACACCCCCAAGGCAGACCGACGCCGGCGGCCGGTGATGGTCTGGATCCACGGTGGCGCGTTCATCCTCGGTTCCGGCAGCACGCCCCTGTACGACGGCACCCGGCTGTCGTTGCGCGGCAACGTCGTGGTCGTGACGATCAACTATCGCCTCGGGGCGTTGGGCTTCCTGAGCTTCAACGGGCTGGTCGACGGGACGGAACGACCGGCCGCGAACCTCGGGCTTCGCGACCAGATCGCCGCGCTCGAATGGGTGCGCGACAACATCGAGCAGTTTGGCGGCGACCCGGAGAACGTGACGGTCTTCGGCGAATCCGCCGGTGCGATGAGCATCGGAACCCTGCTCGGGGTGCCGCGCGCGAAGGGACTGTTCCACCGGGCGATCCTGCAGAGCGGGGCGGCGCACAACGTATCGAGTGGAGAGCTCGCGAGTCGGATCGCCGCCTACTACGTCGAAGCACTCGGCTTGACTGGAAACTACGTGTCCGCGCTGCGCGACAAGAGCGTGACCGAATTGATGGCAGCGCAGGCGCGGACGACCGCGAAATTCGGGCTGGCCGACGGAGTGATGGCGTGGCAACCGTGTGTCGACGGGGACCTGGTGCCCGAACAGCCCATCGTCGCGATGGGCAAGGGTCGCGGCCCGGATGTCCCGGTGCTCGTCGGTACCAATCGCGACGAATGGAAACTGTTCATCGCCGCCGATCCGGGAGGGCTGCGACTCACCGACGCGCAGTTTCGTGAGCGTCTGGATCGCGTTGCGGCCCGCATCGATGCCGACGGCGAGCCGATCGCGAAGCGCGCGGCGGCTGCGTATGCGCGGGTCAAGGGGCCGCGTGGACTCGATGCATCGGAGCGCTGGGCGTCGTTCCAGAGCGATCGGATCTTTCACTATCCCGCGACCCGGCTGCTCGAGCAGCAATTCGACAATCGACACGGCCGGCCCTCGACGGCGTTCGCGTACATCTTCGAGTGGTCGCCTCCGATCATCGGACGCTGGCTGGGTTCCTGTCACGGTCTCGAGTTGCCGTTCGTGTTCGGGACATTGGAAACGGTGCTGATTCGTGCGGGGTTCGGCGTCACGCGATCGTCTCGCTACCTGTCGAAACGCATGCAGGACGCCTGGATCGCATTCGCGAAGAACGGCGATCCGAGCCACCCCGGCTTGCCGGAGTGGCCGGCGTACTCGCGGTTCATCCGCAGCACCATGTCGTTCAATGCCGAGTGTTCGCTGCGCGCGGATCCCCACGAAACCGGCCGCCAGTTCTGGGCGCAGCTGGCCAGCGAGGGTGAAACCCGGTTCTACTGATCGCGGTGCCTCCGCCGATTCGGAACACAGCCGGCCCGGCGACGCGGACTCAGGACGCGGAGCGGCGAGCACTCCAGACCGGGCCGTCGGGATAGGCGAATTCGGCCAGGCTGGCCGCTTCGAACTCGACGCCGAGCCCGGGTGCGGCGGGCAGCCGGTAGTGGCCGTCGCGCATCTCGATGCGCTGAACGAAGTGCTCGTGCAGGTGATCGGCGTATTCGGTGATGCGGTCTTCGAGGCTGCCGCTCGCGCAGACGTAGTCGAACGCCGAGAAGTGTTGCACATGCTCGCACAGGCCGACGCCGCCCGCGTGCGGGCAGACCGGGACGTCGAAGTGCGCCGCCAGCAGGATCGCGGCGATCACCTCGTTGATTCCGCCGAGGCGGCAGCCGTCGATCTGCAGCACGTCGACGGCTTCCGCCTGCAGCAGCTGCTTGATCATCACGCGGTTCTGGCAGTGCTCGCCGGTCGCGATCCGGATCGGGTGCACCGCCTTCGCGATGCGCGCGTGGCCGAGGACGTCATCGGGGCTGGTGGGCTCCTCGACCCACCACAGATCGAATTCCGCCAGGCGTTCGATGTGGCCGATGGCTTCGTCGACATTCCAGACCTGGTTCGCGTCGACCATCAGCTTGCGGGTGGGGCCGATCTCCTCGCGGACGATCCGACAACGCCGAACGTCGTCTTCGGGGTCGGCACCGACCTTGATCTTGAAATGCGTCCAGCCGTCGGCGATCGCCGCGCGACAGCGCGTGCGCAGCGTTGGCTCGTCATAGCCGAGCCAGCCGGCCGAGGTGACGTAGGCCGGATAGCCCTCGCGCAGCAGCTGCGCTTCGCGCGCGCCTTTTCCGTCGCGTTTCGCTTCCAACAGTTCGAGCGCCGCTTCGCGCGAGAGCACATCGGAGATGTGCCGGAAATCGACCGCACGAACCACGGCTTCGGGTTCTAGATCGACCAGATACTTCCACAACGGCTTCTTCACCCGCCGCGCGAGAAGGTCCCACACCGCGTTGACCACGGCCGCCAGCGCGAGGTGGACGACTCCTTTTTCCGGTCCGAGCCAACGCAGCTGGCTGTCGCCGGCCAGCGTGCGCCAGAACGCGCCGAGATCCGCCTCGATTTCGTCGAGGTCGCGGTCGACCAGATGGCGTTCGTAGGCGCGAATCGCTGCGACGCACAGTTCGTTGCCGCGACCGATCGTGAACGTGAGCCCGTGGCCGGTGAGTGCAGGGTCCGTGGTTTCGACGATCGCGACCGCCGCGGAATAGTCCGGGTCGGGGTTCATCGCGTCGGAGCCGTGCAGGCCGTCAGAAGTCGGAAAGCGCACATCATGGGCACGGAGCGCGCGGATGCGTGTCGACATCGGCGCAATCTCGCCGACGCCGTTGGCTGCGTCAAGCTCGCGGCAGCTCGACTACACTGATGCCGTCGTGGATGCGCGCGGATCGGACAGAACGCGCGGCGGAATCGGGGGCGGGTCCGGCGCGTGCGGGAACCAGCGATGAAAGTCGATGCGCGCCGACGCCTGGGTGCCAGTGACGTGCAGGTCAGCGCGCTGGGTTTCGGCGGCGCGGCTCTCGGCAATCTCTACGCACCCGTCAGCGAGGAGGCGGCGCGGTCGACGGTGGTGGCGGCGCTCGACGTGGGGATCGCGCACTTCGACACGGCTCCGTACTACGGCTACGGCCTGTCCGAACAGCGCCTGGGACGAGCACTCGGTGGAGTCGCGCGCGATCGCTACACGCTCTCGACGAAAGTCGGGCGCCGGCTGCTGCCGCGGGACGGCCCGGCGCGCAGCGACCAGGGATTTGTCGACGCCAATCGGTTCGATGCGGTCTTCGACTACAGCCGTGACGGTGTGATGCGTTCGTTCGAATCGAGTCTCGAACGGCTGTGCACCGATCGGATCGACGTCGTGTTGCTGCACGACGTCGGCGCGTTCACGCACGGTGTGGCGCAGCACCCCGAAGTCTTCGCCACGGCGATGGGCAGTGGCTTCGAAGCGCTGCGCGCGCTGCGGGATTCGGGGGCCGTTGGCGCGATCGGGCTCGGCGTCAACGAGTGCGAGGTCTGCATCGAGGCGCTCGAGCGCGTCGAACTCGATTGTCTGTTGTTGGCCGGCCGCTACACGCTGTTGGAACAGAGCGCGCTGGATCGGCTGCTGCCGCTGTGCGAGGCGCGCGGCACGTCGTTGATCGTCGGAGGGCCGTTCAATTCGGGGATCCTGGTCGAGGGCAAAGTCGAGGGCAAAGGAGATCGACCCCACTACGACTACGACTCGGCGCCCGACGAAGTCGTCGAACGCGTCGATCGGATTCGCGCGATCTGCCGCGCCCACGACGTGCCGCTGCCCGCGGCCGCGCTGCAGTTTCCGCTGCAGCATCCGGCGGTCGCCTGTGTCGTCCCCGGCATGCGCCATCGAGACGAAGTCCGGGCCAACGCGATGTGGTTCGAGCGCACGTTGCCGTCGGCGCTGTACCGGGATCTGCTCGCGGCGGGTCTGTTGCACCCGCGCTCGCCCGTCGGTACCAGCGAATGATCGACGCGCACCAGCACTTCTGGCAACCCGCGCGTGGCGACTACGGCTGGCTCGATCCCAGCGATCCGATTCTGTGCCGGGATTTCGCGCCCGAACACCTCGCACCGCATCTCGAACGGGCCGGGATCGACGGCACCGTGCTGGTTCAAGCCGCCGAGACCGTGGCCGAAACGCGCTTCTTGCTCGGCATCGCAGAGCGAACCCGTTGGGTCGAGGCGGTCGTGGGCTGGGCGCCGCTCGCCGATCCTCGGGTCGAACGCACGCTGGACGATCTCGCGCGCAATCGCTGGTTCCGCGGCGTGCGCCCGATGATCCAGGACATTCCCGATGACGATTGGATGCTGGACGACGTGCTGACGCCGGCGTTGCGCGCACTGATCGAACGCGATCTCAGTTTCGACGCACTGGTCCATTCGAGGCATCTGTCGCGCCTGCTCGTTCTGCTCGAGCGCCACCCCGATCTGCGGGTGGTCGTCGACCACGCTGCCAAGCCCGAGATTCGCGCGGGCCGCTTCGAAGACTGGGCCGCCGGCCTGTCCCGGATCGCAGGCGAGACGGGTGCGTTCTGCAAGTTGTCGGGCCTCGTCACCGAAGCGGGCCCGGATTGGCAGCTCGAGGATCTTCGCCGCTATGTCGAGCACGTCATCGGCTGCTTTGGACCCGACCGCGTGATGTGGGGAAGCGATTGGCCCGTGGTCGATCTCGCCGGCGGGTTCGAGCGGTGGCGCGAGGCGACCGGTGTGCTGCTGCAGGGGTTGGGAGAACGCGAGCGAAGCGCGATCCTGGCGGGAACGGCAGCGCGCTTCTACCGGATCGGCGCGGCTGGAGGCCAGTCGGGCGAGTCGAAAGGAGATGACCATTGACGACCACGCGACGCCTTCGCGGCATCTATTGCCCCAACGTCGTGCCGCTCGACGCGAGTGGTGAGATCGACGAATCCGAACTGCGGCGCTACGTCGGCTGGCTGATCGATCGCGGCATCCACGGCTTGTATCCCAACGGATCGACCGGTGAATTCACGCGATTCACCGCCGGCGAGCGCCGGCGGATCATCGAGATCGTCGTGGACGAAACCGCCGGTCGTGTGCCGGTGCTCGCCGGCGCCGCCGAGGCAAACACCCGGGAGACCCTCGCTGCCTGCGAATACTACGCGAAGATCGGGGCGGACGCGGTCGCGATCGTCTCGCCGTTCTACTACAAGCTGTCGCCCGAAGGAGTCTGGGCGTACTTCGACGAAATCGGGCGAAATACACCGATCGACGTCACGCTGTACAACATCCCGATGTTCGCCTCGCCGATCGACCTCGATACCGCCCGGCGGCTCGCAGGGCAGCACGCGCGGATCGTCGCGATCAAGGACTCGTCCGGCGACCTGCCATTCATGCGGTCGATGCTCGAGGCAATCCGTCCCGAGCGCCCGGATTTCTCGTTTCTGACCGGGTGGGATTCCTGTCTGCTCGACATGCTCGAACTGGGCTGCGACGGAGGGACGAACGCGACCAGCGGCGTGGTGCCGGAGCTGACGCGTCGGTTGTTCGAGCTCGCCGAGACGGGTCGCGTCGACGAAGCACGGGGCCTGCAGGAAAGCATCGCGCGGCTGTTCGACGCGCTGTTCGGCGCCGCGGATTTCCCGGAAGGGTTCCGCATGGGCGTCGGACTGCGGGGCATCCCGGTCGGCGCGGGTCGCACACCACGCTCCGCACGCGATCGCGCCGGAGACGCGGACACGCTCGAGCGACTGCGCGCACTGCTCGATGCGGAGGAACTGCGGTGAGGCGCTTCGGCCAGGTGCTCGGCATCCGCACGGATTGCATCGAGCGCTATCGCCGGTATCACGCGAAGATCTGGCCCGAGATCGAGCACGCGATCCACGCGGCGGGAATTCGCAACTACTCGATCTTCCTGCGCGGAGACCAGCTGTTCGCCTACTACGAATACACCGGGCCCGATGACGAGTACGACGCGCGCATGCAGACGCTCGCGAACGCACCGCGGATGCGCGAGTGGTGGGACATCATGGAAGCGATGCAGGTCCCGGATCCCGACCGCGCACCCGGAAGCTGGTGGTCCGACATGGAAGAGGTGTTCCACCAGGACTGAGGCGGTGACGCCAGCTACTTCTTTGCTGCCGCCTTCGCTGCTTCCTTCGCGGCAGATTGCGGCGCGGGCGGTTTTCGCAGTCGCAGCACGAAGCGATCCGTCTTGCCGCGGATGCTCGGGTCGAAGACGTTCAGCGTGTGATCGTCTTGCGGGTTCTGCAGGATGTCACTCGAGGCCTCGAGTTCGAACGGCGAGGCCTCGATGGCGGCTCGCACCAGCGATTCGTCGATGCGGTGGAGCTCGTTGTTGTTTTCGCTCGCATTGCCGCGATGGTCGATGATTCCCAACACGCCACCGGGTTTGAGCAGGCGATACACGTCCGCGAGGAAACTGTCCGCCGCTGCGGGTCCACGTCCGTTGTAGATGTCGTGAAAGTTGAGTGCGGTCATCGCCACGTCGATGGAGCCCGGCGTGATCTTGGCGTCCGCGAGATTCTGGTCGACCCGTTCGACGTTCGACAGGCGGCTGTCGGACAGACGGGCCGTCATCGCCTTGTCGTTGGCGCCGTCGCGCATCTCGAGCACCGAAGGGGGGTTCTGTGCGTAGACCTTGCCGGCGTCGCCCACCACCACGGAGAGGACTTCGGTGTAGTAGCCGCCGGCTGCGATCAGATCGAGGACCGTCATGCCGGGCTCGATCCCGAGGAACGTCACGACCTCGGCCGGCTTGCGTCCCGCGTCCCGCTCCTTTTCGACGGCGATCCGATCGCCGGAGGCGAGTGCGGCCGCCAGTTCGGAAGCGGTTTGCGCCGAGTGAGCCGCGATGGGGAACGCCAACAGCAGTATCGATGCAAAGAGCCTTGCCGTGCGCGTCGTGTTCATGTCGATCGTCCCTCCATCAGTCTCGCCATCAGTCTGGCCATCAGGGCTGGCTTCATCGCCGCTTCCGGATCACCCGGTACGCACCCAACAGCAGCATCGCACCGATCACGGCGGAGATGAAGTTGGGAATGCGGCCCGCGTACCCGAAGCCGACCGTCGCGGTGAGAAACCCCCCGACGGACGCGCCGGCGATGCCGATCAGCGTCGTGACGATGATGCCACCGGGATCCCTTCCGGGCATCAGGAACTTGGCGACGATTCCGATCACCAGTCCGGTGGCCAACACCATCAAGATGTCCATTCGCACTCCTCGGGCACGCTACGGCGCGTGACAAGACTACACGAGCAGCGGCCCGACGCGATCGGGATGCTCGCAGTCGGGTCTTGGAATGGGGTCTTGCAGGGTCAGAACAGATCACTTTGTTCGGGAGGCTTTTGTCGTCGCGGGGTCGGAGGCCTGGCGGGTGCCCGGTTGGACGGCTTCTTTCCCGCCTTCGCCTTCGACGACCTGGACTTCTTGGACGTACCCGGCTTCAGTTTCAGCGTCTTGACCGGTTTCGGCGCCAACCGCACGCCGCGCGCGGTGGTGCCGGTGAGTTCGAGTCCGGACAGGTCGAAGTTCGCGCTGCGAACGCGCTGTCGGGGGGCCGGTGCGAACTGCATCGCCACCGTGCCGCTCTGGTTGTCGGGCAACAGCAAGTCGATCTTGCCGCCCTTGTCCTTGATCAGTTCGTATTCGCGGTTGCGAATGAACTTGTCGATCCGGATCCGTTTGCCGTAGGCGATCTTGGCTCTGTCGCGATACACCACGGTGAATTCGGCGCCCCGCTCCGGGTCGAATACTGCGCAGTGGAGCAGGCGGCCGCTGAACAGCACCTTTTCGGGTGGGGTCATGATCCGATAGGAACCGTCGTTGGAGATGGCGAGCACGAGATCGTACTCGCTGATCGTCAGCAGGGGCTTGTCCGCCTTGACGGCGGTTCCGAGGAAGCCGGTGGTCTTGTCGTATCCGAGCTTCAACGACTGTTGGGCGATGTCCTTCTTTTCGATCGTGTCGAACCGCTCGGTGGTGGTCCGGCGCGGAAACGAACTGCCGTAGCGCTCGATCAGATCCTCGATGGTCTCGATCACCGTGCGCGTCAGATGTTCGAGCTTGTGCGCGATGGAAGCGAGCTTCTCGTCGCATTGCTGGATTTCGTCGCGGTTCCGGGCCCGATCGAATGCCGAGATGCGGCGGATGCGGATTCCGAGCAGGCTGGTGACGTCGTCGTCGTTCAACTCGCGCACGAACAGCTCGGCGTGCTCCAACATGCCGGAGTGGACCTGCTCGCGAACCGCGACGTCCGTTTCGGCCGTTTCGATGCGCCGGTAGACCTTGTGTTCGACGAAGATGGCTTCGAGCGTCAGCCAGTGCTTGCGGTCCAACAGCTGCTGGCGTTCCCATTCGAGTTCGGCGCGGATCTGGTCGCGCAGCTGGTCGGTCAGTTCGCGCAGGACTTCGCTGACCGACAGCTCGATCGGGCGGCGGTCGCGAATCACCACGATGCTGGAGTTCACCGCCACGCTGCAATCGGTGTAGGCGTAGAGCTGCGGGATCACCTCGTCGGTGCGCATTCCGCGGGCGACGACGAGTTCGATTTCGACCTTGTCGGTCGTGTAATCGTGGATCGTCGAGACCTTCACGCGGCCCTTCAGCACGGCAGCTTCGATCGATGCGATCAGGCTTTCGGTCGTAGTCGTGAACGGAATTTCGGTGACCACGATGCGCCTGGCGTCGGTTGCCTTCAGTCGGGCCCGGATCTTGACCTTGCCACGGCCGTCGTCGTATTCGGAGACGTCGGCGATGCCGCCCTGCGGAAAGTCCGGCTCCAGCAACACCGCGTTGCCTTCCAACAGCTCGATCTGCGCCTCCCACAGCTCCACGAGGTTGTGGGGCAGGATGCGTGTCGACATCCCGACCGCGATGCCCTCGGTGCCGAGCATCAACGTCACCGGGAGCTTGGATGGCAGCACGACGGGCTCGCGGTTCCGGCCGTCGTAGCTGGGGCGAAACTCGGTCAGCGGCTCGTTGAACATCGTCTCGAGCGCCAGCGGTGTCAGGCGGCACTCGATGTATCTCGGTGCGGCCGCGCGATGGCCGGTCAGGATGTTGCCGAAGTTGCCCTGTTTGTCGATGAAGTATTCCTTGTTGGCCAGCACGACCAGCGCATCCGCGATCGCCGCGTCGCCGTGCGGGTGGAGCTTCATCGTTTCGCCCACCGCGTTCGCGACCTTGTGGTAGCGGCCGTCGTTCATCTCGAACAACGTGTGCAGAATCCGGCGCTGGACCGGTTTCAAGCCGTCGCGCTCCTCGGGGATGGCCCGGTCGAGAATCGAGTAGCTCGCGTAGTCGACGAAGTTTCGTCGCATCAACTCGTCGAGCTGTGTCATCGCGTCCCTACACCACGTCCGTCACGAGGTTGTCGATGATGAACTGCTTGCGTTCGGGCGTGTTGCGGCCCATGAAGAAATCCAGGCAGTGGCTGACGTCTCCGATGCTGTTGATCACGACCGGGACGATGCGCATTCCATCCGCGATGAAAGGCGCGAACTCGTGCGGGCTGATCTCTCCCAACCCCTTGAAGCGCGTGGTCTCGGGGCCCCTCAGGGCCTGTAGCGCCTCGTCGCGCTCGGCTTCGGAGTAGCAGTACCGGGTTTCCTTCTTGTTGCGCACCCGGAACAGCGGCGTCTCGAGCAGGTAGAGGTGACCCTTGATCACCAGTTCCTCGAAGTAGCGCAGGAAGTAGGTCAGCAGCAGGTTGCGAATGTGCATGCCGTCTACGTCGGCATCGGTGGCGATCACCACCTTGTTGTAGCGGAGGCCGTCGAGTCCGTCTTCGATGCCCAGCGCCTTCATCAGGTTGTACAGCTCTTCGTTCTTGTAGATGGCATCGCGCTTCGCGCCGTGACAATTGAGCGGCTTTCCGCGCAGCGCGAAGATCGCCTGCGTGTACACGTCGCGGCACTGGACCATCACGCCGCCGGCCGAGTCGCCTTCGGTGATGAACACCGTGGTCTCGTTGCGGCGTTTCGCCTTGGGTTGGTCGAAGTGGAACTTGCAGTCGGTGAGCTTCGGGATCCGGATCGTGACCTTCTTCGCGCGCTCGCGGGCGTCCTTCTTGATCGAAGCGAGTTCCTTGCGGACGCGTTCGTTCGCCTTGATCTTCTCCATCAGGCTGTCGGCGGCTTCGCGATTCTTGTGCAACCACAGCACCACCTGTTCGCGGACCGCCGGAACCATCCAGCTGCGCACGTCGGTGTTGCCTAGCTTGTTCTTGGTCTGGCTGTCGAAGACGGGGTCCTGTAATCGGATGCTGATCGCGCCGACGATCCCGTCGCGCACGTCTTCGCCGGCGAAGTTCTGTTTCGCGAATTCGTTGACGCCCTTGAGCACGCCTTCCCGGAAGGCCGCCTGGTGTGTGCCGCCATCGTTGGTGTACTGGCCGTTCACGAAGCTGTAGTAGGTCTCGCCGTAGTTGTGCGTGTGGGTGAACGCGAATTCGATGCGATCGCCGCGATCGTGGATGGCGTCGTACAGCGGTGCCTCGTCGCCGATTTCGTGTGCCAGCAGGTCGGCGAGCCCCCGCGAACTGAAGAACCGCTTCCCGTTGTACACGATCGACAGGCCGGCGTTCAGGTAGGTGTAGTAGCGCAGCCGGTTCTCGATGAACTCTTCGTTCCAGTGATAGCCGGGGAAGATCTCGGGATCGGGCGTGAAGCGAACCAGTGTTCCGGACGGAGTTTCGGTGTCGCGGCCCTTCGTATCGTTCTGCAGCAGGCCACGCTCGAAATCGACGTTGCGATACTTCCCATCGCGCCAGCTCG
>Ga0055479_10000119_pt1 | contig 13138 bp, 10 predicted proteins | sample Muzzi_PWC_D1_FD_57941 | JGI IMG/M metagenome (GOLD analysis project Ga0055479, IMG submission 57941) | Wetland microbial communities from San Francisco Bay, California, USA, that impact long-term carbon sequestration - Muzzi_PWC_D1 | ecosystem: Environmental > Aquatic > Marine > Wetlands ...
AGATATATTCGACGTTGAAATAGGCCTCCTTGGACCCGCCGATAAATTCGGTATCATCGGAGGTCGTTTTCTCTCCGGTCAACGGGTCAACGAAACTTTTCACGATTTTGACGCTGGGTCCTACCTCCCGGGTCTTGATGCCGCGAATGCTGTTGATTCCCCCCAGGAAAAAACGTTCGTCGATGGGGATGGTCTCTCCTCCGATCTCCTGAATATACCCGACCTGTCCGTGTAACGAAAGGACCGTCCCCCAGGGCATCCGGAAAAATTGCCGACAGTCGGCAATATATTTTGCGAACTTCTCCGACCCGCCCAGTCCGGCGTACTCAATAGAGGCTTCGGCCGTCGAACCCTTGGACGGGTCGAGACGATAATCGAGGGTGTCGCGGATCAGGCTGACATATATCGAGGACAGGGTAGAACTCCCCTCCTGTTCACGAATCAGGAAGGAGGCATCGTCATCGACGTTAAAAAGGTCCTTGTCCTCGTAGCGGTAAACGAAAAATGTCCGGCTGTTTTCGGTGATCGGAAAGCCGAGCTTCAGGTCTCCGCCAAGGGTTTTCTTAGAAAAATCGTTCCATTCCCTGCGAATTTTATAGAGATCAAACCCGAGAGTCAGATTTTTATCCAGGAAATAGGGCTCCACCAAGCCAACCTGATAAGTCGTACTGGTCCCGCCGAAGGTACCGGCGAGGTTCATCTTTAAACCCTTGCCGAGAAAATTGGCCTGGGAGACCGACCCCGACCCGATCAGCCCGTCCACGGAGGAATAACCGAAGCCGATGCTAAAGGTCCCGGTCGGTTGTTCCTTGACCTCCAAATCGAGGTTCATGTGCTCATCGTCGGCCCCTTTACTGGTCGTCAGGTTGACCTCTTCAAAAAATCCGAGATTCTTGACGCGCCGCCGGCTGTCTTTAACCAGGGATGAGCTGAAGAGGTCCCCTTCGACCAGCTTCATTTCCCGGCGGATGACTTTGTCCCGGGTCCGGGTGTTACCGGAAACCCGAATGCGATCGATGTGGACCTGGACCCCCTGTTCGATGTCGAAAACCAGGTCGATCAGGCGATCTTCGATCTGCAGCTTGGAAAGAGGGGAAACGTTAACGTAGGCATATCCCTGATCGGCGTACAAATCGTTGACCGCCAGGACCGCCTTGCGCAACTGCTTCCGGCTGAAGACATCCCCGCTCTTAATTCCCGTAAGTCGGAGAAGCTCTTCCTTGGAGCGGATCAGGTCCCCCCGCATCTCCAGGTCGCCGACGACAAACTGTTTTCCCTCGTCAATTTCAATCCTGATATCAAGGGAGCTGCGGTCCTCGCTCAGATTAACCTGGGGCTGTCGGACCTTGACCTGAACATAACCCTGATTGAAGTACTGGTCCGCCATCAGTTCGAGATCATTCTGTAGGATTTCCTCCTGGTAGGTGCCCCGACCGGTGATCCAGGAAAAAATCCACCGTTCCTTGGTTTCCATGATTTTTTTCAGCTGATGATCGGAAAAAACCGTATTTCCGTCGAATTCGATGCTGCGCACCAGGACCTTGTCCCCTTCTTCGATCTGGAAGACGAGGGTCGCCTCATTTTGATTGTCGGTCTCGACCTTGGGTTCGACTTTAACGTTGTAATACCCCTCCTGAACATATAGCTTCCGAATTCCCTCTTCAGCCTTGGTCAGTTTCTGAGGATGGAACAATTCCGGGACGTGAAGCTCGGTGGCGGGGGTCAACTTTTCTTCGTTAAATTTTTTATTCCCTTTGAATTCCAGATGCCTGATCAGTGGTCTTTCTTCGACCACGTAACGGAGCACCCTGGTACCGTTTTGCTCATCGAGCTCGGCCCGGACATTCTGAAACCGGCCCAAATGGAAAATCGCCCGGATATCGGCGTCGATCGATTCCAGGCCGACCTGGTCACCGGCATGGACCTGAAGAACATCCAGTACCGTCGATTTTTCCACCCTGCGCAGGCCTTCGACACTCACCTGATCGACTCGCAGGGTCGCCCCCCGGGCCAGGCCCGGAACTGCTGAAAGAAAAATGAGGCCCAGCATCAAATATCGGAACATGTCACCCCGATTCAATCCAAATTTCATTCGAAAATTACACATTATAGGCAACCCGTACGGGGGTGTAAATCTAAAACTAGCCAGGAATTCGGCCGTCTTCGATGCGGACGATCCGGTCGAGACGACCAGCCAGCTGTTCGCTGTGGGTCACTATGATCATGGTGAGACCCCGGTCCCGGTGCAGTCGTTCCAGCAGCAGAAAAATTTCTTCGGAAGTGGCGCTGTCAAGGTTGCCGGTCGGCTCGTCGGCAAGGAGCACCGAAGGTTCCTGGACCAGAGCCCTGGCGATGGCGACCCTTTGCTGTTCACCGCCGGAAAGTTGTCCTGGCTTATGCGACAGACGATGAGACAGACCGACCTCACCCAGGATCAAAGCGCCCTTTTCTCGCGCCTCGGTAAAAGGGCGTCCGGCAATCAGTGCGGGCATCATGACGTTTTCCAGGGCGGTGAATTCCGGCAACAGCTGGTGGAATTGGAAAACGAAGCCGATGGTGCGGTTGCGAAAAGCATCAAGGGCCGGTCCCCGCAGGCTTCTGACCTCCCGGCCGGCAAAAAAAACCTCGCCGCTGGTGGGCCGGTCGAGGGCACCCAGAATGTGCATCAGGGTGGTTTTGCCCGCTCCGGAGACACCGACCACGGCCACCCGTTCTCCGCGTTGCACATGGAGGTCGATTTCGCGCAGAACTTCGACGCGGCCGGGCCCGTTCCCGAAGCTTTTGCACAAATTCCGGACTTCAATCACCAGGATTCATCCTTGAACGGTTAGTCATAGCGGAGGGCCTCCGCCGGATCCATTTTGGCGGCGCGCCAGGCAGGATAAATAGTAGCCAGCAACGAGATGCCCATGGCGACGACCACGACCGCCGCTACATCGGTGGAATTCACCACCGAAGGGAAGCGCTCCATGCCGTACACAGCCTGGTCAAAAATTTTGACGTGAAAGGTCTCCTCAAGTCCCTTAATGATCGGATCGGCATTTTTTGCCAGCACCAATCCAAGTCCTGTTCCCAGAGCCGTTCCGACCGTGCCGATCACAAAACCCTCGAGGACGAAAATCTTCATGATGCTCCTCGATGTGGCCCCCATCGCCCGCAGGATGGCAATGTCCCGGTGCTTTTCCATGACCACCATGATGAGCGTGGTGGCTATGTTGAATGCGGCAACCAGGATGATAATGCCTAGGACGATGAACAGGCCGAGTTTTTCCAGCTTGAGAGCCGACAGAAACGAGCCGAACAGGTTCTCCCAGGACCGGACCACGAAAGGGTACGGCAGCTTTTGCCGCAGAAGCTGCGACACCGGACCGGCCTGGTCGAAACCATCTACCTCGACCTCAATCCCGGTTACCTCTTCGGGGTAGTCGAAAAACCGCTGCGCCTCCCGCAGATCGACGTAGGCGAGAAAAGTGTCCAGAAAACCTCCCGACTGCCGGAGGATCCCGACAATCCGGAACGGTTTCATTTTGGGGATCATCCCAAAGGGAGTGATGGTGAACATGGGCGGAATGACATTTATGGTGTCCCCCACCGCCACCCCCAGGGTGGTGGCCGAATCCAGCCCGATGATGATTCCGGGCGGGCCACCCTCGGACCGGAAAAGCAGGTCGGCAACATCGACCTTTCCCTGGGTCAGAAACCGCTGAGAAAAAACTTTATGGCCCCGTTCCACTCCTTTGACGTTGACCGCCGCCACGTTCTGCCGGGACAAGAGCATGGCTTCCTTGGCGACAAAAGGAGTAACTTCGGAGACATGGGGCGAGGCCGCCTTGATCCGGGCCACGACCTCCGGATAATTGTCGATCTTTCCTCCCTGTTCCTGGACCAGGATGTGGGGCACGTTCCCCAGGATCTGCTGACGAACCCCGTCGTGGAAACCGGTCATCACCGCCAGCACCACGATGAGTGCCGCCACGCCAAGGGTGACCCCGGCGATGGAGATGAAGGAAATTATCGAGATGAAGGTCTGCTTGCGTTTCGCTCGCAAATACCGCAGGCTGACGAACCACTCGTAGCTCATAGAAGTTGACAAGGGGCTAAGGGCTGAGAGCAATGGGCTGAGGGCATAATGGAAAGAACTTTTTTCCTTTTGCCCTTATGTCTTGCACTGTTTATTTTTCCGGCCGCAACTGGGGGAAAAGAATCACGTCCCGGATCGAGGCTGAGTCCGTCAACAGCATGACCAGCCGGTCAATGCCGATACCTTCACCGGCGGTGGGCGGCAGCCCGTATTCGAGTGCCCGGATAAAATCCTCATCCATGGCGTGCGCCTCTTCGTCGCCGGCTTCCTTCTCCGCCAACTGGCTGAGAAAACGGTCCTTCTGATCCAGGGGATCGTTCAGTTCGGAAAAGGCGTTGGCCATTTCCCGGCCGACGATAAAGAGTTCGAACCGGTCCACGACAGCAGGGTTCTGATCGTTTTTCCGTGACAGGGGCGACACTTCGGTCGGGTATTCGGTAATAAAAGTCGGATTCCAGAGCTTTGGTTCGGCGATTTCGTCGAATAATTCGGTTAGCAGTTTGCCCGGACCGACATTTTTATCGACTTCCAGGCCAAGGGATGTTGCCAACGCAAGCATGCTGTCCCGGTGATTGAGGATCTCGGGGTCGATTTGGCCGAATTTGACAATGGCTTCCCGAACCGTGAGCCGGTCCCAGGGCGGAGTGAGATCGACTTCCCGGCCGCCATAGGTAAAGGTAAGCCCTCCAACCACGTCGCGGGCGACATGACAGATCATCTCCTCGGTCAGGTCCATCAGGTCCTGGTACGTTGCATAAGCCTGATAGAACTCCACCATGGTGAATTCGGGATTGTGCTGGATGGAAATCCCCTCGTTGCGGAAATTGCGGTTGATTTCAAAGACCCTTTCGAATCCGCCCACGACCAGGCGTTTCAGGTAAAGTTCCGGGGCGATCCGCAGGAAAAGGTCCATATCGAGGCTATTGTGATGGGTGACGAAGGGCCGAGCCGTCGCGCCCCCGGCCACCGGCTGCATCATCGGTGTCTCGACTTCAACAAAATCCCTGGCCTCCATGAATTCCCGGATCAGCTTGACGATCCGGCTGCGCTTGCGAAAAACGTCCCGCACCTCGGGATTGACGATGAGGTCGAGGTAGCGCTGGCGGTATCTCGTTTCGACGTCGGTCAGTCCATGCCACTTTTCAGGCAATGGTTGAAGAGCTTTGGTCAGAATGCGGACTTCGTCGGCCCGCAGGGAAAGTTCGCCGGTTTTAGTCCTAAATGGCGTGCCGGAAACGCCGACGATATCCCCGAGATCGAGTTTTTTGAACTGTTCGAAAGCCTCCGGGCCGACTCCGTCCCGACCGACATAGACTTGCAGGCGCCCGTGACGGTCCTGGACCTGGATAAACGCGGCCTTGCCGAAATCCCGCCGGGCCATGACCCGCCCGCCGAGAAGATACCGGTCGACGCACGATTCCAGGGCTGCTGCATCGGTATCGGCATGTTCGGCCAGAATGTCGGCGCTGGTGTGCCGGACGGGGAAATCGTTGGCGAATGGGTTGCTCCCCATGTCCCGCAATTCCTGAAGCTTGGTCAGCCGTTGCTGGCGAAATTCGTTTTGTTCTTCCATGCTTTTTCTTTGATCCTTACAAATTCATTAAATTGGTCTCGAACCATACTCCCCGGGGTATCCCCAGTCAAGGGTAAACCCGGGCTGCGGCCCCACGGGCAACTTCAGGCGTTACCGTTTTCTCTCTTCCGACCAGGGACGGACCCGGGAGAACTTATCTGACGAAAAACGCTCCGGTTTCCTCAGGGATTGGCCGTGAAAAAAGTCCATTTGTAATTAAACCCCATTTTGTTCCCCAGGATATCCTCGATGGCGGATTTCGCGGTAACGGTGAAAGTTTCACCCGCGGCTAAAGTGACATCCGGCAGAAAAGTAGCCGTCCAGGTCGCGGAATTATAGGTGATCGAGCCGCCGATTTCGGCAGAAGAGGAATCCGTCATCAGGATCGCCTCCACCTCGGGATCCAGGAGCACGGTTTCGTCAATAGCCTCATCAAAAGTCACTGAAATCGGGCTGTCGACCGCAACCGTCGCCCCGTCTGCCGGTTGGTTGCCAAGGACCCGCGGCCCGGTCCGGTCCCTTTGGACCAGAACCCTGGCTTCGACCTCGACCGGATCGGCGCCGATGGTAATTGACAACAGGTTGAAACCTGAGTCCAGATCCGAAAAGGTCGCCGTCCAGGTTTCAGGGACGGAAAGATCGACATCGGAGATATCGCCGCCAGTATCGATCGGGGTGAAGATCAGATTGGCGGCGGTCGATCGAGTTCCGGCGAGAAAGACGGTGTCATCGGTCGTTGCGGAAACCGGATCGATGGTCAGGACCGATGCCCCGGGATCAACCTCGACGTCCGCATTCGCCGGAGTTTCCGAAAGATTGCCCAAAGCATCCATCCCCAAGGCCACAATGGAATAAGTGCCCGGAGCGAGGCCGTTCAGTGCATAAGTCCAGCCTCCCCCGCTGACCAGGGCCGATTCCTCCGGGCCGTCGTTTATCGATACGGTCACCAGGGAACCGGTTTCGACGGTACCGGCAATCGTTTGGGTTCCAGTCGGTTCGGGGGTGATGAACTGGTCCAGGGTCACTTCCGGCCCGGTCGTGTCCTTGGTCACCGAAAAAGTGATGGTTGTCTGGTTCTCGGCATCGTCCTTGGCGGAGACCATGATGGTGTTGGCCCCCTCTTCGAGATCGTCGTTGGGAACGAGATAGGACCAGGTTTCCCCAACCACCGTAACCGTCTTGGCGCCCTCGGAATTGATTTCAATTTTGGTCTCAGCCCCGGCCTCGACAGTTCCACTCAAGTTCAAATCCCCTCCCTGGACCAAGAAGGAACTGGTGCCTGTAGAGTTCATATTCTGAGCAAAGAGAGAGTTCAGCGTCAGGTTGGGAGCCGATAAATCCTTATTGCTGTTCCCGCAACCGGCCAGGGCAGAAAATAGGCAGCCCAGGGTTAAAAGTGGCAAAAAGCCCTTCAGGTTATTCATCATAATTACGCTCTTTTCTCTAAAAAACTCTCCAAAGGGCAAACTCTCCCGCGACCTGCCGGCGACCTTCGCTCAGCTCTTACTGAGCAGATAGGCTTCGATAAATCCGTCCAGGCCGCCATCCAGAACGGCATCGGTGTTGCCGACCTCAAAGCCGGTGCGGTGATCCTTGACCATGCGGTAGGGGTGCAGGACGTAAGAGCGAATCTGGCTCCCCCAGGCGATCTCCTTTTTCTCTCCGGCCAGGGCCGTCGCTTCCTCCTCTTTTTTCCTCAATTCCAGTTCATAAAGCCTGGCCTTCAACTGCTTCATTGCCGTCGAGCGATTTTTGTGCTGGGAACGCTCACTCTGACAGGAGACGACAATCCCGGTGGGCATATGAGTGATGCGGATCGCCGAATCGGTTTTGTTGACGTGCTGGCCACCGGCTCCGCTGGAACGGTAGGTGTCGACTTTCAAATCTTTTTCATCGATATCCACCGCCACATCGTCGGGTAGTTCGGGAAAGACAAAGACCGAAGCGAAGGACGTGTGCCGGCGGGCATTGGAATCGAAGGGAGAAATTCTGACCAGTCGGTGGATTCCCATTTCGGCCCTAAGATAACCGTAGGCATAATCCCCCTCCACGGTGAAGGTCACGCTCTTGAGACCCGCTTCTTCTCCAGCCTGGTAATCAGTGATTTCAGTTCGATAGGCTTTTCGTTCGCACCACCGCAGGTAGGTGCGCAGCAGCATATCCGCCCAATCCTGTGCCTCGGTTCCCCCCGCGCCGGCATTGATGCTGACAATGGCGTTGCAGGGGTCATGTTCCCCGGACAGCATCCGGGCGAATTCCAACCGCTCCACCTTGCGTTCCAGTTCCGGCAGGAGGGTCCTGATTTCAGCAAGCGTCGATTCGTCCTTCCCTTCTTCGCCCAACTCGGCAAGAACGGCCAGATCCTCCGCTTCCTGCCACGACTCGTTCCAGCCGTCGACAATTTTCTGCAGGGAGGTGCGTTCTTTCAGCACGGTCTGGGCCGCCTCCTGGTCGTTCCAGAAGTCGGGAAGAGCGATCTCGGCCTCGAGTTCGGCGATACGTTCCTCCTTGGCGGCTACGTCAAAGAAACCTCCGGAGTTCGGTAAGACGACTCCTGAGATCTTGCAGACAATCGAGTTCTTCGCGGAACATGGTCGACTCCTGAGAAAGTTCGGATCCGAAGAAAAAGTAAAGGGGGATTATAGCGGCAGTGGGGAATGGGAGCAAGCGTTCATAAACAGGGGGGAAGAAAACAAATGGCCCGATAATCTGACACGACCTCGAAATAAATGATTGCGAACATGAAAGCCATAATGGCTCCCAGCAGAGTCAGAGCAAGGTAACCGATCCGGCGCTGCCGGGGGTTGGATGGATAACGGGGAGCAATGCCGAGGCTATCCCGGCTGATGTCTCCCGTCTGCAGCCCCGCTTCAAGGCGACGGGCAAAACGAATCACGTAAGGGGGCGCCACCTCCTCAAACATGTAAACGCCGAAGGAGTGGTCGATGATTTTGACATCGACTTCATGGCCGGCCCAATCGGCAAAAGCCATTTCAAACAGTTGATACTCGCTGATGCCGAGTTCGTTGGCGGCATTCACCACGGGCAGGATATCAGGAGATTTTTTTCGGCTTAGAAAAATATCGAAGAGCATGGATCTCTCCGCGTCACAAAGGTTCTTCCCTATGTATTTATATTACCCGAAAAACCAAGGTTGGTTTGAACTCGGGCTATTTCCCCCCGATGAACCTGTCGATAGATGATTATTATTTCGGCAGGGCCGCCTCCTTTTTCAGCAGTCACGACCCATCTGGCCGCAGGCTGTCTCTTCAATCCTGCATTTTTACGGCAGGTCGTAAACGGCACAGGTGTTGAAGGGACGTCCGGGGATAACCGGACAACGACGTCCGGACGCAATGACAAGGAGGTCGTTTGCCATGGAGCCTGCGGTACAGTCACTAGCCCACTCGGGGGACGTTCTGTTCCTGATGCTCGGCGCCGTCATGGTCTTCGCCATGCACGCCGGATTCGCTTTCCTGGAAGTAGGAACGGTACGGGAGAAAAACCAGACCAATGCCCTGGTCAAAATCCTGACCGACTGGTCGGTGTCAACCATCGTCTACTTCGCGGTTGGATATCCCATCGCCTACGGGGTCAATTTCTTCGCACCGGCGGAATCTCTGTTGGGAGCAAATCAGGGATATGAACTGGTTCGCTTCTTTTTCCTCCTCTGTTTCGCCGCCTGCATCCCCGCCATCATTTCCGGCGGCATTGCCGAACGTACCCGATTCTGGCCTCAAGTCCTCGCCGGGGCCATCTTTGCCGGGTTGACCTATCCTCTCTTCGAATCGTTCATCTGGGGACAGAACAGCGGCGGCCTGCAGCAGTGGTTCGAAGGAACCTTCGGCGCCCCGTTTCATGATTTCGCCGGAAGCGTGGTTGTCCATTCCATGGGTGGCTGGCTGGCCCTGCCGGCGGTGCTGCTGCTGGGTCCTCGGGCCGGCCGATGGGTCCGCGGCAGGAGCCAGGCCATCCCGATCAGCAACATACCATTTCTTGCTCTCGGCAGCTGGATTCTAGCGGTAGGCTGGTTCGGCTTCAACGTCATGAGCGCCCAGAGCCTGACTGGAATTTCCGGACTGGTGGCGGTGAACAGCCTGTTGGCCATGGTCGGCGGGGTCCTTTTTGCCGTCGTTGCCACCAAGTGCGATCCCGGCTTTGCCCACAACGGAGCGTTGGCAGGCCTGATCGCGATCTGCGCCGGATCCGACCTGGTTCATCCCATCGCCGCCTTCCTCATCGGCGGACTCGGCGCGCTGCTTTTTGTCTACGGCTTCCAATGGGAACAGGAAAAGCTAAAGATTGACGACGTTCTAGGGGTTTGGCCCCTTCACGGGATCATCGGAACCTGGGGCGGCATCGCGACCGGGATATTCGGCGGGGCCTGGTGCGGAGGCCTCGGCGGCGTTACCTTCCTGTCCCAACTGGCGGGGAGTCTGCTGGCTGTCTGTTACGCCCTGGCCACCGGTTTTGCCGTCTATTCGATTATCGTCAAGGGCCTTGGCTTTCGCCTCAGCGACGAACAGGAGTATCAGGGATCGGACCTCGTCATTCACAACATTACCGCCTACCCGGAGGATCACGTCTCCTGAACGTTCCCCGGGTCTATATCTGTTACCTGCTCTCCGAGGGCCGCTACCACCATGGTACGGCCTTCTTTTTTTGTCCATTCGCCCACCCACCGCCTGATGGTTCAGGGACATTTGCCCTGGCTGGAGCTGTCGGGGCTCGGTGGGATTTCCCACTATTTTTCTTGTATTTTCCGGCAATCGGGCTATATACTAAACGTCCTCTCAACTACTTAAAATACAACAATATTTCAATTATTACGATGGGTAAATTTATTCCATTCATGTTAATCCGGCCCCTGGCCGATTTCCGCAGAGGTTGCCGTGGCAAAAATTCTATTGGTTGACGACTCCTTGTTCGCCCGGATGAATATCGGCGCGGTCCTGAAAAAGATAGGTCACGAAGTTCTTGAGGCGGAGAACGGTCTACAGGGGCTGGAAATGGTAAAGAAACATTCTCCGGACTGCATTCTTTCAGACCTGCTGATGCCCGAAATGGACGGGCTGACGTTTCTCAAGACTTTGCGAGAGAGCGGCTGCCGTCGACCGGTGATCATATTGACCGCCGACATTCAGGAAACCAAAAAACAGGAGTGCGAGGCTTACGGCGCGGCTGAATTTCTCTGCAAACCACCGAAACGGGAGGAGTTGCTGAAGATGCTCGATCGAATCCTGGAACCCTCCGGGGAAGGGAAATGACCACCCCCACTGAATTTCATCTCGACGTGCTGCGGGAAATGGTCAATACCGGCGTGGGCAGAGCTGCGGCCTCCCTCAATCAGATGCTCGAATCGCATATCGAACTGGATGTCCCGTCGATTGCAATGGTCAACCCGCAAACCCTTTTGGAAGGCCCCAACGGTCTGGGTCCGTCCGCCCTTTCCTGCGTCAAGCTCGGCTTTCACGGGTCTTTTCAGGGGACCGCCGCGCTGGTCTTTCCTCCCCAAAGCGCAGCCAAACTGGTCGCCGCCCTCACCGGCGAAGATATTGACGGGCCGAGCCTCAATGCGGTCATGGCCGGCACCCTGAATGAGGTCGGCAACATTCTGATCAATGGGGTCATCGGTACCATGGCGAATCTGCTGGCCCGGCCTTTCGACTATTCCCTGCCAAACTATCTTGAGGGACACCTGAGAGAACTTCTCGGCCTTGAGGAGAACTGGCAGGACGTAAGGATTCTCGTCGTCCGGACCCGTTTTCAGGTCCGGGAGCGGCAGATCGAAGGGAATATCTTCATCATCTTCGATCTGGTCTCCTTCGACGCCCTGCTCAACGCCATCGACAAATTTGACACCGACGGCTGAAACGAACTGTCATGTCCCGCCCCGAATCCGGCATTGAAGGGTACGCTGTTCTGGATCATGCTCCTATCGGGCACTTGATTCTATCCCATGGGTTCGTCGTCCGATTCTGGAATCGCTGTCTGGAAAGCTGGACCAACATCCCCCGTGACCGGATCATCGGCACCTCCCTCCTCGACCATTTTCCCCATCTACGGACTCCCAAATACGCCAGCCGGATCGAAAGCGCTTTTCACGGGGGGCCACCGACCGTCTTCTCCTCCCAGCTTCATCCGTTCATTATCCCGGCTCCCCTTCCGGGGGGAAAGTTCCGTCGCCAGTATACGGTCGTGACCAGCATACCGACGTCGGAAGGGACCGGTTATTTGGCCCTGTTCGCCATTCAGGACGTCACCAGCCTGACTGAAGCCATCGACAATCACCATCTGGCCCTCAAGCGCGCCATGGCCGAAATGGAAGAGCGCAAGAAAACCGAGGCCAAACTGACTAAGACCGCCGAGGAGCTGCAAAGGCTCAACCAGATTCTTCAGGAACGCTCCAACCGAGACGGTTTGACGGGACTTTTCAACCACCGGTATTTTTACTATCTGCTTCGACGGGATTTTCTGCTGGCCCGCCGCCACCGCAAGGACCTGGTCTGCCTGATCATCGATCTCGATCATTTCAAAAAGGTCAACGATACCTACGGCCATCCCTGCGGCGATGGCGTGCTTAAAGAAGTGGCAAAGCGGCTGAAACGCCAGTTGCGGGAAACTGATGTGGTCGCCCGGTATGGCGGGGAGGAATTCGCGGTCCTGCTCCCCCAGACCGACCTGCCAGGTGGGCATGTCATCGCCGAAGGACTCCGTACCAGGGTCGAAAAAGAGGCCTTCGAGTTCGGTTCGACGCGGGTGAACATTACCTGCAGCATCGGTCTTGCCTCCCTGGAGAAGCATCAGCCCAAGCTCCCCCAAGACCTGCTGCAGTTTGCCGACCAGGCCCTGTATCAATCCAAAAACCTGGGCCGTAACCGCACCGTGGTTTACAGCTCTGAAGCCGTCTATACGATCTGACCGAAAAGGAAATACACGTCTTATAAACCCTTGGGAAATTCCGGCCGATTTATAGAAAAATTTCCTTCGCGAGTCCAGGCACTACACTCATCAAAACGACTTTTAAGGCTCGCCGTGGAAAACAAGCGGGCCTTTATCGTGTCGGGAAAATAATGATTTGCCGAACAGTTTTTCTACAGCCTTCACGGTTAAAAGTGCGGGGCGACGACGAACTGGTTCAACCTGGCAGGAGTTTTTACGGGAACTCAGGCAGATTCATTGGGAGATGTGTCGGGGATGGGTCTCACTCTGGCTGTTTGTCTGCTCCGCCACGGACCGAAGGAATGGTTTCCGGTAAAATAGGTGGGTGTATCCACTGGGAAGTTTCAACCTTCTCCAGAAGGGCAGGTTATCTTTTTCGAAGGTTTCTTTATCCCCCCTTAAGGGTCTTGCATGTCTGGATGCTGCTGGCTTTCTTCCTGCCCTGGAAGCCGGCCGTCGCCGCCCGGGGTAAGTTCATCATCCAGCGGGACGTGGTTTCCGCCGATCCCGATCCGAAAGTTTCTGCGGCCGGCATTCTTAAA
>Ga0055479_10000120_pt1 | contig 13069 bp, 9 predicted proteins | sample Muzzi_PWC_D1_FD_57941 | JGI IMG/M metagenome (GOLD analysis project Ga0055479, IMG submission 57941) | Wetland microbial communities from San Francisco Bay, California, USA, that impact long-term carbon sequestration - Muzzi_PWC_D1 | ecosystem: Environmental > Aquatic > Marine > Wetlands ...
GAGAATGGCGATATTCTGTTGCGTAATGGCGATCGCCCGATCCTGGAAGTAAAGACGGTAGCAGGCGTCCTTGACTTTCTGGACCAATTGCAATTTTTGGTCTTCCCATATTCCCCGGTACCAGAGTACCTGCTGTTCGGCCATCTCTCCCCTGGCCGCCAGCTTGCCGGGAAAAGGAAAGCTTTGCGACAGTTGAATTTCCCTGCCGGTCATCGGCGTTTCATCACCTGCCAGGCTGTCGATGGGATAGTTGGAAAAAGCGAAGGCGAGCCGCGGATCATCCAGGGTCCGCGCCGGCACCACCTTCCGTTCGAACATCTGCCATCGGGCTTCGGCGGCCTGCAGGTTGGGATTATTCTTGAGAGCTTCATCGATCAGGTGCGACAGGTCGTTCGGCCCTGCCAGGGCACGAAGCGGCACCAGGCCTTCCAACAGGACCAGGAAGGCAACCCATATCCAGACCATTTTAGTGAAAATGCTCATTTCTTTCCTCCGGTTACCCCAGTGGGAAAAACCATTGAATAATACCTTCACTCTTTGTGCCAATCCCAGAACATATCAATATTATTATATTTATCAATATTTACACGTCGTCTTTGTCGGCTTGTTGAAGAAAATTCTACACCCCAGAACAGGATATTCAACAGTTTGGCGGGTGACTGGCCAGCCGGTGAAACAAATTCCTACTGAAGGTTTATATCCGGGGAACATTTGGGTTATAATTTTCCCATGCGAACTTTTTCAGTCTACCGTTGCCTCCTCCTTTTTACGGCTCTCTCGCTCCTTGCTCCGATCAGCTCTCTGTCCGCCCCCAACGCGACTATTCCACACCATGACCTCGAGGTGGAACTTCACCCTTGGGACCATCTCCTAACGGTTCGGGATGTTGTCAGCGTCGATTCCGGCGGCCGGCACACTCTGGTCCTGGAAATTTCCCCGTCCGCACGGATGGGGGAGATCCTGGTCGATGGAAACCCTGCCCAGTTTAATCTCCGGGGAGATCGGCTTTTCATCGACCTTTCAACAAGTAAGACCGGTGCAGCTAACTTCTCGATTGTGATGACCTACGATGCTGTTTTCGACGATCCGGTTCCTTCAAATCCAGTGCACAGCGAAGACCCTTCCTACGGGGTTTCGGCCACCATTTCCTCCGCCGGGGTTTTCCTGGGAGGCGGGGCCGGCTGGCACCCCGTTTTTCCCGGTGTCCCGGCCACCTATTCTCTCCGGGTTCGGGCCCCTGCAAACTGGACCGCAGTCACGGCCGGCCGTTTTCTCGGTACGGAGGCCGTCGCGGACGGAAACCTCAGCCGTTGGGAAATTTCCCAACCCCTGGAATCCCTGTCTCTGGCGGCGGGTCCTTATCGGGTTGCATCAGGGGGAGAACCGGAAACTCCCCTTTATACCTTTTTCTTTGCTCCGGAAACCGATCTGGCCTCGGATTACCTTCATGCCACAGAAAAATACCTGAACCTTTATAAAGAGTTGCTCGGCCCCTATCCCTTCCCTAAATTCGCGGTGGCGGAAAATTTTTTCCCGACCGGGTACGGCTTTCCCTCCTGGACCCTGCTGGGCAGCGCCGTCGTTCGGCTGCCGTTTATCATCGATACCAGCCTGCCCCACGAAATCGCCCACTCGTGGTGGGGCAACGGCGTCAGGGTCTATTACCGCGGTGGCAACTGGTCCGAGGGGCTGACGACCTATGTCTCCGATTATTATCTGAAGGAACTCACGTCGCCGGCCCAGGGCCGGGCGTATCGCCTCAAGATTCTCAGGGACTATGCGTCCCTCGTCGCGCCCGGCACCGATTCGGCCCTGGACCGCTTCACAACCAGGAACAGTGCCGCCGGTCAGGCCGTCGGTTACGGGAAGGCCGCCATGGTCTTTCACATGATCCGAAGGGAAATCGGCGACCAACCCTTCTGGGCCGGGTTGCGTGCCGTCGCCGGGGAAAGGATGTTCCGGGAGACCTCCTGGGACGATTTCCAGGAGGCCTTCAGCGCTTCGAGCGGCAGGGATCTTGCTCCGTTTGTCAGGCAGTGGGTCACCCGACCGGGTGCGCCTTCCCTTTCCCTCCAGGACCTTCACCTTTCCCGGAAAGGAGATCACTGGGAAGTATCCGGCACTCTGCTCCAGAAGGGCCCCGCCCTCTTCTTTTTCCAGATACCGCTTCACGTCGAGACTGCGACGGGCGCCTCCGATACTCTCCTCCGGGTTAGAGAACAAACGACATCCTTCGTCCTCTCTAGCAGGGACAGGCCCCTCTCCCTCCAAGCCGATCCCGAGTGCCACCTGTTCCGGCGCCTCGACCCGTCCGAACTCCCGCCCACTGTCAACGGGACGCGGGGAGCCTCTTCCTTGGTGGTGATACTCTCCGACGGTTTTTCGGAAGACTTTCTTCCGGTGGCCCGCCTGCTGCTCTCGGCCATGCGCCAGGAATCGGCCCGGATTATTCGTGAAAAGGAGGTTTCGCCAAAGGATCTGGATAACGATCTGCTTTTTCTCGGTCTCCCAGCCCGCAAAGAGTTACGACCCCCGATTCCGCCGCTTCTGGATGTCAGCCAAACCGCAATCCATTTCGATGGTCGGCTTTTTACCGGAGCAGGGACGGTGCTGTTTGCCGCCCTACCCCATCCCCGGAAAACCGGGGGTTCAGCCGCCCTGTTTCAGCCCTTCTCCTCCGAGGGAGGGATGGCCGCCGCCAGAAAAATTCCTCACTACGGCAAATACAGTTACCTGATCTTCGACAACGGGACCAACCGGATCAAGGGAGTATGGGAGCCCCCGATCTCCCCTCTCCGGGTCTTGTTTTCAACCTGGGAGAAAAATCCATGAACAGATTTCTCATGACCATTATTGCCATCATCCTCGCCATGTTTCCAGTTACCGCCGGCGCCCATATTTTTCGGGTAGTGGACCATTCCTTCGTGCCGTTGCCCGAGGTTCTTGCCGATGTCAGTAAAGCGCGCCTGATCTTTATGGGCGAACTCCACGACAACGAGGGGCACCATCGCGCCCAGTTGCAGATGATTCAGGCCCTGCATCAGGCGGGGGTTCCCGTTGCCGTCGGCCTGGAAATGATCCAGAAGGATGACCAGCTGGCTTTGGACGCCTACGAGGAAGGGATCTGGAGCGAAAAGGATTTTTTGCCGGTTTTCAACCGCAACTGGAGCATGTGGCCCAAGTATCAGCCCATTTTCCAGTACGCCAGGGAGCAGAAAATTCCGTTGGTGGCCCTGAATGTTTCACGGGACATTACCCAACAAGTGGCGCAGAACGGATTCGCCTCCCTCGACCCGGAGCAGATCGGCGAACTACCGCTTGGCATACAGTGCGATATCAGCCCGGATTATGAAGCATTTATCAGGCGCGCCCTTGGCGGCCATGGGCACGGCGGCAGTCAATTCATCCATTTCTGCGAGGCGCAGATGCTCTGGGATTCGGTCATGGCCCTGGAACTGTTGAAATTTCTGGAAAAGCATCCGGAACGCGTGGTCGTGGTTCTGGCCGGTGCCGGGCACTCCTGGAAATACGGTATCCCCGAGCAGATCCGTCGACGGGGCGAGATCCCCCTGCGCGTCCTTCTCCCGGAAATTCCCGGTCGTATCCAGCATACCGATGTTACGGAAAATGAGGCCGATTATCTCATGCTCGGGCTGGAGGAGGCACCGCTGCATTGAAACTGTCCGACAGCCGGGATCGGTGCTTTTCTTGAAGGCAGGCCTGCAGATCTGGTTGCTAATACATCTGCCAAATTGCAGGAATTTATTTGGGGCAGATGATTTGGCTTTTAACCGGCGGTGGCGTGGTTGAGGGTCCTGCTTTTAAATTGGTGTATTAGGTGCTACTTGTCACTCTTCGGTCCAACAAGCGCTTTCTCAGATAATCCGCGCCAAAAATCAGGGGGATGCCCAACCAGGCCGCAAAATAAACAGTCCAGTCCACGGGGCCGGTGCCGAGCACTTTCCGCAGCCACGGGATGTACAGCAAGCCCCAAGAGAAAATCACCTGGATAACGATTCCGGCCAGGAGCAGCGGGTTCCGGAAAATGCCTTTGTCCAGTCCCGATCGGAACCGGTAGCGTCGGCCGATCAGGTTGCCAATCTGCATCAGCAAAATGGTCGCTAACGCGATTCCCGTCGCCGACCGATAGAGAGGGTCATCGGCTGCCAGATCGACCCCATAGTGCCACCCTCCCTGAACGAGAACCCAGAAAAAGAGCGTGAGCGACCAGAGGGCTTCCAATAACCCGAGAAACAGGTAGCTGTGAATGACCAGACCGGAGCTAAGCAGGCGAAAATCCCGGCTTCGGGGCGGCTGCTGCATGGCCTCGGGATCGGGAGGTTCTTGCCCGAGAGCCATCGAAGGGACGATATCGGTGCCGAGGTCAATGGACAAAATCTGGATCACGGTCAGGGCCAGCGGGACCGGCAGCAGGATATAAAGAAGGTAGGGAAGAATCTCCGGTCCGTTGCTGACCAGCACATAATTGGTGAATTTCCGGATGTTGAGAAAGACCGTCCGGCCCTCCTCAATCCCCGCGACAATTGAAGCAAAGTTATCGTCCAGCAAAATGATCTGGGCCGAAGCCCGAGCAACGTCTGTCCCGCTTTGCCCCATGGCAATCCCGATATCGGCGGCCTTGAGGGCCGGAGCATCGTTGACGCCGTCGCCAGTCATGGCCACCACTTTATCCATGTTTTTCAAGGCCATGACGATCTTCATCTTCTGAGCGGGGCTGGTGCGGGCAAAAATTCGCAGACCCCGGGCGAGTGATTCTTCGAGGGCAGCCTCGGTCATCTCCTCCAATTCCTGCCCGGTCAGCACCATCTCTTTGTTAAAGCCCCGGTCGACGATGCCGCAGCGTGCCGCGACGGCCAAGGCCGTATCGGGATGGTCGCCGGTAATCAGAATCACGGAGATGCCGGCCGAATGACAGCGCTGGAGGGCTTCCGGGACCTCCGACCTGAGCGGATCTTCGATACCCAGAAACCCGTACAGAATAAGGTCGCGTTCCAGGTCTTCCTGAACGGTCTCTTCTGACGGCGTTTCAGCTAAAGGGCGTCCGGCGACCGCCACCACCCGGTACCCGGACTCCGCCAGGAGACTCATGACCGCCTCGGCCTTGTCGAGCAGGTCCTCCGTGGCCTGCAATCGTTCCCGCCCTGAAGGAGCGATCCCCTTCAACATGGGACGAATCGCCTCCCAGGCACCTTTTACCGCGAATACCTGTTGACCAGCCACGGTCCCGATCCCCGCCGCTCTTTTCTTTTCGACGTCAAAGGCAAAACGCCTTTGAACGGAATCGGCAATTTCCCCCTTGCCGGTCTCCTCAGCAAGCTTTTGCGCGATCGCTACATCCAAGGGGTCCCCACTGAAACGACCGTCCGCAAGATGAACATCGGAAGCACAAAGGGCCATCTCCAGAAATGGAACACGATCTTCGGTGCCCTCCATGTCATCCGGCTTCAGGGGCGGGACCAGACGGGAAACAGCGAGTTGGTTCCGGGTCAGCGTTCCGGTTTTGTCCGTACAGATCACCTGCGTGGCGCCGAGCGCCTCAACGGCGTTGAGGTTGGTCACCAGGACGTTTTTCCGGGCCATCCGCAAACTGCCCATGGCCAGGGCCAGGGTAAAGGTCGGAAGGAGCCCCTCAGGAACATTGGCGACGATAATGCCCATCATGAATACCAGATTCACCCAAAGAGAGCGCCCGCTGAAAAGACCATAAAGGAAAAATGTCGCGCCCAGGGTGACCGCTATCACGGTCAATATCCGAACCATATGGGCGGTCTGTCTTTCCAGGGGCGAGACCGAACGACGGATGGCCTGGGAGAGATGCGCCAGCTTGCCGAATTCAGTCCGGAGGCCAGTGGCAAAGACCACGCCCCGGCCGGTGCCTCGCAGGATCAGGCAGCCTGCAAAGGCGATGTTTCGGCTGTCCACCAAGCGGCAGTTCACGGGGTCCGCGGTAAGAACAACCGGTTTGGCTTCACCGGTCAACGGGGCATTGTTGACCACCAGCTCTTCAACGTCGACCAACCGGGCATCGGCCGGCACTCGAACCCCTTCGTTGAGGACCAATAAATCCCCCGGCACCAGATGTTCGGCCAGAACGGTGGCAATCCGGCCGTCCCGGACCACTTCGACGCAGGGAGGAAGGAATTTTCGCAGGGCGTCCATGGCTCTTTCCGCCCGGTATTCCTGAATAAAACTGAACAGGGCATTGAGCAGGGCGACCCCGGCAAGGGCCCAGCCGAGAATCGCCAAACTCTGTCCCGGCTGGAGCGTTTCGGCGACAAAACAGATGACGGACGAGGCGAGGAGGAGCAGGGTAAAAAAATTGGTAAACTGCCGCAACAGGCTGCGCGCCAGCCGCAAGGGGTCCCGAACCTCGACGCTGTTCAGGCCCACCTCGGAAAGGCGTTCGGCGGCTTCCCGGTTGTTCAAACCCTCGGGGGAACTGTCGAGAGTCCTGTAAACGTTCTCTACGGGGAGATGTTGTACCTGTCGGGATTCGTTCATAGGCCGCGATAGATGCCGACATCACATGGCGTTTTGTGGAGGATTTCCTCCACGGCCGAGCTGTGGAAAACCCGGTAGGCCAGACTGCGTTCACTCACTCCCAGAAGCAAGAGTTGAGCTTTCAGACGACCGGCCTGCATCAGAACCTCATGCGCCCAGTCCGATGAAACCATGACACTCTGTTCGCACCGAAAGGGCATCAGCCCGAATTGGTCTTTCATCTCGGACCGGATTTGGGTGAGAAAGACCCGGCCTTTGCCCTTTAAAATTTCCTCTTTGGCCGGCTCCAGATACGGGTGCCGCAAAGCGTTGACCAGCATGACCCGAAACAAATGCACGAAACGGAGATTGGGATTTAAACGTTGTAAAATAGGTTCGACAGGGGCAAATCCCCTCCGGTGACCGGCCAGGGCCAGGAGAAGGACATGCGGGTTGCCAAGCAGCCCGGGCTGGACGACCCTGAGCGCCAGAACAGGACATTGGTGCATGCGCAGCAGCTTTTCCGAAACAGTCCCGGAAAGATATTTCTGCCGCCGTGGCTTGATTCGTGTGCCGCAAACCAGCAAGGAGTCCGGATCCATGGGGATGGCTTGGCGGAGGGAACGGTAAACGGAGGGACTCAACGGGATGAATTGGGGAAGGAATTTCACATTAAACGAGTCGCATTCCCCCGCCAGCATGCCAAACCGGGAATCGACGATTTCCGGGCTGACTTTTCCATCATTCACATGCAGAACGAGCAGCTTCCGATCAGGTTCCGTGGCGGCAAAACGAACGGCGTATCGCGCCACCCAATCACCATAGATGGAGCCGTCATGGGCAAGGATGATCATGGAAAATCCCCTGTATTCCCCCAAAGGGCGCTTTTTCGGAAAAGCTTAGGCATCATCTCTGTTCCAGCTCCGTCAGCATATCAAGCTGGATCTCCTGAATCTGCACCAGGCGCTCCCACTGCCGGGATAAAAGGTGGTCGATTTTTTCGTGCAGATGACGGATCTCAAGTTCGGCCTTGAGGTTGATCTGGTAGTCATGTTGGGAGCGCAACCGGTCCTTGGCCTCTTGCCGGTTCTGGCTCATCATGATGATCGGCGCCTGGATGGCCGCCAGGCAGGAAAGCAGCAAATTCAGAAGGATGAAGGGATAGGGATCAACCGGCCGCTGGAAAAGCACGAAGGAATTCATGCCGATCCATGCCGTGATGAAGAGAGCAAAAAGAATCAGGAAAGCCCAACTGCCCCCGAAAACGGCGATTCGATCAGCAAGTCTATCGCCGAACGACCACTCCTGTTCAAATTCGGCGTCGACGTTCGTCGCTAAGAACTGGTGTTCCTGAAAACTCTCCAGAACCTCCTGTTCAAGGTAGGTCAATTCCCCTTTTTCCGATTCGAGCAAGGCCTGGACATACTGTTCGCGGTATCGTGCAAGATCCTTCCGGCAGATATAATCCTCAGGAGACCATTTCGGGTGTTCCGTTTTTATCACCTGGCCCACCGCATCTCTCACCAACGCCCCCGCCGAAACCTCCCGCAAAGGGAAAAATTGGCCGCAAACTGAGCATTTCCGGTCTTGTTTAGGATTTCTGGGCATTTTTCTTCACCTCTGGGCCATGTTGGGTTCTCCAACTCTCAATCACTTGCAGCAAGGTCAAATTTTAAGACGAAAATTAAGGCTGATTTAAGAAAATAAAGACTGTGAATCAATCCTATTTCGGTCTTGTGGATAGTCAAGAATTGAGGTTTTTTTGAAAAAGAAAAATGAGGAGACGAAAAGAAAATAACCCCTTTTGGCTTCGCCTTGACATGCAATTAAAAGGTGCTAATTTGGATCTCAGCTAGTGAAAAACTCGGCTCCCTATTTTTCAGGGTGTGTCATCCAATCCAGCATGAGGAGAGCGGTCATGGCAAAGAAAGAAACCAAAGAACTGGCGACGCCGGTGAGGAAAGAAGATTTGGCCCCTTTCGAAGAGATGGAGCACTGGTTCGAGGACTTTTTCAGGAGGCCTTTTTTCGGCCCTTCCTGGCTGCCGCGATTGAAATTCGCTGAACCAGGGGAGGTCTGCCCGGCGGTCGACATCTTCGAGGAAGGAAATGATGTGGTGGTCAAGGCGGAGATTCCCGGGGTGGCCAAGGAGGACCTGGACGTGAACATCAGCGGCGACGTCATCAGCATCTCCGGTGAAAAGAAGTCGGAAGAAAAATTGGAAAAGAAGGATTTCTACCGTTGGGAACGCTCCGTCGGTTCCTTCACCCGCAGGCTCCGACTGCCCGCCGAGACCCAGACCGACAAAGCCAAGGCTTCCTTCAAGGACGGCACCCTGGAGGTGAGGATTCCCAAAACTCCAGCGGCCAAAGAAAAGAAGAAAAAAATTTCCATTTCCTGAAAGGCGTTTATATTTTCAACATGAAATCAGATCGGGCTCCCTGCCGGCGGAAGTTGTTGTGGAGGGAGCCTTTTCCATCAATTATTTACTTAAGGAGCATCACCATGAATGTTTCAGAAGTTCGGCAACGGAGCCAGGTCATGGGTATGACCGGATTGGGGAGAATGCGCAAGGGAGACATGATTCGTGCTATCCAGTTGGCGGAGGGGAATACGGACTGTTTTGGCGCCCCATGGCGGTTCGACTGCCAGTTGTTCGAATGTTGTTGGCGGCGAGACTGTCTGACCAAGAATCCCGGCTGAATTGCCTCCTTTTGGAATGAGATTGTTGAGCGGTCGGTGGTAAGGTCCTTGACGGCTTAACCTTGTCATGCGGTCTGGATGCTGAGATCCTCTTCTAGGGACTTTTTGCATTGGGGTCCGGGCATCAAAATCCAATGCTGGTCGCCGGCATGATGGCAATATTAATACGCGGATCACCGCCGAAACCGGTTGGACAGGGAGCCCGGGTTTTCATTTTTTGGTAAATCGATGGCAGATTTTACGAATTTCCTCACTTTAGGATGTTTTGTTCCTGCCGGATTGTTAACCGGTCTTCTCGAAAAATAAACCGACATCCGGGTTGATATATGAAAACCTTCTGGATTTGTTTTGTCTCCCTGTTTGTCGTTGTCGATGCGCCAGGCGTGTTGCCCATGTTCCTCGGCCTGACCGAGGGAATGGCGCCACATGAGACCAAAAAGGTCGTTCTGCAATCGGTCATTACAGCCACCCTGGTCGCTTTGGGTTTTCTGTTTGCCGGATCGGTCCTTCTCGAATTTCTCGGCATAACCATTCCGGATTTCATGATCGCCGGCGGAATCCTTCTTTTGGCTATCTCTTTAAGTGACCTGTTATCCGGGGAAAAAAGGCTTCGGCAGGTGGATGCCGAGGATCTTGGCGTGGTGCCGTTGGGAGTCCCGTTGATTACCGGTCCAGCCGTTTTGACAACCTGCCTTCTCCTGGCTCATGCCTACGGTGTCTGGGTGGCAGCGATCGCTTTAATCATCAACATCGGACTGGTCGGAGTATTATTGATGCTGGCTCGCCCCATTTCCGGATGGATCGGAAAAACCGGCGCCAGGATGATTTCGAAAGTGTTCAGCCTGCTGCTGGCAGCCTTTGCGGTAATGCTGATGCGCCGGGGCCTCCTCGATGTCTGGATATCTCTTCGACAAGGATGAATTTCCAATTTCCATTAAGACGGCCGGGGCTCCCTATGACCAAAATGGTCTTCGGCCAGCGGCGAGCAATACTTCGAAAGTCCGGGGCCCTTTCTTTATCCATATCCATGACAACGAAATAAATCGGATGTCCCCAGGGGATCAAGCTCCGATCACAGTTTGAAAAGAAAAAACGGAAATATTCTCCGGAATGGCATAGCGAAAAATCTCTTGTCCTTTCCGGAACCGGATTCGCCGGTCTCGCGCAAACCTCGTGTCGAGATAGCTCCCCTCTTCAACGCTCTTCCTGTCGCTCAAATGAATGTCCCTGGCCAGGCAACAGGTTGCCCCCTGTTGTCGAAAATATTCGAGGAAATGGTTAGGCAAAAGCTGTTTTTCAAGATATTCGAAGTTGTTGGCCAGACTTTCGAGATTGATCACCCGGCCCGATGAGAAAAACCCGACGATTCCGACATCAAAAGACCCAATGACGGCATTAGGTTCGCAGATGCGATCGACCTCTCAGGCGATTTGCATAAGGTGACAGGTTGCGTTGGCATGCCTCGGAACCACCAGGAGGAGAAAATAACTATTGCCGACCGACCTCAAACCTGCCGATTACAGCCGGAAAAGATAGACGGAAAAGTTTCGGGGAATCGAATATCGAAAAAGCTCGTTTTCCGAGAATAACTCGATGCGTCGATCCCGCCACAGGGTCGACGAAACATAATCTCCTTTCTTCACCTCGTTTTTATTGGAGAGCACGAAATCCCTGGCCAGAAAATAGGTGACACCCTGCTGCTGGAAGTATTCCTGGAAACGCCTGGGAACATAATAATTTTCCAGATAATCGAAGTTGTTCGCCAACCCGTCCAAGTTTATGACCCGGCCGGCCGTAAAAAACCCGACGATCCCGGCATCAAATGTTGCTATGACCGCCTCCGGACCGCATAGGCGGTCGACTTCCCGGGCAATTTTCAGCAGGTGATAACTTGCGTTGGTGTTCCGGGGCACGAGATCCAGCAGGAAATATGTGTTGGCGGCCACATTAACCAGTAGACCGAAGACGACCACCCGGACCCCGAACCGTCGATGGGTCCGGAGAAGGTCCCCTGCCTTCCCAAAGGTCCCTGCCATCAACAACCCTGAAATTAAAAACGCCGCCGAAGGAAAAGCGAAGTACCAGATAAAGAAATGCCAGGCAAAGAAAAAAAGGTAAAGATAATAAAGGACAACGCCGACGTTCAGAAGGAGCAGGTCGTGGAGACGGGCCGGTGAAAATGGCTTCCTGAGCCGGCGAAAACAGGCGCCTACAAAAACCGTCAGGCTGACAAGGAGCGGAATGCAGGCGACGATCGAAACGGTAACGCTACCGCCCGTGGAAGATTTCCATGACTTCCAAAATGGTTTCCAATGCAATTTTTTGGCGATTCCGCTGATCGGAATCGCATGCCCGGTAAAAATGACGTTGATTCCCAGGTAAAAGCCCCCGATGAGCAGTGGCAGGATAAATACCTCGCAAGCGTGTTTCAGGCCGTCGCCGTTGTTTTTCCTAAAAAGCCTGTAGCAGATGAAAACATAGAAAGGGATCAGGACAAAGACCAACTCCAGCCGGGACAACATAATAAAACTGACGGCCGCGCCCAGGCGCAGATTCTGGCTCCGATGAGTGAAGTCATGCCGATCCGCCTTGATCCAGGCCAGAAAAAAAAGCGCCGACGCCAGAACCACCAGGCCCGTTTCCATGCCACAGCTGATCCAAACGAAACAAAAAAACAATGGCATTGAAAAAAATTGAAAGGCCAGTGACTTTAGCTGATTATCTAGAAAGGTCTCGAACTTTTGAAGGCACAGCACGAGCGCCGAAAAGACCAGGAATACATTCAACAGAAAAAAGACATTCAAAAGAAGGTCTTTTGGGAAAAGCCGGGCCACCACGGAGGAAACAATGAAAAAAAGCGGGTGAAACCCGTTGGTCCAATTGATCCCGTCAAAACTGATTTTTCCAGTTTCCGAAAAATTCCAGGCCGTCTGAATATAGTAAAAAGCATCGTCCGGAAAAAACCGGATCAGAAAGTCGTCACCGGAAAAAAGTCCGACACATAGAAAGGGCAGTACGGTCAACAAAACAGAGGCGTAAAACGCACCTTTGCCATGCCCGTTGGGAAGCGACTCCATTCCCTGGCCTGAAGAATTGTCAACCATCTAACCCAGCCCTATTTGCAAAGCTTCACCGCTTTTTCCAGTCTGGAAATAGTCCTCTTGGCGTCGAGCGTATTCATGACTTCGAAGAGCCCCGGCGCCTGCGTCCGTCCGGTCAGGGCCACCCGCACGGCCGGCCCGATTTTTCCCAGTTTCAAATCATGTTCCTGAAGAAAACGGGTAAATTCCTTTTCCAGCCCTTCTTCCGACCAGTCCCCACACCCTCCCAACTGGCGAGTCAGGCCTTCCAACAGGGGTTTGCGTTCGGCCGTCAGCCATTTGGCCGTTGCCTCGGGGTCGTAATCCGGGTCTGACAGGTAATAAAAATCTCCGTCCGCAGCCATTTCGACCAGGGTTTTCGATCTTTCCCGCAAAGTCCTAACAACCTTCGCCGGATCGGGACCGCCGGTCGGGTTCAAGCCATTCTTCTCCAGGAATTCGAGAAGCAGTTGCCCAATCCGCGCAGGGTCACCCGATTTCAAGTAATGCTGGTTTAGCCAGAGCAACTTTTCAGGATTGAAAACCCCGGCGGACCGGCCCACGCTCTCCAGACTGAACTTTTCCACGAGTTCGTCCATGGAAAATATCTCCTGGTCCCCATGGGACCATCCGAGCCGGACCAGATAGTTCACCATGGCCTCCGGAAGATATCCCTGTTCCCGGTAGGCCATGACCGATGTGGCCCCATGACGCTTGGAGAGGCGGGTTTTGTCGGCGCCGAGAATCATCGGTACATGAGCGAAGTCAGGAAGGGGATACCCAAG
>Ga0055479_10000121_pt1 | contig 12996 bp, 12 predicted proteins | sample Muzzi_PWC_D1_FD_57941 | JGI IMG/M metagenome (GOLD analysis project Ga0055479, IMG submission 57941) | Wetland microbial communities from San Francisco Bay, California, USA, that impact long-term carbon sequestration - Muzzi_PWC_D1 | ecosystem: Environmental > Aquatic > Marine > Wetlands ...
AGCCCCTGGTACGCCAGTTCCCGAACCGCCGGCAGGGGACCGGCGAGGTTTTTATGCGCGACCAGCAGTCCATCAGAACGAAGTTGCCCTTCGATCTTCAGGCCTTTCCGCCAGGCTCCTCTTGCAGCCAGATGCAGGGAGATCACTCCTGTCGACGTCAGTGACGATCCCGGAGGAAGAAAACGGTCCAGCCAGGGAGCTGGGTCGAGCCGGTCTACGGTCAAGTCCAGGCTGATGGTTCGATTCTTCCAGTTGCCGTCATTGGCTGCGGGGTCGATTGATCCGTGCAGGGAAAATGACGTTTTTTTCCCGGGTCCCGATAAATCCCCGAAAAATTCGACGCTCAATCCCTCCCGCCAGCTCAAATTGCTTATTCCGCCGTGGAGGTTCTCGGCCGTGACTCGGAAACTCTTTTCCGCACCCAGTACCTCGGCCCAGAATATCGCCCCGTTATCCCAGCGCAACGATCGGATCATGGTCGATTCGAGGAAGGCCGGGTTGATAATCGGCGCCGATTCGGCTGGTAGTTTGGAGGGAAGTTGCTCGTTGGCCGGTGGGGCGAACTTCCGGGTCAGGTGGATGCTGGGCCGGTCCAGCAGAACTTCCGAAAAGACCAAGCGCCCCTGCAAAAGGGGGACAACTTCAAGCTTAAGGAACAGCTGGCCGATGGTGAGGTCGCCGGAAATATCGCCTGATAAATCCAAGTGAACGTCGGTGAAAGCCAAGGCCGGCCCGGGTCGCAGTGAAAGGCTCGCCCGGCCCAGTCGAACAGGCTGTTTGAGAACCGAACTGAGGGCGGCTTCGACTTGGGGACGGTACCGGTCCAAGTCAAAAGTGAGGAGAAAAACCGCCAGGGTAACAGCCAGGATGCCGCAACCCAGAATGAGTGTCAGGAAAATTGAGCGTCGTTTCATGGTTCCTCGGCCACGCCCCGAATATCCGGCTGAGCGTCTTCCCCCGGAAGGATGTTTTCATCGGTAAAGCCAAAACCTAGATGGCCGAGAACCAGGAGGAGGTCCTGGGGGAGCGGGGAAAAAATGCGACAGGATTTTCCGCTCCAGGGGTCGGGGAAAATTATTTCGGAACAGTGCAGAAACATGTATCTGAGTCCGGGAACCGCAGGCCCTCCGTAGCGCCGGTCCTCGACAAGGGGGTGCCCGGCGGCGGCGGAGTGCTGACGGATTTGATGATTTCTCCCGGTTCGGGGGCGGGCCTCAATCAGGGAATGATTTCCGATACGTTCGAGAGTGCGAAAAGTGGTTTCAGCCTCCCGCAACTTCCCTTTGGCCCGGACCGGGTCGGTCCAGCGGCCGCATTCCGGAGTCCGTCCGGCCACCAGGGCGAGATAATGTTTCTCAATCTGGTTTTCCATGATCAGTCGACCGAGGCGTCCCGTCGCCTGCCGGCCTTTTCCGAAAAGGACCGGTCCCGACGTGGCCAGGTCCAGGCGATGAACGGGGGCCGCTGAAAATCGTTCTTTGCGCTTTCGGAGAAGGGACTGGACACGGGACGTCAAGTTGTCCTCATCGGGATCGGCTCCGCAGTGGACGGGAAGCCCTGATGGTTTATCCACAGCCAGAAAATAAGATGTTTCCAAAAGGATCGAAAGCTCCAGCCTGCGCTCGGTGATAAATTGTTTCAGCCGTTGGCTGTCGGGCAGAAAGAGCACGTCCCCTTCCTTTAGAATAGCGAGGGGGTCCAATGCTCCATCCCGACTTTTAACCCGCCCCTGCATCAATAGCCGGCGCAGATAGCCGACCGGAGCCCGGGGGAGACGGTGTCGCAGCCAGGCCAGGGCGGCCATGCCTTTTTCCTCTGGATTTACCTGCCATTGAAACATGCCGCCTCCCGTCCGGCAATGATAACTGCACCGGCTTCTCCAGGCAAGCGGGGGAACATGAATCACGCCGGCATATCTCCTTTACAGTTATTGGCGGTCCCTGCTAACATACTTCGATTTAAATTTCCTCGGGGCCCGGATACCGCGGGCCGGCGGGCAGGGTTTTCAACGGTGCAGATAAAACGTCTGGAAATAGTCGGCTTTAAATCCTTCGTGGATAAAACCGTCCTCGAATTTCAGGAAGGAACGACCGCGGTGGTGGGCCCGAACGGCTGTGGCAAGAGCAACATTGTCGACGCCATCCGTTGGACCATGGGAGAACAGAGCGCCAAAAGCCTGCGGGGATCGGCTATGGAAGACATTATTTTTGCCGGCAGCGAAACGCGCAAACCGGTCGGCATGGCCGAGGTCTCCCTGATCTTCAATAACGAGGGCGGTTCTGCGACTCCAATATTTGGCGATCGCTCGGAAATTATGGTGACGCGCCGTCTCTTCCGGAGTGGTGAAAGTGAATATCTGCTGAACCAGACACCCTGCCGGTTGCTCGATATCACGGAACTCTTTATGGATACCGGGGTCGGCACCCGGACCTATTCCATTGTCGAACAGGGCAAAATCGGATTGATTCTCAATGCCAAGCCGGAAGACCGACGATACCTGATCGAGGAGGCGGCCGGAGTTACCAAGTTCAAGGCCCGGAAAAAATCGGCCTTGCGAAAAATAGACGCGACCAGGCAGAACCTGGTTCGGCTGGGCGACATCATCGCGGAAATCAAACGTCAGATGAACAGTTTGAAACGCCAAGCCCAGAAGGCCGAACGGTTCAAGAAACATCGTGATGAGTTGAAGGGTATAGAGACCCGGCTCGCCTTCGACAGATATCAGGAACTGGGGAGAAACATCAGCTCCGGGGATGATCGGGAGAAGGAGCGTCGGCAATTACTGGCCGGGATTGACGCCGAACTCAATGCTGGGCAGTTGAAGCTGGAAAACTTGCGCCTTGGGCGGGCCACCCGGGAAAAGGAGGTTTCCGGCCGACAGGAGGAGCTTTACCGGCTGACGGGACAGATTCAGAAGCTCGAAGGAGAGATGGAGCTCGCCCGGCGGGAGGTTGACAATCTCGGACGCCAACAGGAAACCCTGGTTATAGAGAAAGAAGAAGCCGTCCGGAATCAATCGAACCTTGCCCGGGACGCGGAAACCACCCGACTGGAAATCGCGCGGATGGGGGATGAACTGCAACGAAAGAGGATCGAAGTCGACAATGACCAAAACCGGCTGACAGAACTGGTGTCCGCCGAGCGCGAACTGGCCGTGCGTCTTGAGGATTCCCGGAAAGACCTGCTGGTCTTGCTCACCGATCTCTCCCAGCTGGTATCCAGAGAAGGGGAAATGGATCGCCTGGATCGCTCACTGCAGGAGAGGACGGATCGGAATCATAAGGAGGCGACCGGTCTGAAACAGCGCTTGGAGGAAACCCAACAGCGAACAACTGCCGGGGAAAGAGCTCTGGCCGGAATCAGGGAGCGGCGCAGCGGGTTGCAGAAAAGCCACCAGGATCTGGCAGCTCAGGTCGAAAAATTCCGCCGGCAGTTGGCTGAAAAAGAAGAACAGTTGCTTTCCCGGCGTGAGGTGGCCAACCGGCTGCGCTCCCGACTCGATTCGTTGCAGCAGTTGGAAAAAAACCTCGAAGGGTATGGGGCCGGGGTCCAATTGATATTAAAGGAGCCGGAATTTCAAAACCGGCTCGGCGGCGTCATGGCTGACGCCCTGGAGGTACCCGTCCGTTACGAGGCAGCTGTCGAGGCGGTATTGAGCGAGCGTCTGCAGGCGATCCTGGCCCCGCGCCGGGAGGACGCGCAGGCCGCCGGTACATTCCTCGGTCGTCGTGAGGCGCGCTGCAGCTTTTTGTTGCCCGGGTTTTATCCGGAAATCGCCCCGGTCCCGGACGCTATACCCATGATTGACCTGATTCAGGTGCGCGCCGACGCCGCCAAGGCAGTTCGGGGCCTGTTGCAGGGGGTCTATCTGGTTGCCAATTTGGATCCTTATTTCTCCGGACCCTTGCCGCCCGGCGTAACTCTGGTTACGGAGGAGGGCAACGTTCTGACCTTTCGGGGGGAAATGGTTGCCGGCGGAAAACAGGCGCTGGACCACGGGCTCCTTTCCAAAAAACGCGAAATCAAAGATCTCAAGCGGCAGGTTAAAGCCGCCGATCAGACGGTGGAAGAACTCCAGATGCTCCGGGAAAAAAACCGCCTGGTCCTAACCGAGGCGGAAAAAGAAGTGCGTGAGCTGGAAATCGCCATGCACCAGAAGGAATTGAAGCTCGTGGATCTGGAAAAAGATCTTGAGCGGATTGCCGGAGAGGGCGACCGGCTCCAGGATCGCCTCGAAGTTCTGAGTCTGGAAGAAGAACAGCTTCATGAGGAACAGGAGAATTTAAAGCGGCAGCGATTGGCGACCGTTGAGGGAAAAAGCCGTCAGGAACGGGATCGCGGCGGGAAAGAGCAAAAGGTGGCGAATCTGCAGGCAGAAGCCAATGCCCTTCAGGGGCAGACAGCCGGTTTCCGGGACCGGGTCATGGCTGGTAAGGTCGCCGTTGCCAGTCTGAAGGAAAAGGAAGCGGCTGCGCGTCATCGGCTTGAACAGCTTGAACAGCGGCGCAAGGAGCAGGGCGCACGAATTGATCTGCTGCAGCGCCGCTGGGAAGAGGCCGGCGAGAACCGGCAGCTGCATCACGGACGGGAAGCCGAACTAAAAATTCAGCGAGAGGAACTGCTGACACAACTGGAGGGGTTTAAGCAGCGATTCGAAACCGCCCGCAGCCTCTTCGATGAAGAAAACAGGCACATTGACGCTCAGGAAAAAAGTCTGCAGGCCATACGGACCAGGCTTGATCAGACCCGTCAGCTGCTGAACGAACAGCAATTGAAAAACCGGGAATTGCAGATGGAAGCCGGACATCTCCGGCAGGCGATGGAGGAAAAATATCGGGTCGATTTGGAGAAATTCCGTCCCGATGAGCCTGAAGAAATTGACGTAGATCGTTTAGCTCACCGACGGGACCAATTGCAACGGTTGATCGGCGAAATCGGCGAAGTCAATCTGACCGCCATTGAAGAGTTCCGCGATCTGGAGGAGAGGTATCAGTTTCTGACAACCCAGCAGGAAGATCTGGAGCAGTCGCTGCGAAGCCTGCAGACGGCCATCACCAAAATCAACCGCACCACGCGATCCCGATTTCGGGAAGCCTTCGACATGATCAACCAGAAATTCCAGGAAGTTTTCCCCCGGCTGTTTCACGGCGGCCGAGGTGAGCTTCGGTTGACAGATGAGCAGGACCTGCTGGAAGCCGGCATCGACATTATTGTCCAGCCGCCCGGCAAGAAGCTGCAGAATGTCACCCTGCTTTCAGGGGGAGAGAAGGCATTGGCCGCGGTAGCCCTGATCTTTGCCATCTTCCTTTGCAAACCGTCGCCGTTCTGTATTCTGGATGAAGTCGATGCTCCCCTGGATGACGTCAATATCGGCCGTTTTAACGACATGGTCAGGCAGATGACGGACCAGTCCCAGTTTATTCTGATCACCCACAACAAACGAACCATGGAAATCGCCGACACTCTTTATGGAGTGACCATGGAAGAGCCGGGTGTGTCGAAAATGGTGTCCGTGCGCCTTAACCAATATTGACCGGAGCTGGAAGTGCCGTTTAAGACCAACTTGCGCACATTGATCGAAAGCGTGCCCGGAGCCCGGGGAGCTATTCTGGCGGATTGGGAGGGGGAAGCCGTAGACCAATTCGGTAAGATGGATGATTTCGACCTGAAAGTCGTCGGCGCTCATAATGTTCTGATCCTGGATCAACTTCGACGGGCTCTCGCGCGTCTGCCGGGAGAGGAATTGGAAGAACTGGTCGTAACCACGGAGAAATGGCAGACTTTGGTCCTTCCCGTCACCGAAGAGTACTTTCTGGTGTTCACTCTGGAACGGCGGGATTTTCTGGGTTTGGCCCGGGTTGCAGCCAGACGTTGCCAGAGGCAGCTTAAAGCGGAGATTTGCTGATAAAAAAATTCTAGCCGGGCCGCAGGCGGCCGGGCTTACTGGAGCATGTGGAAAATGGCAAGATTTTCGGAATGGATCGAACTTTTAGGTCACCTGTTGGGCGCATGGGGGGTGCCGGTCGAATATACCCATGCGGCTGCCATGGCCCTTATTTTCCTGGTGGCGACCCTGGCAGTTGTTCTGCTTCTGCTCCTGCTTTTCCGGATTCGCCGGGGCCGGCCGGAGCCTCCTTCGACATTTCCTCCCGCCGGGGAGGATACCGCTTCGGGCCGGGAGGAGCTTCCCCATCCGCCGGAAACCGGGACGCCCGTCGAAAATGAAGAGGCGGTTTCCGAACGGCTGGAAAAATTTGTTCCCCCCGTGGAGGTCGGGGAAAAAAGTGTTCCTCGTGAAGTTGCCGTCCCTGAAACACCGGCCCCTTCCAGCCTTTGGGACCGAATGCGCTCCGGTCTGGCAAAGACCAGATCGGCATTGGCCGGCCCCATTGATCTGGTGTTGTCAGGGAAAGCCAGGTTAAGTCAGGATCTTCTGGATGAGTTGGAAGAGGTCCTGGTCACCGCCGATTTCGGAATCAACACGACCCAGAAACTGATTGGTTCGCTCCAGCAGCGATTCTCCGGAACGGAAAACGTCAGCTCCGAAGCCATTCGTGACTGCCTGCAGGAGAATATCGTTCAACTCCTTGGCGTCGATGCGCCTGAGCTCGATGTCCTGGCGGCAGATCCTTTTGTGATTATGATTGTCGGTGTCAACGGAGCCGGAAAGACGACTTCCATTGGCAAGTTGGCTTATCATTTTCAACGGGCAGGGCGGTCGGTTCTCCTCGGGGCCGGTGATACCTTTCGGGCGGCGGCTGCTGATCAGCTGGCCATTTGGGGTGAGCGGACTGGTGCCGATGTCATCAGGCAGCAGGAAGGTTCCGATCCGGCGGCAGTTGCTTTCGACACCGCCAAGGCGGCACTTAAACGCGGAGCCCAGGTAGTTCTTCTGGATACCGCCGGCCGGTTACATACCAAAACAAATCTCATGGAAGAAATAAAGAAGATTCAACGGATACTGGGCCGGGAAGTTCCCGGGGCACCCCACGAAACACTCCTGGTGTTGGATGCCACGACCGGCCAGAACGCGCTTTCTCAAGCTCGGTTGTTTCGTGAGGCCTTGAATGTCAGCGGGGTGATTCTGACCAAGCTGGACGGAACAGCCAAGGGGGGAGTTGTGGTACCGATTGCGGTGGAACTGGGTTTGCCGGTTCGATTTGTGGGCATCGGGGAAGGGATGGAGGATCTGCGCCCCTTCGATCCAGGGATGTTTGCCCGGGCACTCTTCTCCAAAGAGTGATAAATGTTGACTTTTTTGCTCGATTTGGCTAATCTTTTCGGCATATCGGGAAATTTTATTTATGGATTCGGACCTCGTTTTAACTCTGGAGCAAAAGGTCGGCCAGCTGCTGGAACGCAAGGAGTTTCTTGAAGCTGAAATTGGGCATCTGCGAGAAAAAAACCGGGGTCTTGCCGAAGAACGGGAGAGATTCTGCGCTGAACTTGACAGACTCCTGATTAAGCTTGAAGGCCTCGACCAGGAGGGCTCGTGAAGCAGGCGGTCGAGGTCACCATTTACGGTCAACAATTTACCGTCAAGACCGAAGTCCCAGCGGCGGAGGTTTTGCGGGCGGCGGCTTTCGTCAACCGGAAAATCGAAGAAGTCTCTGCCGGCGGCCGCCTGACCGATTCCTTGAAAATAGTCATTCTGGCATTGTTGAATGTGGCAGGGGAATATTTGAAGGCAGGAGATGGGTCGGCGGTTGCGGATCCTCAGATCGAAGAGCGCCTGAAAAAAATCTTGCGGGACATCGATCGGCGCTGCCCGGAATTAAATGGGCAGGATTGCCCCTGAACCGGGTCCAGTTTTTCTGAATGATGGCCAACAGTTTTTTGGCCGAAACCCAAACAGTCTCTGTCAGGAGATTTTAACTAATAGAAAATCGTCGCCTGCATTTCCGACCCGGGAGTTTTTCCGGTTTGCATCTGGATATCGGATTTAGGTTATTTCATGGTCAGAGCCAATGTCAGCCTTAAACCACTCACCACAAGCCGGCGGTCGCCCGATACCTTCGGAATCAATGGGCTCCCTATGGGGGGCGGAGTGGGGGAGGAAAGCCTGAATAACCCATTGCCCTGACCATTTGGCTCGACCGGCCACGCAGGCCCGGTGCCTCTTCTATTAGTTGAACCCTCCTCGCGCAGAGATCGCCTGAATTAGGGGATCTCTTTCATGCCCAAGACATCCCTGCGAAAAACCATGCTGGCGCGGCGCCGGGCCCTGGAAGCCGAGGCTTGTTACAGCTCCAGCCTCAAAGTCCAGCAGCGCTTCGTGGATACGGCCGAGTTTCTTCAGGCCCGGTCCGTCGGTCTCTACAGTTCGATTCTGAACGAGGTATTTACCGAGGAGATCTTTAAGTCGGCCCGGACTGCCGGCAAATCGATTTTCTATCCGCGGGTCGAAGGAGAGTCGCTGACGTTTATTGCCGTTGCCGACCCGGGGGAACTTCGACCGGGCGCCTTCGGCATTTTGGAACCGGTTGGCCGGGAAGGGCGTAACGCCGGGGAGATCGACCTGATCGTGGTACCGGGCATCGCTTTTGACTGGACGGGACATCGACTGGGTTTTGGCCAGGGCTATTATGACCGTGTGCTGCGGGAACTAGGCCCGGAGGCGATTCCGGTGGGTCTCGGATTCGACTGGCAGGTTGTCGAGAAGTTGCCCAACGAACCGCATGATATACGAATGCACCTGATCGTCACTGAAACAGAAACGATTCGGTCCGGAAAGACTTTTCCGGCCTTAACGGGTAATTTTGACCCTAAATAAAAGGAGGAGTGGATCTTGAAAATTGAATTGGCACTTATCATAGCTATCCTGGCCCTGGTTTTCGGCGGCCTGGTCGGCTGGCTGCTGCGGCGCAAGGTGGGAGAGTCCCGGATTGCGGAAGCCCGGCGGACCTCCGAACAGATTGTCGGGGAAGGGAAGAAGACGGCGGAGACTCTTCTTAAAGAAGCCCAGATTGAAGCCAAGGATGCCGTATTGCAGGCCAGGTCCGAATGGGAGCAGGAATCCAGGGAACTGCGGCGCGAATTGCAGGCACAGGAAAAGAGAATGCTGCAGCGCGAGGAGCACCTTGACAGGAAATCCGGGCAGTTGGATATCCGGGAAGAGGAAGCCGGAAAGCGGGAAAAGGCCCTGGACCAGAATGAACAATGGATCAGTAAACGGGAAAAGGAAGTCGAGGATCTGGCGTTGGAACAACGCCGCCGTCTTGAGCAGCTTTCGGGGATGAGCTCGGAGGATGCCAAAGCTCAGCTCATGGTGAGCATGGAAAGCGAAGCCCGCCACGATGCCGCCAAGGCAATCAAGCAGATCGAGGAGGAGGCCAAGGAAACCGCCGACCGCAAAGCGAAAAAAATCATATCCCTGGCCATTCAGCGTTACGCCGGCGACTATGTGGCGGAAAAAACGGTTTCCACCGTCCCCCTCCCATCGGATGAAATGAAAGGTCGTATCATTGGGCGGGAAGGACGAAACATTCGAGCCATTGAGGCCGCGACCGGAATCGATCTGATTATTGACGATACTCCCGAGGCGGTTATCATATCGGGTTTCAACCCGGTTCGACGGGAGGTTGCCCGCATCGCCCTGGAACGCCTGATCGCCGATGGGCGAATTCATCCGGCCCGCATTGAGGAAGTTGTCAAGAAAGCCGAACAGGAGGTTGACGATGCCATCCGTGAGGCCGGGGAACAGGCAACGTTCGATGTCGGCGTTCATGGTATCCACCCTGAAATCATCAAACTGATCGGTCGTTTGAAGTACCGCACCAGCTATGGACAAAATGTTCTTCAGCATTCCCTTGAGGTTGCTTTTCTGTGTGGCATCATGGCCGCCGAACTGGGCATCAACGTAAAACAGGCCAAACGCGCCGGGTTGCTGCACGATATCGGCAAGGCGGTCGATCACGAGGTGGAAGGGTCCCATGCCCTGATCGGCGCCGATCTTGCCCGCAAGTACGGAGAGTCGCCCAAGATTGTCCATGCTCTTGCCGCCCACCATGAAGACGAAAAACCCGATACCGTTTTGGCTGTTCTGACTCAGGCCGCCGATGCCCTTTCCGGCGCCCGTCCCGGGGCCAGGCGGGAGATGTTGGAAACCTATGTCAAAAGGCTTGAGGACCTGGAAAGGATCGGCAATTCCTTTCAGGGCGTGACCAACTGCTTTGCCATCCAGGCCGGTCGAGAAATAAGGGTTCTGGTTGCCAGCGAAAACGTCTCCGATGAAGACTCTTTTGTCATGGCCAGGGACATTGCGCGAAAAATCGAAAATGAAATGACCTACCCAGGGCAGATCAAGGTGAACGTCATTCGAGAAACCAGGGCCGTGGAGTTCGCGAAGTAAGTAGGGAAACGAGCGCCGGTCCCGGAAAATTCAAGGATCATCGTCTTGTCATGGCAGGTTTCTATCTCTGCCGGCCTGAAGCCGCTTTCGGTTTCAGGCCGGTCTCGGAAGGCCCGTAATCTTGAAAATATTTTTTGTCGGTGACATCGTCGGCAAGCCCGGAAGACAGGTGCTGGGGGCTCTTCTGCCCGGCTTGGTGGGGCGAAACCAGATCGATCTGGTCATCGCCAACGCGGAAAACGCGGCTGCCGGATTCGGACTTACCCCAGACATAGCCCGGGAGCTGTTTGATCTTGGCGTCGACATATTGACTTCCGGAAATCATATCTGGGACAAACGGGACATCTTCGGATTCCTCGACCAATGCCCGGATTTGTTGCGCCCGGCCAATTATCCGCCTGGTGTGCCCGGACGGGGACATGGCCTCTTTTCCACATGCGGGGGAGTACAGGTCGGTATATTAAATCTGGAAGGAAGGGTGTTCATGAATAATCTGGAGTGCCCCTTTCGGACGGCGGATACCCTGATCCCTCAGCTGGCGAAAACGACACCGATCATTCTGGTTGATTTCCATGCCGAGGCTACCAGTGAAAAAATAGCTTTGGCTCATTATCTCGACGGCAGGGTATCGGCCGTAATCGGGACCCATACCCATGTGCAGACCGCCGACGAAAGAATTTTTTCCGGCGGTACGGCCTACATCACCGATGCCGGCATGACCGGAAGCCGGGATTCTGTCATCGGCGTGCGTAAAGAGATAATAATTGAAAGATTTTTGCACCAGCTTCCGGTCCGTTTTGAAGTGGCCAAGAATGATCAGGTTCTTAATGGGGTGCTGTTGGAGATTGATGAAGAGAACGGTCGAGGGAAGTCGATCGATCGAGTGGCGGTGGGCTTGGAAGAGAAATAATCAAATTCAGTGAGGCGATCGATTGATGAATTCAGTGTCAGAACAAATGGCGGTCATCCACCGGGGGGCAGTAGAGATATTAGTTGAAGCCGAGCTTGAGGAAAAGCTGGTTTCGTCCAAAAAATCCGGCATTCCGCTGAAAATCAAGGCCGGTTTTGATCCAACGGCGCCCGACCTGCACCTTGGCCATACCGTTTTGATCCAGAAGCTGAAACAATTTCAGGACTTGGGTCACCAGGTGCTGTTTCTGATCGGGGATTTTACAGGTCTTATCGGCGATCCGACAGGAAAGAACGAAACCCGCAAGCCCTTGACCAGGGAGCAGGTGCTGGCCAACGCTCAAACCTACCAGGAGCAGGTTTTTAAAATTCTCGATCCGGAACGAACCCGCATCGTGTTCAACAATGAATGGATGGGCAAAATGTCGGCGTCTGACCTGATCGGGTTGGCGGCCAGGTATACTGTGGCCCGCATGCTGGAACGGGACGATTTCAGCAAGCGCTTTACCGGGCAGCAGCCGATCGCTATCCATGAATTTCTTTATCCCTTGGTTCAGGGTTGGGACTCCGTTGCCCTGGAAGCCGATGTCGAGTTGGGCGGAACCGACCAGAAATTCAATCTGCTGGTCGGTCGTGAGCTGCAGAAGCAGATGGGACAACGGCCTCAAACGGTCCTGACCATGCCCCTTCTAGAAGGGCTGGACGGGGTCAACAAGATGAGCAAATCATTGGGAAACTATATCGGCATTACCGAACCGGCGAGGGAGATTTTCGGTAAAGTGATGAGCATCTCCGATGAGTTGATGCTGCGCTATTACGAACTACTGTCCGATGTGGACTTGGCGCAGCTTGCCCGAGTCAGAGACGGAGTTGCCGGGAAACCTTCCGGCGCCCATCCGCTGGAGAGCAAAAAGGCCCTGGCCCGGGAACTGGTGGCCCGGTTCCACGGTGTCGCCGAGGCCGGTCAGGCCGAGGAGGATTTTGTCAGGCAGTTCAAGCAAAAGGAAATTCCCGATGACATGCCCGAGGCCGTCTTTCAGAGCAAAGAGCGGATCTGGGTCTGTCGCCTGCTGAATGAAGCAGGACTGGTGGCGTCCAATGGGGAGGCACGGCGACTGATTCAGCAGGGTGGAGTCAAGCTGAATGGAGAAAAAATTGCCAACCCGGATTTGGAGATTGCATTGGAGGACGGCATCATACTCCAGGCCGGAAAGCGTAGATTTGCCAAAGTCCGGATCAGCGGCAGTTAGTCGCGGCAAGGTCTTCATTGAGGCCCGGGGCCGGTCTTGAGAGGTCTTTTCGAGCGAAGAAAAAAATAAATAAAAAAAGTGAAAAAAAGTCTTGACACCCGAGGGTGATTCCACTAGATTCAGCCGCTGTTGCCGGAGGAAAACTTTTTCAGAAAGACGAAAAAAAATAGTCTTGACAGCGGAAAAGAGAATCGGTTATAAACCACCTCCGCTGGTCTGAGAAAAGGAATTTTCACCGAGCAAAAAATGGGGTAACGGGCAGAAATAAATCTTGACATGCCCCCCTCGTTTCGATAAGCTGATCTTCCGCCCTGAAGCAGGGGGGAACGCTTCATCCGGTCTTTGAAAACTAAATAGCAGGCGCTTGAGATGGTTTGCGGGTTTACCTATTAAGTCAAACCAAACAGTATCAACTTTCGCAGTTTTAACTGGAGAGTTTGATCCTGGCTCAGAACGAACGCTGGCGGCGTGCTTAACACATGCAAG
>Ga0055479_10000122_pt1 | contig 12994 bp, 19 predicted proteins | sample Muzzi_PWC_D1_FD_57941 | JGI IMG/M metagenome (GOLD analysis project Ga0055479, IMG submission 57941) | Wetland microbial communities from San Francisco Bay, California, USA, that impact long-term carbon sequestration - Muzzi_PWC_D1 | ecosystem: Environmental > Aquatic > Marine > Wetlands ...
CCAAGGAAGAAGTTAAAAAGCTTATCCAGGAAGCCATCGAATTCCATATCGAGGGATTAAAGGAAGATGGGCAACCTGTGCCAACACCCGCCTCAAGTATCGAGTTCATCGAAGTCGCAGCTTAACAACACGCTGCAGTGGGACCTCGCACTGCTCGCTTCGCGAGCTGCGCTCGGCCGCTGAGCGCAGCGTTATGAGTCGGAGAAATGAAACATGAATATTGAAAATATTTTAGGGTATGGGTTTATAGGCTTTGCGTTTCTACTTGCCTATCTTGCATTCATTCTTCTTAAAAAGGAACAGGCGGTAGATGCCCCAAGATCATCCATATTAATTTCTATATTTACATTTATGGCTTTCTCTTTAGTGCTTTCTGGGGGTGGTTTGTACTTACAACTCGAAGAAAATAATTACAAATCACAACTACAGGAATTATCAAGAGTACTCGATCAGAAAATAAAGCATGAAGCAAGTACTTCAGTATCCCCAGCAATGAAATCACTTGTAGAGCAATTAGATGTATTACTCAAAAAGGCGCGAAAAGATGGATTGATCGATGATGACTCATAACAAACGCATACAGTCGGATTGCCAAAAGTCTACGCCTTTTGACGGCCGCTGAGCGCAGCGTTATGGTGTGCCAAATTTTTCCTGACAACTGACGAAAAAATTTACGAGGATCCAGGATGATGAATGTTGGCCACTTTCAAAAGTTGCTAAAACCGGTGACCGATTATGTATCGAGTCAGACAGTGGACCATAAGCTCGCCGAGAAGCTTAATCATCGGTTTCCACATGATGGCAAGGCATTTAAAGATATTGAAGCAGCCTGTCACAAGGCGATCTCCGAGGGCTGGATGTGTGTACAGGGCAAAGAAGGGCGGCGCTTTGGCCGCGTCATTGAATCGAGTGAAGAGACTGGGAGATTAAGTGTCGATGTGGTTGATTTAGAAAATATTGCTGGCCCACATCACCGTCATCCAACGGGCGAGATATGTATGGTTATGCCCATTACCAGGGGTGCTAGATTTGACGGTACAGCGCGGGGTTGGTGTGTATATGAACCGGGATCCGATCATCGACCGACGGTTACAGACGGGAAAGCGCTCGTACTGTACATGCTACCAGAGGGTAAGATCGAATTTACCGAACAGTAGTTGTGGAGAATTAGCCCGATACATAGAGAGCTACAATAGTGATACCAATTGAAACGATAGTGATTTTTTTCGCCGCCTCGGTGGCATTGGCAATTGCACCAGGACCGGACAATATTTTCGTTCTGACCCAATCTGCATTGTACGGCCGAAAGGCAGGCATGTTAGTTACCCTTGGCCTGTGTACGGGTTTGCTGGTACACACAACAGCGGTCTCTCTGGGAGTCGCCGCTATCTTTCAAACATCGATTCTAGCTTTCAACATTCTGAAAATTGTGGGTGCCTTGTACTTGCTTTACCTGGCTTATCAGGCTTTCAGGGCTAACCCGACCAAGTTAAGCGGAGGCGGGAAACAAAAACTGAGCTGGCGAAAACTTTACGCGCGCGGGATTATCATGAACATAACCAACCCAAAAGTGGCGGTATTTTTCCTGGCCTTCCTGCCCCAGTTTGCGAATCCTTCCCTGGGATCGATAACAATTCAGATAATAATATTCGGGGCCCTGTTCATAGTCGCGACTTTGCTAGTTTTTGGCGCCGTAGCATGGTTCGCGGGTTTTCTCGGTGAGTGGTTAAAGGGATCCGAAAAAGCGCAAATTATTTTGAATCGTGTCGCCGGAACTGTATTTGCCGGTTTGGCACTTCGGCTCGCGATAAGTGAGCGTTAGGTGTTGTCGGGTGTGCCGCCTGACAAGCGCATGCAGACGGACGCGGCAAAACCGCGCCGCTGTTGCGAGGCGTTACGGGTAATCGCATGTCTGAACGGGAATCCCTGGCGGAAAAAATACTTATCTATTCAATGGGAGTTTTAGTAGTCGGGATACTGATGGGTGGAGTTTACTCCCTGCCTGCGATGAGGGTTACCGGCAGTAACGAACCCTGGTATACCTTACTTCTCGCCTTCGGATTAACCACCACGGTCACGGTTTTTGGGCTCATCTTTTTCATTTCAAATGCGCATATTATTTATGCCATTCTAGCCGCAAATTTTCTATTGATCGTTCGCAGGAGTCTTGGAAAACTAGATCACAGTGTCGAAAGGTTCGGGTTGGTTCACGCTTTTAGTTTACTGGGCTGCTTCTGGTATGTATTACTTATCGATCGAATTAACTCATAACGGCGCATCGGCGGCCAACTGCCCGCTACGCGTACGTTCGGCCGTCAAACCAGGGCATCAGGCGATAAGGAATGATTAAAAGTAATATGTATGTGATCGCCTTGCAAAATTTGCAGGCAGCGGCTTCGTACTATCGGGACGTGCTCGGATTTACGATTAGAGAAATCGGAGACGATGGATGGCGCATATTTGAGCGCGATGGGTGCCGGATAATGGCCGGGAATTGCCCGGATTCGATACCCGCACATAAACTGGGGGACCATTCTTACTTTGCCTATATTGTGGTAGATGATGCCGATCAATATTTCGCCGAGATTTCCGCGCGAGGAGCCGAACTGATAAAACCGATTAAAAGCGAACCCTGGGGAATGCGGGAGTTCGGAGTGCGTACGGATGACGGGCACCGAATAATGTTTGGCCAGGAAATTGAAAATTAACCAGCTACCCGTAAAACCTGGCTTGCATTTCAGGGTCAAAGCATAATTGCCCGGTTATTTGATATTGAGTAAGGGTATCTACAGGTTTCGAGATTAACGACCGTAGCCCGTATCCACTGGCGTCAAATGGATAAATGAGATGACAAAACCAGCAAAGAACAGCGTTTGCCTCTGGTACGACGGGGGCGCTGAAGACGCGGCAAATTTTTATGCCGCCACCTTCCCGGACTCTGCAGTCGGTACGGTGTATCGCGCGCCCGGGGACTTTCCGTCCGGCAACAAAGGCGACGTGTTGACCGTCGAGTTCAGCGTGATGGGTATACCCTGCCTCGGGCTCAACGGAGGGCCGATGTTCAAACACTGCGAGGCCTTTTCATTTCAGGTTGCAACCGCCGATCAGGCCGAGACGGATCGTTACTGGGACGCGATCGTCGGCAACGGCGGCGAGGAAAGTCAGTGCGGCTGGTGCAAGGACAGGTGGGGAATCTCCTGGCAGATAACCCCGATCGCCCTTTCCAGCGCGATCGCCGACCCCGACCCCGCCGCGGCCGGACGCGCCTTCGCGGCGATGATGGAGATGGGAAAAATCGATATCGCCGCGATCGAGGCGGCGCTTCGCGGCTGAAATGTGGACGGTCTAACAAACGATTCGAGCGGGCAGCCCGCCGCAGAATAAAGTTGCAGTTGACCTGATTCAAAATCAGGATAAGGTATCGGCCATCAAATTACGGTTTCGAATTATGAGCAAAATCCTCCTGGTTTTACTGGCAGCGTTGGTTGCGGCCCAGCCCGGCATTTCCGCCGCCGCGGACGACACCAGAGTCCCGGTCGAGTTACCCGAGATGATGCGCGATCACATGCTGGCCAACATGCGCGATCACCTGGCGACGATAAACGAAATCCTCGTCTACCTGGTCGACGGCGAACTGGATAAGGCGGCGGATACCGCCGAGTATCGGCTGGGGATGAGCTCGCTCGAAGTCCACGGCGCCAGCCACCTGGCCGGTTTCATGCCGGAAGGGATGCGCGAGGCCGGCACAGCGATGCACCGGGCGGCCAGCCGTTTTGCGCTGAAAGCGCAGGAAGGCGAGGTTTTACCCGCCTACCGGGCGCTCTCGGAGGTCACCGCCGCCTGCGTGGCCTGCCACTCGGGATACAGGGTTCGATGACGGGCCTGCCTCATCCCGATAACCGCGATCATGCTGCGAAATAGCCGCGAATCGAGGACAATAGCGGTTCGATAAACGATATCGTCAATACCTCGAAAGAAAGAAGGAGAACCAATCATGAACCCGGTCGTTCATTTTGAAATTCCCTACGATGACCCCGAGCGGATCGCCGGGTTTTACCGGTCCGCCTTCGGCTGGCGGACGCAAATGCTCGGCGAAGAAATGGGCAATTACATTCTGGCCACCACCGCCGAGGCGGATGTCAGGCCAGGATCTCCCGCCGGGGCGATCGACGGCGGCTTCTACCCGAAGAAACCCGACTGGCCGTCGCAGCACCCTTCCATCGTCATCGCGGTCGACGATATCGCCGCAGCGATGAGCGCGGTCGAACGGGCGGGAGGCAGGGTCCTCGGCGAGCCGATGAGTATCCCCGGCATCGGCCGCTACGTATCCTTCCTCGACACCGAGGGTAATCGAAGCAGCCTGCTGCAGCCCGGAGGGGATAGCGATGACTGAATCTGCTCTGCCCTGCCGCGAGCACGCGCAGCTGGCCTTGCTGCGCAACCTGCTGATCGCGTTGTTGTTGCCGTTCGCCTGTAGCGTATCCGGCGCCGAACTGGTCGTCGATGCCGAATGCGATGGCGGCGTCGCGAATGGCGGCTACGTCGTCAGGGCCGATCCGGGGACGGTGCGCATCGAGGGCCGATATTCGCGGGGTCTGCGCGAAGGCGAATTCGTATTCTACTCCGCCGCCGGCGAAAAGCTGATCGTGCTGCCCTACACCAGGGGCCTGATCAACGGCACGGTCAGGGCCTGGCATGCGCCCGGCGCGAACCGTGAGGCTACGGGACTCAAACTGGAGTCGGATCTGAGCGCGGGATTCGTCGACGGCCACCACCGGACCTGGTACGCGAACGGCAATCCGCGCTCCGATTTCACCGTCAAGGACGGTGAAATTCTCTCCGCCAATACCTGGAACCCGGACGGCTCGGAACTGGAAATCAACAGCGACTCGGCTTTCCTGCAATCCGAGATCGAAACCGACTTCGCCTACTACAGACGGCTCGAACAGCTCCTGGATGCATACCCGCCAGAGTGTTGAATCGACGGCGGCGTCGAACCCGCCCGTTGTCGACAGCAGGCCGATGCTGCCGTGACTCCCGGCATCGAGCAGGCGAAGCGAGCGAAGATCGACTATCGCGTGCACGAGTACGAGCACGACCCGGCGAGCGAGTCCTGGGGGCTCGAGGCGGCGCGAAAAACCGGGGTGCCCGCGGCGAGGGTCTTCAAGACGCTGGTCGTCGAACTCGCCGGCGGCGAGCTCGCGGTCGGCGTGGTACCGGTGTCGACGATGCTGAACCTGAAATCCATCGCCCGCGCGGCCGGCGCGAAAAAGGCCGCGATGGCCCCCGCGGCAAGTGTCGAACGCTCTACCGGTTACGTCCTCGGCGGCGTCAGCCCGCTGGGACAGAAACGGAAACTGAAAACCTTTATCGACGCATCGGCGCAGGACTTGCCGACGATCTTCGTCAGCGCCGGCCGCCGCGGCCTCGAGATCGAACTGTCGCCGGCGGACCTCGCGCGTCTGACCCGTGGTATATTCGTATCGATAGGCCAGTAACCCGGGGTCGCCGAGATGCAGGACAAGTCTGTGAGAGAAAATGTCAGTTTCGATTCCTGTGGCCTCGAATGTCGCGGCTGGCTGTACTTGCCGGATGGGACCGGTGCCGACGGAAAATTGCCTGCCATCGTCATGGCGCACGGTTTCAGCGCGGTCAAGGAACAGGGATTGGCGGAATTTGCCCAGGCGTTCGCCGCTGCCGGCTTCGCGACCCTGGTATTCGATTACCGCTGCTTCGGCGCTAGCGACGGCGAGCCGCGCTGCCAGCTGTTTCCCCTGGAGATGGTCGAAGACTATCGCAACGCGATCAGCTGGCTCGCGGAACATCCGGCCGTCGACGGCGGTCGAATCGGCATCTGGGGAACGTCTTTCAGCGGCGGCCTCGTCGCCTACACGGGCGCCATCGACAAGCGCGCGAAGGCGATCGTCGCGCAGGTGCCGTCGATCATCGGCCCGGATACCCGGCGCGCGATGAATCCCGAAAAATGGGAACAGGTCGGCGATTTCCTGTTACAGGAGCGGATCGCGAAGTACCGCAGCGGGGAAATCAATTATCTCAAGGTGGTCGCGCCGGGTGACGAACCCTGCGTTCTGCCGGGCAAGGAAAACTACGACGCCTACATGGCACTCCAGGCGACGGCGCCGAACTGGCGCAACGAAATTACCATCGAGTCGCTGGAAAAAATTCGCGTGTTCGATCCCGCCGCCCCGATTCGGCAAATAGCGCCGCGCGCCCTGCTGATCATCGCCGCGCAGGATGATAACCTGATCCCGCTGGAGGCGCTCAGGCAAGCCTGCGACCGGGCCGGGGAACCGAAAAAGTTCGTCGAATACCCGATTCGGCATTTCGACATTTACGCCGAACCCTGGCGCTCGAAAGCCGTGAACGCGGCCATCGACTGGTACAATCGATATCTGTGCTGACCGCAACAGTACAGCCTGATCGGAGACACGCCAATGCAGCAAGACCTCGAAGCCAACAAGCAAAACGCGATCGAGTTTTACCGTACCGCCTATCTCGGCGACCCGGCGCGCGCGGTCGAGCGCCACGTCGGCGCGGAGTACATTCAGCACAATCCGGAAGTTGCCAACGGTAAGGCGGGATTCATCGACTACTTCACCGCAATGGCCCGCGACTACCCGGACAAGCAGATCGAGTTTCCGCGCGCCGCGGCCGAAGGCGATCTGGTCGCGCTGCATACGCACCAGACCTGGCCCGGCGGCGACGAATACGTAACCATGGATTTCTTCCGCTTCGACGATAACGGCAAGATCGTCGAGCACTGGGACGCGATCCAGTCGGTGCCGACGGAATCGAACAACGGCAACCCGATGTACTGAGCGAAAATAGTCCGGCGTGGCAGGCGGCTTGCCGTTTTTGGCGGCCCTGCCTGCTTTGACGCCGGCCGTCCGGAGTATAAACTTCAGGCAACGCCGGCGCGAAGTCGCGGCGCGGCGGGATTACAGATAAAGGTTTCGATCGATGGACTGGAAAGTATTCGTAACGATTTTCGGCGTGGTTTTCGTCGCCGAACTGGGTGACAAGACCCAGCTCGCGACCATGCTGTTCGCCGCCGACCGGGAGGTCAGCAAGGTCACGGTTTTCTTCGCCGCCTCGGCCGCGCTGGTGGTCGCCTCGGCGCTCGGCGTGCTGGCCGGCAGCCTGTTGTCCGAGTACATCGACGAAAAGTACCTGCACTACGTCGCCGGGCTCGGCTTCATCGCCATCGGCGCCTGGACGCTTTACAATGCCTGACCGGCGCGGCCTGTTTGCCGCCGCCGGCAGCGAGGGGACGACGAAATGAAACTCTACGACCTGGCCCGCTCGGGCAACTGTTACAAGATCCGGTTGTTCCTGTCCATTCTCGGACTCGATTACGAACTGATCCCGGTCGACGCCAATGCGGGCGAGCTGCGGACGCCGGAATTTCTCGCTGTGAATCCGAACGGGCTGGTACCGGTGCTGATCGACGGCGATACCACGGTTTACGACTCGGCCGCGATCCTCGCTTACCTCGCCCTGACCCGGGGCGCGGAAGACTGGTTCTCGACCGAACCGCTCAGGCTCGCGCGCATTTTGCGCTGGCTGACTTTCGAGCAGGCCGAAGGCCGCTACGGGCTTGCGCGGGCACGCGCCATGGCGCTGTCGCTGCGGACGCCGCTGGCCGAATCGGGCACGCTCGAAGAAAGCAGGGGTATCGCCGAGACCGCGCTCAAAACTCTCGAACAGCGCCTGTCCGAGCACGACTGGCTGGCCGGGGACGGGCTGCCGACGATCGCCGATATCGCCTGCTACCCCTATACCGCGCTGATTCCGGACGCCGGCATCTCGCTCGACGCCTATGCAGCGATCGGACGCTGGATGGAGGCGATCCGGGGACTGCCCGGCTACATCCCCCTGCCCGAGATCGCAAACCGCTGAGATCCGCTTTCGAAATCGCGCCGGCACGGAAGAATGCCGCCGGCACCAGAGCTGCGATGATTATTTCTTGCGAGGCCCGGGGTCGGGTGCACCGGAGATATCGATGAAAAGTCTGTTGTTCCTGTTCCCGCTGCTACTGCTTGCTGCCTGCTCGCCCGAGGTCGGCAGCAAAGCCTGGTGCGCGGATATGAAGGCCAGGCCGAAAGGCGAATGGACCGTCAACGAAACCGGCGACTATGCCAGGCACTGTATTTTCAACTAGGGTTTTCACCACACGAGCAGCAGCCGGTGCAAGCGGATATAATCCAGCGAGCGATTGGAGATTCGGGGGTAAGGCGATGAAACCGCTCAAGAACGAAAAGGAAATGGTCAAAAAGGCGATCGCCGAGGGCATGAAGTACGGCGAAGAGCGCGGCGTGGTCGAATTCGAGCCGACCGATTCGGCGGTCGAAAAGATCGAGTACATCTACCGGTTGCTGGTCCACGACGGAGTCATCCAGCCGCTGCCGCAGGAACAGATTTCGCAAAAGGCGATGAAACACCGGCTCGCGATCTGGGCTTCGAAACTGAAATAAAACACGCCGGCGGCGCCAGGCTAACCCGAATGTCCCGATGAGATTCCGCGCACGCCTGCTGTCGTCCCTCGGCCTCGCCCTGCTCGCGGCAATTTTGCTGCTGCTGCATTTCGTCGCCCTGCCGCTGGTCGACGCCCGGCTCAATCCGGTCCGCGAATCCTCCGCGCCCGAGGTGCCCGCCGAAGTCCGGGAATTTCACGACTCGGCTTTCGTCGCCGACATGCACGCCGATTCGCTGCTCTGGGGCCGCGATCTGTCCACGCGCCACGGTCGGGGGCATGTCGACCTGCCGCGCCTGCGCGAAGGTGGTGTCGACCTGCAGGTTTTCAGCGCCGTCACCCGCGTACCCCGCGGGATGAACTACACCGCCAATTCCGGCGATACCGACATCCTGCCGCTGCTGTTCCTCGCCGCCTGGCGCAGCCCCGCGACCTGGTTCAGCCCGCTCGAGCGCGCGCTCGTACAGGCGCGGGAATTGCGGCGCCTGGCGGAGCGCGCGCCGCTCAGGCTGGTAACCCGTCGCGCCGATCTTTCCGCCGACGGTTTCAAGGGCCTGCTCGCGCTCGAGGGCATGCATGCGCTCGCAGGCGATGCCGCGGCGCTCGAGGAATTGTACGCGGCCGGTTACCGGATGATGGGACTGGCGCATTTTTTCGACAACGAGGTCGCCGGCTCGGCGCACGGCGTCGAAAAATACGGCCTGACTCCGTTCGGACGGCGCCTGTTGCCGCGTATGGAAGCGCTCGGCATCACCGTCGACCTCGCGCACGCCTCCCCCGCCGCGTTCGCCGATACCTTGCAAATCGCGACTCGACCGGTAGTGGTATCGCACGGTGGCGTCGCCGCCACCTGCCCGGGGCCGCGCAACCTCGACGATGCGCAGTTGCGCGCGGTCGCGGCCAACGGCGGGGTGGTCGGCATCGGCTTCTGGAAGGGCGCGGTCTGCGACGCCGGCCTCGCCGGTATTATCCGCGCGGTGCTGCACGCGGTCCGCGTCGCAGGTATCGACCACGTCGGCCTGGGGTCGGACTTCGACGGTGCCGTCGCCGAACCCTTCGACGCCGCCGGGTTGCCGCGGCTGACCGCGGCGCTGCTGCGGGCTGGCCTGTCGCGGGACGAGGTCGAAAAACTGCTCGGCAAGAATTTCCGGCGCGTACTCGCCGCCAACCTGCCGCACTGACGCGACGAGGGCCTAGGCTTCTTCCGAATCGTCGTCGCGCACCAGCCCGCTCGCCTCGGGAAATATCTCGCGCAAGGCGTCGTAAAAATATTCGAGCTCTTCCCGCCTGGCGCCGTCGATGTCGATCAGTTGCAGCAGTTTGCGCATGAAGGTCATACGTACCGCGGGATTGTGCTTGAGATAAAACGCGATCGTATGAAGATCAGACTCGGGATTGTCTGTCGCGGCCCTGGCCGACTCGAACAGATGATCTATCTGCTGCGCATCGAGATCGAATTCCTGCTTCATGATATCGCCGAACTCGCGCTTCTCGCGGGCCCCGACATGCCGATCGGCGCTGATTACGTGGTAAAGCAGCGATGCCAGCGCCGCATGCAGGACTTCATCTTCGGCGTGCTCGAACAAGCGGCTTTCATCCTTGAGAGTATCGAACCAGTGCTTTAGGGAATCGAACATCGTGTCAATAGTATTGGAGTTTTAGTCTTTAAGTGAAACGGGCATCACCGCCATTCAATGCAGGTACTATATCGGCGCACGGCGACCCGAATTTTGATTTGCGTCAAGAGGGCTAGAAGATGCCGCTGCGCTTGAGCGCCATGTACTCGTTGATCAGGGTCGAATGCATTTGGGCCGGCGGCGTGTCGGCGACGATGATATGGTCGCTGCGCAATTGCGCATACATCGCCGATCGTTCCTGCAGGTGGCGCCGCACGCCGCAGTAACGCAGCGCATCGTCGATCGACGCGACCTCGGCTTCCAGCGTGTCGGTCAATACCTGCTGGCGCATCGATGCGACCATCACCAGATGGTGCTGCGAAAGCAGCCCCGCGGCAGTGGCCAGATCGTCGCGATCCTGGGGCTCCAGCGACGAAATCAGCACGATCAGCGAACGCCGACTCTGCCGGGTCAAAACCTGCTCGGCGACGTCGAGAAAGTCGCTGGTGGCGTCCGAGCTGTCGAGATCGTAGATCTGCTCGAGCAGGCGGCTGATCTGGAACCGGCCTTTGATCGGCGCGACCCAGCGCGACTGGCCGGCGAAGCTGAGCAGGCCGACGCTATCGCCCTGGCGCAGGGCGACGAAGGCGGATACAAGCAACGCGTTCAGCGCGTGATCGAAATGGCTGATTTCACCGTCCCGGGCGCGCATCCGGCGCCCGCAGTCGAGCAGGAAGACCACCTGCTGGTCCCGCTCTTCCTGGTACTCGCGCGAAATCGGTTTCTGGAAACGGGCCGTCGCGCGCCAGTCGATCTGGCGCAACGAATCGCCGATCCGGAAATCACGCAGCTGGTGAAAGTCGGTACCCTCGCCGCGGCGCTGGCGCAGCTGCATCCCGAGGTCGGAATACAGCTGGTCGCTGCCGACGAAGGACGAGCGGAACAGCGGCTTGTAGTTCGGGTAGACCCGGGTTTGTTCGGGCTGGCCGAAAACAAACACTTTGTCCCACAATCGCCAGGCCGAGCGCACGCGGCAGCAAACCTGCCCGAATTCGGCCGGGCCGCGCGCCAGCGGAGTCACCCAGTAGCGCACGCGAACGCTGGCGGCCGGTTGCAGGTCGAGCTGCAGCGGCAAACCTTCCATCTGCAACTGTGCCGGCGGCAGGTCGGTCAGCAGGATGTCGAGCCGGCGTCGTCCGCGGTTCTCGAGCCTGAGTGTCACGCGCTGGCGCACACCGAGCGCCAGGTGCGGATCCAGCTGGCGTGAAACCTCGAGCTCGGGTCGCTGCCGGGACCAGGCGTCGAGCGCGGCCAGCAGCGCGAGCAGCGCGAAGTAGCTCCAGAACAGGAGCCTGATTTCGAAGCCAAGAGGCCAGTCGAAAATCGTCGCCAGCGTCGCCAGTACGCCGAGCAGCAGCCAGCCGAGAACCAGCAACAACAGTAGCCGAGCCGGTTTCATGAGCGCGGAGCGGCGACCTTTTCCAGCAGTTTTCCGAGTACCTCGTCGACGCCGAGGCCGTCGATTTCGACCTCGGGCGCGAGGATGACGCGGTGGCGCAACACTGGCAGCATCATCGACTTGACGTCGTCAGGGGTGATGAAGTCCATGCCGTTGATCAGCGCCAGTGCCCTGGCGCAGCGCAACAGCGCGATGCTGGCCCGCGGCCCGGCGCCGTGACGTAGCAGCGTGCTGCCGCGGGTGGCGCGCACCAGTTCGACCGCGTACTCGGCAACCCGGTCGTCGACGGCAATCTCCGCGCAACGCTGCTGCGCGGCCTCGACATCGAGCAGCGCCCGGGTCTCGCCCTGCTCGCCGCCGAAGGATTGCAGCGCGTAACGCGTCGCGATCGCAACCTCGTCCGGCGCTTCGGGATAATCGATGTTGATCTTGATGATGAAGCGGTCGAGCTCGGCCTCGGGCAGCGCGTAAGTACCCTCCTGCTCGATCGGGTTTTGCGTCGCCAGCACCATGAACGGCTTGCCCACCGCCATCGACTGGCCGTCGAGCGTGACCTGTCGCTCCTGCATGACCTCGAGCAGCGCCGCCTGGGTTTTCGCCGGCGCGCGGTTGATCTCGTCGGCCAGCAACAGGTTGGTAAACACCGGCCCGTGCTTGAGCACGAACTTGCTTTGCGCCATGTCGAACATCACGTGCCCGGTGACGTCTCCCGGCATCAGGTCGGGGGTAAACTGGATACGCTTGAACTTGCCGCCGATGCCCGCGGCCAGCGCCTGCACCAGCAGGGTTTTGCCGAGGCCGGGCACGCCCTCGATCAGCACGTGCCCGCCGGCCAGCAGGGCGATCAATACCTGGTCGACGACCCTCGCCTGGCCGATCAGCCGACTGTTGACGTGTTCGCGCAGCGCGCCGAGCGCCGCCGGGATATCATTACTGGATTCATTCATAGTGATTGCTCGATGCGTTTCAGCAGTCTTACCGTAGACACGAAAGACGCCTCGTTGAAATTATCGACACCGAAGGCGCGCGCGACGGCCTCCGGACTCAGGTCGCTGTACTCGGCCAGCAGTTCGTACTGGCGCGGCGGGTCCGCGGCGGCGAATCCCGCCAGGGCCAGGCTTGCGCGCCGCAGTACCTGCTGGCGTAGCGGTGCGACCAGATAGTCGCCGTTGCGCCGGTGCCAGAGGTAGTGCGACACCGACGAGAAATGCTCGCCGAGCGCACGGCGGCGAGTGCTGTCACGCGGCAGGATTCGGCCGAAGCGGTAACCCCGATGCCAAATCCACAGCAGGATCAGCAGACCGGCAGCGATCAGCAATTCGCGCGCGTTACGCACGATCAGATTCATAATCGATTCGCGCAGCACCGATCTCAGGGTCGCGAAATTGCCTTCGCCGGAGCTCAACAGCCACAACAGGTAGGCAT
>Ga0055479_10000123_pt1 | contig 12967 bp, 11 predicted proteins | sample Muzzi_PWC_D1_FD_57941 | JGI IMG/M metagenome (GOLD analysis project Ga0055479, IMG submission 57941) | Wetland microbial communities from San Francisco Bay, California, USA, that impact long-term carbon sequestration - Muzzi_PWC_D1 | ecosystem: Environmental > Aquatic > Marine > Wetlands ...
ATCACGCCAAGCCGGTGGTATGTCTTCCGGTTTGCACTTTCATTGTAGATGTCATCCGGGTTATCTGCAAATAGCCGCTTTCTTTCTATATCGGAACGTACATACAGGGCATTGATATGGCCGGCCAGTCTGGCGGAAATGGTCGATTTACCAGAACCGGACAATCCATGGGTGAGAATGATTGCAGATTCATTCTCGAGTGTGTACTTGTATGTAAGATCAAGGTACATATTGGCACGCTGCTCGGCAAGCAATTGCGACCCCCCCGTTTTCTGGCTGGCCTCGATGATGGCTACCTTGGCCCGCACCATGGCCCTGTAGGCGCTGTAGTATCTGAGCAGGCCCAGGCCTTCGTAGTCACCACTGGCCTGTAGCCAGTAATTGATAAAATGATTACCGAGGTCCTTACGCTCATGGGCGTGCAGATCCATCAGTAAAAAAGAGATTTCGTTGATGACATCGATCTGGCGAAGACTTTCATTGAATTCAATGCAATCGAATATAATGATGGTATTGTTGTGTAAGGCTATATTGGCCAGATGAAGATCACCATGACATTCACGCACAAAACCGTTATTTTTCCTGTTATCTATCCGGGGCTTGCATGTGATGAATTCTTCCTCGTGCCAACACGAGAGTTGTTTCAGTTTTTCCTTGATGATGCCCGAGTGGGTTAATCTGTTCGCCAGGGTATAGTTGTCACAGACCGGCTTGTGAACGCTGATGGCGTCGCCGAAGCCTGATTCGGCACTGGAACGGGGCAGGCTGTTGTGGAATGTAATGATACGTTTTGCCAGTGAATCAAGATGCGCTGGCTGCAACAGGCCCTTATCCAGCAGGTGATCAAACTGCTGTGTGCAATCGAACTGCAGCATCCTGACCGCCCACTCGAGTACGGGGCCATCGCCGTTGATCGATGGTTTATGGTAAGTGCCTGTAAAGGCGATCACGTCCAGATAAATTTCAGGTTCCAGTCTTTTGTTGAGGCGTAATTCTTCCAGGCAGTAATAGTGTCGTTTATCCAGGGTGGAAAAATCCAGAAATCCAAGATTGACCGCTTTCTTGATCTTGTAGACGTAGGTTCCGGTAAGTATTACCCAGGAGATATGGGTCTCGATAATTTCGATGTTATCGACGCTGTGGCTGTATACACTGGCATTGCCCAGGTTTTCGATCAGCCTGTTGACGTCATTCATCGCAGGTTGACCCCGCGGATAATCCAGTAATAAACGGCGAGTGCATGTCTATATATCCAGGCTGCTATACGTCTAGTTGTAAAAAATACCCCCAGCCTTCACATGTTGCAACAACAGCCTGTCTGCTGTTGGATACGGATGGCTTATCATTGTAGATAACCGTTGTTGCTGTATAGCGGCTTCATTGTCACCCGTGGTGATCAAAGTTGCTGCCTCGTTTAGCATCTTAGTATTTGTACTTCAAAAATAACGGCTTATCTCAGTAGCGCAGAGCCACTTGGAGTTGTAAGCTGCTTACTGGCCGACCATGTTAAACCGCACCATTTCCGGTACTCATAGTGGAAGCCTGTTTAACTAACTGAAAATAATGATTAATAACCTACTGTCCGAAGGCCTGCAGTGATAGAATCATCTCAGTAGGGTAGAGTCGAAGATACATGAGTGTTTGTTCAGTGGAGAAATTGATTACCGAGGGGAGCCGGGGAGACAGACTGCAGGGTGTTGCACAGTCAGCCCCCGATAACCGCGGCATTATGTCGGTAGCCAGATTCAAGGCCCGGGGCCACCTGGCCTGGAGGCGCGAGAAAGGGACCGATGTGTATGAGCTCTGGACAAACAAGACAAATGATTGACATCGTAATCTTCATAACCGGTTTGAGTCAGGATTGATGCCGTTAACAGAAGACATGCATTCATTGCTCGGCGAGCATGGCCCGCTGGCCGAATATATTGCCTCATTCTCCCCTCGACCTGCACAACAGCAGATGGCGGCGAGTATTTGTACTGCTCTGGCGCAGGGTGATGTGCTGGTGTGTGAGGCGGGTACCGGCACAGGTAAAACCTTTGCCTACCTGGTGCCGGCACTGACCAGTGACAAAAAAATCATCATTTCCACGGGCACCAGGCCCTTGCAGGATCAGTTATATCTTCGTGACCTGCCGCTCGTGGCCAGGGCCCTGGCGGCCAGCCGCCGGTGTGCCATGCTAAAGGGCCGCAGTAATTATCTTTGCCCTCATCGACTTGAGCAGGCGGAACTGGGGGGTGGCTTCCGTTCACACCAGCAGCAGGATCAATTGCAGCGTATCCGCGAATGGTTCAAACGCAGTCCGGATGGTGATATTGCCGGCATGCATGATATTGCCGAAGATGCGCCGATCTGGTTTCAGGTGACATCGACGACTGATAATTGCCTGGGGCAGGAATGTCCTGAATTGTCCGTGTGCCCGGTTATGAAGGCACGCCGCGCCGCACAGGAAGCTGATGTACTGGTCATCAATCACTATCTGCTGTTTTCCGATATGATGTTGCGTGACCAGGGCTTTGGCGATTTGTTGCCGGGTGTTGATGCCTTGATACTGGATGAAGCCCACCAGATTCCGGATATCGCCTCTGAATTTTTTGGCCAGTCGTTGAGCAGTCGTCAGCTGGTTGAGTTGATCAATGACAGTGACAGCGAATATCTGCGTGATGCCGGAGACATGCCCGCATTCAGGGATGCCTTGAGAAGACTGGAGCGAAGCATTACCGGGTTGCGCCAGGCCATGGGTTCTGTCGATAAACGTATACCATTGCGTGTCATGCTGGAGAAAGACAGCGTGAGTGAATCCCTGGCCTGCCTGCGTGACGAACTGCATTATGTCCGGCATATGCTCGAATCACTGGCGAGCCGGGGCAAGGGCCTGGACAGTTGCTGGCGGCGCAGTAACAGCCTGTCGGAGAAACTGGATCTGTTCTTTGTCACTGATGATGATCAGCATATTTGCTGGTGTGAAACCAGCCGTCATGGTTTTATCCTGCACGAGACACCGATAGAAATATCCGAACCCTTCAGGCAGCACATGCAGACCTATGATGCCTCCTGGGTATTTACCTCGGCAACCCTGTCTGTGGATAACACCTTTACGCATTTCACGCAACGACTGGGCTTGCACGAACCGAAGACTGAAAGGTGGGACAGCCCTTTTGATTTTCAACGCAATGCCTGTCTTTACCTGCCAGAGGAAATGCCGGAGCCGGCCAGCCGGAATTTCATTGCCGAGGTCATAGAAAGATCTTTACCCGTGATTAATGCGTGTAAGGGGCGTACCTTTATCCTCTTCACCAGTTACCGGGCCCTGCATGAGGCGGCACGACTGATACGGACGCACAAGCTGGATTTCCCTTTACTGGTTCAGGGAGATGCACCACGAAACGAACTGCTACGGCAGTTTCGCGATTATGGCAATGCCATCCTGCTGGGTACGGGCAGCTTCTGGGAGGGCGTCGATGTGAGAGGTGAGGCATTATCCTGCGTGATTATCGATAAACTGCCTTTCGCCACGCCGGATGACCCGGTGTTTCAGGCCCGCGCCGCGCTCATGACGAAAAAGGGGGGAAGTCCATTCCGGGATTATCAGCTACCCAACGCGGTCATCGCCCTGAAGCAGGGTGTCGGGCGTCTTATCCGCGACCAGGATGACTGCGGTATCATGATGCTATGTGATCCCCGCATCACCTCCAGGGCCTACGGGCGGATATTTTTGCATAACCTGCCGGCGATGAGACGGATCCGGGATGTGGACGAGATTATCGATTTTTTTGAATCCACATCGCGTATTCGCAGTGATGCTGATGATACTGACAACCCTGTTGCCTTGCCGGCGCTGAATTAATACCGTTATGAAGTTACTGGCCATTGAGACCTCAGGTGATGCCTGCTCAGCTGCCCTGTTGCATGATGAATCGATTATCTCACGCTTCAGGATTGCCCCACGTCAGCATGCCGACATATTGCTGCCGATGCTGGACGAATTATTACAGGAGAGCGGGTTTGCCATGGCCCGGCTTGACGGGCTGGCAGTAGGCTGTGGTCCGGGAGCCTTTACCGGTTTGCGTATCGCCACCGGCGTCGTGCAGGGGCTGGCGTTTTCAGCCGACCTGCCCGTTGCTTTAATATCGACGCTGACAGCCATGGCGCAACGCGGCTGGCGGGAACAGGGGGCGCCACGAGTGATGGCCGGATTCGATGCCAGGTTGAATGAGGTCTATTGGTCCAACTGCCGGCTAAATGATCAGGAGGTCATGATGCCTGTCGGCACAGAGCAGGTGTGTCGACCTGAAAGGGTACCATTACCACCCGATAGCGGTGACTGGCTTGGTCTCGGTTCTGCATGGCGGACCTATGGTGACGTTCTGTCACAAAGACTGAATAAACACTGTCGTCAATGGCACGAAGACTATTGTCCGCATGCACATGATATAGCGGTACTCGGCCGGCATGCCTTTTCGCTGGATCGGGTCGTCAGTGCCGAGCAGGTGCAACCGGTCTATTTACGCGATAACGTCGCCAGCAAGTCAAAGTCGGTTGGTTAACAAACTGCAATAATGTGTTAGCTGCATGGAGGGATACGTTATGTATATGGTCATGAACAAAATACCCGTCAACAAGGAGTACTGGAACGATTTCGAACAGCGTTTCATTCAGCGTCAGAAGCTGGTCGATCAGTCGCCCGGTTTTATACGCAACCTGGTGCTACGACCGGATGATGAAAGCAGCGACTACCATATCATCATGACGCTGTGGCAATCCCGCCAGGCGTTCATTGACTGGACCGAGAGCGATGCCTTTCGGCAGGCCCATGAACAGGCCAGGGAGACACCCCGGGAGATGTATGCCGGCCGCAATGTACTGGAGATGTACGAGGTCGTCAGCGATACGCAGGCCTGATCGCTATCCTGATGTCGAGTCGAGTTGAAAACAGCCGCTTCCGTATCTGGCAGATCAGTGACACCCACCTGTATGCGGATCCATGCCGGGAAATGTATGGTATGAACTGCGATGCCTCGCTGCGACAGGTTCTGTCAGTGGCACGGTCTTTATCGGAGCCGGCGGATTTATGTCTGTTGACCGGTGACCTGGTTCATGATGGTAGCGAGACGGGCTATCAGCGATTATTAAATTATATCGACGGCCTGGGTGTACCTGTCTATTGTCTGCCGGGTAATCATGATGATGTGGAGCTGATGCGGCGTATGCTGAAATCCGAACGTGTCAGCTGTGACAAACATATTCTCTTTAGGCAATGGCTGATCGTATTGCTGGATACCACCGTAACCGGCAGCGAAGCAGGTCATCTTTCCGAACACGAATGCCGGCGTCTTGAGTTACTGATACAGCAATATAATGACAGACATATATTGCTGGCCTTGCATCATCCGCCGGTGTCGACGTCGATGGCATGGATGGACAGGGACGTGACACTGGATAACCCGGAACGCGTACACCAACTGGTAAAGAAGTATTCGCGTATACGCGCCGTCATCTGGGGTCATGCCCATCAGGAATACAGCAGGATCGAGGACGGGGTTTTATGGGCGGGATGCCCGTCGACGATGGCGCAATTCAAACCGGATAGCGTCGACTTCACACTGGATTCACTGCTGCCGGGTTTGCGTGTGCTTGATCTGGGGGATGATGGCGGTGTCGAAAGCAGCGTTATCCGGGTGTCCTGAATTAATAAGTCGTGACAAATGAGATTGATAGTCATCTGATACAGATACCATTAGTTGGAGATAATATGAGTCCTAGAATGACTGCTGTTGGTGGAATAATAATTGGGTGCTCTATTATTCTATCTATATTCTATTTTGTATATGACAGACTAGTAGATGAAGGTGCTCATACGATATTCTTAAAATATTCTGGATATGTTCAATTCATTAACAGGGCGCATATTTTATATTGATTGGAATATTAATATTGAAGGGTAAGTTGGTGCCTTATCACTCGGATATGGCTACTGAAGTGGATAAAGCTAAGGGTAATGTTTTGTCGTTTCTATTTTCAAGTCCATTAATTTTCAATCTTAGTGCAGTAGTGTTTTTAGAGTCTAAGAGTTTGGCGTGGAAAACAATCTGGTTAATTAGTCTTATGTTTATCGCATACCCTTTTATAGATGGTATTCGTGTTCTCAAAGCTAAACACGAATAAACATACGAAACCAGGGGGCACATTGACCCTGGATTCCTTTTCCTGTTAGATAGAAGGTGATAATACGCTGTCGCGACGTTCAACCAGGGTGTCCGACTTGCTGAAAATATAGGTGAAACCCGCGCCGATGGCAAGATAGTTGTGGCTGTTGACCAGCGGACTGTCTGTGAATACGGCATGGTTGAGATCATCATAGCGGACAAAGGCCCCCAGCCATAGGTCCCCGTTTTTTTTCTGCAAGGTCAGTGTCACACGATTGCCGCTGTAGCCGCTGCTGGCATGGTATTCCGGCCGCGATGGCGTGACGTAGGCACTGTCGACGGCATAGAAATAATCATGATAGGTGTTGTCGGCGAACAGCGGACCCCAGGCCAGCCCCGCCTTCCATTTGTCGGGTTCCGCGCTTTCGACGATATATTCAACGTAGGGTGAGAAGGTGACACCCTGCAGGCCCAGTTTATCCAGGCTGACCGAGATCGCTGTTCGTAACGGCAGATTCAGCCACAACGAGCGTTGCCGGTTACTGTCATGCCACAGCCGAATCTCCATTGACGGCCCCAGTTCCACCGTCGGGTCGAGATCCGGCATGTTGACGCGCGGACTGTCGCTGTTGCTGGCAACCGGAACACCGCCGGCCAGGCTGAGTTCCAGGCGCACATCCTGCGAACGAAACAGATAGCCATGGGCACCCTCTTCGTCGATGCTGAAGCGATTGCCGCGATAGATAATGATCGGGAAGGGGATGGCAAAATTGCGGTTCTGGTCGACACCACGGTAGAGCGGAAGATGCAGGACACCCGCGCCGATACCCACTTCCCACAACGGCAGTTCCTGTGCATGGCCTGTCGTTATCGACAGCAGGAATACAATCAGGCCGGCAGTAAGGCCGCGGACTATTTTTCTGGGATGGCATCGGTGTGTCATTGTGGTGTAAATTGTACACAACAACGGGTCAATAGAGGAGACGTACCGGTGAGTGATTGTCTGTTTTGCAAGATGGTGGCGGGCGAGATACAACCGGATATCGTGCTGGAAAACGAGCATGTGCTGGCTTTCCGGGATGTGAATCCACAGGCACCCACGCATATCCTGGTGATACCGAGGAAACATATTGCCTCGATTGATGAACTTGATGAGGCCGATGCCCCGTTACTGGGGCAGATGTTCCTGGCCGCCGGGGAGGTTGCACGGCAATGCGGCATCTCGGCATCCGGTTATCGTACCGTTCTCAATTGCGGTAACGATGGCGGGCAGACGGTCTTCCATCTGCATTTACATCTGCTTGGTGGCCGGGCCATGCACTGGCCGCCGGGCTAGGCCACCGGTGATTACCAGGCCTGTCAAGGCCGTATCAGGAGGGTGTATCTATGGGGCGACGGTATAGCGAAATAACGGATGAATTACGCCGCTTCATCGACGAGCAGAAGCTGTTTTTTGTTGCCACGGCAACCGCTGACAGCAGGATGAACCTGTCACCGAAGGGTATGGATTCGCTGCGGGTTCTCGGTAAAAACAGCTTGTTGTGGTTGAATCTTACCGGAAGCGGCAATGAAACGTCCGCGCATGTCCAGCAGGACCCCAGGATGACGATCATGTTTTGCGCCTTCGAGGGTGCACCGATGATCCTGCGCCTTTATGGCAGCGCCAGGGTTTTTCACCCCTATGATCCCGAATGGGGAGAGCTGATTCCGAACTTTAAACCGCTTCCCGGGGCCAGGCAGATCTTCGCTTTTTCTGTTGACCTGGTGCAGACATCCTGTGGCATGGCCGTGCCATTGATGAATTATGTCGCCGACCGTGATCAACTGCAGCATTGGGCGGAGCGCAAGGGTGAAGAAGGACTGAGGCAGTACTGGTTTGACAAGAACCAGCAGAGTCTTGATGGCAAACCTACCTATATTCTCGGAAAGGATGCCTGATCCGTGACGAGCAGCTTCCGGATTTCCGCTAAGACGACGCGTTTTACTCCGGTATTTGAAGAAGAACCTGACAGGTATCGGCTTTGGGTTTTCTGGCGGGGAGATAGCGGGCGATGAGTTGTATCAACCGTTCGGCAGTAGATCGGTAGGCTGTCAATTTACCACCGTATACAGTGACCAGGTGTGGCTGCGAGGCCTGGTCAGACAGTAACAGGGTTTCACGCGGGCGACTGGAAGCATTACCGATGCCGGCCGGCAAGACACGCAGACCGGCGAAACTGTTGCGGATGTCCTGGCGTTCAAACTGGTTGTAGGCGGGGAAATAATGTCCCAGGGTTTCGAGCAGGTAATCCTGTTCTGCGGCCAGCGGCTGAACCAGTGCCGGGTCTCCATGATAGCGTGTCTCTGTGGTCCCCACCAGGATATGCCCCTTCCAGGGCATGACAAAAACCGCCCGTTGGTCCCGTGGTGATTCCAGGTAATAAAAACCCTGATGCAGATGGCCGTCAATTTCTATGTGAGTGCCCTGAACACATTCGATCGCACGTTGTGGAACAGGTGGCTGGACCTGGTCGAGTACCTGATTCACCCACGGCCCGGCGGCATTGACGATGAGGCCTGCCTGGCACTCACCTGCCGAACCGTGATGTCGGAAATCGATGTGGTTTGGTCTGCCCAGGCGGATGTTGCTTACCTGTGTCGATAGACGCAACTCCGCGCCTAGCGTTACCGCGGATGACATGACGGCTCTGGTTAGTAAGGCGTCATCGGTCTGGGCATCATGATATCGGTATACTGCCTGCAGGCCATGGGTATCCAGACCATCCAGGTTAGCCCACCGCGAGCGGGACAGACGCCTGAAGCGGCCAGCTTTACCCGCACCACTCAACAGGGCATAGAGCGATAGACCGATATTCAGCTGCCACGGGCGACGACGGCTGTGCTGGTAGACCGGTATATGAAAGGGCTGCAACTTGACCAGATCAGGGGCGATGCGTAACAGGATGGCGCGCTCGCGCAGACATTCCCGGACCAGCGATAACTGGCCTGTTTCGAGGTAGCGCAGGCCCCCATGGATCAGTTTACTGGAACGGCTTGAGGTACCCTGTGCCAATTGTCCGGCCTGCTCCAGCACACAGACACTGTAACCGGAGGCGGCTGCGGCCTGGGCCATGCCTGCACCATGGATCCCGCCGCCAATGACGACTATATCAAAATATTCCATCGTTATCGGACGTTCCGTTGCCGGCAGGCGGCCGTGGACAGGGCCTCGTCCTGCAGCAGTTTACCGATGTCCATGGTTTCAATCAGGTGTGCTCCGCGTTGACAGAGTTGCATGGCCAGCAGTACTTCTGTCACTTCATACAACATCCACTGCCAGGGGCCCGGCCACAGTCTATCGGTGCCGATCTTGCGGTAGTTACAGATCAGATAATCAGGGGATAAGGCGCGCGCCAGATCGTAACCATGACTTGAATACTTACGTAACACCCAACCGGTACGCCAGTCAGCTTGTGTCCGTATATCCTGCAGCACATCGGTGTCGTAGGATATCGCTATGCAGCGTGTTTGCACCGGGGTAAGGGTGTCCACTATTTGTCGCACAACCCTTTGCCGGCCAAAGGTTTCAAGACTTTCTTCCTTGATCTCGATGAAGGCCTGGGCCTGTGGCCATTGCCTCAGCAACTCGGCAAATTCGGCCAGCGTGGGTGCCGGAGTAAAAGGACTGTTTTCACCCAGGCGTTGTCGTTCACCGGCATTGAGTTTACGTAGAATCGGGTAGTCGACATCAGTGATCAGGGCATCATGGTCAGTGGTTCTCAACAGGTTGTGGTCATGGAATAAAACCGGGATACCATCGGCCGTTAACTGGACATCTATCTCAATATAACAGGCCCCGGCCTGCAGTGCGGCCTCGCAGGCCGGCAAGGTATTTTCAGGATAAAGCGCGGCATAGCCTCGGTGGGCGACCAGTGTTGGTATAGCGGCGCCGGATTCAGCGGAATTAGCGGCCATGTTTCAGTTCGCTTTCAATGGCCTGCCGCCAGCGTTGATAACGTTGTCTGAGTTCCGGGTTTTCCTGCGGGACAAAGGTGCGGCCGGTCTGCAAAGATGCCCGGCATCGTTCCTCGATAACAGGGCCTGCATGTTGATCAAGCTGCTTAAATAATAAATAGGCCAGGCCCTGGCTGGTTGTTTCCACCTGTGTCGGGCGTCGTATCGGCATAGCCAGATCGGCCAGACGTTGGCAAAAACCATCCAGCCGGGCCATACCGCCACCGATGATGATGTTTTGTATTTTAGGATTGATCACACGCATGCGTTCCAGATTGCAGGTTAATAAAAACACAATACTTTCAATAACGGCCACCAGGCAATTTATTTCATCGCCATCACCGATAAATCGGGAGGGAAAATCAGCTTGCATATAGGGTGTTCCCAGGCCGGAGAAGCCGTTTAAAAACAGTGGAGGATCGAGTGACTGGCTCAGCCATAGGGGTAATTGATCAAGGTAATCAGGCTGATTGAAGCGTCTGGCATAATAGTCGAGGGCGCTACCTGCACCATTGACGGTGCCTTCGTTTACGAAATAGGGGCCTCGGGCATCCAGCAAGACGAGGCTGCTGAGTAATTGTTTGTCGATGACGGCTTGCTGGCCACTGGGATTAAGCACAAAGGCCCCGGTGCCAACCGTAATATAGGCGCAATCGGATTGCGGGTCGCCAAAGGCATAGAGTGCAGCAGCCTGGTCACCGGTAACCAGCAGGAGTGGAATATCATGGCCGTTTACAGCGAGCGTACCGAATTCGGAGTGATTTGCCACGCTTTGCGGCAGAGCGGCATCCGGTAGTTCAAACAGTTGCAATAACTCGGCGGACCAGTCGCATTGTTGCGGGGACCAGAGTAAAGTACGTGAGGCATTGACGGCATCACAGACAAATGGCTTTTCCCGGCACAGCCGGGTGATCAGCCAGCTTGACATCGGACCCCAGGCCAGCGAGCCGTTCTTGCTGGCCTGGCGAACGGCATCGATATTATTCAGGCACCAGTTTAATTTGCTGGCGCCGTAATGGGCCGACATAAACAGTCCGGTGCGGGAGTGGACGTCGCTGGAGTGTTCCTGTTTCGTCATCAGCCATTGTTGCGCACGCCGATCCTGCCAGCTGATGATCGGTGACAGGTTCTGACCGCTGTGCTTATCCCAGCAGATAATATTTGAGCGTTGACAGGCCAGGGCGGCTGCCCGGATCTGCCGGCAATCGGTGGCTTGCGTAGCCTGTTCGATAACCTGATGCAGTGATGCCAGCATTTCCTCCGGAGAATATTCGATATGTCCGGCCGCATGAGCGTCGCTGGCGGATTGAGCACTGATGGAGACGCTGGCCTGGCTGTGTATCCTGCCGTGCTGATCCATAACCAGCGCGCGGCTGGCATGACCACCCTGGTCGATGACCAGGATCCTGCTGTGGCCGGGATCGCCTTGTTGCATAGGGTTGTCTCCTGAGGTCAATTGCTGGTAAATATGGACGCATAGCCGGACTGTGGCTCGATATCATCCTCTACCCTTATCGTCTCTTGCCTTCGGGATTATATAGAGGATAGTGTATAAATGTTGCTACATATGGGCCGATAGTGTGGTGAAATGTCGGCTTTGGAGATATGGATGTCGCTGTGATGGGTAACAAATTAATATAATTCCGGGTCGCGGTATTTTGCTTTTTCATGGTGTATGTCGTTACTGCTGTCGCTGCAGATACGGAAATCCAGTATGTGGGTGATACCCTGCATGTGGGTGTGAGGGCGACACCCGATCATACACAACCTTCCGTCGCCGTACTGGTAACCGGTACTCCAGTCGAGGTGCTTGAGAAACAGCAGGATTATCTCCGTGTTCGCACCCGGTCGGGGCTTGAGGGGTGGGTAAAATCCAGCTATTTGAGCAGGAGCAAGCCGGCGAAAATACTGGTTGAAGGGCTGCGTAAGGACAATAAGACCCTGTTGGCGAAGCTTAAGCAGTTGCGTGCCGGGAACGCGGTTGCGCAGGACAGTGACATGGCGATACGGGCCATGCAGGCAAATGAGGAATTATTAACAGAAGAAATTCTTGATTTACACCAGCAGGTCAAAGACCGGACAATCAGTGGAAAGTACGGCTGGATCTACTGGTTCATGGCATTGTTTGTGGCTGTGGTACTCGGTTTTGTAACCGGCCTGCTGTGGTGCCGTACAAGGATCAGGAAAAAACTGGGCGGGATGACGATATAAACGGTATGATATCGCTATTTCCTTGTCAATGACTCTGCTTTGATTAAAATATAGACCGGCTGTGAATCCATGCCAAGCCGGCATAATTACCCAGGCTCCCCGGGTAGGTTCCCAACAGATTGAGGTACAGGTCGCCAAAATGTTTTGGGGCTGTGTGCGGACCGTCAAAATCAGGGATGCCGTGAGGAGTATGCACCGTAACAATCACATCCGGTTTGAATGTCTCGATCTGGGTTGCGCAGGTTCAGATGCCGGGACGGCCATTGAACTGAATCCCAGGCCGCACAGGACAAATCGATGGATTATCAATTTAATGGTGTTGTGCATTCTTGGCCAAGTCTGTGTCAGTGTTAAATGTTCACTATTCAAACACACATAGCTTATCGGAAAAAAATGACTTGCGCCATAAGATGTATTTAATATATAACATATATGTGCATCGGATTCGCAATATAAACCTAGTATAACACTCGGTTATATAACAGTTTTTTCAACTTGACGTAGGAAAAAACAACGTGTGCGACTGATAGACATTAACTAATTCAAACAGGATATTATACGGGAGAAGTGCTATGTCAGAGAGTGTATATGATCGAATTGGTGGTGAAGCCGCGATG
>Ga0055479_10000124_pt1 | contig 12964 bp, 13 predicted proteins | sample Muzzi_PWC_D1_FD_57941 | JGI IMG/M metagenome (GOLD analysis project Ga0055479, IMG submission 57941) | Wetland microbial communities from San Francisco Bay, California, USA, that impact long-term carbon sequestration - Muzzi_PWC_D1 | ecosystem: Environmental > Aquatic > Marine > Wetlands ...
GGTAAGTCATTGTTTTTTTGATTGTTTAACCAGGATAGCCGGGAAGCTTAATCCCCCCTTAAGGTTGTAGCGTTAAGGTTAAGGCATCCAGAGTAAGGAGACTGGCGATGTTAATTCTGACGCGGCGTGTAGGTGAGACGTTAGTTATCGGGGACGATGTAACGGTCACTGTATTGGGTGTGCGTGGAAACCAGGTGCGCATTGGAGTCAATGCCCCTAAAGAAGTTTCAGTACATCGTGAAGAAATTTACGAACGTATCCAGAAAGAAAAGGATGAAGAACTGTCAATCCGCCAGGGCCTGAGTAATTAAACCCATTTCTTTTTGCGCATTACCTCAAGATTAGGTATGCTCCCTATCCGTCATAAATGACGCAGGCACGGGATCCCGGGCAAAGGATTCTGTTGCATTTCCACTTAATACAAGCACATAGATTGTTGGGCCGCAATGGTCCAGCACAGTGCGTTTTATTATCCGGAGAGATGGCCGAGTGGCTGAAGGCGCTCCCCTGCTAAGGGAGTATACGTTAAAACCGTATCGAGGGTTCGAATCCCTCTCTCTCCGCCAAATATGAAAAACCCGCCGTGCGCGGGTGTTTCATATTTCGAGTAATGGATTCGAACCCTCGATATTATAAATAGCCGGTTCGACCAGCGACGAAGTCGCGCAGAACGCCGCAAGCGGCGGCCCGCAGGGCGAGGTCGAAGACCGAGTCATCCCTCTCTCTCTCTCCGCCATACAGTCTCATCTCTGTTCAGAGACCGACTACTGTTTCCAGTATGTTCCCAATTATTAATGCGTTAGAGCCGATTGCCGGCTATAACGTGGCCCATTTCCGAACTGATTTCTGACTGATTATAGAAATGTTGGCATTCGTCTCAAAGCCTATTTTGGCGATTCAAGACGCATTTTGCGTCCAACCCTCTAATTAAACCGCTGTTAACATTCTGATAATCTCGGCTGGCTCCATCCGTTGGGTATAGTCAGCATTCACAAAATCGTAGCTGATTACGCCATCCTTGCGAACGATGTAGGTTGCTGGAATTGGAAGTTTAAAGCTGTTATCACCATTGTAGGAAGGAATATCGATGCCGAACTTCTGGTAAATGGTGCGAAGAGACTCGGGCAACTCGTATACTAGCCCCAGTTTCTCAGCGACACGATTGCCTGAATCGCTCAGAATATCTATTGCAAGTCCATGCTTTTGAGCGGTCAAATCCGCCTGGTCCGGGGTTTCTGGAGTCAGGCCAACAAGCTTTGCTCCTTTCGCTTCAATCTGGGGTAGTGCATCATGCAATGCTTTCATTTCCATATTGCAATAAGGGCACCATCCTCCTCTATAGATATTCAAGACGACTGGTGATACAGAAAGGTAATCATAAAGCTTACGCATCTGGCCGTGCTGATTGGGTAATTCGAAATCAGGTATGACGTCTCCCTTTTTTAGGGCGCGATTTTCAATTCCTGATGCCATGAGATCCTCGGTACATCTTGCCATGATCTCCCTGACTTCCGCAGGAACCTTACCGGCCATGTCAGCCTTGTAAGCATCAATTTCTATTTTCAGGGGCTGCATTGATCATTCTCCTTTTTATAATTGAACGAACGATCAATAATTATCAACCATATTGAGCAATCATTCAATATTAATATTTGATTGATTGTTCAATAATGATATATTGTAAAGATTAGAGGAGGTTAAAGATGGCAAGACCAACTGAATATGATCGAGAAGAGGTCCTTGATCAAGCTATGCATGCATTTTGGGACAAAGGCTATAACGCCACCAGTATGTCTGAACTAGTCGAAGTTACCAACCTTAAGCCCGGAAGCCTGTATGGTGCATTTAGCTCAAAGGAAGAGTTGTTTCTTGTTGTATTGGACCATTACGGCCAAAATAGCAGAGAAAGTATTCAAGCCACTTTAACTGGCTCGAAATCTCCATTGGATGGGATACGCAACTGCTTTGTAAAGATAGCCAAGGAAATATCAAGTCCTGGTGGCAGGCATAGTTGTTTTCTGGTCAATACTGTCCTGGAATTGTCACGCCAGAACAAAAATATACAAGAGCGGGTTAACTTGCATCTAACCGCCACAGAATCACTATTCAGAGAAGCCCTTGAGGCTGCCCAAGATGCTGGAGAAATCTCTTCAGAAAAAAATCCGAAGATATTGGCTTCCTTTCTCATGTGCGGGGTCTGGGGGCTGCGTGTACTTGGTGAAACCGCACCTTCTCCAAAACGCTCGCGTGATGTGGTGAATCAGATGCTCAGTATTCTCAATTAGTAAAATATTTTAAAATTCTGAAAAAATTCATCCAAAAATCAAACATTATGCACAGTCATGATAGATTGCTTTATATGTTTTCGGAATGGGTTGATGAATTTAGGGTACTGACAAGTTAACGGGGCGAATTTGGTAAAATAGGTCGATGAATACCTACAAACACCATCGCTTCTCACCAGAAATCATCAGTTATGCCGTCTGGCTCTATTATCGTTTCAATCTTAGCCACCGTGATATTGAAGATTTACTCGCTGAACGTGGCATTATTGTCAGCTACGAGACAATCCGGCTCTGGGTAATCAAGTTCGGGGCTAAATTTGCAAGGCGGTTGAAGCGACGTCACTGTGGCTACGGCGATACGTTCTATATTGATGAAGTTTTCGTCAAGATCAAGGGAAAGCAGCATTATTTATGGCGCGCTGTCGATCAGGACGGGGAAGTGATAGACGTCTATCTTCAGGCCAAGCGTGATGGAGCTGCGGCCAAGCGGTTTTTCAGGCGATTGACAAAGAATCATCAGGGCGAGCCAAGGAAAGTTGTGACCGATAAGCCGCGTAGTTATCCAGTCGCCCATAGGGAGGTCATGCCAGAGGCCATTCATGTGACCAATCGATATGCCAATAATCGCGTTGAGCAATCACATGAAACGACCAGGGCGAGAGAACGCGGAATGCGTTGCTTTAAATCCATGAGCCAGGCTCAACGATTTGTGACCGCACACGCTGCTGTACAGAATCTATTCAATCTTGGTCGTCACCTGGTAAGGGCTCAGCATTACCGGGATCTCAGGACAAATGCGTTCGTAGAATGGAGTAGGGCAGTAACATGATAGAATGCGATTGATATCTTGCGGCTTGGGAAATTAACTTGTCAGTACCGTATGATGGCATTGAGCCAGTCTGCCAGCAGTAATTCGTAATTAGGGGCCTCGCAATTTATCTCAAGATGATCCAGTGTACGCACACTGTCCGGGTCAGTAATGACAGCGGTCATTGCGATAGCAGCCTGTTCAAAGGCCGTCGCCAGTGTCGGGCCGATACCGCGGATACCGATATCTGCCTCATGCGAAAAGTGTTCCCAGTGTGCTTGCATGATATCCCTTCACAACAGAACTTCCCGGTTGGTTTTTTTACTATAAATATCAGGCAGTCTTGCTGATCATCATCAGGCTTTATAACACACAGGATGATTGATCGTACACAATATATGTGGCTGGCCCACAGCCGGGAAAGGCTGCATCGGCATCGATGTCTTACATGGTTCGGCCCAGCAGCTTGCGCAGTTCCGGCAATGGACGGGTATTCAGGATATCACCCTTTTCCAGCCAGCCGCGTCGTGCCTGTCCGATGCCATAGCGGAGATTGTCGAAATCCTGTGTACTGTGGGCATCGGAGTTGATACTTACCAGAACACCTTCATCCCTGGCCATCATGCAATAGGTATCCAGTAGATCAAGACGCTGCGGGTGGGCATTGAGCTCCAGGAAACAGCCGCGCTCGCGCGCCTTGCGGATAATTTTATTCATATCGACATCATAGGGATCACGGTCCTGTAATAATCTACCGGTAGGATGGGCCAGTATTGTAAAGTGGGGGTGGTCCATTGCCTTCAGGATACGATTAGTCTGATTTGCACGGCTGAGATGGAACAGGCTATGTACCGCACCGATGACAAGATCCAGTTTGTCCAGTACATTGTCGGCCAGATCCAGTCGACCATCCTCGAGGATATCGACCTCGATACCCTTTAGCAGCGTGATGCCCTTGAGTTCATTGTTAAGCTCTTCGATTTTTTCTACCTGTTGTAACAGGCGTGTCTGGTCAAGACCATGCGCAACCGTCAGGTGTTTTGAGTGTTCGGTGATGGCCAGGTATTGCAGGCCCTGTTCCCTGGCTGCAAGCGCCATTTCTTTCAGCGTGTTATGACCGTCGGTCGCCGTGGTATGGGCGTGAAGATCACCCTTCAAATCCGAATGTTCAACCAGTTTCGGCAGCAAGCCGGAGCGGGCGGCTTCGATCTCGCCACGATTCTCTCTCAATTCCGGTGGTATATACGGTAGATCAACAGCGTTATAGACTGACTCTTCCGTATCACCGGCTACACGCTCCTTGCCTTTGAACACCCCATATTCATTGATCTTTAGCTTGCGTTTCTGGGCCAGCTTGCGGATCTCGATATTGTGCGACTTGGCGCCAGTAAAATAATGCAGTGCCGCGCCTAAGCACTGCTGCTCAACCACGCGAATATCGACCTGCAGACCGGAACGAAGAATGACGGTGGCACGAGTACCCCCTTTGGAGACAACCTCATTCACCTCATCATAGTGTATGAGATGATCCATGACCGGGCTGTCTGTGCCTGCAGTCACCAATATATCAAGATCGCCGACCGTTTCCCTGCAACGGCGGTAACTACCGGCGATAATGACGTGTTTGACCCCATCGGCCATTTGCAGATATTCGACCAGCGGCTCGGCATATTGTGCTGCCAGGGCCAGTTTGATGCGTTGGTCTTTCTGGACGTAGCTTTCAATGTTTTTAAGGATGTGCAGTTCTGTTTTTTCACCAAAACCCGGCAGGGTGTGAATACGTCCGTCCCTGGTTGCCCGATAGAGTTGTTCCGGGGTATGGATATCCAGTTCATCATACAGGGCTCGCACCCGCTTGGGCCCCAGGCCCGGAATCTTCAGCAGGTCTGTTAGTCCGGGCGAGGACTGTTCCTGCAGCTTCTGCAAGGTTCGGCAGCGGCCGGTTGAGACAATTTCCCCGATCTTGGCGGCGAGATCCTTGCCTATACCGGGTAGCTTAGTCAGGTCTTCGCCTTGTTCAAGCAATGCCCTGGCATCCTTCCCCAGACCATTCAAGGTGCGGGCGGCATTACGGTAGGCACGGATACGAAAAGGATTATCATCCTGGATCTCCAGTAGATCGGCAATTTGTTCGAAAATCATGGCAATGTCAGCATTGTGGATGGGCATGACTCACTCACATTTTCGCTAAAGCGATACTGTATAAAAAATAGCATGGATTTGACAGTTGTTTATCACTACAGCTGATCGGCTGGAACAGCCGCAGACCCGGGGCGCTCTGATTATGCAGATGCCATGCCGGCCAGTGGCCGAGTGTACGGCAATGTCGAAATAACTTAAAGGATACAGGTTGGCCCGGATATGGCTGGCCAGCTATAGCGATAGCATGAATCGAATACGGGAATAAATGCCTGTGCATGGCGAATTCCTGATTCAGGCTGGAATAGGAGTCTGAAAAAAAGCCTCTGCAATGGCTTATCCAGCCAAAATAGTGTAAATGCTTGTGGACAGAAATAAAATATGGCGGGCTTATGTCAAGGTCGAACATTCACCCGGCCTGTGGCAAACAGTATTTTACACTGCGCGGGATTCACTCAAACGATTTATTAATATATTGTATGATTCATCATGTATTATGAACACCACATCACGACGATCATACCCGCCTTGAATGAGGAGAGTGCGATAGGGGATGTCATTGATCAACTGCGGGCCCTGAAAGCCATGGGTGAGCCGGTAATTGACCGCATTCTGGTATGCGATAATGGTTCCAGTGATAATACAGCTGCAGTTGCTGCCTTCCATGGGGCCGAAGTAGTGGTTGAGCCGGAACGGGGTTATGGTGCCGCCTGTCTGAAAGCGATTGCCGCGATCACTCAAACCGAGATACTATTATTTATCAATGGCGATGGTAGCGAAGTGGTTGGTGAGGTGCCGCTGCTGTTCGCACCTTTGATTTTTCAGGACGCTGAACTGGTAGTCGGCAGCCGTACCCTGGGGCGATCGGAACCTGGCGCGTTATCACCTCACCAGTTGTTTGGTAATCGACTGGCAGTATTTTTGATGAGAATAATCTGGCGTGACCCGGTGACGGATCTGGGCCCGTTCCGCGCGATTCGTTTTGATGTCTATCTTCAGTTAAATATGATTGATCGCAATTATGGCTGGACGATCGAGATGCAGTTAAAAGCACTGCGGCAAAAACGGCGTGTCATTGAAGTGCCGGTCACTGCGTTATGCGGGAAGACACCTTCACGGGTGAGTGGCACACTCTGGGGAAGCCTGGGCGCCGCCTGCAAGATACTTGGATTGATTTTCATATACGGTATTATGGATACGTTGTCACTGGTAAATAGGCGTCAGCGGCGGATTCAGAAAAGGCATCAGTAAGGTAATGACCGGAATAGGGCAAAAGAGAGGGCGTCGTGCTTCGATATAAACGAAGCTGGTGCAGTTTGTTGGTGCTTGGGCTGGGCCTGTTCAATTCATGTGTCCTGGCTTCCGGTGCATTTTTCCCTCAATTTGGCAGCCTTGGTAATGAAGACTTTAACAAGGGCAAGGCTATCTATTCAGGTCGTATGGGGCCGAAGGGTTGTATCGACTGTCATGAGAATTTCGACCGTTCGCTATTGATGAAACTGGAGCAGTCGATATCAGAATTGATCAGCAACTGTGACTTGCACAAACCCTGTTATGAAACGTTAAACAATAGCCAACGGAAGGCGTTGGATGTGTATTTCAAGCGGCGTTATCATCTTAAATGAAGATTACCAGTCTGAGATATAATTATGTCATTGCGCTCGTTTAAGTCATTGCTATTCATGGGCTGTATGCTGTCAGCATTGGACGCTGCCGCAGAAGGACCCTGGGTCAACAGCCCTGATGAAAGTACGCTGGGTATTTCCTACGTCGAGGAGCGGTACGATCAAATATGGAAAGGGACGCTCAAAATTGACCATCCCGAGACTGTACAAAAAGACCTGTGGCTGAATTATGATCGCGGCATCAACGAGCGGCTGATGTTTTCAACTCAGCTGGGTTATACCGAGGCGGAGTTCGATGGCGCTGGTTCGGTTAAGAACAGCGGCCTTGCAGATACCCACCTGGCATTGAAATATCAATTTCGCAACGAATTCTCCGATGCGTCGTTGCTAAGTATGAGTGGTCGTGTCGGTGCCATTATTAAGGGCAGCTATGATCGTGCCACACCTGGCAATCCACATGCGCCCGGGGACAAGGCCAATGGTCTGGAAGCGGCGTTACAGGTGGGCAAGTTTGTATCGAGTAATCTGGCACTTTATACCGAGCTTGGCTATCGTATATTAAGTAGCGACGTACCCGATGAGGTTTATTTCAACCTCGGTTTCAATGGCCAGTTGGCGCCCAAACTGGCGTTGTATGGACAGTATGCCGGGCATAATAGCCGTGACGGCCTTGATATCGGTGGCCCGGGTTTCAGCGGCGAACCGGATCTGCATAAGGTCGATGAGGAACGTGAGTGGGTCGAACTGGGTCTGAATGTTCCGGTTGCTGGGAGTGGCAGCCTGAGCATCGGCTATGCCTCCGTCATAGACGGAAAAAATACCAGTGACAGTACGGTCTGGTACATCGGTTATCAACGCGCGTTGCAGCGCCACTGATTCTGTTCGATCACAGGGACGTGGTGAACAATAACCACTACTAGGGTTTACAGTGCGTCTCTGAGTATTTGCTCTTACGCCAACCCCTGAATTTTTTCCAACTGACAGACCAGAGTGGCACAGAAGCCACGATAGCGAATTCCAGCATGATCACAACGCCCGGCATTTCATACAACCCAAGGTGTTCTTGCCGCAGATTAATACCGGTCAGCAATGATAACCAGACTACCACAGCAAAGACCCAAGGCCAGGTGTGATCGGTAAAGACAGCGAAGAGCAACAGCCACGCGAGGTACCAGGGATTAAACGCCGGCAATAATAGCAGGAGCAGAAGGTAGGCTAACATACAACCAGACATGCGCCGGGATATTACTTCGTTGCGACCGTAGTAATAATAGATCGTAAGAAAACCGCAGCAGAATACAAACAAACTGAGCCATTGTATTACTTGACTACCCAGTAGCGGATTGGTGACCAATGCGTATAGTGAATTAAAATACCACTGTTGGCTCAACACAGACAGGCCATCGAGTTCACTATTGCCCATTGCCAGGACAGGTAAATAGATTGTTGCGAGCGCCGCGACGAACACCGTGGCCTGGCGCCATTGACGTATCAGAAAGGGTACTGCCAGCAAGGCGAAAATCTTGCCGGACACCGCGAGTGCAAGACACAGGGGGGGCAGCCACCAGCGCGACGGACGCAGTGTGAAGTGTATGCCTGCCATCAGCAGGGTGATGGCAATGATATCTATATGGGCATTCAGTGCAAACTGAAACAGGAGTAATGGGCACCAGCTAATGAGCAGTAGTTTGCGTGGTGACAGCCATTGTGCCAGCAACAACAGGCAGGCGCTGTCGAAACACAGGATGATCGCCTTGATGGGCCAGATCTGCCCCGGCGCAATGACGTAGGCAACAGCAAATAACAGCTCTGATAACGGGCCGTATACTGTTGCGATATCCGGGTAGGAGACCAGCCCCAGTATTGCCTGCATGGTTGGGGTAAGATCGCTGCCGGGAAAAAACATGGCTGGCGGCAGCCCGTAGGCTGATCCCAGCTGGGACGTCAGATATCCATCCCACAGGTAACGATAGATATCGTCCTCCAGGACAGGAAAGCCACTCAATAAACACAGTCGCAAGACGATGGCTGACAGCAGCACCAGGGGTATTGATAGATGTTCACTCCCACGTGATATATAGAGCGCCATACCCCAGATGATATGTGCCCCTAGCAGGTAATAGCCGAACTGTGGCAGCGAAACCGCTGCATAAGTGTCCGACGAGCCTGCCAGTGCCAGGCATAAACCACTATACAACAGCGTACACAGCGTAATGAATACGCCGACGCGATTATTTCTCAAGTCTGGTATTTGTTGCATTCAGGTGCCAATTATAGGGCATATATTCTATATTTGTAATTGGCGAGGGGAGTTCCCGGTACTGTCGGATGAAGGCGACAACGCCACCCATCGCGGTAAAATCTTCTTCATACCAGTCAAATATGGCTGAGACCCGGAGTTTACCGCCGTGGCTTTGAACGCCTTTGCCGAGGTTATGCACAAAACGCTTGCTTTGCTCATCCAGTTGTGCGTCGAGCCGTTGAGCTTCGTAGGCTTCGTTGCGCAAATCAGGGCAACTCAGCGAGGCACAATTGATGGCGAAATGAATACGCGGATCGCCCATAGGCCGTAATATTGTATGTTCGATTTGTTTGAGGGTGATTTTCTGGCCATTGATATACCCTGCGGTACGCTTCCAGACTGGCCAGAAAAAGATGCCAATGTCCTGAATACTTTGCACTGGCCAGTGTTCGACGACCAGTTTGGCCGCAAAATAATTGTAGCTATTGATGTAGAATGCCTTCCTGTCATTATTATCCAGACCGGAGGGGTCATAGGACTTGAGCGCAGATGCAATTCGATAGAAATCAGGGTCCTGTTTTAAGGCGCGGTAATCGATGAGCTCAGCCTGGATGCTAGCAACGGTTTCAGTGTGCATATACTGCCGCAGCATATGGTTCCATAATTTCCAGTCAAATGATTCTGCTTGCACTGACAATGGAAACAGAAGGCACAGTAAAAGACTAAATATACGTATACAAGAAGAGGTGTTGCTAACAAGGGATGAGGTCATGTTGGCAGATAATAACATTTGTTGTTCCGACTGCTGCTTAACGTTGCGCTTTTTTGTGCTTATCATTAGACAATGAGTTAATAACAAACTGGAAGCTCGGTGGGTTGTTCAGTAATTGGGTAAATTCATTTACCGGCAGGGGTTTGCTAAACAGGAATCCCTGGATGATATCGCAATCCTGTTCGGTTAATACCCGTAGCTGAGAATTTTCCTCAATTCCTTCGGCGACGACCTTCATATCGAGATTGTGAGACAGGGAAATGATGGCCTCGGTGATCATGCGTGAAGAAGGATTGTCTGCTATATCAGAGACAAACGAGCGGTCAATTTTGACAGTGTTGGTCGGAAAGCGTTTTAAATGCGATAACGATGAGTAGCCCGTTCCAAAATCATCAATCGCAAGCCTAACACCCATGGATCTGAACTCCTTGAGTAACTCGATCGAGTGATTAATGTCCTTGGTAATAATGTATTCGGTGAGTTCCAGTTCAAGAAATTCCGGCGCCAAATTGGAGAGTACTAAAGCTTCGGACACGATTTGGTATAAATTTTCACGCTTGAATTCGCGGTCAGATAAATTGACGGAGATACGGAAATCTTTATGACCGGCATCTTGCCAGGCTTTGGCTTGACTGCAGGCGTTGTTCAGGATCATTTCGCCGATGTCCTCAATCATGCCGGTTTCCTCGGCAATAGGGAGAAATTCGCCGGGTGATATGAAACCAATATCGGGATGTAGCCAGCGGATTAAGGCTTCAGCACCGGTGATTCTGCCGCTTTTAGCGTCAACCAGCGGTTGATAATAAACATGCAATTCGTCTTTTGCCAGTGCATGATGCAAGGCGCTTTCCAGACGCAGATGGTCGATTTCTCTTTTATCCATCTCCGGGGAATATATCTTGAAATTGTTTTTACCGCTTTCCTTGGCGTAATACATCGCAGTATCCGCCTTTTTTAACAATGTCGTGGCATCTGTACCATGGGTAGGGTATATGCTGATGCCAATGCTGGTCGGAACATAGAGTTCATTGTCAGCCAGATAAATTGGTTCGGAAATTGTCAGCACAATATTTTCAGCAATCTGTTTGATGGTTTCGACAGAACCTACATCCGTTATCAGGATTACGAACTCATCACCGCTCAAGCGCGCCACCATATCGTTGGGTCGTACCACATTGCTGAATAACTCGGCTGCCCGGATCAGGAGTTGATCGCCAACGTTGTGTCCAAGGTTATCATTGATTACCTTGAAGCGATCCAGGTCGCAAAAAAGCAGGGCGAACAAGCGGTCATCTACTGCCTCAGCCACAAAGTGCTGATTGAGACGCTCCATTAGCTGGGTACGATTTGGCAATCCTGTCAATGAATCGAAATTAGCAAGATAGTGGAGATGTTCCTCTGCCAGTTTACGTTCGCTAATATCGCGAAAATAGACTGAAATACCATCAGTAGCCGGATAAATATAGACTTCAACCCAGATATCGAGAGCCTCATAGTATCCTTCCAGTTGAACGGTGGCTTTACTGTTCATGGTCTTCTGCAGAGCTGTATACAAACCCGGAATCATGGGGGGCATATGTTCCCATAAATACTCCCCAAGCAGATTTTCCCGCTGTTGCTGCAGGAGTTTTTCAGCCTGGCTGTTGATATAGGTGAATTTCCAGTGATTGTCCACTGCCAGGAAGGCATCCTTGATGCTCTTAAGAATATCGATCACCTTATTCCTCGAGTCCTCGGACAATTTATTGGCTTCGAGAAGGTCCAGTTCTGCTTGCTCGATATTCTCGGCCATATTGTTGAAGCTCCGGAATACAATGCCGAATTCATCCCCGCGTGCATACTCAATACGTCTGTCATAATTGTGATGACCAAAATCTGTCGATACTTCGACCAGTTGTTTGATCGGTTTCATAGTGCGCCAGGCGAACAACAAAGATAGAATCACACCCGCCATTAAACTGGCAAGGCCAGCATCCAGATATGAATTTCGTAAATCTGCAAGCTGTTGCAAAACGAAGTCAACGCGTCGATCTGCCTGTAAAATGGCGATAACTTTACCGTCGTCATTAAAAATCGGCGCTGCCGCCGATAACCATGCCCCTTCATTGTCATAATATATATCTGTGGTCTTGACCTCACCGTTGAATACCTTTTCATGAAAGGGCTCCATTTTAAACAGTGCTCCAGTATAAAATCGTCCGGATTTATCGGGATCGGTCATGACGACAAATTCAAGCATACTGTTTTTTTCGAACTGCCATGACCTGCGAAGGGTGTATATGGGACTGAGGCCGTTATGGTGTGGCATATGATTGCTATCCCGAACCTTGGTAAGTAGTGCCTGAATTTGTAAGAAGTTGTCATTGCCTTCGACACCAGTTTCGGGATTGTAATAAATGTTTTCGTGTAACTCGGGATCAAGGAGTGGTGCGGTAGACTGTACAATGCGTTGTAACTGTTCGCCAAGATTGCCGATCAGGCGTTTTTCTGCATCAAGGTAGGTGAATGAGGCGACGAGTGAGACCGACAGAAAGATGATAAATGAGGTGAGGGCTATCAGTTTAACCGCAAAGCTTAACTTGATGGGACCAGCCAATGCTTTGCGGAATGATTTCATTAGGAAATTAGCCCAAATAATTTCATCAAGGGATGTCCAATTTAAATAGTGTTACCACCTCAATCACCTAATGATGTGGCTGTCTGCTGGATTACGACAGACGTACTTTCTCAAGCGCGAATGATTAAAGCGTTAAATCCCGTTGCAATCACAAAATATATTAAATACAAGCACTTGCACCATATTTTAGCGGCTGGACAGTATATTTCTTGAGTAGTGGCTTGAGGATTCCTAGTCAGCCAGTATGGGTTACTCGGAAAACGCCTGAGTATGGTTGAATAGTGATGCCTTGCTGATTCCCGTATAAAACCCGTTACTTATACGGGTTCTGAAATAAGTATTTAAATAACAGCTAATTAGGGGGGTATTGAATGGGGGTTCGGTGGGGAGGGACAACAGTTATCAGCTATCGCTGGTTGCTCGGAAGCTATTCGTCTGTATCGACTTTTCCGTTATTAAACCACGCTGATAATTGG
>Ga0055479_10000127_pt1 | contig 12638 bp, 12 predicted proteins | sample Muzzi_PWC_D1_FD_57941 | JGI IMG/M metagenome (GOLD analysis project Ga0055479, IMG submission 57941) | Wetland microbial communities from San Francisco Bay, California, USA, that impact long-term carbon sequestration - Muzzi_PWC_D1 | ecosystem: Environmental > Aquatic > Marine > Wetlands ...
GACTGCGGCCGGGTCCCTGGCCAGGAAGAACCCTCCGCCCACTCCCCGCTGGGAGCCGATGACCCCTTCTTTGATCAAGGGCTGGAGGATTTTGGTAAGGAAGGCCGGAGTGATGTTCTGGGTCCGGCAGATGTCCTTTTTCAGCACGATCTGGCCGCGGGGTTGTTTGGCCAGATAGAGCACGGCCCGGATAGCATATTCGGTGGCGCGAGTAATGACCACGGAGGATCCTTTTGCAAATGACTTTTTCGGTAATAGATAGCTGGCCAGGGCCGGTTTGTCAAATGAAAAGGTAAAAATGACAAGTGTCGGGCGAAGACTTTTAGATTGCCGGGCGCGGCAGGATGCCCCCGGCCAGCCCGCGGCCAAAGGCTGGTCCGACCGCGTGGGACCATGTCGGGAGGCTTGACAGGCGCCGCGGGGGACGGGCATCATCGGGCCGGATAAGGAGAAATAATGTCTATGCCAGCCAGCAGACCAATGGTTGTCGGTCGTTTTGCTCCCAGCCCCACCGGATCGCTGCACGTCGGGTCCCTGGTTGCGGCCGCTGGGAGCTATTGCCTGGCCAGGCAGGCCGGCGGCCTCTGGCTGGTGCGGATGGAGGATCTGGATATTCCCAGGGTGGTTCCTGGGGCGGCCGAGGGGATCCTGAGGACCCTGGAAGAGATGGGGATGCACTGGGACGGGGATGTGGTCTACCAGAGCCGTCGGGCGGCGGCCTATGAAGCGGCCGTCGACCGTCTACAGGAACGTGGGCTGATCTTTCCCTGTGCCTGCTCCCGTCGGGAAATCCTGGCCAGCGCGCCCCATCCCGGGGAGGAAGGGCCGGTCTATTCAGGAACCTGCCGGCACGGCCTCCCGCCGGGAAGGGACCCCAGGTCTTTGCGAATTCGAGTGCCGTCTTCAGGGGTTTGTTTTACGGACGGCATTCTCGGGGAGCAGGAGCAGGTTCTTGCGAACGCCGTAGGGGATTTCGTCCTCCGTCGGGCGGACGGGCTCTTTGCCTACCAACTGGCGGTGGTGGTCGATGATGCCGAGGCGGGGGTCAACCAGGTGGTCCGGGGGGCAGACCTGGTCGGTTCCACCCCCCGGCAGATCTATCTCCACTCCTGCCTCGGGCTTCCGGTCCCGGCCTATATTCACCTTCCGCTGGCAGTCAGCGCGACCGGAGAAAAAATCAGCAAGAGGGACGGAATCGGCGAAATCGCAATCCCCGGCCGATCGATCCTCTGGCAAGTCCTGTCCTTTCTCGGTCAAGAACCCCCGAAAAAGCTGGCCGCCGCCCCGAACCGGGAGGTGCTGGACTGGGGGGTAAATAACTTTTCCCTGCCCCGGGTGCCGAAACAGATTCAGCAGCCCTGGGGCTCGGCCGGTTGAAAATCCCGCAGCTTACCAAGCCTGGGGGATTTGAAATTTGTATGTCAGACCGGTGCGAACGCTCCAGTCCTCGCTTTTGCTGACGTAGCCGACCCCCGCTCCCAAGTCCCAGACCATCGGCCCGAAAGGGATCTGCACGCCTCCCCGGAAGACCCCGCGCCGGTTCAGGGACGGCCCCAGGTCGAGGCCCTCGACGGCGACCAGCAGCATGGCCTGCTGAAGGGGGAGCGGCACGCCGAGAGCGACTCCGTACTGCAGCATGTCGTCCTGACCCGAGTGCCCGGGGCGCGGATCCTCCAGGATCGCCAGACCCAGATTAACGTGAATGGAGAATCTCTGGAAGTTTCTGGAGGTCAGCAGCGTGGCGAAAAAATCGGTACGATCGGTGCCTAAATCATGCTCCTCATCGGCAACCGGAAGCTTGGTCGCGACCCTGAGAGCCAGGGCCGGCAGGGAAATCGATTCGGGGTTCAGCCTGACTTTTCCGGCTACCGTCAGGTCTCCGCTCCCCCAGCGGGCCGACCGACCGTCCTCGTCGAGGTGAAGAAAGCTGTATTGCAGTTGCCCTTCAACCCTCTGCCCCAGGCCAAGATTCAGGGTCAGGGAAGGAAGTTCAGCGATCCGGCGATCCAGGTCCTGGCTTTGGAACTGATTGTAAAGATCGTCAGCATAGCTGAAACCCAAACGAAATTCGGCGCCGTTCTCCGGCAGCAGCGAAGCATCCTGAAGACCGACCGGCTGCAGGCTGGCGGCAAGTGAAACGGCGGGCAATCCAGCGGCAAGCAAAATCGAGAGGAACAAGCTGCAGCGAAAGAATTTATGCACTTTTTTTCTCCTGGGGATGGAATTGAATGAAACAGGTCGCCTGTCAGGGACCCATCCTAAACAGGGGCATTGCGGATGTCAATGGACTCGACGGCCCGCCGATAGTCCGGGAAATTTTCCGCGAATTGAAGCCCGGAGGGATCAGCCGTTCGCCGGTATTCCCACTCTTTACGCCAAGGGCCTTTCCTCTCTCGGGGTCTTTTGGTAAGGTAGAAATCGGTCGGGCCAGAAGGTGGAAAAGACAGATCACCTGAATTCCTGCGGCGAGCTATTTTCGGAGAGAACCCATGCAGAATTTTTTGCGGTTGATTAAAATCAGCGCCCCGATTTTACTGCTGTTGTTCGTTGCTGCCTGTTCCAATCCTCTTCGACAGGCTCCGCCGCCTTCTTTTGGTGAGATTCGCGTGGTGGGCGTCCTGCCGATTCTGGTCGACGCCGATTCGATCATCGAGCATCCCGCCAGGGACGAAGTCGTGAAATTGTTGCAACGGCACAATTCCGGACAAGAAGCAAGGTTGGTCAAGGCCATGGAGAAAACTGACCGGTTTTTTGACGTGCGGCCGGTATCCGGAACCCCCGGACAGTTTTTCGGCTGGCTTCTGGACGGTGGAGAATGGGGTGGGCCGGTCGGGAAAGAGTTTCGTTCTTACCGATTCCACCCGGGTGTTGTCAAGCAGTTGGCGGGGGGCGCAGCCGCCGACGCCTTGCTGGCGGTGGTGCTGCAGGGAGTCAAACAACCGGCCAAACAATGGGATCGGACCGGGTTTCATTATCTGGAGGCCGATTTCAACTTGATTCAGGCGGTTGCGATACTGGTCGACGGGGAGGGCCGGATCCAATGGCAAGGGGTCGTGCCGCTGGACCCGCCGTTCCTGTTCCTGCAACATCCCGATTTTGATGCCGCTTACTACAACCGTTCGGAGCAGGTCCCGGTCCGGTTTCTGACTCTGAGCGGACTGGACCTTGCCCTCACGGAGGGGAAGCGGTCCCTCTTTTCCATCGGTAACGAAAACGATCCCTATCACCGCCTGGCGGCCGGTGTTGCCGAAGAGCTAAAATCTTTTAACTTTTCCGGGAGAAAAGCTGATAAGCACAATTAACCGGTTGACAACCCCCGACAAAAGGGGTAAAAGAAAACCTGGTGAGAGATCCTCTCCCCTCGATAAAGAGCCCATTTCCAATCCTTTCGATAAATATCCTACTGACCCGATTCGACAAAAAACATTTTCCCGGTAAATAGATCACCCGAAAAATATCCGACCCTTTTTGGAAGAACTGCGATCATACAAGGACCGAACAGCTTCGGAAACGGGTCCGGCAGGAACCCCTTTCCGTTGAACCAGGTTTCCCACCGGAAAAGCCTTTTATAGAACGATCCCATTGATCATTAAACGCTAGAATCATTACCACCCGACGGACGATTCGAATCGACCCGTATCATCCGTGCCGTGGAGGCAAGGGAAGCAAGACCGCCCACGTTTTCCAACCGCGGGCAAGGAGACATCATGAACCTGAAGGAACTGAAAGAAAAAAAGATTACCGACCTGTCCAGCATTGCCCGGGACCTCAAAATCGAAGGTGCCGCAAGTATGCGCAAGCAGGACCTGATTTTCGCCATTCTCAACTCCACGGCGGAAAAGAACGGGGCCATCTTCGGTGAGGGGGTCCTGGAAATCCTCCCCGACGGGTTCGGTTTTCTGCGGGCTCCGGATGCCAACTACCTGCCCGGGCCGGACGATATTTACGTTTCCCCCAGCCAGATCCGGCGCTTTAACCTGAAAACCGGCGATACGGTTTCGGGACAGATCCGCCCCCCCAAGGAAGGGGAGCGCTATTTCGCCCTGCTGAAGGTTGCCGAGGTTAATTTTGAAGATCCCGGAGTGGCTCGGGACAAGACCCTTTTCGACAATCTGACTCCGCTCTATCCCGAAGAGGCGATCAAACTGGAGACGACCAAGGATAACCTCTCCATGCGGGTAATGGACCTGGCCGCTCCCATCGGCAAAGGCCAGCGTGGCCTGATCGTCGCTCCACCCCGCACCGGCAAAACCATCCTGCTGCAGAATATCGCCAATTCGATTACCGCGAACCATCCGGAGATCTACCTGATCGTTCTGCTGATCGACGAACGGCCCGAGGAAGTGACCGACATGCAGCGTACGGTCAACGGAGAGGTGATTTCCTCCACCTTCGACGAACCTGCCACCCGCCACGTCCAGGTCGCGGAAATGGTCATCGAAAAGGCCAAGCGTTTGGTTGAACACAAGCGGGATGTGGTCATTCTCCTGGATTCCATTACCCGGCTCGCCCGGGCCTACAATACGGTCGTTCCCCCCAGCGGTAAGATTCTGTCGGGCGGGGTCGATTCCAACGCCCTGCACAAGCCGAAAAGATTTTTCGGGGCGGCCCGGAACATCGAAGAAGGCGGTAGCCTGACGATCATCGCCACGGCCCTGGTGGACACCGGCAGCAAGATGGACGAAGTCATCTTCGAGGAGTTCAAGGGGACCGGCAACATGGAAGTACATCTCGACCGGAGACTGGTCGACAAGCGTACCTTCCCCGCCATTGATATCAATAAATCGGGAACCCGTCGGGAAGAGCTGCTGGTGGGCAGTACCAGCCTGCAGCGGATCTGGTTGCTCCGGAAAGTTCTTTCCAGCATGAATGTCGTGGACAGTATGGAATTTCTGCTGGAGAAACTCTCGGAGAGTAAAAGCAACCAGGAGTTTCTCGATTCGATGAATCAGTAACCGACCCGGAAAAATTCTTGTCCCGAAAAAATCTTGCAAAGGGCCGGCAAAAATGGTAATCATTCCGCTTTGAACAGATAACCCGGTCTGTACTCGCCAGGCCGTTCAGGAGACAAGGTCATGAAAGAAGGCATTCACCCCAATTACGAAGCGACCACGGTCAAGTGCCATTGCGGCAACACCTTTGAAACCCGTTCCACCAAAAAGGGCGGGGAAATCACCACAGAAATCTGCTCCTCCTGCCACCCGTTTTTCACCGGCAAGCAAAAGCTGTTGGATACGGCCGGGCGCATCGAGCGGTTCCGCAAAAAGTACGGCCACCAGAAATGATTCGGGCGGCCGATCCGGCCGCCCTTTTTTTTCCTGCCCCTGCGTCGGACCGATTTCCCCGACGTTCTTCGTCCAGTTCATTCCGGCGGTGCCGTGACGATGTTGGTCCAGCTGTTGACCCACACCCCAGATCCTCAAGCGGTGGTGGCTGCTGCCGCCCGGCTCTGCTATTCGTCTGCCGCCATCGGCGACCTGTTGGCCCTACCCCGTGAGGACCAGGAGAAGCTGCTCGCCAAGATCATGAACCTGGGCCACTTTTCTGTGCTGGAACACGCCGTTTTCACCTTCGGCGTGGAAGGCATCAGTCGCGCCTGTTCTCACCAGTTGGTGCGGCACCGGATCGCCTCCTTTTCCCAGCAGAGCCAGCGTTACGTGTCGGTGAAGACCCGTTTCGAAACCGTGATTCCGCCCGAGTTGGAGAAAAATCCGGAGCTTCGAGAGCGATACGATACCGCCATCGAGGACCTCCACCGCACCTACCGGGTCCTGGTGGAGGCCGGAATCGCCCCGGAAGACGCACGGTTTGTTCTACCCAATGCCGCCGCCACGAAACTGATGGTCACCATGAATGCCCGGGAACTGCACCATTTTTTCCACCTGCGCTGCTGTCGCCGGGCTCAGTGGGAAATTCGGGCGCTGGCGAAGGAAATGCTCCGCCTGGTCCGTCAGGCGGCCCCTCTGTTGTTTCGTACCGCCGGGCCCGGCTGTCTAAATGAAGCCTGCCCCGAGGGCACGATGACCTGCGGCCAGGCCGCCGAAGTTCGACGGGAATACCAAAGTCTCTGATAGATGCGGGCTTTTCGGGCGGCAAAAAATTCATGAAAATCTGGGACAAACTTGAAGGCATAGAAGACCGCTTCCGGGAAATCGAGGGGCTGCTGTCCGACCCCTCGTCGGTTGCCGATCAGCAGCGATTTCGCGCCCTGACCAAAGAGCATGCCGAACTGGCGGAGATTGTGGAGGTCTTTCGGGAATATCGGCAGGTCGAGGAGCACCTGGCCGGGACCCGCGAACTGCTGCGGGACGCCGATGCCGACATGCGGGAGATGGCCAGGACCGAAATTCCCGAGCTTGAAAGCCAGCGGGAGAAACTGCAGCAGCAGGTCAATCTGTTGCTGCTGCCCAAGGATCCCCGGGACGAAAAAAACGTCATTCTCGAAATCCGGGCCGGGACCGGGGGGGAAGAGGCGGCCCTGTTTGCCGCCGACCTGTTCCGGATGTACAGCCGCTTTGCCGATCGCCAGGGATGGCGGGTGGAATTTCTGAGCGGATCGGAATCAGATGCCGGAGGATTCAAGGAAGTCATCGTCCTGATCAAGGGGGAGCGGGTCTATTCCCGGCTCAAGTTCGAAAGCGGCACCCATCGGGTGCAGCGGGTGCCGGAGACCGAGGCCCAGGGACGGATTCACACGTCGGCCTGCACGGTCGCGGTCCTGCCCGAAGCCGAGGATGTGGACGTCGAGATCGATCCGACCGACCTGCGCATAGACGTTTTCCGAGCCTCCGGAGCCGGCGGCCAGCATGTCAACAAAACGGAATCGGCGGTCCGCATTACGCATATTCCGTCCGGAGTGGTGGTGTCCTGCCAGGACGAGAAGTCCCAGCACAAGAATAAAGCCAAGGCGATGAAAATCCTGCAGACCCGGCTGCTGGATACCAAAACAGCCGAACAGCACGCCCAGATGGCCGCTGACCGTCGCCTTCAGGTGGGGAGCGGAGACCGGTCGGAACGCATCCGGACCTACAATTTTCCTCAGGGACGCTGCACCGATCACCGGATCGGCCTGACCCTGTACCGGCTCGAGGCGATCATAGCGGGGGACCTCGACGAAATTATTGACGCCCTGGTCACTCACCACCAGGCCGATATTTTGGCTTCTCACGAGGACGCGTAAGTTGGGGGAAATCTGGACCGTCCTCGGCGCCCTGACCTGGACCGCCAGTTATTTTCGGGACAAGGGTATTGAAAGCCCCCGGCTGGAAGCGGAACTCCTTCTGGCCGACCTGCTCGATCTCGACCGGGTCGGGCTTTACCTCAATTTTGACCGTCCGCTCAATGAGGAGGAACGAACCGCCTTCCGTGACCGGGTCGGCCGCCGGTCGCGGCGGGAACCGACCCAGTACATTCTCGGCCGGACCGAGTTCTGGTCTTTGCCGTTCAAGGTCACCCCGGCGGTCCTGATCCCCAGGCCGGATACTGAAATCCTGGTCGAGGAAGCATTGAAACTGTCTCGGTCCGGCGGCTCGATTCTGGATGTGGGCACCGGCAGCGGAGCGGTGGCGGTGGCGGTGGCCAAGGAACTTCCAACGGCAACCGTGGTCGGAATCGACCTGTCGCCCGAAGCCCTCGCGATAGCCCGGGAGAATGCCGGGGAAAACGGGGTTGGAGACCGGATCGAATTCCGGCAAGGCGACCTGCGGAATCTGCCGAAAACCCGGTTCGACCTGATAGTCGCGAATCCGCCTTATGTCAAGACTGGCGATTTTGGGCAATTGATGCCCGAAGTGCGGGATTACGAACCGGTTCTGGCCTTGGACGGCGGTCCCGACGGGCTGGATGCCCTGCGGGCTCTGGCCGACCAGGCCCCCGAACTTCTCAATCCGGGAGGCTGGCTTCTTCTGGAGGTCGGAGAGGGACAGGCGGAACCGGTTCAAGGTCTTTTGAACAACGCAGGAATGGAAGATATTTTTATGCGGAACGATTTAGGTGGGATTCCCCGCGTGGTGGGGGGGCGGTGGACCGGCGCGCGACAGGAGGGGCCTCTTGGATAAGCTTTTGTTGCGGGGCGGTCACCCTTTGCGGGGCAAGGTCCAAATCAGCGGTGCCAAAAATGCGGCGCTGCCGCTTCTATTCGCCACCCTGCTCGCTCCCGGCCGGCATCGACTCCGCTCCGTGCCCAAGCTGCGGGATATCGATACCACGGTCAATCTGCTGACCATGCTGGGAGCCCGGGTGGAGCAGGACGGCGACCAGGTGACCGTCGATTCTACGCACCTGAACTGCCACGAGGCTCCCTACGAGCTGGTCCGGACCATGCGCGCTTCGGTCCTGGTACTCGGCCCGGTACTGGCCCGTCTCGGCCGAGCCCGGGTCAGCCTGCCCGGCGGTTGCGCCATCGGCGCCCGCCCCATCGACCTGCACCTGAAGGGACTGGCGGCACTGGGCGCCGAGATCCGCCTCGATCACGGTTACGTCGAAGCCCGGGCGGAGAAGCTGCGGGGCGCGAACATTTATTTCGATTTTCCCACCGTGGGCGGAACCGAAAACCTGATGATGGCCGGGGTCCTCGCCCGCGGCACCACGGTCCTCGAAAACGCGGCCTGCGAACCGGAAATCGGCGACCTGGCCGCCGCTTTGAACCGGATGGGGGGGCGCATCAGCGGCGCCGGAACCGATACCATTACCATTGAGGGGGTGGCGTCCCTGGAGCCGATGGATCACCAGGTCATGCCGGACCGGATCGAGGCGGGCACCTTCCTGGTGGCCGCCACCATGACCGGCGGAGATGTCCTGGTCGATCGGGCGGTGCCGGAACATCTTGAAGCGGTCATCAACAAATTGGGGAGTTGCGGGGCGAAATTCGAGACTCGTGCCGAGGGGCTTCGGGTTATCGGGCCGGAGCGGGTCCGGGCCGTCGATATCCGAACCCAGCCCTATCCCGGGTTTCCTACGGACATGCAGGCCCAGTTCATGGCCCTTGCGGCCCTTGCGGAAGGGACTAGTATCATTTCCGAAACGGTTTTCGAAAACCGTTTCATGCACGTTGCGGAATTGCAGCGACTGGGTGCGAATATATCCATTGACGGGCGGACCGCCACTGTCAAGGGGGTGCCCCGCCTGGTCGGAGCCCCGGTCATGGCGACCGACCTGCGGGCCAGCGCCTGCCTGGTGCTGGCCGGGATGGCTGCGGAAAACACCACGGAAATCAGGCGGATTTACCATCTCGATCGCGGCTATGAACAGCTCGAGGTGAAACTGGCCGCGCTGGGCGCCGATATCCGGCGGACCAGGGAATAACCAGGGATCAGAAAAAAGCGAAAGGTGAAAAGTGAAAAGGAAGAACCCGGTTCTTCTGCTCACGGTTTGCCGGTCACGGCTTAGGGACTGTTAAAATGAGTGATACGATAACGTTCGCCCTGCCCAAGGGGCGAATTCTTCAGGACTCCATGAAGCTGTTCGGCCGGATCGGCATCACCTGTCCTGAAATGGAGACGGACAGCCGGAAGCTGGTCTTTGAAAACCGGGCCGACCGGTATCGGTTCATGGCCGTGCGGGCGACGGATGTTCCGACTTATGTCGAATACGGATGTGCCGACCTGGGGGTGGTCGGCAAGGACACCCTTCTGGAACAGGGAAAAGACCTCTATGAACCACTGGACTTGAAATTCGGCTATTGCCGGATGGTGGTGGCGGAGCCCCGGGAATTGAGCCGGGAAGACGATCCCTCCAAATGGTCCAATATCCGCGTAGCGACAAAATACCCCAATATCACCGAGCGTTATTTTGCCTCCAAAGGGATTCAGGTCGAATTGATCAAGCTGTACGGATCGATCGAACTTGCGCCGCTGGTGGGGCTGTCCGAGCGAATCGTCGACCTGGTCTCCACCGGCGCCACCCTGCGGGACAACGGCATGGTGGAGGTGGAGACCATTGCCGAAATTACCAGTCGATTGATTGTCAACCGAGCCAGCCTGAAAACCAAGCATGAGCGGATCCGGGAAATTATCGAGGGCCTGGAGGGGATCATCGACAGCCGGCCGACGATCTCCAAGTGACTGGGAGAAACAGCCCATGATGCGCATTCTGAAATTTTCCGATCCCGATTTTGCTGAACTTTTCGACCGTATCGAGGGACGCGGCGGCACGGTGCCCGGAGCCGTCGAGGATTCGGTCCGGGAGATCATCGCCGATGTCAGGCAGCGGGGGGACGCGGCCGTTTTCGACCTGACTGAACGGTTCGACGGCCTGCGGCTGACGGCCGAAACCGTGGAGGTTTCAACCAAAGAGATTGACCGGGCGCTGGCTTCCATCAGTGACGAATCCCGCCGGGCTCTGGAGCTGGCCGCCGAACGGATTGCCGCCTACCATCGGAAGCAGAAGCAGGAAACCTGGCTGTCCACCGATGAGGAAGATGTCCGGCTGGGGCAGTTGGTTCGACCTCTCGATCGGGTCGGTATTTATGTTCCCGGGGGCAAGGCGGCCTATCCGTCCTCGGTCCTGATGAACGCCGTTCCGGCCAAGGTCGCCGGTGTGGCGGACGTCATCATGGTCGTTCCGTTTCCGGGTGGGGAAGTCAATCCCCACGTCCTGGCCGCGGCCGGGATCGTCGGCGTCGACCGGATTTTCAAGGTGGGTGGGGCTCAGGCGGTCGCGGCCCTGGCCTACGGCACGGAGAGTATTCCCCGGGTGGACAAAATTACCGGTCCCGGAAACATCTACGTGGCGACGGCAAAAAAGATGGTTTTCGGCCAGGTCGACATCGACATGATCGCCGGCCCGAGCGAAATTCTGATTGTCAACGACGGCAGCGGCAATCCGGCGCATCTCGCCGCCGACCTGCTTTCCCAGGCCGAGCACGACGAACTCGCCTCATCGGTGCTGATCACCACCGACGAAGGGTTTGCCGAAAAGGTCCGCCGGGAGGTTGAACAGCAACTGGGAGGGCTGACCCGAAAGGAGATCGCCCGCAAGTCGATTGAAGATTTTGGCGCGATCATCATCGCCCGTGATCTGGAGGAGGCCATCGACTTTTCCAACCGTATCGCGCCAGAACATCTGGAACTTGCGGTCGACAATCCATTCGATCTGCTGCCCCGGATCAGACATGCCGGTGCCATTTTCCTCGGCCACCACACTCCGGAAGCGGCCGGCGATTATCTGGCCGGTCCCAACCACACCCTCCCGACGGGGGGGACGGCGCGGTTCTTTTCTGCGCTGTCGGTGGAGGATTTTGTGAAAAAATCGAGCATCGTTTCCTTTACCCGCGAAGGGTTGGAACGGCTCGGCAAGCCTATCGTGCTGATCGCCGAACTCGAAGGGCTCGAAGCCCATGGCCGGTCGGTGTCGATCCGGCTGGAAAAGTAGCAGCCTCACCACCGAGGGCGCAGAGAATAGCGGAAGCGCAATTTCATTGGTTTGAGGCAACCGCGGGGTTTCACGCGACAGCGTAACAAACGCAACGAAGTCCAGGCAGTTGGTCGGATATTGGGCATGTTTCACGGCCGCCTTTTGCGTAAGGCTGATTGGGTCGATTGATTACCCTTTGTGCTCCCCGTGACTCTCTGGTAAACCCGGAATTTGCTCTGCTTCAGGAGGTCCCATGCGTACCGCGACGCTCGAACGCAAAACCAATGAGACCGACATCCGTGTCGAACTGAACCTGGACGGTCGAGGCGAGAACGAGATCACCACGGGGGTGCCGTTTTTCGACCACATGCTGATACAGATCGCCCGGCACGGCTTTTTCGATCTGCGGCTCACCGCCAAGGGCGACCTGGAGATCGACGCCCACCACACCGTCGAGGATACGGGAATCTGCCTCGGCGAGGCCTTCAAGCAGGCTCTCGGGGACAAGGCCGGGATTCGCCGTTACGGCCGGGGGACCATGCCGATGCACGAGTCGCTGGCGTCGGTGATCATCGACTTCTCAGGCCGTCCGCACCTGGTCTTCAATGTCGATCTGCCCAAGGCCCGGGTCGGCGAGTTCGACACCGAACTGGTCGAAGAATTCTTCACCGCCTTTGCCAATCATGCCGGCGCCAATCTTCACGTCAACCTGGCCTACGGCGACAATCTGCATCACATTATAGAAGCCGTGTTCAAGGCCTTCGGACGAGCCCTCGACGAGGCCTGCGGATTTGACCCCCGGATCGAAGGAGTGCTTTCGAGCAAAGGGAAATTGGAATAACCGAATTCCTTCCCTAAGGGGATGCGATGATTACGATAATCGACTACGGCATGGGCAATCTGCGCAGCGTGCAGAAGGCCTTCGAACAACTCGGCTTCAAAGCCAGGGTCAGCGTCGACCCGCAGGACGCGGTCGATGCTGATAAGCTGGTTTTGCCCGGGGTTGGTGCATTCAAGGACTGCATGCATAACCTGACGGCGGGAGGATTCGTCGATCCGATCAGAGAGCATGTGGCCTCCGGCCGGCCCTTTCTCGGCATCTGCCTCGGATTACAGCTCCTTTTCACCGAAAGCGAAGAGTTCGGCCGCCATGCCGGGCTCGACCTCATCCCCGGACGGGTGGTCCGGTTTCCAGCCGGAATGCGCGGGGAGGACGATGAGCTCAAAGTTCCCCACATGGGCTGGAACCGGATCCGGCTGCGCAATCCCTCTCCGCTCTACGCGGG
>Ga0055479_10000128_pt1 | contig 12630 bp, 10 predicted proteins | sample Muzzi_PWC_D1_FD_57941 | JGI IMG/M metagenome (GOLD analysis project Ga0055479, IMG submission 57941) | Wetland microbial communities from San Francisco Bay, California, USA, that impact long-term carbon sequestration - Muzzi_PWC_D1 | ecosystem: Environmental > Aquatic > Marine > Wetlands ...
TCTCGGACTTTTAATCCGATGGTCGAAGGTTCGAATCCTTCACGACCCACCATTAACTCCTGGTGCTTACCGGTCACATAGGTAACACTTTAATCCGAGGATAGAGATGCACCAGGGACGTAGTTGAGAATCACCCTTCATCATTTTGAACAATCCGGTCAATATCGATCCGGGATGTATCGCGCAAACTGGTCTGGGTGCAGTATGTACCGTATGGCCAATCCTTCCCGTAATCTGCAGTTTCTACCTGCCCGGATTACTTGTCTGCCAGTGTTTGCAGGGTGGCAATGATATCCGCTGGTTCCATGCGCAACTTGTAGTCGATGTCAGCAAAGGCGGCGCGCACGATGCCACTGGCATCTATCACGAATGTTCCGGGAACTGGTAGCTCATAGCGGCCTGGCCCGTTGTAGGCTGCCAGGTCCAGTCCGAAACGGTCCTGGTAGAGGTTGTTCAGTTCGTCGGGGACGGTGAAGTACAGACGATAGTCGCGCATGACGGTGCCATCCAGGTCGCTGAGGATCTCGAACGGATAGTTATCTTTCTTTACCTGCTCCAGGGATTTGTCCGGTTGTTGTGGTGTCACTGCGATCAGTCTGGCACCCAAACGCTCAAAGTGCGGCAAGGCACCATGCAGGGCCTTGAGTTCCAGATTGCAGTAGGGGCACCAGGCGCCACGATAGAAAGATAGTACGACCGGACCCTTGGCAAGCTGCGCGGAAAGCGAAACCGGCTTGCCGTAGGCATTGGGCAGAGTGAAATCCGGCGCGCGCTCACCCACCTTCAAACCGGGGTCCGGTAGAAATTCGGCCAGTTCGTCCGCACTGCGCTGCATCACGCCCCTATCGGCTTCACTCATTATTCCCGGCTTGCTGCTTGCTTCATATGCGGCAAGCGCATCTGCGTAGCTGGGCACCGGCGGTTGATCCTCACTGGCGGTGGCTGCTGTGGTGAAAAGTGTGATTGAGAAGCACAGCATCGGCAGGGAGTGGAGCATATTTCGAGTTTTCATGGCGACCTCGTTGTGTTGTGGCTGTGTGTTAGAGCAGCTGATCGGGTGATGATTGCATATACGCAGGTCTATGACACCTCAACATAAATTGCAACATACAGATTACCTTGCTTTGCATGCCCGGCATCTGTCGATGAAGCACATCCGACAGAGTTCGCGCGGGCGTACTCTGGTCAACTGGATGAGGCTGCCATCACGATTTGATCCAGTCAAACGTGTCTCCGGGATTCCTGGGGCGGTTCAGTGAAATGTTTCACAGACTATTGGCAGGGGCTGGGGATACGCTTTCTCCCACAATAGAGCCGATGGAGTGCCCCGGCGCAGCGTGATACGGGCACTGGATCGAGCGGGGGAGCAGTGGAACCCCTGCAAGGAGAATCATCATGAGCCTCACCGAAACCGAGTCCGTATTCGCCAGCATTCACGAAACGGCGCTCAACGACCTGATTACCGCCTTCTGCACGGATCGTCCGCGCTACCTGGTCTATGGATCGCCCGCCTTCGTACCGGTCACCACCGTGGCGGAAACGGCGATGGCGGCGATTCCCTTCCCGGGCGTGCCGGGGGGCATCAACTGGCGGATACGCCTTGGCATACCGCACATCGACTTGTTCACGCAGACCGATCCACTGCCGCCCGAATTCAGCATGGGGCCGGGGGAGTTCAGCGGCAGCCTGGATGCCGAGCTGTGCATCGACTGCCGGCGGCTTCGCATAGATCCGAAGCCGCCAAGGCCGAAGGACCTCCGGGGCGACGACAAGCCGACCAACCCGGATCGTCCCGACGGGCATCCGCTCAGCGAGCTGACCTGCTTCAAGCTCCGCGTCTTCATCCTGGGCCATCTGGAGCATGTGATGGCGTCGAACGGGGAAGATGCGGTGGCGCTCGCGGTCGATCAGGTCGAGATTGTCGACATCAAGCCCGATGAACTCGAATCCTTCCTCGAATGCCTGCTCTTCATGATCCTTCAAGCCGTGCTGGCGGAAATCCGCCTGCCACTACGGGCCTTGCGCGCAGGCGCCTTCCAACTCGTTCCGGTCGTTGGGCCGCTGATCGAGGACGACCAGATCAAGATGCGCGGCAACCTCTGAGTGCCGCGGAAAGGAGAGTTATCATGGCAGAGATAATTGCGGCGCTCGACGAAGGTGGCGCCAACACGTTGCTGGATACGGCAATTGCCCTCATCCCGACCCAGTCGAGCAGCGGCTCGGGTAGCCTGGGACCGTTTGTCGCGAGCTATTCCGCCAGCGCGAGCCTGACCAATGGCAATGTCGACCTCATCCCGCCGGACATCATCCGGCTGGACGACCTGCGCGTCGACTGGAACCTGAATTTCAGCTTCGGGATCGACCTCAGCACGATATTACCGGACTTCTGCATACCGCAGGTGTGTGTCAACATACCGTGCGTCGGCAAGGTCTGCACGCCCAAGATCTGCATCGACTGGCCGACCATAGCGGTGCCGGTTTCCTTCTCGGATTTCGTGAAGGCCGATGCCGACTTCCGGCTCGATATCAGCCTTGCCGGCGGTAACTGGAAGGTGCAAGCGGTGATCGTCGGCATTCCCACCCTGCAGTTCGGGGCCACAACCGCCGCCCTGCTCGCCGCCATAGCGGCGGCGGTCACGCCGATCCTGCTCGCCATCCCGTTCATCGGGCCGTTTCTGGCAATCGTGGTCGACACAATCCTGCTGGCGATCGGTATTGCGGGCCTGACCGGCTTCCTTGGACCGATACTGACGCCATTCGTCAGCGGGATAAAAATCCCGCTCTATGACCAACCCCAGCTTTTCCCGGTACTGCCCGCACAGAGCGCAATCGATCCGCAGGTCGACGTCATCACCGACGCGATTGCCGCCTCTATAGCGCACAATGGCACCGAGGATGAACTGGTTCTCACCGCCGACATCTCGGCCTGACAGGAAAGGAGTTGCAGTCATGCATACGGCAGCCAACCAGAATATCTTCGACAGCCGCGCCATACGCCGCACGGATTGCTATGCCCAGCGGTTCATGCGGCCGGGGCGCTATTCCTACACCATTCTGCCGGCCCATACCGCCGCAATCAGCGAAGACCGCCCCTATTCGATCATCGTCAAGGGCGGCAAAATGGACGGCGAAATGAAGCAGCACAACCTCTTCATCAATGGGAAGGGAGCACAATTCGTGCCGGACAGCAGGGAGCTGACGATCGACCTTGGGGACCTCGTACTGTGGAATTGCGTCAGAACAGACGCAACGTCTTATTCCATTGTCGGGGACCAGGAATTTTTCGACAGTGCCCGCCTGACCAACGAATGCGGTTATAGTCATGCCTTCGGAACGCCCGGTGAGTATCGCTGGAAAGATGCCTATGGCAGCGACATTTCGGGTGTAGTCAAGGTCGTCGATCCGCAGTGCAAGTGCGAGGCGGACATAAAGAAATGGCGCAAAAGGCTCTCCGACGGAACGGTCGTCATGATCGTCGATGGCAAGGTGCAGCCGGACAAGGTCGAGATCGTGACCGGGCAGACCGTATTCTTCGCGGTCGTGAAATCGCCGGGTATCTCGATTACCGACGAGCAGTTTCTCGAAAAGGCCGCGCCGCACTGCTGAAACAGGCCGTGAAGAGCAGTTCTCCCGCGCGTTGCATGTCACATGCCGGGGGAACTCTTTATCGCGAAACCACTCTCCACAGTAAAGTGCAATTCCCGTTCACCGACGCAACATGATTATGATGCTGGACGTGGTATCTGCCTGGGATAAAACGATTCGTAATCTCAGGGACGATCAAGGCCGTTGTTCAGTTGTGCCCGGCGACAAGACGGGTAGGGCCTGAGGTTAACATTCAATGTGCCCGGCCGGTCGAAGATAGGATCGTCCGCCAGCCTGGCCCTCGCCAGACGTTCCTGGACGGGGATGCGCCTGGCTCCTGTTGCCGGACAGTCTGGCGCCGCCGCAGTTCGGCCTGTTCGGTTGATTCAAGGAAGCGTTCCCGTTCAACCAATGTTGCTGCATTGCGCAGATGCAACAGGGTGCCGATTAATCTGGAGAGAGGAATTGGCTGGGGGAAGGGCGTTAATACTCCTGTACATCTGCACATCCTGAGCATGGGTACTTTAATCGAACAATCCGGCATGTGACAAAACGCATTTGTCCTCATTTGTCACCGGGCCTTCTGCTTCGGCATATGAAAACGCGGCCCGTTCAGCCTGGCACAGCAGCCACAAGCAAACTGCACGTCCGAACATTCACCTCAGAACAGCAACAATGCCGACTTTCCGCATGTGCAAAAACAGGGTTCCTGTTCATGTATTTTGCTGACGCGTGCTGAAGCGACTTTCTTGCAGTCATTGATCAGATTCTTGGCCTCAATCACAGCATGGCAGTACTGCGCGGGCTAGGCTTTACTCACACGATAATTACAGGATCTTGATCGAGGAGTGCATGACCTGCCCGGCAGGGCATACCTGCAACTCTGTTCTCGCTATCAATGAGACGTGGTTATCGGGACTACGACTTCTACTGAGCACCTCGTCGGCAAAGGACGGGGTACTGCAGAACCAACATAAGGAGTATGCATCATGTTCAAGGATTCCAGTGACGAGCGAATTACATTCAAGGTTGCCATTGAAGCAGACAAAAGCTTTGACGGTCGAATGGCGGGTATTGTCTTTGATGCCTCGGGCGGCTTCGTGATGCAACAGGAGGTAATGAAAGGACAGCTTGACCTGCCTGTTCCTGCGGCCGAATTGAATAGATACCGGGTGTTCGTGGCGCCGCTATCCGGTGACTCAGAAACGCAAAAGCCCACCATTAAAATGATGCAGCGACTCAATGCCTTTGAGCCGGTGCTTTCTTTGAAGGGCCAGGTGCCAGAGCGAATACTCATCCCCGGTCATGTTGTTGATGTCTGGAAATTTTGCCTGTGCTGGGTTCGTGGACGTGTCATCAAGAGCGACAGCAGCAGCCCGGTCTGTGGCGCGAGGGTTCACATTTGCGAGGTGGACAAGTTATGGCGCTGGATTATCCGCCTTCCGGACCCGGATATCTTCAGGTTACGGGATGATCTGATACGGGTGATAGAAGAGCCGCGTATCCCCTTCCCGCCGCGCCCCCAGCCGGATCCACCGCCCATCGATTTTCTCGGGGGTAATATCACATCAGGTAATGTCACTTCATACATTTCCTTCGGGCCCGGAGAGAGGGCTATCAACCCCCAGCCGGAGCCACCCCGCCCGATCAGCATGCTCACCAGCGAGTCCGGCATGCATGCGGATACGCTTGCCCGGCTGAAATCCAGCTCAGTCAGTATTGTGCGAGATGCCCTGGCGGCGAATGTGAAGGTCATTCTTCCCTACTTGTGCCTGTGGCCATACTGGTGGCGCTTCCACTGTGACGAGATCGCCGTGGTGGAAACAGACAGCCTCGGGCGATTCCAGCTGATTATTCCCTATCTTTGTTCCGGGGATAAGCCGGACCTGTATTTCTGGGTGGAATACGAAATCAACGGTAGTCTGGAAACCGTTTACCGGCCACCGATGCCCTGTTATACACACTGGGATTATGCATGCGGCACGGAGGTCACGATACGCGTAGCGGATCCACGCGTACCCGGCTGCGGCGCCGAACCCGATCCGGGCGGCTGCGTGGTTCAGGTGCTTTCCATCGGCAATGATATCAGCATGAGTGAAATCCACGGATCGGGTGCCGCTGCGGCTGAGCTGGGCCTGACAACCGCCGGCAGTCCGTTCGGCGGCAAGATTGAGCCACGCGTCTGGTTCAGTCGCTCCGAATTGCGGGACAGCAAGAATATCTGGTATTTCCGCTGGTCTTATCGCCGTTATGTATCCGGTGTGGATCCGGATGACGATGCGGGCTGGACGCCTTTAACGCGGGATGTGGTTCGCCATTATCCCAAGCCCGTGGCAGGTGGCTATGACCATGTACCCTACGCTCTTGGACCGCAACCTGTTGGCGCGGAGCATAATCTCTATGAGATAACACCGGCGCAGAACCCCGAGGGAAATCATGAGTGGACCGTGGTGGATGAGCATGAAGACCTGGCCAGCGCCCACTTCATGACCAAGGGCCTGGGCGCCGGTACCACGTTTGAAGAGCGGGCGCTGAATGCAGCCGGAAAGTATGAACTCAAACTGGAGTTGTTTGACAATACCGGTAATCGTGTCGATGACTGGGATAGTCCCGGAATTAACCTGGAACTTGCGAATGTAGCTGCGCCATTCGGCACCGGAACGGTTACATTCGATTCTGCGCCTGCCTTTAACCGCATTATCAGGTCCGGGAAGACCGCGGGCTTTTACATGATGATGCATGTGGATAACAACCCGTGCAGGGCCGAGATTTCCGGGATTACTGGAACGGGGCTCAGTGTTGATCCAGCCGGTTGCGGGTTCATTCTTTATGAGAATGGCGCATCGGCAGATCTTCGCTTCAGGCCCTACCACCCGAATGACTTCGCCACCTTCAGCTTCAGTGTGGTGCGCGGGGTGACCAGTCAGGTTCACAGGGCAACGGCTTCTGGCAGGGTGGACGCCAGCCCGATCGCAACAAATGACCCGACACCACCGATACGGGCCTATGTCAAACAACCGGGCGGAGAATACCTGGAAACCTTCCCGGTTACGGAATTGCTGAATGACTGCACAAGAGGCGCCTTCTCGGAGGCCCTGCATGTCCGGACCCTGGCAGTGGACGGTTATGGACGCGTAAGCGGTCTGGACGCCTTCAGCCATGCAGGCTTCGCCCTGACCAGACCGTGTCCGGGAGAGAAATAACGCCCTCCGGTCATGACACTACGGGTCAGATCCCCGTTTCCGCGTTGTTTGCTAAAGCGGAGATCTGACCCTGGCTCTTTCTACTGAACAGAACTGCTTCCTGGCGCAGTCGTGTACGGTTATCCATGAAAAGCAACTCAGTCTGCCACTTCATCCCGGAACCCGTGCTGCCCGTATGCGCCGATTTATCATCTCAGTCCGTACTTGCACAAGCAATGATCGCTACGCAGCCCTGTGGTGTCGGGTGAATTAACCCGAAACGGGGCTTACGATTACCCGATAAACAGGAATCCGCAACATCTGATCCTGACACTATCAGCCCGAACCAAAGCTGTTCAACATCCAATACGATGCCGGGTTGAATCCGGATACCAGTTAGCACCGCTGCATCTGGATGGCATTGTACTGTCATGACAGGAAGTCATTGATTGCGAGCCGGTCTCTGGTTCGGGTGTTAGTAGTCGACCACGTGGCCTGTTTTCGGAGTTCTTGTATTAATCTGGTGTCAGGTGTAATTTTCCAGCATGAGGACGACGGATAGACCATCAGGTTGTAGCGTCGAATGGGCAATCTAGCAGGGACTCTTAAATTGACGTTATCACCCCGGCTCAGCGAGCTGACCCGGATTCGTGATGAACTGGATCAGTACCTGCGTGGTGGTTCGTTGCCTGATACCGTGCACAATACGCTTCTCGTGGTTGCAGAAGAGGTACTGGCAAATATTGTTCTTTATGGGTTCTGTGATGAATCTTCGGATAAGATCGAAATACAGGTGGGCCGGGAAGACGAAGCAATACATATGGAATTTATCGACCCGGGCAAGCCCTTTAATCCACTGAGAGACGCAGGCAGAAAGACTGCAGGGCGGTTAGTTGACGATCAGGAGGCAGGCGGTATCGGGATACACCTGATCAGAGGACTGACGAATTACCAAGGATACGCACGCAAGTCTGGCAGAAACCATTTTCGTGTCACAAAAAATATTCATACTGTTGAAGTAGAGAACTGAGCTGACCTTTTACTGTGTTCCGGAAGCTGTGCCGGAACACGCCGGGCTAACCTGACAGGGCGACAATATCATGCACGCATCATCGGTCTGGTCATGAACTGGAAACAAGAACTCATACAGGGGAATGTAATCGTCTTTCCCGGCGAGACGGTGGACCATGAGAATGCCGAGGAATTTGAGACCCGCCTTCTCCCTGCGGTTGATGAGGCGGCAAGCACCTCTGGAATCCTGATTATAGACTTCCGCAACGTAGACTACATGACCAGCATCGGGCTAAGGGTTCTGATGACAGCCGCAAAGACAGCCGGGCCGGTTTCAGTCAACATACTTGTGACAGAAATGAATGAAACCATGCAGGAAATATTCAAAATAAGTGGATTTGAAAAGCTGTTTGCTATTCACGAAAATCTGGAATCTGCCCTGGCCGCGACTTCGGCCACCTGATTATCCTGCGGGAATTACCTGCCCGATATGAACATTACCGCGAGATGCTTCCCATGCTTGTAAGGTTCTGGGGAACCAGGGGGTCGCTGCCGACCGCGATGCGCTCCAGCGAAGTGCGGGACAAGTTGATCGCTGCGTTAAAGGCCGCAGATGGCAGACACTTCCGGTCGGATAGCGATATCGAAAAATTTATCGACAATGAACTCGATTTCCCTGTCCGGTCCACCTACGGCGGGGCAAGCTCCTGCGTGGAGCTGGAAGGTGCAAGTGACGAATACATTGTGTGTGATATGGGTTCCGGCATGCGTGAATTCGGGCTGGACGCAATGCGTCGAAGCAGGGAAGGTAGAGGAAAAACCTACAACATTTTCATGTCCCATCTTCACTGGGACCATCTCATGGGATTTCCATTCTTTGTCCCTGCATTTAACCCGGATATAACGATCCGTTTTTTTGGCGGCCACGATACGATTGAGCAGGCTTTGCGCCGGCAACAGGAAAAGATCTCTTTTCCTGTCCCATTCGATTTTCTGAAAGCCCGCTTCGAATTCAATACGCTGGTAGCAGGAGAATCAGTGGAAGTAGCCGGGTGCCGGGTAGAGATGATACAGCAGCATCACGACAATGGCTCCTACGGGTACCGGTTCTCCTGTAACGGAAAATCGGTGGTTTACAGTACCGATTCGGAGCACAAGCTTGAGGATGGTGTATCGATGCAGCGGTTTGTCGATTTCTTTCGTGATGCTGATCTTGTCATCATGGATACCATGTATTCGCTTGCCGATGCTGTATCAATGAAAGCCGACTGGGGCCATTCCAGTAACGTGGTTGCAGTTGACCTGTGTCATCGGGCCAGGGCCAGGCGCCTTGCCATGTTTCATCACGAGCCGATCTTTGATGACTATACGATCCGGAAGATACATCTGGATACGATCCGGTATGAAGAGCTGATGAACAGGGAGTCAGCGTTGGAAGTGTTGTGCGCCTATGATGGCCTTGAAGTCAAGCTATAACCGACCGGGATCTGTCTCCATGTCCTGCCTGAGCCGTCCTGCTGCCCGGAATGTGTTTCCGCCTACGCACTGCACATGAAGGTACTCAATGCACCGGTAGACGGACATCGATCCAGGCATGTGCAGACTTAGCCCGGATATTGCGTCAATCAGCAGCCAGGTATTTGAAACTCTTTACACGCCGGGGCGGTGTACCGGGATAACCCGCCTTATAGCACTTTCACGATGACAAGCGTGAGATCGTCATCCTGTCCGGCAGGACCGCGGAACTCAGCGAGCGTATTGCAGATCACCTCACTGATCTCCGCAGCGGTCCGGTGGGCATTTTCGCGCAGGAGCTCGCGCAGACGGTGCATCCCGTACAGGCTGCCATCCTGGCCCTTGGTCTCCCAGGTTCCGTCTGTCGCGGCAACGATGACCTGACCGGAGCTCACGCCAGTCTGGGTGTACTCCTCATAGGACGCATCGTCGAAGATGCCGAGCGGGATACCGCCACCATCAATCTCGGGAAACTGATCTGAGCTGGCATCATATATGATCGGTGGACCATGACCGGCCGAGGACCAACGCAGTTCCTGGCGCTGAACGTTGATTGTTGCGAGCAGCATGGTCATGAAACGGTAGCCCCCCGTATCGGGCACCAGCATCGAGTTCAAGTGCTCAAGGAAGTCCGCGAGCGATCCTGGAACTGCACAGCGACTTCGCAGAATGCCTCTCGCAGTTGCCATGAGCATTGCGGCCGCCACACCATGGCCCATGACGTCGCCGACAGCCACAACGACTGTTTCCTTATCGGACCCCATTACGTCCAGGAAGTCGTAGTAGTCTCCGCCGGTCTCATCGCAGTATGTGCTGTGGCCTGCGATGTCTAGCCCGTTGATTACCGGATCGCTGGAAGGGAGCAGATTCCGCTGCACTTCCATCGCGAGCGAGAGCGACTCGCGCATGCGCATGCGGTCTTTCAAGCCGGCCGTCATCTTGTTGATCTCATCAGCGAGCTTCTTGTACTCGGGCGCATGATGGACCTTGACGTTTACATCGAGATCCCCTTGACCGATTCGGCGGACCGCTGTGACCAGCGTGACGAGCGGTGCGACGATCCAGCGGGCGGCTATGAGACCAATGACGAGAGCGAGTGCGACAGCGGCGAGGCTCGTAATCAAACTCCTGTGAAACTGGGTTTCTATCTCTGCGATGAAATCCTTTTCGGGAACCATGGTAGTCAGCGTCCAGTCGAGCCCGATCTCTTGCCCGATGGGCGAAGCCCGGAGGTAGTACACCTCGTCTGCTATCTCGATCTCTACGTGCGTGTCGCGCACAACCTCAGCTGCTCCGATAAAGCCTGCCGCTGTCGCGATTAGAGGATCGGGTGAATCGTGCGCGTTCACCCGCTTACCATCTGTCGTTACGACCGGCGTGTCATTCGAGGCCGCGAGGAGCCGCGCATCAGTGGTGGCGAGCACCGCAACACCGGTCTTGCCAATCTCGACCGAGCGGAGGAAGCTCGAGAGCTCGTTGAGTGAAAAATCGGCATCAATAACGCCCAGAAATCCACCCGTTGAGTCGTGCAAGGGGATTCCGTAAGAGAGTCCAAGCGTCACCCCCTCGCTGTCCTCCCCGCCGACCCAGACAAAAGGTTCGCTCCAGGTCGCTTGCGCGGCATCGCGCGGCGTCTGGAACCACGGGCGCGAGAACAGGTTGAACTCGAAGGTGCTGGTTGGCTCGCCGGATACGCCACCCTCCACGTCCAGACGCCACTCGCTCATCGTGGTGGCCAATGGATCATCCTTGAGAGCCCAGTAGAATGAGCCATCGGCATAACGACTGACCCAGGCACTGCGTCCGTCGGCCCCTCCCCAGCTGATTGCGCTCAGCATGTCGAATGCACTGGCCTGGTTCGCGAGTGCCCCCCGCCACGCCTGCAGATTGGCGGGATCTAGCGAACCTGATTGAATGAGATGTGCGTTAACCTCGCAGATGCGCACCGGCATCGAGAGGACGTCTGCGATCTTGGTGGCCGCAAGGGAATGAATCTGCTCAATGTTCTCATCGGCCAGATCGATGATGGCTTGTTGTGATTGCTGATACCACATCGCAGAAAGCAGCACTGCCACGACAAGCACGGGTAGGCCGAAAAGCAGTGGGGCAGATGTCGTGATAGGCAGACGGGCAAGCATGTCTGGAAGTATCAGCGCCATGCAAACTGCGTGGTTCGTAGCGGAAACGGTGGAACAATAAGCCTGCTTCTCATATACGATTAGCCTTTAGGACCGGGACCAGTCAGAAAGCGACATTCCCTGTGTTTTCGGGAAGCTATTAAAAACCGAAAATAATCATCCTCAGCATGGTAACCAATCAGGAGATTGGATACATGCAAAAACCTGCAATTCAGACCTGACTGATAAAATGGATACGATACATGGTTAATGTCTTGCAATACAAACAATCGAGGCTGATTTGGATGGAAGCTGCGTATGAGCGGAATCACTATAAAACCAAACATGAACCCGGTGTGACCATCTTTTTCGCCGTATTCCTTTTCATCACATTTATATTAGTCGCTGTCACCCGTCCAGCCACCAAGTGACCGATTTCAGCTGTGAATAGGACCTTCCCGGGATCACCGGGAAGGTCTCGTAGCCGCAAATCCGGTGATTAGTGTCGATTGAATTAACCGGTGCGTTTATCTGATGGTGTATTCCGTTAGCAGTCGATGCGCTTCTCCGGCTGCGATTTCCACCTTGTCCGGACCGGCATTGGCGGTTTCAACACAGAGCATGCGCTGGTAATCGTCGTCATCAAGATCTGCCATGGAGGCGGCAATCCCGACCCAGGGATTCCACACCACGGCGGTGCTGCATCCGCTTGATGCAATAATTATCTTGCGACCAAGCGAGCTGTCGTCGATGGTGAGGTCACCCGTGACGTCTATATAGATGCGATCAACCTCGCCGCAGACTGTTACCGGTCCTGATTGTGTCATTCGGGCTGAGTCATTGGTCTTGTCGAGGTATTGGATACCGTCTAGTCCCAGTACGCTGACCTTGCGGATGTCGCCCACCCGAAAGTAGGTATGCAGTGCCTGGCTGATGGTGACGCTGTCATTGCCTGTATTGTGCGTGACCAGTTCCACCTTGAGCGAATCTCCGACTGTAATCTCGATATCCAGCCGGAACGGATGTGGCCAGAGTGCGCGCGTTGCATCGTTGTCTGTCATGCTCATGACAATCTTTGTGGAACCGTCCGAAAGTGACTCGCTGCCGGTTACCTGCCACTGCCGGTTGCGGACAAAGCCGTGTGCGGGCCTGTCCGGATTTTCAGGGTCCGCGCCAAACCAGGGCCAGCAAACCGGGATGCCACCCTTGATTGCCTTGCC
>Ga0055479_10000129_pt1 | contig 12622 bp, 11 predicted proteins | sample Muzzi_PWC_D1_FD_57941 | JGI IMG/M metagenome (GOLD analysis project Ga0055479, IMG submission 57941) | Wetland microbial communities from San Francisco Bay, California, USA, that impact long-term carbon sequestration - Muzzi_PWC_D1 | ecosystem: Environmental > Aquatic > Marine > Wetlands ...
TCGGGGAGTTCTCTCGCCGAACCGGTGGCCGCGGTCAACGCCAACACGGCAGCCCTCGGTCCGTGGGGAGTGATTGCCGCTGCCTTGGCCGTGGGGATCGGTTCTCTCGGCGCGGCTATCGCCGTTGCCGCGGTGGGAAGCGCTGCCATGGGGGCGATGAGTGAAAAACCGGAACTGGGCGGCCGGGCCCTTATCTTTCTCGGCCTGGCCGAAGGGATAGCCATTTACGGTCTTATCGTCGCCATCATGATCCTGGGAAAATTCTAATGAAAATTCTGGTCCTGGGACCGGCCGAAATGGTTGCGGCCTTCGCCCTGGGAGGAATGAGCGGCGAGGCGGTGCACGATCGTGCCGAATTGAGATCGGTCCTCGACCGGCTGCAAAACCGGGCGGAAACAGGAATTCTAGTCATCGAGGAAGGTGTGGCCGAACTTGACCGGAACGGTATCGACCAACTGAAGCTCGATCCCCGTGCGCCGTTGATCGTCGAGGTCCCTGGCTTATTCGGTCCTTCCCCGGGACGGCAGACACCCCTCGACGTGGTGCGTCGCGCGTTGGGGATCTCGATCTGAGGAATGCATGGCAACCGATACGGAACTCGAAAAGGAACTCAGAGCGGAAATCGACCGGGAAATCCACACCCTGATGCGCCGGGCCGAAGATGAAAATGGTGCCATGCTGGCCCGGACCCGGGAAGAATGTGAATCGCGTAAGAGAATGGCCCGGCAGAGACTTCGCGAAGAACTGGCCATGCGCGGTCGCCGGGCTCAATCCAAGGCAGAACTCGAAGGGAGGAATCTCCTGCTCCGGGCTCACCGGGAAGAAATCGACCGGATTTTCGAAATCGCCGCCGAGGAACTGCGCCGGATGGAAACAACCCGGCCCGAGGATTTCGCCGAACTGCTTTGGACCGTTTTTTGCTCCTGCCGGTCCATGGTTCCCGGATCGACCGTTCGGGTCCGCCTGGGTACCGGAACCAAGTTAATCTATGAGCGGCTCGCCGGGGAAAAAGGGGTGGAAATCGAATCCTCCGACGCTTTTACCGGGCTCCTGGTGGAAAGTTCCGACGGGCATATCCATTGCGACGGTTCCCTGGATGCCATTTTATACAACCTGCGCCGGGAAAAAGAGGCTGAACTGGAGGCGGCCCTGTTTGACGAGAGACCGGACGACGACAACTGATTCTTCCTGCGACGCCAACATTACGGGCATCAGCGGGCCCGTGGTTCATATCAAAAGCCGCGGCCGGCTGCGGATGCTCGAAGTGGTTCTGGTCGGCCATGATCAGGTGGTGGGCGAAGTGATCGCCATCGATGGAGACCGGGCCGTCGTCCAGGTTTATGAAGACACGTCCGGCCTGCGACCGGGGGAACCGGTGACTTGTACCGGCAAGCCGCTGAGCGTGGAACTCGGGCCCGGGCTGATTTCACAGGTCCTGGACGGAATCCAGCGCCCCCTGGAAAGAATCCACGCATCGAGCGGCACCTTCATCCGCAGGGGTATTTCGGCGCCACGGCTGGACCGGAAGCGGGGTTGGGAGTATAAACCGGCTATCAAGGCAGGCGCGCAGGCTGAAGAAGGCCAAATTCTCGGAACCATCCCCGAAACCCCCCTGCTGGAACATCGGGTAATGATTCCGCCGGGGGTCCAGGGCGAGGTGGTCTGGGTAGCCAAAGCAGGCACCTACACGGTCGATGAGTCTCTGGCCAGGATAAAGACCGTTCAAGGGGAACGAACGATCACCATGGTTCAGAACTGGGAGGTCCGCCTTCCGAGGCCCGTGCGGCAAAGGCTGGCGCCGGACGGACCCCTTCTTACCGGACAGCGGATCATCGACACTTTTTTCCCCCTGGCCAAAGGAGGGGCGGCCGCCATCCCCGGCGGATTTGGCACCGGCAAGACCATTACCCAGAACAATCTGGCCAAATGGTGCGATGCGGACGTCATCATTTACATCGGCTGCGGCGAACGGGGGAACGAGATCACCGGGGTTCTGCACGATTTTCCTAAACTTCGCGACCCGCTTACCGGCCATCCGCTCATGGAGCGAACCATTCTCATCGCCAACACGTCAAACATGCCGGTTGCCGCCCGCGAAGCGAGTATCTATACCGGGGTCTCCCTCGCCGAATATTTTCGGGACATGGGGTACCATGTGGCGATCATGGCTGATTCCACTTCCCGCTGGGCCGAAGCCCTGCGGGAAATTTCCGGCCGACTCGAGGAGATGCCGGCGGAGGAGGGATTTCCGGCTTATCTGGCCACCCGGCTGGCCGAGTTTTACGAACGTTCCGGGCGGGTACGAACCCTTGGGGGAGGGGAAGGATCGATATCGATCATGGGCGCCGTTTCGCCGCCCGGCGGCGACTTCACTGAACCGGTCACCCAACATACCAAGCGGTTCGTGCGCTGCTTCTGGGCGCTTGACAAGGAACTGGCCTCCGCCCGATTTTTCCCCGCCATCAACGTCATCGATTCCTACAGCGAATATGACGAGGCCGTGGAGGGGTGGTGGCGGGAAACGACCGGGGAAAACGTCGGCGAGTTGAAAAAGCAGGCGCGCCTTTATCTTCGGGAAGACGACCGTCTGCAGCAGATCGTCAGGTTGATCGGGGAAGACGCTCTGCCGGAAGAACAGAAGATGATCGTTCTGGCGGCGGACATGATCCGCCAGGGATTTCTGCAGCAGAACGCCTACGACAAGGTCGATATGTTCTGCCGGCCGGACAAACAGATAAAAATGCTCAAGGTCCTCCTCCGGTTCTGCGACATGGGCATGGTCCTGGTCCGCAAGGGAATTCCGGCTTTTCGTCTGCGGGAAATGGATTCCTATCAGGTCCTGATGCGGATGAAGACCCAGGTAGCAAATGAGGAGGCCGAGCGTTTGGACCAGATCCTTAAAGATCTCGAGCAGGAGATCCAGACACAGTTTCCTCTGGAAGACTGGGAAACCGTCTCCGGCCGGAGCACGGGGTTCTACACCGAACCCGCAAAGGAAGAACGGGAGGCGCCGGAATGACCATCGGCCGCCGTGAATATGTCGGGGTCAAACAGGCCACCGGCCCGCTGCTGTTTCTCGAAGGCGCCACCGAGATCGGCTTCAACGAGCAGGTCGATCTGACTCTTCCGGACGGACGGGTTCTGCAGGGGAGGGTTCTCGAAATCAAGGAGGATCTGGCCGTCGTCGAAGTCTTCCAGGGGACCGGAGGCCTCGATCCGGGAACGATTCGTCTGCGGTTCCAGGGCCGGCCCTTTCATCTGCCGGTGAACGAAAAAATGCTCGGCCGGGTCTTTGACGGCCTTGGCAACCCTCTCGACGGCGGGCCGCCGACGGTGTCCCTCGTTCAGCGGGACGTCAACGGCAGCGCCATCAACCCGGTGGCCCGTAACTACCCCGAGGACTTCATCGAGACCGGCATTTCGGCCATTGACGGCATGAACACCCTGGTCCGGGGACAAAAACTGCCGATTTTTTCCGCTGCCGGGCTTCCACACAACCAGCTTGCGGCCCAGATCATTCAGAACGCCAAGACCAGTGAGCTCGAGGAATTCGCCCTGGTCTTCGCGGCCATTGGGGTTAAACACGATGTGGCCCTGATGTTTCAGAGCCTTTTCGAATCGGGCGGGGTGACTCGACAGGTCGTCATGTTTCTGAATCTTGCCGACGATCCGTCGATCGTCCGGCTTATGACCCCCCGGGTAGCCCTGACGGCTGCTGAATACCTGGCCTTCGATCTGGAAAAACACGTTTTGGTGATTCTCACCGATATGACCAATTACGGCGAGGCCCTGCGGGAAGTCGCCACGGCCAAAGGGGAGATCCCCAGCCGAAAAGGTTTTCCCGGGTATCTCTATTCGGACCTGGCCTCGATTTACGAACGGGCCGGACGCATCCATGGCCGGGAGGGGTCCATCACCCAACTTCCCATTCTCACCATGCCCAATGACGACATTACTCATCCGATTCCGGATCTGACCGGCTATATCACCGAAGGGCAGATCGTCCTGGACCGTGACCTGTTTCGAAAGGGGTTGTACCCACCGATAAACCCCCTCCCCTCCCTGTCGCGGCTGATGAACGACGGGATCGGCGATGGGAAGACCCGGGAGGATCATGCCAACCTCTCCTCCCAGCTTTACGCAGCCTATTCCCAGGCCCGCCGGATTGAACGGCTGGCGGCCATCATCGGCAACGAGGAGCTGTCCCAGATCGACCGCCTCTTTCTGGAATTCGGAAAATTTTTTGAGGAACGGTTCCTTGCTCAGGAGCCCAATTCCGGCCGCACCTTAGAGGAGACCCTCGACCTTGGATGGAAATGCCTTTCTCTTCTGCCCCGGGACGAGCTGACCCGGGTTTCGGGTGATCAGATCGACCGTTATTTGGGAGGAAAGTAACTCATGGCACGGCTCCGGGTGTCTTCAACTAAAAGCAATCTCCTGCGGCTGCGGGATGAACTGACCTTTGCCCGGGAGGGAAAGGAGTTGCTGACCCAGAAGCGGGAAGTCCTGGTGATGGAACTCCTGCGTCTCCAGGACGATGCCCGCAAGGCCCGGGAGGAACTGGACGATTTACTGGAACAAGCCTACCGGATATTCATTTCGGCCGCACTGGTCATCGGCATGGACGATTTGCGCCGAATCGGCGTGGCCCTTCCAGCCGCTCCCGATCTCCGGATCGAAGTTCGGAGCGTCATGGGAGTGGTGGTGCCCATCGTCCACGGCAAAAAACAGAATTGGGAGCCGTGCTACGGCCTGGCCCGTCCCGGAATCGAAGCCGACCGGGCGGTGAACCTGTTTCTGGAGGTGGAAAAGAAAATTCTCGAGGTGGCCGAAATCGAAACCGCCATCTACCGGATCGCCGTGGAAACCAGAAAAACGCTACGCCGGGAGAGGGCACTGGAAAACTTTTTCATCCCCCAGTACCGGGACACCGTTCGGTTCATTCAGGAATCTCTGGAAGAGAAAGAACGGGAGTCTTTTTTCCAAATGAAACTCTTGAAAAAGAGGTGAAATAGTGGGCACGGGATTATTCCAAAAGTTGTTGGTATCCGTCGACTGGTCTGAGGGTTCCCGCAAGGCAGCCGCTTTTGCCATCCGCATGGCCGGGAGGGAAAGGTGCGAATTGACGGCCGTTCATGTCATTGATGAGGCCAATGTCGCGGACATCGCCCAATATATCGATCGTCCCCCCGAGGCCATTCTTGACAAGATGCGGGACAGCGGCAATCAGATCATCGAAGAGGTCCGCCGGATGGCGGTAAGAGAGGGGGTCCACCTCAAAGGGGAACTCCGGATCGGAATCCCACACCGGGAACTGCTCGCCGCGGCGAGAGAGAACCATGTCGATCTCATCGTCATCGGATCGGTGGGGCGGAAAGGACCCCGGCGGGTCCTGATCGGAAGCGTCACCGAACGGGTCATCGAACAGTCGTCGTTGCCGGTCCTGGTGGTAAAATGAACCTATCTGGAATCTATTCTTTCAGGAGCTTTCAACCATGTCTGCCCTCCCCTCCTACCAGTTGCAAACCTGCCGGGGAAAGCCGGAGGAAAAAGATGTTTAGCCATGCCGGAAGATTTTTTCCGTCCTTCTTTGTCCTGATTGTTTTCTTGACGTCAATCACCGCCTGTAACCGGGAGGAGGAGGGAACATCTTCGCCAAGTGATTCCACCGCTGTCGTTCATGCCAATGAGACGTATCGCAGCTACTTCGGGGAACCTCCGGCGGTCAGCGAAGGCACCGCCTTCGCCCTGGTCGGTTTTGCTCCCGACCCGGACCATCCGGGGAAAATCTCACCCTTTCCTCTCTTCATGTTCGATCGGGATGGCCAGATGGAGGCGGTGGCCGAACAGGTCATGCGCTTGGGCTTTGACTGGGATCCCTCCCTGTCGGGCCGGAGCCCTTTTCCCGCAGGGACCTTCCTCGTCGGACTGCACCGCGACCAGGACGATCTGGTCCGGGTGGAGCTTTCGGAGGAGGCCTGGGCGCTTTCCACCCCCCACGATAAAGAACTCATGATTGCGATCCTCGGGAATACCCTGACCCAGTTTCCGAACGTTCAACGAGTCATCGTTGCAGCCGGTGGGCACCTTCTGCCCGGGCAGACCGACCGGGGATTTTTTCCTGACCCGGAAGTAGTCGTCGGGCCCGGCGCCCCCAGACTCCTAGCCGTGGTCGGGGTCTGGGAACCTGGCGGGACGAACGCGGAAGAAGTTGCCGTCTATTTTGACCGCCCTCTGGATTTGAAAAGCTTTCGTCTTATGCATGCCGACGGCAAGGAGGTTGCGGGCGATTATTTCCGCTCGATTTTCAACATGGCCGTGGTCGTTCATCCCCGCAATCCTGAAATCTTCAAGCCCGGGCTGGCCATGCGGGTTATCTGGGAAGGCGTTGACAGTCGCGGCCGCTCCTGGGGTGGGGACAACGTGGTTAACCTGCAGCGCCTTGAACACCAGTGACCGCTCCTACCGTAAAGGTGAAAAGATACCAATAATCGTTGACATCCCATGATGAACCCTGTTTAAATACTGCCTCGGTGCGTCCGGAAACTGTATAAAGCACCTGGAACATTTCCAGGGACCCCCGCGTCCCTTAATCAGGAGGAACCATGAACCCGTTGGCAGTGGAACTGAACGACCTGTTGGCCCAGCACAACCCCCATGTCCTGGAGATGTTGTCCGACCTAGGGAAAAACCTTTTCTTTCCCAAGGGGATTTTGACCCAGTCGGCCGAGGCCAAGGAGAAGGCCCATAAATACAACGCCACCATCGGCATTGCCACTGAAAAGGGTGGCCCGATGTTCCTGCAATGTTTTCAGGACAAACTGTCCGCCTTTGATCCCAAGGACATCTATCCCTACGCGCCCCCGGCGGGAAAACCGGAACTGCGGTCCCTCTGGCGGGAAAAGATGGTCCGGGAAAACCCGAGCATTGCCGGTAAACATTTTTCCAACCCCGTTGTCACCAACGCCCTGACCCACGGGCTCTCCATCGTCGGCGACATGTTTGTCGGGACCGGCGACCACGTGGTCCTGCCCGACATGCTGTGGGGGAACTACAACCTGACTTTCGGAACCTGCAACGGCGGGATCCTCAAAAAGTTTCCGACCTTCACACCGTCGGGAGGGTACGATGTCGATGCCTTCAAAGCAGTGCTCAGGAACACGGCCGAGGAAAAAGGGAAAGCGGTTGTCCTGCTCAATTTCCCCAACAATCCGAGCGGGTACACTCCCACGGTCGAGGAAGGAAACGCCATCGTCGCCGCCATCCGCGAAGCCGCGGAAGGGGGATGCAACATCGTCGTGGTCACCGATGACGCTTATTTCGGACTTTTCTACGATGATTCGATGAAGGAGTCGCTCTTTGGCAAGTTGGCGAATCTCCACCCTCGGATCCTTGCCGTCAAGCTCGACGGCGCCACCAAGGAAGAATTCGTCTGGGGATTCCGGACCGGCTTCATCACTTTCGCCGACGGCAACGATTACGAAAACGCTCCGGTGATGACAGCCCTCGAGAAAAAGACCATGGGCCTCATTCGCGCTAAAATTTCCAACTGTCCGCACCCTTCCCAGACTTTTGTCATCGAGGCCCTGCGCTCGCCTCAATTTCTGGCCCAGAAAGAGGAAAAATTCCGGATCATGAAGGGGCGGGCCCTCAAGACCAAGCAGGTTCTTGACAGCGGAAAATTCGGGAGTGCCTGGGATTATTACCCCTTCAACTCGGGTTATTTCATGTGCCTGAAGCTGAAAACCGTCGATGCCGAAAAGTTACGGGTCCATCTGCTCGACAAATACGGCGTGGGGACCATCTCCATCGGCAAGACCGATCTCCGGATCGCATTTTCCTGCATTGCCGAGGAGAACATCGAGGAGTTGTTTGACCTGATTTTCCAGGCCGTGGGGGACCTGGCCTGACCTCTAGCCATTATCGAATCCAAAGGCCCGCCACCGGCGGGCCTTTTTTTTAACATGCCGTTGGCAAAAATTGCCGTTAGAGGCTGGTACCGGAAGAATCGCGTGAGTTCACTCCAGGGAGATCAGGTTAAAAAATAACGACGCCGAAGCGTCGTTATACTCGTATCTCATTTAGCCGGACCCGGAAATTTATTTGATAACCTTTGTGGCCATGCTGAGGGCCTGGAAGGGAACTTTCAGGTTGAGCTTGGCGGCGGTCTGCATATTGATGATCAGGGAGACCTTTTTCGGGGTCCGCACCGGAAGGGTAAAAGCCTTGGAGCCGTTCAGTATCTGGAGGGCGTGCACCCCGGCCAGTTGCCCCTGCTCAGTGGGGTCCGCTTCCAGGGTCATCAGTGCCCCCATGTCGCAAAGACCGGGAATCTGGGACAGCACCGGTTTGGATCGAGAAGCGGCAAAAGCCATGATCCGGTCAAGGTGAAGGTGCAGCAGGGCGCTTTCGGAGATGAAGATCACGTCCGCCGCGCCGGCCGTCCCGTTCAGCACCGACTCAACCTCCGCCCCACTGGAAACCGAGGCCCTGACGACCGTGAACCCGTACTGTCCGGAGAGCTGTTCCAGGTCCTTCACCTGCTGCAGGGACCCCGGGTCGTCCTCGGAATAAAGCGCGCAGATATTGGAGGTTTTTTCGATTTCGGCGTGGGCTTTGACCAGGGTCTCCAGGGGAGTTTTACTGCTGACCCCGGTAATGTCACCGCCGGGAACCGCAAGGTCCTTGACGATCCCGAGAGCCACCGGGTCGTAAACGTCGGCGAAGAGAACCGGGACCCCCTTGGCCGTCTGCTTGGCCGCCAGGGTCGCCGGCGCCCCATAGGTCACGATCAAATCGGCACCAACTCCAACGGCCTTCCGGATACTGTTGACCCAGGACATCAAGTCGGGGTTGGGTGTCTGAACGTAGATCTGGACCTTGTCATCGGTCATCCCCCCGGCATGAAGGATCTTGACGAACGATTCATGGGCCATCTTGTAGCGCGCCAGATCCCCGGTAATGACCACGGCCACGAACTTGTCGGCGGCCCCGGCGGGCTGGGGAATCCAGACGCCCCACAACAGGAGCAAAACCAGGATGAAATGGCGCCATCGAAGCTTCGGATGGGAACTAGGCATGGAAAAAAGGTCCTGTCTCATTCAATTCGCATCGGGCATTTTACCAGACTTTTGCGACTGTGCCCCAATAAGTCTGAACCGCCCCGTCAAAGATTTCATCATTCAAGTCATCGTACTTGTCGTAGGTCGCACGCACGGAACATGTCCAGGTCGGCGCCGGGTTCCATTGGAGACCGATAGTCCCGCCGTATTGGCGAATATTAACAATACTCAGGTCTCTTAATTCCCCGGAATCGACATCGGCGACGATCCCCCCTTCAAACTCAAGCCCGGAAATGGAAAAGTCTGGGCTGAAGGATGAGCGGGAACGTATGTATCGCCCTTCGGTTGTAAGTCCCAGGGTGTCCAGGAGTCTCAAATTAATAACCCCGGTAGCATTATGCACCTTTTGATGATATTCAACGTTCTCATCTTTTATGGCGAAATTGGTGCTGCTGTCAGGGTCGCTGGTGGGCTGGCTGCCAAAGAGAAGGTCCTGTTTTACCTTGGTTTCCATGTACCCGTAATGCAGGGAAATCCTGATCCGATCCGTGGGAACGGCCCAGATTCCAATCGAAAAGTTTTGTTTTTTGAGATTGCGATCGAGGTTAAACGAGGTGATGGTGTCGGGCAGGTCCGTATCAAAATAGTCCCGTTGGTAATTATTATTGTCTTGCTTGACGGCCGAGAGATTAACTGTCCCTCCGAAATAGCGGGACGGTTTCCATGAAACCCCGGCAAATCCCTCGTGTCCGTCTTCCACTGAAACCCCGTAAGCCGGATCATCCGAATGGGTGTATTTGTACCAGCCATGAAGTTTCAGCTTGTTGGTCCCGAAAGGGCGGTAAAATATCGATGCTTTCCCGATGTTGATGGTTTCATCCTCCGGCAGTTGCCAAACGGAGTCGATGACAATGGGCTGAGCGAAAGGATCTATTTGTTGGGGGCCTCCGGTATCGGACCGGTGAATATCCTCACGCTGATAGTCCCCCTTCAGGGTCAGTTTGCGATTGGGACGGTACGTCAAGGTTGCCTCGTATTTGGAGCGCCGCAGATCCATACTGTCGCGAACCGGCACGGGGTTGTGGTCGACCATGGGAGCGAAGAGGATCAACCCGTCGGCATTGATCTGACCGTTGTTGTCGGTATCGAGGTCAAGCAGGCGGTAGCGAAAGTTCAGGGTCCATTTGACTGTGGGCATGAAAGTGAAATCGCCCGCCATCTTTTTAAAATCGGTCTCCGCGTCAACCGGGTTGACGTCCTCAAGGTCCGACTGGTTTTCCCTCTTGCCGATGGTGAAGCTGGCGGCGCCGACCACGCTTCCGGCCAGAGAGGTATTGGCCTTGACGGTCCCCGAATAAATTTTGGAGTCGGGGTCTTCGTCATGCTCGCGAGCCGCCGGGCCGTCCCGCAGGGAATGGGCGCCAAACTCGTCCTGGGGGATCGGATCATGGTCCCGGAATTGCCGGTAGAGCCCTTCGACAACCAGATTGACCGGCCCGAAGTGGCCGTCCAGAGTGGCTGTCACTTCTTCCGTGGTTCGATCGAGGCTCTGGGTTTTGCTGTTCATGTGGCAATTAGTACAGTTTTCATCGAGATACCTCAGCTGCTGACGACCATTTTTATGCCAGCGCCAGTATGAAATCTGAAAATGCGCGGGGTAACTTCCGGCCCTGACCCGGGCCATTCCTTCCATTTTTTGGACCTTGACGAAATAATTTTCTCCGGGATCTTTGTCGGTGAATACGACAGTTGCCTCATCGGGGTTGTCTTCATCGGCTCCCGGATCGAAGGCATTGTTGCGTTCCGGCGGCTCAGCCGGGTAATGTTCGAGGTTGTGATAAATTCCCTCAATGATAAAACTTGCGCTCCACAAACCTTTGTAATCCAGTTTGGCGTTCCCGAAATATTCGGAATCGTTAATATAGTTCCCCTCCAGGGAGAGGTGTCGTTGGTCGCGAATCCCAAAATATTCCAGGCTTCCGACAGGGCTGGAACGCAGGAGTGAATATTCGAGCACCCGCCGCGGTTCGTCCTGAGTGCTAACACTTCGGTACCCGAGCATGAGACTGGACTTCGACAGCGTTTTCGCTGTTCCCTCGGCCGCTACGGAATAGCCTGTGCACAGCGTCGAGACGAGGAATAAAATGGCCGTATTCACCCAGAAAGCTCTTATGAAAATCACTGGCCTCTCCTGAAGAATAAGATTAAATCAGCAACCGTTACCGGCCGATAAAAGATCCCTGCCCCTTGGAGGAGGGAACATCGGTGCCGTGAATGCTCGAATGACAATCCGTACAGCGGGTGAAGAAGGCACCCTTGAACTGGCTGTTGACCAGGGAAAGGTGGTGTGAGTCGAGATGGCCGGCATGGCACTGCAGGCAGAGAAAGGGCTGACTCGTCTCCAACAGCGGGTTATTGGGGGAACCATGCGGCGTATGGCAGTTGGTGCAGTTCTCCGTCACGTCGGCATGTTCGTAAACAAAGGGCCCCTGATATTCCATGTGGCAGCGGGTACAGGTTTCCTTGACGGTTATTCCGCGGAGGTTCTTGTCGTTCGCCGTCCCGTGAGGATCGTGGCAGTCGGCACAGGCCATTTTGTGTTCCGGCACAGGATGATGGGAGAACTGGTTGAATTGCGACTCTATTTCCTGGTGACATTTGAAGCAAAGGTCGGCCATTTCATGGCGGCTGACCTTCTGCTGCGGTCCCTGATGGAGGGAGTGACAATCAAAACAGCTGACGTCGTTTGCGGCATGGACGCTGCCGTTCCAGTTGTGCAGAGTGGGGACGGTTGCCGTGGAATGGCACTTCAGGCAGATCAAGGTTTGGGCCTGGGGAGGAAGTTCCTTCAGGGGAAGCAGGGTTTCAAATTCGCATCGCCCTTTTTCTTCGGCGTGTTCCACAGCCAGGCTCCCCGGCCCATGGCAGGATTCACAATTGACCAGCGGCAGACCGGTCTGGGATTCGACCTGCTCGCCGTGAACCGAATGTTGAAAATCCTGGTAGATCTGATCGTGTTTGTGGCATTTGGCCAAGCAGGCCTGGTCTCCGATGTAGTTGGCGTCGAGACGGCCAACGATCAGTCGTTCATACTCTTTGATGGGGCGGATCGGCTGGTCGGAACGGAAGGATGAAGAATCGGTGCAGGCGCCGATAAACAGCAAGGAGACAAGCAGGCAATAGGTTGCGGAACGCAAAGCGCGACCTCCTCGAAGAAATGTCAACTCGTCCGAAGGTTAAGAACCTGGGGAGAGTCTCCAGAATTACATCAGCAGTAAAAATTACCTCAAGCAAAATACATGATTATGCGGATGAAAAGCAAACGTTTTTTAACGAAAACCTGCATATTGTATACAATTAAAAGAACCAACCAGGCGAATTTCCGGGTAGAAAATGAAAAAAGCATTCTTCCACTTTCCTGCTCCGGAGAATTTCAAGGACCGGGACGAACCCAGGTCCTGCGCGGGGAATTTTCGTCGGACAAAAAATCTTGGCGGGGGAATCGAAAAACTCGAAAGGGTCGCCGACAAGGTTCTTGAAACGGCGATTTGGAAAAGACA
>Ga0055479_10000130_pt1 | contig 12580 bp, 11 predicted proteins | sample Muzzi_PWC_D1_FD_57941 | JGI IMG/M metagenome (GOLD analysis project Ga0055479, IMG submission 57941) | Wetland microbial communities from San Francisco Bay, California, USA, that impact long-term carbon sequestration - Muzzi_PWC_D1 | ecosystem: Environmental > Aquatic > Marine > Wetlands ...
CACCGGGACACGGCTGATCAGCAAGGCCGAGCTGCAAGTCACCTTCCTGAAGATACCGCTCTTCACCTACCGGCACGAGAACATCGAGCGCTGGAATGGCGAATGCCTGGAAAGCATCTCGTCGGTTACCGACGAGAATGGCGAACTTTACCGCGTCGATGGCAATGCCAGAGATGACGGCTTTCGGGTCACGGGCTCTGCCGGCGAGGCCGTACTGCCCGACTGCATCAGTACATTCGCCTACTGGGACAGGTCATTCCTGCAACACAGGAATCTGCTGAACTCACAAACCGGTGAATACATCGATGTGCGGGTAGCCTACCTGGGTGAAGGATCGATCAGCGCCGGCGACACAACCCGGCCTGCACACCAGTACCGCATCGAGACCGATGATGTAGAGCTGGAACTCTGGTACTCGCAGGAAGGGCACTGGCTTGCCTTGCAATCAACCGTCGACGGTGGACGCCTGCTGCGTTACGTCATTGAGTAATCCCCGATGACACATCTCACCCGACTGCTCTGTCTTGTTCCCGCCATGTCACTTGCCGCATGCAGCGCCACCTTGCCACCCGTTCACAGCGTGGCACATGTTGACCTGGACCGCTTCATGGGTGACTGGTACGTGATCGCCAGCATACCGACATTCATCGAACGCGATGCCTACAACGCGATTGAATCCTACACCAGGGCAGGCGAGAGGGAGATCGCCACAACCTTCAGCTTCAACAAGGGGGCATACGACGGACCGCTCAAGGTCTACCGACCCACCGGCTATGTCAGCGACGCCCCCTCGAATGCCATCTGGGGCATGCAGTTCATCTGGCCGGTCAAGGCGGATTACCGCGTGATGTTTCTCAACGAGGATTACACCCAGACCGTGATCGGGCGCAACAAGCGCGATTATGTCTGGATTATGGCCCGCACACCCACGATACCCGAAGCGGACTACAACGCCCTGAGCGACCTCATCGCGGACCAGGGATACGACACAACAAAGCTGCGCCGCATACCCCAGGAACCGCTACAAACTGGAGCACCAGGATCATGAGAATCGCGGTTATCGGCACGGGAATCTCCGGCAATGTCGCCGCCCGGGAATTATGCCGGGAACACGACATCACCGTGTTCGAGGCAGGCGACCATATCGGGGGACATACCCACACGCACGACGTCAGCTATGGCGGTGAAACGCATGCCATCGATACCGGCTTTATTGTTTTCAACGACTGGACCTATCCCAACTTCATGGCACTGCTGAACGAGATCGGTGCGGCCTCCCTGCCCACGGAAATGAGCTTCAGCAGCCGCTGCGAGACCAGTGGCATCGAATACAACGGCGCCTCGCTGAACAGGCTTTTCTCGCAGCGGCGCAATCTCTTCAGGCCCGCCTTTCACGCCATGATCAGGGATATCCTGCGTTTCAACAGTGAATCCCGCGAACTGCTCGAACGCAACGACGGGGAACTCACTCTCGGGCGCTACCTGGAAGAAAAAGGCTACGGGCACCTCTTTGTCAACAATTACATTGTCCCGATGGGCGCCGCCATCTGGTCGACCGACCCGCAGCAAATGCTGGATTTTCCGGCCTGCCACTTCGTGCGCTTCTTTGCAAATCACGGGCTGCTGAACATCAAAAACCGGCCGCAATGGCATGTCATAGCCGGTGGCTCGCGCGAGTACGTGAAGCGACTGGTCGCACCCTTTCGGGACCGGATCCGTCTCGGGGAAGCCGTCGTGTCGGTGAAACGGCTGCCCACCCACGTCGAGCTGCTCACGTCCCGCGGCGCCAGGGAACGCTTCGACCACGTGTTTATCGCCAGCCACAGCGATCAGGCACTGTACATGCTGTCCAATCCGACACCGCTGGAAGAGGCGGTGCTGGGCGCCATCCCCTACCAGCAAAACGAGGTCGTGCTGCACACCGACACCTCATTACTGCCGCAGACCAGGCGTGCCTGGGCTGCCTGGAACTATCTGCGTAAACGGGGCGACAGCGGCCAGGTGACGGTCACCTACGACATGAACATACTGCAGAAGCTGCAATCGGATACGACTTTCTGCGTCACACTGAATGACACGCACAACATACACCCGGACAAGGTCCTGCGGCGCATCAGTTACCAGCATCCGGTCTTCACAACGACCGGAATCCGGGCGCAAAACCGCCAGCAGGAGATCAACGGCTGGCAGCGCACCTGGTATTGCGGGGCCTACTGGCGCTACGGCTTTCACGAAGACGGCGTCATCAGTGCGTTGAATACCTTGCAGCACTTCAGGGATTACATTGAGCATGCACAGCCGAATCTACGTCGGACAGGTTAAACACCAGCGCTACACGCCGGCGCCGCATGCATTCCGCTATGCGCTGTTCATGCTGTATATCGATCTGGCCGAGTTGCCCTCCCTGTTTAGCAAACGCTGGCTGTGGTCATGCAGGCGTACTGCAATAGCGCGTTTCAGGCGTGAGGATCATCTTGGCGATACAGGCACCGACCTGGGAAGCGCCGTAAAAAAACTGGTGCGGGATGAAACCGGCATCCTGCTGAATGGCCCCGTCAGACTGCTGACCAACCTGCGTTATTTCGGGTATGGATTCAATCCGGTCAGTTTTTATTACTGCTTTGACCGGGGCGGCGATCAGCTCGAGGTTATCGTGGCCGAGGTCAACAACACACCCTGGGGACAGCAACACTGCTATATCCTGCCCGAGTCACGCAACCTCGGCGATGCAACCATTAAGCGGCACCTCGTCGACAAACGCTTCCACGTTTCCCCTTTCATGGACATGAATATCGATTATGACTGGCGCTTTACGCTGCCCGCCGAAAAACTGATTGTCCACATGAAGAATTTACAGCAGGGCGAACTGCTGTTTGACGCCACGCTTTCGCTGCACGAGCGCCGCATCAGCGGCTTCAGCCTGGCGGGCACACTGATCCGCTACCCGCTGATGACCGTGAAGATCGTCGCCGCCATCTACTACCAGGCGCTGCGCCTGTGGCTGAAGAAGACACCCTTTGTTCCCCACCCCGACCGTCAGGAGGCACCGGACCCGGTGAGAAAGCCATGAAATCCGCCGCACTATGCATCGACAAACCGGCAGCAGGAAGCCGAAACCCCGGCCTGTTCGACCATGTTGCCAAACGCGTCCTGCTGGGACGCCTGGCGAGCCTGCAGCATGGCGAACTCATCCTGGTCGACGGGAAGGAACGCTACCGCTTCGGGCGGCAGGATGAAGTCTTTCCGCGAACCGTCACGCTCAGCGTCACGAACACCCGCTTCTATTCCAGCCTGCTGCTGTACGGCACGCTCGGTTGCGGACAATCCTATCTGGAGAGCGACTGGCAGTGCCATGACCTGACAGGGCTGTTCGAGCTGTTCCTCTGCAACCGCCAGCACCTGGACAACATTGGCCCCGGAATGAGACTGCTGGTAAAACCCCTGCAACTGCTGCGCCGCTTCCTGCAGCGCAACACCCTGAAGGGCAGCCGCCGGAATATCGAGGCCCACTACGACCTTGGCAATGAACTCTTCGAACTGTTCCTCGACGACACCATGATGTATTCCTGCGGCATCTTCCGGCACCCGCAAGCGACCCTGCAGGAGGCTTCCGCGACCAAGCTGGAACGTATCTGCCGGAAGCTGCAACTCAAGCCGTCCGACCATGTCCTGGAAATCGGTACCGGCTGGGGCGGGTTTGCCCTGTATGCCGCAACCCACTATGGCTGCCGCGTCACGACAACCACCATATCAAGACAACAGTACGACTATGCAAGGCAGCGGGTACAGGCAGCCGGACTGGGAGGCCGGATAACCCTGCTGTTCGACGACTACCGGAAGCTGGGCGGCAGCTACGACAAGCTGGTCTCGATCGAAATGATCGAGGCGATCGGTCACCGTTACTTCGACACCTACTTCAGGAAATGCAGTGAACTGCTCAAACCGACCGGCATGATGCTGCTGCAGTCGATCACCATTGCCGATCAGCGTTACCGGCAAGCCAGAAGCTCGATCGACTTTATCCAGCGTTACATTTTTCCCGGCGGCTGCCTGCCCTCCGTGGCGGCACTCGGCAACACCATTGCGCGCAGCACGGATATGCGGATCTTTCACCTGGAAGATATCGGACCGCACTACGCCACCACCCTGCAACACTGGCGCGAACGCTTCCACGCGGCAGCAGACCAGGTTCGCAAACTGGGTTACCCGGAACGCTTCATGCGCATGTGGGAATACTATCTCTGCTATTGCGAAGCCGGCTTCCGGCAGCAGGCCATCGGCACGGTACAGCTGCTGCTGACCAAGCCCCGCACCCTGCGCCCGCCCCTGACCAGCAGCGACTGCTGAACCGGTCCCCGCCCTGCCAGGGCCCCGCCTGCCGCTGCTGCCGGTATTGACCCATATCAAGGACAGGAACCTGCCGGCACGGTTTAATGACGAATTATCAGGCAACAATCGCCGCCATGAGATCCATGAACCCCGCATGAAAGCCAGCACAGTCACCCCGGAAAACAACCGCAGCCGCAACCCGTTCGACCCGGACGACGGCCCGGCCTACGAGGCATGGCGCGAGCACAAGCTGGCGGCCTGCCCGGCGGATGTCGGGGAACTGGTTGTCGAGGTGCGGGACCCGCGCAGGCTGACCCCTGCCGAGCATGCGGCATTGCATGACCGCATCCGCAGGACCAACATGGCCATCTACGCCGGGCAGACCGGAGCTGATCCCGACAAGGCCATTCCCGCCCTGCTCGGGGAGCAATTCGGACTGACCCGGCTGGACTGCAACATGGGCGCCGACGACGACGGCATCACCAGCCTGCGGGTAGCGGAAGGCGAGTGGCGCAGCGCCTATATTCCCTACACCAACCGCCCCATCCACTGGCACACGGACGGTTACTACAACACGGCGGAGCGGCAGATCCGCGGCCTGCTGCTGCACTGTGTCTCGGCCGCGGCCAGCGGCGGTGAAAATGCCCTGCTGGACCCCGAGATCGCGTATATCCACCTGCGTGACCTGAACCCCGGTTTCATTCGCGCCCTGGCTGCGCCCGGCGCGATGACCATACCCGCCAACGTCGAACACGGCCGCGAGATCCGGCCCGCGCGCAGCGGTCCGGTTTTCAGTACCCTGCCGGACGGCAGCCTGCACATGCGCTATACCGCGCGCAGCCGCAGTATAGAATGGGCCGCGGACCCCCTGACCCGGGAGGCTGCCGCCGCGCTGCAGGTATTTCTGCAGACGGACTCGCCCTGGATTTATCGCGCGACCCTGCAGCCGGGGCAGGGGCTGATCAGCAACAATGTCCTGCACGACCGCAGCGGGTTTACCGACAGCGCGTCACACACGCGCCAGCTCTACCGGCTGCGCTACTACCAGCGGGTGTCGCACCCCTGAACGGACGGATTCATTACGGAGAAGCGATGACATGAACACCATCACAATCATTGCCATGTTGCTGCTGGGCCTGGTAGTGCTGACGTTCTCGGTGCTGCTGCCGGTGGCCATCGTTTTCAACGTCCGGGCTGCCGAGAAATACCGCAAGGGGCTGGCGGAAAAGGTAAACCGGCTGCGCCTGGGAAAGATGCTGGCGGCCCTGGGGGTGAACATCGACGTCTACCTGAACAGCGAACGCAGCCTGGATATCCAGCAGCACATCGACCGCTGTGCAGCCTGCAGCAACACCGTGGAGTGCGATGACAAGCTGGCGGATAAGGACATCGCCCCGGACAACATCGGCTTCTGCAACAACGAGACATCCCTGCGGGAAATCGCGAAAAAGTAAGGCCTGACCGCCGGCTGCCGCCGCCCTGCCCGGTCAGCTGCAGCAGTCACCCCGGGCGTGCATGCCTTGCGCGCCCACTGCAATGCGACGTTTTGTCACATCCCAAACCACGGCGCAGCATCTAAACTTTCCGCTCTGAACGGCACTGGTGAACCGCTACCCGTTTGCAAGACCCCGGATGCCACAGCGCATCGCACACAGTGGAAAGCTGATGAAAACAACACCCGCTGCAGGTTTCTGCCTGCTTTGCCTTGCCGCCGCCCTGGCCCATGCCGAATCCGTCATCCTCGTGGAGGACGCCGCACCGGAGAACCCGGCTGTCCTGACCTGGCTGCCGGAAGCGCTCGAACTGGCGCCGGTCTCCGATGGCGGTGAACTGCTGCGGGATCTCCCGGGGATCGCCGGGCGCCGCATGGGCGGGCGCGGTATCGATCCCATCATCCGCGGCCAGAGCCAGAACCGCCTGAATATCCTGCTGGACGGCGCCTACGTGTTCGGCGGCTGCCCGAACCGCATGGACCCGCCCACCAGCTACGCCTCGATGAACGGCTATGACAGCATGACCGTCATCAAGGGCAACCAGACGGTGATCCATGGCGGTGGCGGCCCCGGCGGCACCGTGCTGTTCGAGCGCAGGACGCCGCGCTTCTTCCCGGACGAGGTATACCGCGCGGCAGCCAGCACGGGCTACACGAGCAATTCCGACACCCGCGAGGCCGGCGCCGATGTGGCCGTCGGCAGCAGCGTCGGCTACCTGCGCGGCATCGTGGATTACAGCGATGCCAACAACTACGAGGACGGTGACGGCGACAGCGTTCGCTCCGCCTATACCAGCAAGGACGGGGTCGTCCTGCTGGGCTACACGCCGACAGCCGACAACCTGCTGGAACTGTCCTATGAGGCCAACCGGGAGGATGACGTGCTGTATGCCGGCTCTGGCATGGACGCGCCCTACAGCGACAACAACACCACGCGGCTCAGGTTCGAGAGTGGCACCCCGGTTGGCTTCCTCGACGCCGTCGAGGCCGGGCTGTATTACTCGGAAATCGACCACCTGATGGACAACTATTCGCTGCGCCCGCTGACCGCCCCGATGAAAATGCGCGCCCCCAGCAGTTCCGACACGGGCGGCGGCCGCCTGAGCGGCGAGATCAATGCCGGCAACGGCGCGGTCTGGACCCTCGGGGCCGATTACCAGAAAAACCGCCGGGATGCCAACCGCTATGCGGGCATGCCCGCGGGCGGCACCCCCAGCACCCTGCAGTCCATCCTCTGGCCTGATGTCGACCTGGCGCAGACCGGTCTGTTTGCCGAAATGTCGCGGCCCATCGGTGAGCGCAACGTCCTGACGACAGGACTGCGCTATGACTACGTGGACACCTCGGCGGGACGCGCCGACGAGGTTGCCACCGTGACGCCGATGCTGAGCCGCGGGCCGAACGACCTCTACAGCCTCTATTACGGCACCCGGGATGATGACCATACCGAGCACAACATCGGCGGCTTCCTCACGCTGCAGCACGCCCTCACGCCCGACAGTGCCGTCTACACCACCCTGAGTCGCAGCGTGCGGACCGCCGACGCCACGGAACGCTTCATTGCCAGCGACAACGGCATGGATCCGAGCATGCGCTGGATCGGCAATCCCGGCCTGGACCCGGAGGCGCATCACCAGCTGGAACTGGGCTATACCCGGGATGTCGGGAGCTGGGATACTGCCGCTTCGGTCTACTACAACGATGTCAGCGACTACATCCTGCGTGACCGCGCCCATCTCCAGAGCGGCATCCTGCAGAACGACGACGCCTCCATCTACCGCAACATCGGCGCGGAACTCTACGGTTTCGAGCTGGAGGCCGGCCTTCGCTGGGGAAGCTACTGGTCCGGCCGCGCCACGCTGGCCTATGTCCACGCGCAGAACACCGACGACGACCGTCCCATCGCCCAGATCCCGCCGCTGGGCGGGAGCGTCAGCCTGGAGTACACGCGTGCCGACTGGAACCTGGGCGGCAGCGTGCACGCCGACGCCCGCCAGAACCGCGTCGAGGATGACATCTACACCGACAGCGGCCTTGACGCCGGTGAGACGGGAGGCTGGGCGACGCTGGACCTGTTCGGCCGCTATGAAGGATTCGAACAGTGGCTGGTCACCGCGGGCATCAACAATGTGTTCGACCGCAACTATGCCTACCATGTCAACGCCGCCAACACGGATCCCTTCAACCCGTCTGCCGTGCAGGTCAACGAACCGGGACGGGAATACTGGCTGCGCCTGAATGCGACGTTCTAGCCCCCTTCAAACCGCCGTACAGGGCGGCTTCCGTAGCGCCTGCCGTGCAGACATTTCAGGCCATGCGGCGGCGTGAACGCCTGTGCCTGCTGCTGGCGGCCGGACTGTCCCTGGCCGTGCACGCCGCGGCCGCAGTCTGGTTCAGTTACCTGCCACCTGTCGCGTCCGGGCTGGACCAGCCGCCCACGCAGCTGGTACGGCTCAGCCTGCTCACGCCTGGTGCGGAAACACCGGCAGCTGCACCCGACGACGCGGGCCCCGGGGCAACAACCGCACCCGTGCAGCGTAAATCGCCACCCCGGCCGGCTCCCGCGCCCCGGCCGGTGCCGCAACACCCGCCAGCGACACAAGCGGAACCTGCGCCGCCGAAGCCCGTGCCGGAAACCGTCGCCTCATTGCCTGCCGGGCCAGTGAAACCGGCGCAGCCGGACAGCGCGGAGGAGCAGCAAGCACAGGCTTCTGTGGCCACGGCGGCGGCCGCGGAGTCCTACCTGGCACGCCTGCTGGCACACATTGACAGCCACAAGTTCTATCCGCGCGAGGCGCGGCGGCGCGGCCGGGAAGGCGATGTCCACGTGTGTTTCTACCTGCTGCAGGACGGCGGCATTCGCGCCCTCGATATCAGCGGCGGCAACCGGCTGCTGCGCGGCGCGGCGGAGCGGGCGGTGCAGGCCGCCCTGCCACTGCCGCAGCCGCCGGCGTCGATCGATCTGCGCGAGCAGATCAGTTTCACGATGCAGTTCCGGCTGAAGGGATAAGGGGGCACCCGCCCCCCCTCATCTGCAGTCCTGTTGCCGCCCGCTTGTCCGCTCGGGCAGTGATTGAAGCCGAACAGGCCGGCCAGCAGTGGCAACACCTGCTTGCGACGGGCAGCGGGATACGCCATGCCGCCAGGCAGGCGCCGGGGATCAATGACTGAAAGTGAGGTGACCGGCGCAGCCCCGGCGGTTACCGCGCCAGCACCGCGCCGGTCAGGGCAAAAACTACTTTGCAGGAGACATCGCGCAGCAGGCGGCCCGGCTGACCGGCTTTTGTTCGGCGGGTCCGGCGACCATGCGCAGTATGACATGCGGTACCAGCAGGTATGCCAGCAGAATACCCAGCACCTGTGCCAGCCGGTAACCATCCAGGAACATCAGGGTGGCGAGCACCAGGACATTGGCAACCAGCACCGCGAAGCAGGCATAGGCCAGGATCAGCAGGCCGGGTTTCTTCCGCAGGTGTGAAATCGTGAACAGCAGGATGTACAGGGCGCCGGAGGCAATGACAAGTACAGTGGAAAAGGAGGTGATCAGCACCCCCGAGGACACAACCGGTTCTATCAATCTAACCCCCTTTGCAAGATCAGCTCAGCACCGGAAATAATTCCCGGACCGCAGGCAAGCATACACATCACCCGACTTCGCGAATTGATTTATATCAATTAGTTGTTGATTTCCCACAATCTGAAGGTGTTATTTCCGGGGCCGTGGCCGACCGCGCGGACTTTCAAGCAGTAATTTATTATCTACTGATTTAATGATAGATTAGGCGGCCCTGGAAAACCCTCGCACAGAGACCCGCCATGACCATACCGCAATTTGAATCGATATCGCTGTTCCTTGGCATTGGCGGCCTGATCGCCTACATGGTGTACATCATGTTCCGGCTGGCACAGGAATCGAATGCGGGTCGTTTCGGAAGCTTCGTGATCTTCGGTGCACTCGGCCTGGGCATTGTCGGCTTCGCGGCCAAATCGGTTATCCAGTACCTCGTCCTGGTCTAGCCTGACGCCGCATGGATAATCACGGCTGACACTCATCGCAGGGGCGAACACATGGCCAGCACCCACCGCTACGACCCGGCCGGGGAATTCCACACGGCGGAAGACTGCTACATAACCGAGCTGCGCAACTCCGGCGAGGATGCAGCCTGCTCGATCGCGCGCGCCCGGGTAGCCCCGGGCATCACCACCCGCCTGCACTGCCTGGAGCAGACGATCGAGCGCTACGTCATCGTCAGCGGCTGCGGGCAGGTCACGGTCGGGGAAGAGCCGGCGGTTCCGGTACAGGCATTCGACGTGGTCCACATTCCGGCAGGGGTCCCGCAGCAGATCCGCAATACCGGCAGCGGGGACCTGGTGTTTCTGTGCATCTGCACGCCGCGTTTCCGCGAGGAAAACTACCGCGACCTGGAAGGCTGAACGGACCCGCCCGCCGGACTGTTGCACTCACGGCTCCGGCAACGCTTCTCCAGCAGCCGCACAGTCGCCGGCATCCAGCATGCTGCTGAACAGGCTGCGCAGGGGAATCCGACCGGCATTGCCGACCCACTGCAGGGCATTGCTGAACAACCGGTCCAGCAGGCTGCCGGCGACGGCATCGCTCTCCGCCACCGACCACACCACACCCACGCCGCCCTGTGACGACTCGAGATAACCTTCAATACGGCTGTCACCAATCACCACCGCAAACGGGGAGGTCTGCAGCCGGGCATCCTCAATGACGCTTGCCAGCGTCAGGTTCGAGACATCCAGCGGCCCAAGGTCGATATGTGCGACATTCAGGCTGAAATCCGCATTGCGGATCTGCACGGCGGCCGGCAGCAGCGGCATCTCAAGCGTCAGGCCGCCCGCCTCACCGGCAGGGCCGTCCAGCCTGATAAACTGCAACGCCCCCTTGAGATCCCCCGGAACCAGCTCATCGAATTTCACCACGGTGTGGATAAAGGGAACCGCCTCGTCGCGTGTCCAGTCCAGGTCGGCATTCAGCCGGGTGTCGCCCAGCCGCGCCTGGACGAACTGCAGGTGCCCGGTATCCGCGGAAACGATGAACTGGCCGCGTATGCGGTAGGCTGCGGTTGCGCAGGGTGAAACGCCCAGCCAGGGGGCCAGGCCGCCGAGTCGCTTGCCGGACAGGTCCGCGTTCAACCTGGCCCGCATGCGGCCGCGCGCCGCGACGATTTCTCCTTCCACGCCAAGACGCGCCCCCGCGCCTGTCGCAGTCAGTGTCACCGGCCATTCCCTGCCCTGCAGCAAGGCATCCAGCACCCCGCCGGACAGCGCCAGGTCAACCGGGATATCCCGCAGCCGCCCCTGCAAACTGGCCGTCACCGCATTTGCCGCCGGGATATGCAGCCGCAGCCGGTCAACACTCACAGCCACCGGCTGTTGTCCAGGCAGGTTGCCATAGCTGAATTCGGCATCATCCAGGCGCATTTCCGCCGCCAGCGCGCTCCCGCCGCCCGGCGCTGCCGCGGCAACCGCGTGCAACTCGACCGTCCCGGCCTGGCCACGCAGGCCCCGGTATCCGGTCAGCACGGCCACCGGCTCCGCGGCATCCACCTGCTCCGCGCGCAGGACCAGTCTCGTGCCAGGCACATCACCCTGCCCCTCGGGCAGGATACTGCCCTGCAGCATGACGCCGGCGATGTTGATCCAGAGTGGAAAGGTGACATTGCCGTCCCGCACCTGCAGGGCGACGCCGGCATCCTTCACGGGCACACGCGCATGGGCGATGGAGTGGATCTGGACAGCGGCGTCGATTGTCATCGCCTGCAACCAGGGAGATGCCATGGTTGCGGCGACCATCCCCGGAAACATGCCAGGCAGATCCCGGGGCACGCCGCCACGCAGGCCTCTGGCATCCAGGACCAGCACTGTCACGTCGAGCCGCAGCTGTGGTCGCGCTCCCGCGAACGCCAGGCTGCCGCTGCCTGCCAGTTGTGTCTCCCCGACAGTGCCCGTCAGCCCGCTCAACACCGCACCGCTATCGCCCAGCTCGACCCGGCCATGGAAATGCGCGCTGTCCACCAGAGGCAGGCGTCCGCCCAGCAGGTCAAATTCCAGTGCCAGCGACGGTCCGTGCAACGGGACATCCATGAGGCCGGTCAGCTTCAGGTCGGCAGCGGCGTATTTCAGCGTACCCCGCATACGCCAGGCCCCGGCGGGAGCCAGCAGCCTGTCAACGGGGTCTGCGCCGATCCGCGCAACAAATGGCTGCTGCCGCAGCATGCCCCGCAGCTTCAGCTGCAGCGGCCGTTCTGGCTGCAGGCTGCCACTGAGCTCATCGAGTTCGACGCGAAACACCGGGCCGCCCGCGGCACTGCGCCCGGACACCTGCAGATCCCGCAGAACCAGGGATTCCAGCTCACCCCGGGCCTGCTGCTGCACCGGCTGCCCGACGGCAGCCGCTTGCCGGGCACGCAGCCATGCGCGCAGGCCTTCAAGGCCGTTATCAAGCTCAAGCCTGATGCCCTGCGCAGCCAGCGCCACGATGCGCGGCCTGCCCTGCAGCAATGACAACAAACCCAGGCGTGCCTCTACCCGCTCGACTCGCAGCAGGCCACCCCCGTCCGCGCCTTCGTCCAGGCGCACTTGCACGCCCGCTATGACCAGGGTCGGACCGAGGGTAGGCCGGATTCTGATGCCGCCGGTAATCTCGACATGCTGACCCAGCAGGCTTGCCGCCGCGGCTTCCACGGGATGCTGCAGGGATGCCATGGGCAGCGTCAGTCCCGCCGCGAGCAG
>Ga0055479_10000132_pt1 | contig 12515 bp, 9 predicted proteins | sample Muzzi_PWC_D1_FD_57941 | JGI IMG/M metagenome (GOLD analysis project Ga0055479, IMG submission 57941) | Wetland microbial communities from San Francisco Bay, California, USA, that impact long-term carbon sequestration - Muzzi_PWC_D1 | ecosystem: Environmental > Aquatic > Marine > Wetlands ...
AAAAATGAATTAACGGCAGTTCTGGATTGTAATTCTTTTCTTCATGCATTGAGGAGGATGTCCATTCTCTCCAGTGAAAAATCCCGGGGTGTCAAAATTTCCTTTCGTCCGGGACGGATGGAAATTTCCTCCTCCCATGCGGAATTCGGAGATTCCCGGGAAGATATGGAAATGGAATATGAAGGTGAAGAAATAACGATTGGGTTTAATGCTCGGTATATCCTGGATATTCTTCAAGCCCAGGACAGCCCGAAAATCCGGTTCAGCATCAAGGACAATATATCTCCCGGACTACTACGACCTCTGGAAGACGAAGATTTCATGGCCGTGGTTATGCCAATGCGTCTTTAATTCTTCAGTTTAATAACGCCTCCTGGCCGAAGTTTTTGAATTTTTAATGCTATTAAGGCATCTGCAGCTGGTTAATTTTCGAAATTTGCAGCAACTGACATTGAACCCGATAACCGGGTTCAATGTTTTATGGGGGGATAATGGTCAAGGGAAAACGAACATTCTCGAAGCAATTTTCTATCTGGGCCATTTAAAAAGTTTTCGTACCACCACCCCGGGAAATTTGATCCGATTCAAAGAAACCCAAGCCCGATTGACAGGGACTATTTCCTCAAGACAATCGGATCATCGACTGGACGTAGTCCTTTCGTCTTCCCAGCGGCGGTTACGTGTCGATTCCGTTGATGTCACAGGGGCTGGGCTGTTCCTGGGCAAAATTCAGGTTATTTTATTCGCTCCGGAAGAGGTCAATCTGGTCAAGGGGAGTCCGGCCGGACGACGCGCCCTGATAGATCGGGGAATTTTTTTGACATCAGCTTTATTCCTGCCGCGGGCGCAGGAATATTACCGTTATCTCAGACAGCGAAATCAGCTGTTACGGGAAGGAAAAAAAGAGGCGGAGATTGACCCTTGGACCGAGGGACTGATTCGGGCGGGAACCCGATTGCGCCGGGATCGCTACCTATATCTGGAACGGTTGAATCCATCTTTGCGGAAAAGTTATGGGGAAATTACCCAGGGGCAGGGAGAGGCAGCCGTTAAGTATCCGGTTGGGGAAGGAACGGAAGAGGACCTGGAAAAATGCTTCCGGCAGGATTTAGAACGAAATCGGGAGCGGGAAAGGCGATTAGGCCAAACTCTGACCGGCCCACATCGGGACGACTTTCAGTTTGTCGTTAATGGCGAGGATTTAAAATTTTTCGGATCTCAAGGACAACAGCGTTCTTTCATGATTTCCTTGAAAGTGGCGCAGGCCATCGACTTGGAGGTCCTGACCGGAGAACCGCCTATATTGCTTTTGGATGATTTCACCAGTGAACTCGATCGAGACCGGCGGGAATATTTACTCCGATATCTCAGTGGGCGGCCCGGGCAGGTTTTTATCACGACAACCGATATTTACGATTTAAACGGATTAACCTTCGAGCCGGAGCAATTGTTTCACGTCCGGGAAGGGATGCTCTGTTGAGTCCGTTCTTTCAGTTAAAAGAGAGGATCAGAAATTAATCATGAACAAGGAATACGGGGCGGCAAACATCAAGGTTCTGGAAGGGCTCTCCGCCGTACGCAAACGTCCTGCCATGTATATCGGCACCACCGGCCCCCAGGGCCTCCATCACCTGGTCTACGAAGTGGTGGACAACGCTATCGATGAAGCCCTCGCCGGCTACTGTGATCGGGTTTCCGTCACGCTACATGTTGACGGGTCAGTGACCGTATCCGACAATGGCCGCGGAATTCCCGTCGATATGCATCCGACCCAGAATCGGGCAGCAGCGGAAGTCGTCATGACCGTCCTTCATGCCGGCGGTAAATTTGACAGCGATTCTTATAAAGTTTCCGGCGGCTTGCACGGCGTCGGAGTCTCCGTGGTCAATGCTTTATCCGCCCGGCTCGAACTGGAAATCCGCCGTCAGAAAAAAGTTTATCGACAAACTTATTCTCGGGGCGTGCCCGAATTACCCCTGCGTGAAGAGGGAAGTACGGCCAAGCGCGGAACCAAAATTACTTTCTGGCCCGATCCCCAGATTTTTGAATCGACCGAATTCTCCTTCGAAATTCTTTCCCAACGTCTTCGAGAACTGGCTTTTCTGAACGGTGGGGTCTATATCGAAATTCTCGATGAACGGACGGAAAAGGAGCATAAATTTCACTATGAGGGAGGGATTGTCTCTTTCGTGGAATATCTTAACCGAGCCAAAAACCCCCTTCATCCCAAGCCAATTTATTTTAACGGCACCCGGGAAGGAGTGGAAATAGAAGTAGCCCTCCAGTACAACGACGCCTATGACGAACGAATTTTTTCCTTTGCCAATAATATCAATACCCACGAAGGGGGAACCCACCTGATCGGGTTCAAAGGTGCTTTAACACGCACCATGAACACGTACGCCACGGCCAACAACCTGCTGAAAAATATCAAAACCACCATTTCCGGGGACGATCTGCGGGAAGGAATGGCGGCAGTTATTTCGGTCAAGATACCGGAACCCCAGTTCGAAGGCCAGACCAAGACCAAGCTGGGAAATTCGGAGATTAAAGGATTTGTCGAAACCCTGATGAACGAAAAGCTGGCCGAGTACCTGGAGGAAAACCCCTCCGTCGCCAGGAAAATACTCGAAAAGGGGATCGAGGCAGCCCGGGCCCGGGAGGCTGCCCGCAAAGCCCGGGATCTCACTCGGCGCAAGGGGGCTCTTGACAGCCTGGCTCTGCCGGGCAAACTGGCCGACTGCCAGGAAAAAGATCCGGCTTTATGCGAACTTTATATCGTCGAGGGTGACAGTGCCGGGGGGAGCGCCAAACAAGGCCGGGACCGACGCTATCAGGCGATTCTCCCCCTCAAAGGGAAGATTCTCAATGTCGAAAAAGCCAGGTTCGACAAGATGCTGACCTCCAACGAGATCCGCACCCTGATCACCGCCCTGGGAACCGGAATCGGCAAGGACGATTTCGATCCGAGCAAGCTTCGCTACCATCGGGTCATTATCATGACCGACGCCGATGTGGACGGATCCCATATTCGAACGCTCCTTTTGACCTTCTTTTTTCGTCAGATGATCGAACTGGTCGAAAGGGGCCATCTCTATATCGCCCAGCCGCCGCTGTTTAAAGTCAAACGGGGAAAAAAAGAGATTTACCTCAAGGACGAAACCTCCCTTCAGGACCACCTGCTCAACGAAGGGGTCGAAAGCATGACCGTGCAGATGGAAAAGAGCGGCAAGGTCATGCGCGGCAAGCAGATTATTCCGACCCTGCGGAATATCATTGATTTCAATGAACATTTCAAAAAAATGACGCACAAGGGGATCAATGCGGAAGTTCTGCGCATCTTCGTGACCGGCAAGATTCAAAACGGATTTGCCGACCTGCTCGATCTGCAGCCGTTGGCCGACAAACTGAGCAAGGTCGAGCCTCGCGCCTCGTTCCAGGTGGTGTCCGGGCAAAACAGTATCCTGTTCACTTTGGGCAATGTCCGCGCGCGCATCGACCGGCATGTCCTGGAACAGCTTTCCAGCCACGAATACAAGCTTCTGCTGCAGGCTTATCGACAGGTGGAAGATATCTGCCAGGGGGAACGGGCCTTCATTTCCAGTGAGGGGAAGGAAGAAAAAAGCGTCGACACTCGTCAGGAACTATTCGACTTTTTCCTGGAGCGAGCCAAAAAGGGATTATACATCCAGCGCTACAAAGGGCTCGGGGAGATGAATCCGGGGCAACTGTGGGAAACCACCATGGATTCAGAGCGCCGGGTCCTGCTGCAAGTCAAAATCGAAGACGCCGTGGAAGCCCATGAAATTTTTACCGTACTTATGGGGGACCAGGTTGAGCCGCGGCGGGAGTTCATTGAGAATAACGCGCTCAACGTTTCGAACCTGGACATCTAAACCGGCCAAAGGCGAAGGGCAAAGGGAAAAAACCTTTGGTCTTTAGCCTTTGCCCTTTAGCCGGATTTTCTGGAGGAAAATGTGCTTTCCGAGCAAAACAAGATAACCGTCAACATTGAAGACGAAATGCGCAAGTCCTATATGGACTATGCCATGAGCGTCATTATCGGCCGGGCCCTGCCGGACATCCGCGACGGCCTCAAGCCGGTTCATCGGCGGGTGCTGTTCGCCATGAACGAACTGAGCAATGACTGGAACAAGCCATACAAAAAATCGGCAAGGGTGGTCGGGGATGTCATCGGTAAATTTCATCCCCATGGGGATAGCGCGGTCTACGATACCATCGTGCGCATGGCGCAGAACTTTTCCATGCGCTATCCCCTGGTCGACGGCCAGGGAAATTTCGGATCGGTCGATGGAGATTCGGCGGCGGCCATGCGCTATACAGAAGTTCGCATGGATCGGCTGGCCCACGAACTGCTTAACGACATCGATAAGGAAACCGTCGAGTTCGGCCCAAATTACGACGACTCGCTCCAGGAACCCCTGGTTCTTCCCTGCAAATTCCCCAACCTCCTGGTCAACGGATCGGAGGGGATCGCCGTCGGTATGGCGACCAAGATTCCACCGCACAATCTCGGCGAAGTCATCGACGGCCTGATCACCGTCATCGATGATCCGACCACCGATGACGATCACCTGACAAGGATTATCCCGGGCCCGGACTTTCCCACCGGCGGCTTCATCCTCGGGCGTGACGGCGTCAGGGAGGCTTACCGGACCGGCCGGGGGATTATTCAGATGCGGGCGCGGGCGGTGGTCGAAAAAGACCGGCGGACCGGACGGGAAAGCGTCATCGTTACCGAGATACCGTTTCAGGTCAACAAGGCCCGGCTGATCGAAAAAATCGCCGATCTGGTCAAGGACAAGAAAATCGAAGGAATCAGCGATCTGCGGGATGAATCGGACCGGGACGGCATGCGCATCGCGGTGGAGTTGAAGAGAGAAACCATCCCTCAGGTTGTCCTCAACCAGCTTTTCAAGATGACCCCCATGCAGTCGTCCTTCGGCATCATCATGCTGGCGATCGTGGGGGGGCGGCCGCAGGTGCTGACCCTGCGGGCGGTCCTCGACAAATTCATAGAGCACCGCAAGGAGATCGTGACCCGCCGGTGCATTTTCGATCTAAAAAAAGCTGAGGCCCGCGCTCATATCCTGGAAGGGCTTAAGATCGCCCTGGAAAACCTGGACGAAGTCATTCAGATCATCAAGACCAGCGCCAATCCGGCCGAGGCCAAGGAAGGTCTCATTGGACGGTTTGGATTTTCCGACCTGCAGGCGCAGGCGATTCTGGACATGCGCCTGCACCGTCTCACCGGCCTGGAGCGGGACAAGATTATCGCCGAATATGAGGACATGCTGGCTATCATCCAGCGACTCAAGGAAATTCTGGCCAGCGAGGTGGAAATTCTCAAGATCATCAAACAGGAACTCCAGGAAATCAGGGATCGGTATGCCGATCCCCGGCGGACCGAAATCGTCGAAGCGACGGGAGAATTTTCTCTGGAAGACTTCATCGTCGAAGAAGACATGGTGGTGACCGTCACGCATACCGGCTACATCAAGCGGAACGCGGTCTCCCTCTACCGGGCGCAACGCCGCGGTGGCAAGGGGAAAACCGGCATCCGCCCGAAGGAGGAAGATTTCGTCGAGCGACTGTTTATCGCCTCAACCCATTCATACATCCTGGTTTTTACCGATCGGGGCAAGGTCCACTGGCTCAAGGTCCATGAACTTCCCCAGGGAGGACGAGCCTCCCGGGGCAAGGCGATCGTCAATTTGGTCCAGCTGGAGCCGAATGAGGGGGTCATGACCATTCTGCCGGTCAAGGAGTTTGTGGAAGGTAAATACATCATCACTGCGACGCAGAACGGGACCGTCAAGAAGACCGATCTGATGGCGTATTCCAACCCTCGCCAGGGCGGGATCATCGCCCTTACGATCGACGAAGGAGACCGATTGATAGCCGCCCGCCTGACCGACGGCGACATGGACATCCTCCTGGCCAGCCGCTCCGGAAAATCGATCCGCTTTCCCGAGGGAGATGCTCGTCCCATGGGACGGACCGCCCGGGGAGTACGCGGGATGCTGCTGGAAAAAGACGACCGCATCATTGGCATGGAAACCGTCAACGAATCAACCGCCATGACCCTGGTCACGGTGACCGAAAACGGCTACGGAAAACGGACCAACCTGGATGAATACCGGGTTCAGAGCCGCGGCGGCAAGGGGATTATTACCATCAAGACCTCAACCCGAAACGGCAAGGTGGTCGACATCAAACTGGTGGACGACGATTCCGATTTAATGTTTATCACCGACCGGGGCAAGGTTCTGCGGACCGGTGTCGAAGCCCTTTCCATCATCGGCCGAAACACCCAGGGGGTGCGGTTGATGGTTCTGGAAGAGGGGGAGCGGATTGTGGCGGTCGCCAAACTTGCTGAAAAGGACGACGAACATGCCGACGGAGCAGATCCGGAAGCTGAAGAAGCAGATCAAGCAGGAGGAGATCCTTCGGCGCCGGAAGAAGAATGATAAGCCCCGGCGCCTGATCGGGGGGCTTTTACTGGTTCTTCTCCTGGCAGCCGGGTCAGCGGTTGTCCACTATCGGCAAACGCTGGATCAACGGCTGGCCGAACGATATAATCAAGGCTTGAGACTGATCGATCAAGGGGCTTTTGAGAAAGCCGCCGAGACCTTCCGCCGGCTTCGGGAAGATTATCCGCAACAGGCCGTTACCCCCAAGGCCCTCTTCCAGGAAGGGGAGGTTCATAACCTTTTTCTGCACCAAGCCCCGGAAGCCCTGGTGGCCTATCTTCTCCTGCTCAGGGACTATCCGACTTCGGAACAGGCCGAAAAGGCCCAGCGGCAGGTGGCCAACATCTACAAGTACCAGCTGCGTGACTTTCCCAAGGCCCTGGTCGCCTATCAGAAACTGCTGGATTTCATCGTTGCCGACGGCGACCGGATACAGTACGAAATAGCGGATTGCTATTTTCGACTGCAAAATTTCGAGCAGGCCCGCATCGAATTCGAAAGCCTGCTGAAAAACTACCCTGAAAGCACCTTGCAGGCCGAGGCCATGTACCGGATCGGAGTGACCCTGTCTCTGGAAGGAAAGCTGGACGCGGCCGAAAAAGCCTTCGGGCAGGTTGCCGCCGGATGGCCGGAAAATCCCCTGGTCCCGGAAGCCAGACTCGGTCTCGCCGGGGTTTACGAAGAACGGTCCGAACTTCAGCGAGCCCTGGAACTGTTGCTGGAACTCCAGGGAAGTTATTCCAAACCCGAGGTACTGCAAAAGAAAATCGACCAGATTCGGGAGCGGATCGCCCAGAAAAAGAAAGCCATTTGAGATGAATCCGAAAAAAATCGGCGTAATGGGGGCCGGCAGCTGGGGAACGACCCTGGCCGACCTGTTGGCCAAAAAGGGCCATGACGTCACTCTATGGGTCTATGAGGCCGAACTGGCGGACCGCCTGCCCCATTCCCGGGTGAACGATCTCTTCCTTCCCGGAGTCACCCTGGCGGCGAACCTGTCATTCACCAGCGATCTGAAGACCCTGGCGGCCGGCCGGGACCTGCTGGTTCTGGTTCCCCCTTCCCAGGTCATGCGAACCCTGATGGAAAAGACCTCCCCTCATCTGGAAAAATCCACCCTGCTGGTTTCCGCCTCAAAAGGGATCGAAAACGGCACGCTCCTTCCCCTTTCCGATGTCCTGCAGGAGGTTTTGCCGGAGCATCCGATAGATCGACAGGCATTTTTGTCCGGCCCGTCCTTTGCCCGGGAAGTGGCTGCCGGCATGCCCACCGCAGTTGCCGTGGCCAGTACCAGTGAAGAAACCGCCAACAGCGTCCAGAAGGTGTTCAGCACGGACCAATTTCGAGTTTATACCAATGACGACGTGGTCGGCGTGGAATTGGGCGGAGCCCTGAAAAACGTCATCGCCATTGCGACCGGAGTTGCGGACGGTCTCGGTTTCGGCTATAACTCCAGGGCCGCGCTGATCACCCGGGGGTTGGCGGAAATAACCCGGATGGGAATCGCCATGGGCGCCCGGCCTTCCACCTTCGCCGGGCTTGCTGGCATGGGGGACCTGGTGTTGACCTGTACCGGGGAGCTCTCCCGAAACCGGACGGTCGGTGTAGAATTGGGACGCGGCCGACATCTGGACGACATCCTGGGAGGGATGAACATGGTTGCCGAAGGGGTAAAAACGACCCTGTCCGCCTATCAGCTGGCTCTTAAGCTGGAGGTTGATGTGCCGATTACCGAACAGGTTTATCAGGTTCTATACCAAGGTAAGAATCCCCGGCAGGCAGTGATTGACCTGATGCAGCGGGAATTGAAACCGGAACAGTACTGAACAAAAGGAGAATCGACGTGCGAAGCGGAATTTTACTGATATTGCTGTTTTTGATCGCCGGGCCGGCACTGGCCCTGGAATATGCGACCATCGAAACCAACATGGGAACGATCAAGCTGGAACTCGACGGGGAAAAGGCCCCGACCACGGTCCGGAACTTTTTCCAGTACGCCGAAGACGGCTTTTACGACGGGACGATCTTTCACCGGGTGATCGGCGATTTCATGATTCAGGGGGGCGGTTTTACTGCTGACCTGAAGCAGAAGGCGACCCGGGCGCCGATCAAGAACGAAGCCGACAACGGCCTGAAAAACAGCCGCGGTACCATTGCCATGGCCCGGACCTCGGTGGTGGACAGCGCCACGGGGCAGTTTTTTATCAACCTCAAGGACAACTCTTTCCTGGACTTTCGTTCCAAGACCCCGAGAGGGTATGGCTATGCGGTTTTCGGCCGGGTGGTGGAAGGAATGGAGGTGGTCGATAAAATCGGTCGCCTGCCGACCCGGTCCAAGGGGATGATGCAAAATATGCCGGTGGAAACGGTGACCATTAATTCGATCCGCAAGATCACACCCTAGACCAGACGTCAAGCAGCACCCCGGCCGGGAACCGGCCCCTCCGGAAGGAGAGAACCGGTGAACACCATCCGCATCATGACCTATAATATCCAGCGCTGCCGGGGTGGTGAAGGCCCCGTCAGTCTGGACCACGTCCTTCAAGTCATCGAGGCGGGTGCCCCTGATGTGGTGGCCCTGCAGGAAGTGGACAGCGTGCTTCTGGCCGAAATGGCCAAGCGGCTCGGAATGCGTCCCTTCGGCGAACCGACCCGCGGCAGCAACGCCTTTCTGTCCTACTACCCCCTCAAAGGACTCCAACCTTTTGATCTGGCAGCCGGCGGTCTCTGCTTGAAAGCCGACCTGGATATGGCCGGCAAGCGGCTGCACCTTCTGAATTTGCGGTTTGCCTCAGTGGTCCGCCAGCGCCAGATCGACCAGTTGCTGGGACCCACGCTGCTCGGCAACCCCTCTCTGCCCTGTCCGACCTTGGTGCTGGGAGATTTTGCCGATCGCTGCAGCGGCGCGGCGGACATGCGGCTCAGCCTTCATCTGCGCCGGGTTCGCGGGCTGCTGTGGACCGGAACCTATCCCGCCCGATTTCCATTCCTGGCCCGGGACCGGGCCTATACCCGCGGCGGTCTGCGGGTGGTGGACATGCGTATTCTCCGGACGGCCGTCGCCCGCAGAGCGTCCGGCCACCTGCCACTTATCCTGACTTTGCGTCCTGCCGACCCACGCTCCTACCTGAAAGTGGAAAAGTTGAACAGCAACCGGATGGAGATCGCTCCCGGCTGAAGGCAATCGAGCCCGACTGTGGATAACTCTGTGGAAAAAATTGAATAGTGCCCGTAACGAGAATGGCCGCGCCGACCCTGTTGATAACAATTATAAGTCAATCCCGGACGGAAGCATGAAGGATTCTTCTCGACTTCGGCGGCAGGTCTTAAAAGTTCTGGCCCGGCTGGAACAGTCCTATCCCCGGGCCGAATGCGCCCTGCACCACGCCAATCCCTGGCAGCTTCTGGTCGCCACCATTCTTTCGGCCCAGTGCACCGACCAGCGCGTCAACCTGGTCACCCCCGTTCTGTTTCAAAAATATCCTGATCCGGCGGCCATGGCCCAGACCGATCCGGCAGAGCTGGAAGAGGAAGTCCGTTCCACCGGTTTCTTCCGCAACAAAGCCAGGAGCCTGCTCGGCTGCGCCCGGGCGATCGCGGAGCGCCATGGCGGGGAGGTCCCCAGGACCATGGAAGAGCTGACCGCCCTCCCCGGCGTCGGCCGCAAAACCGCCAATGTCATCCTCGGCAATGCCTTCGACACCCCGGGGATGGTGGTCGATACCCACGTCAAGCGGGTCGCCGGCCGGCTCGGGTGGACCGAAGCGACCGACCCGAACAAGATCGAGCAGGATCTCTGCGCCCTCCTCCCCGAGGAAAAGTGGACCAACACCAGCCACGTGCTGATTCATCACGGCCGCGCCGTCTGCAAGGCTCCCACTCCCCGTTGCTCCACCTGCCCCGTCCTCGACGACTGCCCGCGGGTCGGCGTCACCCGCTCCAAATAGTTTGGGAAAACGCGGTACACGTGCCCGAATAATAGGGAAATAAATTTGCCCTCGATGATGCGGCCCCCCGCAAGGAAAACAGCGTCTGATTAATCCTTAGATAATGCGGGAAGGGGGTCGAGACATAATGCAGAACACCCCAACCACGTGGAATCTGGTTGGGGTGTAAAATGTTTTAGGAATCATGAAAACCAAGAAAAGAAATGGACCGGTCCTTTTGCAAACCGGCCCATCATTTTATGACATTAAGGTGACGTCTGTAAAGTTGAGCTTACATATTGTTTCCTGGCTAATTGTTTTACATTAGGCATTATGTTAGACAAAAAAAACTGCTCACCAACTTGGGTAAGCCGTCTTATTTATTGTCTTGTGACCCATTCCGGAAGTCATTAGGGATGTCGGTAACATTTCTCACAATTCCTGACCCGCAAAAAAATCTCTCATTCAAGACCCCCGTTTTTGATCAGCTTGCGAAAACGAGAGGTTTAGAATTGCCCTCGACGAGGGAAATTATTCCTTCGGCTCGCCACCGTGCAGAACCGTCATCCCCAGCATATTCCAGTAAAATTCCCCCGGCTTGACGTCGGAACGCTCCTCCCCCGGCCGCAACGAGGTGATGACCAGGCGCCCGATTAGGGCGCGTCCTTCCCGCCCCCGCCAGTCGGTGGTTCGAACCCCCCACGTGTCGTGCAGGAGCATCGGTTCCCCGTTCACCGGATCGGTGCCGAGATAAAGCCCGATGTGCCCCTTGAACCAGACCAGGGTGTAGAACGGCACACCCTGCCGCAGGAGATAGGCCTGTTTTTCCACTTCGTTGAGACCTGCCAGGTCGTGGAACGTTCCGCCCTCTTTGGCCTGGGCCGCCGAGTGGCGCGGCAGCCAGATTCCGAAGGGGGTGAAGAGGTCGCGCAAGGCGGCCGAGCAGTCGCGGTTTTCGTTCAGTCCGCCCCAGCCGTAGAGCTGTCCGAGCATGTGGTTCGCCAGCTCGGCGATCCGGCCCGGCTGGAGCGGCAGCGGTTTGACCGCGGCCTGTGCGGGTGAAACCACCGCCGATCGGACGCGGGCGGCCCCGGAGCCGTCCCGCACCGGGACGAGGATCCGGATACCGGCGTCGGTCCGGACGGTTAACGGGAAAAGGGCCCCGATGTGGGTCTGGGTCAGGACGTCGCCGCATTCGTCCTGAAGGGTGACCTTATCCTGGGTCAGCGCCACGTAGGTTCCGCTCCGGTAGATAGTCCGGAACCACTCGTCCGCCCAGGCGATGTCCTGGGCCTGCACCCAACCGGCCACGAACCCCGCTTCGGCGAAATACCAGGCCCCGTCGGCGGAAACGTGGGTGACCAGAAGCGGGGTTCCCGCCCAAACGGCGGACCTCTGGAAATAGTCGAAAGGATACCCCTCCCCGGCCCGGCGGGGATCCAGGAAGAAGGGGCGGTTGGTGGGGAACTCCCGGCAGGCGGTGTTGCGCACGGTGATGGCCGTCCTCGCCAGGGACGGGTAGCTCTCTCGCTGCAGCGACTCCACCAGCTCTTCCCAGCGTTCCCGGCCGATGGGGAGCAGATTCTCGGCGTACCCCTCGCCGCTGCGGGCCGCCACGTCGCCGAACGCCTCTTCGGCCTGGATCTTGGCCCCTGGTTGATTCCAGGGAGAGAAAAACCGTTCATTGAACTCGGCATCGAGATCCGCTTGAACTGCCGGAGGAATCAGACGCATCTCGGCCATTCCTGGTTGGAGATAGACCGCGGCATCCTGGGGATAAAGATCGGGGTCGGCAATCCCCGAAGGCCTTACGGAGCAGCCGCTGAGGGCCATCATCCACAACAAGATCAAAAAAAGCCTGCGGAACCCTGTCGGCGTCATCATAAAAAGGGGTAGATTTTTAATGATGGACAATTCACGCTTCTAACGTCTCCGGGTTCATTTCCCATGCAGCAAGACATAAATACCCAGGTGTGTTTCCCCGATCGGTATCATCGACCAGAAGGAGAAAAGATCAGAGAAAGTTTAGCTGCAAGGGGTATCTTCCCTTGAACAACAAATATTCAGTTGTTTGTGATAAAATTAATAATAAATA
>Ga0055479_10000133_pt1 | contig 12491 bp, 12 predicted proteins | sample Muzzi_PWC_D1_FD_57941 | JGI IMG/M metagenome (GOLD analysis project Ga0055479, IMG submission 57941) | Wetland microbial communities from San Francisco Bay, California, USA, that impact long-term carbon sequestration - Muzzi_PWC_D1 | ecosystem: Environmental > Aquatic > Marine > Wetlands ...
CTGACGGGCGATCGCTTATGGGCCTTCTCGATGTTGCTCAGGATCGAATCCACGGTGCCGGCCTCAATGTATTGCGGTATGTATTGCAGTCCGATGTAGGCGCCTGCGCCAATGATCGCCAGGATGATGATGACTACGATAGAGGAGGCGCCATGCTGCGTTCTTTGACTTGAATTCATAGTGTCTTGTGTCCTTTCTGATATGGCTGTGTCAGCGAAAACAGGGAGATTACAGGCGGCATACTACCCGCGGCCTGCGGGGGTCGCCAGTAAAAAAGACCCGGAACCGTTGCAGCCAGTTGTGGAAATCAGTCAGTTTCTGGCGCCGGTTAACAGGACTTCACGCTGACTCCTTTCGGGAATATCCTGTGAAGCTGGCATAAATGACCGGGATTACGGGTGGATCAATGAAAATCGCCGCAGAAGAAATCGATATCAGCTGTCCCGAAGCCGGGATATACCAGCGCCTGCTGGCCCTGGATGGAAAGCACATTCTGGAGCTTGGCTGTGGCAGTGCTGCAATCACGCGTGATATCGCGACCTCCGGTGCCGATCGTACAATCACTGCACTGGAAGTTGACGAAGTCGCACATGACAAAAACCTGCAGACAGATGATTTGCCCAACGTGACTTTCGGCCTCGCCGGTGCGGAAGATATCCCGCTGGAAGATGAATCGGTAGATGTTGTGTTTATGTTCAAGTCCCTGCACCACGTACCGGTTGACCTGATGGATCAGGCGTTGCGTGAAATCCGGCGGGTGCTGCAGCCGGGTGGACTGGTTTATATATCCGAACCCGTCTTTGCCGGTGAATTCAACGAAATCCTGCGATTGTTCCATGACGAGCAGAAGGTTCGCGAAGCCGCATTCAGCGCAGTAAAAAAGGCTGTAGATGAAGGGCTGTTCAGCCTGGTCGAGGAAATATTCTTCAATTCACCGATGCAGTTCGAAAACTTCACGGATTTTGAAAACAGGATAATCAGGGCCACGCATACCGAACACAGGCTCGATGAGGAACTCTATAATCTGGTCAGGCAACGCTTTGAAGCCCACGTCGGCGATGATGGTGCACACTTCCGGATGCCGGTTCGCGTCGATCTGCTGCAGAAAGCTGGTGGATGAAGGCGGTTGCGCAGGGAAACGGGAACATAGGGTAAATGCTGTGTAATCCGGTACACAAATATCAGGTATAGGATACTTGCCCCGGTTATCCGGTCGTTGCTCCGGGCGCTTCCTGGCCGGGTCGCTGTGGATTGACGGTGGTCATAGTCAGGTTCCCGGTTGCGGATCGTGTCTATAATCAACCATACACGAACATAGGGAGATCCTGCTTATGCATGTGAATTTACAGACGTTGGTCATCCTTTGCTGGCTGTTCGCCGGGGGTGCCGCAGTCGCAGGCGATGCACCAGTAGACGACCTGTGGTGGTGGGACGATACCTGGTGGGACGAGGGCCTGCTCCGGATACCGGACAACTATGTGATAGACACCAGCTGGACCAGTTATCAGAGCGGCGAGGTAGAGGTCCCGGCGCTGGTGGCGCGGCCCGTGGGGGAGGGCAAGTTTCCCGCGGTGCTGTTCGTGCATGGACGCCGTGGACTGGACGAACTGGTGCAGCGCCTTGCACGGCGGGTCGCGGCGCGCGGCTTTGTCGTGCTGGCCCCGGATATCTACCAGGCGCATTTCATCGGCAGCCATCCCATCGAGCATGATTACGAACTGGAGAAGGATGTCGACCGGGCGGTGGATGTGCTGCTTGCACGCGATGACATCAGCACGCCCCGGGCCTGCCTGTACTCGCACACCCGTGGCGGCTATTACGCCCTGAAGGTCGCAACGACCTTCAAGCGGCAGGCGCGGGACCTTGCCTGCTATGTGTCCTACTATCCGCACCTGCAGGACCCGAATGCGCCCGAACCGCTGCAGGTCTATGGTTATGCGCCGGAGATTGAGCAGCTGACCCTGCCGACACTGGTGTTTATCGGTGACCAGGAGCAATACCAGCGCCGCCGCGTGATCGAGACGTCGATTGGCATCATGCAGAAAGCCGGCCGTGATGCGCGCCTGGTTGTCTACCCCGGCGTGGGGCGCGGCTTTGACTTCCGGGACAGGGATGTGCGCACCTTTGCCGATGACCTGGCTTCGAAGGACGCCGTGCAGCGGGCGGCGGACTTCATGCGCCGGCACCTGGAAACACGGGCCGATCAGTAGGGGACAGGTGGGGGTTTTATGTCAGAAAACTGTGACCTGTCCCGAATGGCACTTACTTAAGGGAAATCTCCCTGGCAAATAAATCATTTACCAGGATCGGGCTTTAGGTAAGTGTCATTCTGGTCTGTCCCTGTTTTCGGGTGGATTATAATGTTGACTGTTCAGAACAAGGGGCGTGGCGGGTGACAGGCACCGGCCTGACCGACCCCGGGAGGGGGTACTTATGAGTCGATTTACACGCCGGGTTTTCACCGCATGCATGCTGCTGCTGGTCATGCTGGCCGGAACTGCCGCGGCTGACAAGATCTACCGGTCAGTCGATGCGCAGGGCAATGTCACCTTTTCCAGTACCCCGCCGGCGGATGCATCGGCTGTTGATGAGGTCAGGGTGCAGCCGGGGCCTTCTGAGGAGGAGCAGCGCGAGGCGCGCGAGCGGTTGCGGCGCCAGGAAGCGACAGCAAGCGAGATGGGCGAGGCCCGCACCGACCGCGTCCGGCAGCAAACGGGGGCAGGTCCGGACGCGACCGGCGAAACGAAGCGTGAGGTGACGGAAGACCGCTATTATGGCTATCCCTACCCGAATACCGGGCAACGTGACCAGGTCCGCGACCGGTTGCCGGCACGGCCGGTGAGGCCGGTGCAACTGCCGGCACGTCCGGTCCCGCGCTAGCCTCCAGCCATGACCGGGCAGTCAGGTATGGGCCGATCCCGGGTAAACCATGGGCTGTCGCTGTTATTACCATGCGCAAGCTTGCCGCCGGGTTACTGATTTTCATCGCGGGCTGGGGTCTGGGGTGGTTGACGTTCCATTTCCTGGACGGCGGGTCGCCGCGCTCTGTCCTGCCCCCGGTTCCCGTGGCGGTAAACCCCGCCATCCCGGCCGGCTCTGACGATGCGGCTGCCGTTGTTGCGCCGGCAGTGCCGGTTCCTGTCGACGACACGGCCCTGCTGTTGCAGCGCAATGAATTTGCCGCGGTAATGCAACGCTACGAGGCGTTGCAGCAGCTGGCGGATGATGCGGCGCACAAGCATATCAGGGCGCAAATCCTGGCGTATGCCCGCCAGCTCATCGTGGAGCATGACTACAGCCTGGCGGAACAGCTGCTGCAGGTTTTCCTGCTGGCCGATTACCGCGATGTGGACGCGCGGGACCTGCTGGCGCAAGTGTCCCGGGAGCAGGGAGACCTGCTCGCCGCGATTGACCAGCTGTACGAGGCCAGAGGCTATGCCTGGCGCCCGGCCACGCTGCAGCACCTGACCGGGCGTATCCGCACGGTAGTGGCAGAACTGACACGCTCGCTCAAACGCGACAATGACCTGGACGCCTTGCTGGTGCTGTACCAGCACCTCACCCAGCTGGAACCGGACCATGCGCCCTGGTTCATCGAGCTTGCCGCCGCGCAACAGGCGCTTGGAGACCTGGAGAACGCCCGCCGTTCATTGCTGCTGGTGGCGCAGGATCCTGATGTGGGTGCACAGGCGCAAACGAAACTTGCGGAAGTGAATCTTGCGCTGGCCGGGTTTCAGGACGCGGAGCCACAGGATGTCGCGGCAGATGTTGCAGGCATCCCGTTACATCGCAGCGGAAGCCATTTTTTTGTCGATGCCATGCCCGCGAGCGGCAGGGGCATGCGGCTGCTCATCGATACCGGCGCAAGCCTGACGGTTTTAACACCGGAGGTACTTGAACAGAACAGGATTCGCTACCAGGAAACCGGCAGGACCGGTGTTTTCAATACGGCAAACGGGCCGGTCCGGGCACCGGTTTACCGGCTGGATTACCTGTCGGTCGGGGGGTGGCAGGTCCACCACCTCGAAATCGGTGTGCTGGACCTGGGCGGCCGGGCAGGGGTGGACGGTTTGCTGGGCATGAACTTTCTGAGCCATTTCCAGTTCTTCATCGACCAGAACAAGGACTTGCTGCGCCTCTCTGCCAATTAGGCCGGCAACGGGGACGGGGAGACGTTCCCGGCCCCGGAAGGCATGCCGGCTTACCCGTTCCGCCCCCGTTGCCTGGATTCTCAGGCGGTTGTTTCCTGGTAGAGGTGAACATCGCGCTGCGGGAAGGGAATGGAGACGCCTTCGGCGTCGAAGCGGCGTTTCACTTCCCGGGTGATATCCCAGTAGACATCCCAGTAGTTCTCGGGTTTGGCCCAGGGACGGCAAATGAAGTTGACCGACGAATCGGCAAGCTCGTGAAGCTTCACGATGGGCGCCGGCTCCTGCAGAACCTTCTCGTGCCCGTTGACGATCTCTTCCAGGATCCTTTGTGTCTTGTCAATATCATCGCTGTAACCAACACCGAATACCATGTCGACGCGGCGCTGCGTGATGCCTGTCACGTTGGTGATGACGTCACCCCAGACGGAATTGTTGGGAACAATAACCAGCTGGTTGTCCGGTGTTCTCAATTGCGTTGACAACAGGTTCATTGACTCCACCTTGCCCAGTGTCCCCGCTACATTGATCACCTCCCCGGTATCGAAGGGCCGGTAAAGCAGCATCAGGATGCCACTGGCAAAGTTGCTCAGGGAATTCTGCAGGGCAAAGGCAATCACAAAGCCGGCGGCTCCGATGACGGCGAGGACCGGGCCGATGTTGACTTCCAGCGCGGAAAGCCCGACGAAGAAGCCGATAAACAGCACCAGGCGGCGGGCGCTCATCACCAGGAATTCGCTTAACAGCGACGAGAATGTCTTTGACCTGGCCGCTGCCTTTCGTGCAGCCTTGCCGGCGAGGATCGAGAGCAGGTAAAACACGATCACGATGAGAATGAACTGAACCAGATTGACGGCCCAGCGAAAACCGCCTTCAGCCGACAGCAGCCAGCCGGTAATCGTGGTCCAGGTCGCGCTGGCGTCGGTTACATCCACCTTGATGCCGGATACCGCCTTGATGTAGGTGTCATATTCTTCTGTGTCCCCGCCCTTGGCGCGCAGCTCGTCCAGCACGATATTGAACCGATCGATGATCGCGGTTCTTTCGGCCATCAAGGTGGTGACGTGCTTGATCAGCGCGGTTTTGATCTCCGCCTTCGCCTCCTTGCCTGTTTCTGTCGTGTTGACGGACTGGCCATCTTCCCTTGCCTTGCTTTCCGCGGCCCTGATGGCTTCCTGCACCGAGGCATCTTTCGATGATTTCTTTTCGGCCTCTTTCACTTCCTTCAAGGCCTGTTCCGCCTTCCGGGCGGCTTCCTGTGCGGCTTCAGGCTTGTCCTGCTTTGCCTTTTCCACGTCCTCCAGTGTCGATTCGGCCTGCTCTGTCTTTTTTATCTCTTCCTTCTTGTAGAATGCCGCCACCTCGGCGTTGCTGATTTCCGTGACCTTGTTCTTCAGCAGCAACAGCCAGGCCTGTGCCTCGGCTTCCAGCTCACATTTCGTCAGTGGCTTGACTCGATGGGCCAGGACCTCTAGCGGCACCCGTACGTCCGTGTCGGTGACAGCCTTGCTGTCAGTGGGACAATCCCCGGCAAAGGCCGTATTCGACAGCGTTGCCAGCGCAACGGCAGACCAGAGTATCCAGTTACAGGCGACCAATAACGTTTTCATTCAGGCGGTTCTCCAGGGACGCGACAGACATTGTAGATGCCACCCGGCATAACGGGCCGCGGGTTCACCGGCCGAAAGTCTAGCATATCAGTGAAGGCTGACCAGCTTGATTCAGAAACAGGACGGGCATACTGTTCTACCGGTAATGGAGATCCCCCTTGTCCCGCGTTGATGACCTGGATGGCGAGCCGCTGCCTGCGGCCCTGACGGCTGCGCATATCGTGTATGGCCTGCACGCATTTGCCATCGCGCTCGGTATCGTGGGGGCCTCCACCGTGATCGGCGGTTTTGTGGGGAGTTTGCCGTCGATCATCGCCGTCATTATCAACTACGCCAAACGCAGGGGGGCGCGTGGCAGCTGGGCGGAGACACACTATCGCTGGCAAATACGCACCTTCTGGTTCGCGCTGCTGTGGCTGCTCATCGCCGTGCTCCTTATCGTGACCGTAATCGGCGCACCGGTCGGACTGGGCGTGCTGGTCGTCCTGACCCTCTGGCTGATCTACCGTATTGCGCGCGGCTGGCTGCGACTGCTGGACAGGCAGCCAATGTATGTTTGAAATCCGCAAACCCGTCGCCCGGTGCAACAGGCTGGCTGGACCGGGCCTGCGCAGCCCGGCGAGCGGGGCTGCACCGATACTACCATGTTGCATCCGGGCTGAAGCGCATGTGGATGTTGCTGATGGGATGCGTAAACAGCTGTTATGACCGTCCTTTATAGCGCGCAAGGCACTCGCCGATGCGCCGTTCAATCGCGCCAGCCGCGTCTGCAGGCACAGCCCCGGTGGTCAGCGCAACCAGCAGCAGGTCCTCGGGCGAGTCCTGCGCGCCCGGCTCCTTCATCAACGATGCGTTGAGTCTTTCGATCTGGTAGGCCATGCGTTCCGCCTGGCATTCCTGTGGTGATTCCAGTTCCAGCAGGACTTCCAGCCTGAGGCAGGCATCCTGTTTTGCGGCGAGATTTTCCGACAATGTCGTGTCATCCGGCCGGGTGAGTGCCTGGTTGAAGCGCCGGTTTATTGTTTCGCTGCCGGTGCCGGCAAGCACGGACAGGGCCTGCCATTCCGCCTCGATGCTGTCCGCATCAGGCGCGCTGCCGGCCAGGGTTGCCTGTTCCCACCGGTGGCACAGCACGGCGCGCTGCGCAATGTTGTCCAGCGCGGAGTCCCGGGCCCGGGTTTCCGCGGCCCTGAGTGCGCTGGAAAACTGCTTCTGTGCAGCACGCCAGCGGCTGTCCAGTCCGCTTTCGTGTTTGCGCGGTATCCAGCCGATTTCCTGCCAGCGATTCCGGACCCGGCCGAGTGCTGCGGCATTGGCAAGCAGTGCTTCGTCAGTGGCGCCAGCGGCCTGTTCCAGTTCCTCGATCAGCGCCTGCTTCAGCTTCAGGTTGGCTTCGCGCTCACTGGCCTGTTCCTTGCGCTCTGCATCGCGCCTGCGATAGGTGGTGTCGCAGGCGGCCTGGAAGCGTTTCCACAGCCTGTTTTCGAGATCGCGTTTCCCCGTGACCGTGATCGTCCACTGCGTCTTGCAGACCTCCAGCCGGTCAAGCGCGTCGCGCAGACTGGCGACCTCTCCCAGTGCCTCGATATCGGCGATAAGCCGTTCGCGGGCCTTTATCGAGCGTTCGCGTTCACCGGAAAGGTGCTCCTCGAATTTCCCAAGCGCTTCTTCCAGTGCCCTGGCAAGCGGTTTGCGGTGCTTGAAATCGACGTTGCCGATCTTGTAGAAATCACGGCGGGCGTGGCGGATGAATTTGTCGATTTCCCGCCAGTCCGGCTGTTTCCAGTCGGTTGATTCGTAGCGTGCATTCAGGCTGTCGATAATGGCGCGGCGCTGGCTGAGGTTTTCCCTGCGCTGCTGCTTGAGCTTTTCAAAGTGTGCGATGCAGGGCTTGTAGGCTTCCTCGCAGGCCCGGTCGAATTCCTTCCAGAGCTCCCTGGCGGGTTGATCCCCGGATTTGTCCCAGGTATGCCATTGCTCGCGTGCCTGCTGTATTTGTCTGGAGAGTTTTTCCGGGTGCAGGCCCGATTCGATCAATTGCCGCATCTGCTCAATGAGATCCTGACGCGCCTGGGTGGTGCCCCAGTGGCGCCAGGATTCCAGCTTGCGCAGTTGCGGGCGCACGTGATTCAGCCGTTTTTCAATGTCCTTCCAGCGCTGCTCGGAAAGCCCCGGGATATTGCCCATGATCGACATCAATTTGTGATACGCCCGTTCGGCATGCTGGAGCTCATTGTTCTTCAGCGCGGTTTCCAGTTCCTCCGTCAGCGCAAGCGATTTCTCATAATCGCGGTTGCGGCGCTCCACCTGTGCGTGAATGCGCGTGCGCAGCGTTTCCAGGGCGGCATTGATTTCCGCATCCAGCCCGCTGTCTTCCGCGGCTTGAACTGCTGCAGGTTGCTCTTCCCCGGGCGGCTCTTCCCCGGCAGCAACGGGTGTGCTGTCACTGCTGCGCAGGGTATCGATTGCCTTGCGCACCTTTTTCGCGCGGCTTTCATCGATACCGCTGGCTGTTGCCAGCAGGAAATTGATTTCGTCAAGAATGGCCTGGCGGTTTTCGAGGGTGACGGTTCCGGATTCTTTATTCATGGCGTCAATTGGGTCAGGTAGCAACTCTGTTTCAGGGCGGCGCTGGTCAAGTTGTCATCGCGGGGCGCGAGGGGAAGCGGCAATCTCCTGATTACTGTTGGTATATCAAAAAATTGCTTCTCGGATCGTGCCCGGCATGACCCGGGCCATTCCCGGTCTTGCCTTCTGCCGGTACATCGCGCTCGCAACGACGAGACGCATGTAGTCATCAAGGATTCTCTGGTTATGAAGCTCAAGGAAGCTCTGATTGCCCCATTGTTGCGGGCACGGTGTGGCAATATCATGATTTGTAATCAGTTACTTGGAGATTGCTTCGTCACGGTGTCCCCCGGTATTTGCTCCCTGCGTTACGCTACCACCGACATCCGTGTACTGGTGCATGGCACAGGCCCGCTTCCTCTCTGCAAACATGCATCCCTGTCGTCGTCGCAATGACGGGGACCCGGTAACCAGTCAGCGCTTCCCTGATTGTACTCAAATTCGTATGGCGATATTCAAGGTCAGGATAATTCATGTGTCAATCCGGCGAACGACTGCCATTCTACGCCCAACCCCCGGCTGCCGGCGTCATTTTTCGGGCGTCCGGTGTCGCTCCGCGGTACCATGGGGCCGGAGAGCCTTATGGAAATCTCGCTACCGGCATGAATTCATTCAGGGTGCGATCATGAAAATACTGGTGCGCAATGTGTCCCGGGAGACCCCGGAAGCGGAACTGCTGGCGTTGTTCAGGGAATACGGGGATGTCCAGTACTGCAGGCTGGTGCTGGACAAGGTAACCGGCAAGTCCAAAGGCTTCGGCTTCGTGGAGATGCCCCGCGCAGGCGAGGCCAGGGCAGCCATCAAGAGCCTTGACTACCAGGATCTACACGGTAATAAAATCCGGGTGAAAAAGGCGGAAAAGCCCGGGCAGGGGAGCCCGGTGAAGGGGCCCGGGTCGCTCCCTGCGTGAGCGACCGCCTGGTATCCATGTGCAGGCAAATCGCAGCAGCGGCACCCGGCCCGGCAACCTGCTGCATGGCGTGACCCTGGAGACGCTACGGCCACACCTGGCGGGATGCCATGAGACCGGGTCTGCAGTCGGGCTTGCCTGTTGCAGTGGGGTAGACTCGCTGCAACCGACTCGCCACCGGCTGGAGTTATCATGACACCCTGGACCTTGCTCGACAGCACCCGTGTTCCCGGCGACGGCGGCGAGCTGTGCCTCTACCAGCGAGGCGCTGAATTCTCGATCAAGGTGGCGGGCCGGGGCGAGCTGATGAACAGCCGTTCCCACGGCTCCGAGGATGCGCTGGCGAGGCTGACCTGTGACCGGCTGCTGAACCGCGTGAATCCACGACTGCTCATCGGGGGACTCGGCATGGGGTTTACCCTGGCTGCGGCGCTCACACAGCTCGGCGACCAGGCGCAGGTCGTGGTCGCCGAGCTGGTGCCGGCTGTGGTGGCGTGGAACCGGGGTGTGCTCGGGGAAGCGACCGGCCGGCCGCTGCAGGACCCGCGGGTGAGTGTGCGCGAGAAGGATGTCGCCCGCGTCATGCTGGCCGGGGCGCAGGCCTTCGATGCAATAATACTGGACGTGGACAACGGGCCCGAGGGTCTGACCCGCAGGGAGAACGACTGGCTCTATGGCGAGGACGGATTGAATGTGGCCAGGACGGCACTGCGGCCCGGCGGTGTACTGGCCGTGTGGTCAGCCGGCCCTGACCGGGCGTTCCTGCAACGGCTGCGCAAGGTCGGATTCAGGGTGGAAGAAGTGCGCGTGCGCGCCCGTGGTTCGAAGGGGGCGCGGCATGTTATCTGGTTTGCCCGGCAGGTAGACTGGAAGCTGTCTCAACATGGTGAACAGGGGGCCCGCGCAACGGGCCCGGATTCCGCGCTGTGACATCCGCGCCGCAGGTCTGGCTGTCCTGCATGAGATACGCAGCAGGTAAACTGTCCTAAACATCCTGAAACGAGAAGGCAAGTTCAATGGCAAATTCATTTGGTGACCAGTTTCTCAAGGCGGGGCTGGTAAACAAGACCCGGCTCAGCCAGGCGAACAAGTCAAAGACCCGGCAGCAGAAGCTGAGACAGAAGCAGAAGGTCGAGGTGGTCGACGAGGCTGCGGCGGCCGCCCGGCAGGCGGCGGCTGAGAAGGTGGCCCACGATCGTGAACTCAATCGCCGGCAAAAGGAGCAGGCCGGGCACCGGGCGGTGCAGGCGCAGGTGCGCCAGTTGATCGAATTGAATCGCGTGCCGCGGGACGGCGGTGAGGTGGGTTATCACTTCCAGGACGGGACGGCGATCAGGAAAATCCTGGTTTCGGAAGAAGTGCATGACAAGCTGGCGCGTGGTCTGCTTGCCATCGCCAGGTTTGACGACGGCTACGAGGTGATTCCGTCGGTAGTGGCGGAAAAAATCATGCTGCGCGACGAGTCCTGCATCGTCAGCAACGCAACGACGCAGCTGGATAGCGGGGAAGACGATCCCTACGCGGATTACAAGGTTCCCGATGACCTGATGTGGTAACCCGGCGGTTGCCGGTATTCCCGGGTTCCTGCAGCGGTGTGTTTCTGCCTGTCCTGTTGGCGTGATTGAAGGCCGCTCCTGCACGGAGTAGCGACACCGGGAGGAATCACCCTGCGTGCCTGTTCGGGATGGTGGCGCGCAGCTGGCTACTCCTGCCATATCCCGATTACAGCAGCAAATCTTCCCCGATCGGGCACCAGCTGCCGGCGGAATCAATCAGGGATCTGGCAGTGAGTGCCGCTACGCCATAGACGACCGTGTTGACGGCATGGTCCTTCCTGACCTTTTTCAGCAGCAGGTCGAAATCTCCATCACCGGATAACAACACGATGGTATCTACTGTTTTTGCGGCATCCATGACATCAAGTGTGATGCCGACATCCCAGTCGCCCTTGGCTGAACCGTCACTGCGCTGGATATAGGGCTTCAGTTTTATGCTGAAGCCGATATGCTTCAGGGCGTCCTGGAATTTGAGCTGCCTGTCATCGCCGCGGTGCGTGGCATAGGCGGTTGCGGAAACAATCTCGCCTGCGAAGGCCAACCGTTGCCAGAGTTTCCGGTAGTTGAACTGGCGCCCATACGCCTGGCGGGTGGTGTAGTAGATGTTCTGTACGTCTGCAAAAACAGCAATTCTGTTCACAGTGGGTCCAGCCGGTGATTAAAAGTGCACGCCGCTTCCCGGCATTCGGAACAAGTTGTCATTGCCAGGGGTGCGGCGACGAAGCAATCTGCAAGCGCTTGATCCCGAGGTTACAAGATTGCTTCGCTGTGCTCGCAACGACGTGTAACAGCAACACATAAATCCGGGGAGTCTTACCGCAGTTTCCGCACCCGGAACTTGCGGCCCTTGATTTTTCCTTCCGACAGAATCTTCAGGGCCTGTCTGGCGACGGGACGCTCCACGGCAACATAGGCAAGGTTGTCGCCGATATCGATTTTTCCGACTTGCTTGCCCGGCAGGCTGCTGTTTGCCGTCAGGGCGCCTAGTATGTCGCCTGCGCGGACCTTGTCCTTGCGGCCGCCGTTGATGCCCAGCGTCACCATCGGCGGGCTCAGTCGGAAATTCTCGCGGGTTTTCAGTGACGCTATGCTGGCAATCCTGACAGGGCTGTTTTGAAATTTCTCGATCGCCTCGATCCTGAACTGTTCATGAGCCATGAACAGGCTGATGGCGAGGCCCGCGTTGCCGGCCCGGCCCGTGCGTCCGATACGGTGGATATGGATTTCCGGGTCAGGCGACAGGTCGAAGTTGATGACGGCCTGCAGGTCCTTGATGTCCAGTCCGCGTGCGGCGACGTCTGTTGCAATCAGGATCGAACTGCTCTTGTTGGCAAACTGGACCAGTACCTGGTCGCGGTCTTTCTGGTCCAGGTCGCCGTGCAGGGCCAGCGCATGAAAGCCCTGCTGCCAGAGCTCATCTGCCAGTTCCTGGCACTGGTGTTTGCGATTGCAGAACACCAGACTCGACTCGGGGTGGTAATGCTGCAGCAGGGCGACCAGGGTCCGGGTCCTTTCGCCCTTCTGTATTTCATAGAAGACCTGCCCAATCTGGGTGCTGTCATGCAGGCTTTCCACGCGAACATCAACGGGGTCTTGCTGGATGGCATCGCTGACGGACTTGATGGCATCCGGGTAGGTC
>Ga0055479_10000137_pt1 | contig 12304 bp, 8 predicted proteins | sample Muzzi_PWC_D1_FD_57941 | JGI IMG/M metagenome (GOLD analysis project Ga0055479, IMG submission 57941) | Wetland microbial communities from San Francisco Bay, California, USA, that impact long-term carbon sequestration - Muzzi_PWC_D1 | ecosystem: Environmental > Aquatic > Marine > Wetlands ...
GAGATCGTGCGCCTTGCGCTCGGCCGGCAATTGAGGCGGTTGACCGAGGCTTCGGACACGCTGGCCTGGGATGCGCTGCTCGCCGTCCTGCGGCAGAGACAGTCGCTGTTCCTGGCCATCATCGCCGTGTTTCTCGGTTCGCTCGTGCTGGACCTGCCGGACAGGGGGCAACGTTTGATCCATCTCGTCGCCGTGGTTGCGCTGCTGATCCAGTCGGGCCTGTGGGCCAGCGCTGCCTTGCGCGCCAGCATCAAGGGGTATCGCAAGCTACACGAGGAAACGGATCCCGCCAGCGTCACAACCCTGAGCATCATCAAATTCATCGGCCGGATCGTGATCTGGTCGCTGGTACTGCTGCTGGTGCTGGACAACCTGGGTGTAAACATCACCGCCCTGATCGCCGGGCTCGGCGTCGGCGGTATCGCCGTCGCGTTGGCGCTGCAGACGATTCTCGGAGACCTGTTCGCGTCTCTGTCCATTGTCCTCGACAAGCCGTTCGTGGTCGGGGATTTTCTCGCGGTCGGCGACCTGCTCGGCTCGGTCGAATACGTCGGCCTCAAGACGACCCGCCTGCGCAGCCTGTCGGGCGAGCAGCTGGTTTTTTCCAACTCGGACCTGTTGAACAGCCGGATTCGCAATTTCGGCCGCATGTTCGAGCGGCGGGTGGCATTCGACATCGGCGTCACTTACCAGACACCGCGTGACAAGTTGGTTTTGATCCCGCAGATCATCCGCGAAGCGATCGAAAGCCAGGTACACACGCGTTTCGACCGCTCCCACTTCAAGAAATACGGCGACTTTGCGCTGCTGTTCGAGTCGGTCTACTACGTCGACGGGGCGGACTACAATCTCTACATGGATATCCAGCAAGGGGTCAACCTGCGCATCCACGAACGCTTCGAACAAGAGGGTGTCGAGTTTGCCTACCCGACCCAGACCCTGTTTATCGAAAAATCCGCCGCCGGCTGAAACCGCCGCCCGCGGGGCGGGGATATTCAGGGTCAGAGTAAAAAATGATATTTAGCTTCAGAGTGACCTGTCCGGTCAGGGGCGCTGAATAACGTGGTCTGTTGCCGGCTCTTTACGTGAACGATACCCATATTCGGGTCATGGTTTATGACCCGTTGCGCGACTGGCAGTCGGGATACGGAAAAGCTAGGGACTGAGATTTTTGATTTTTTCCTGGAGATTGACTAACACCTCTCGCCGGGCTTTCAATTGATCACGAAATTCGGAACGATCGGTGTCGGCAATCTCATAGCTCAGATCGGCTAGGTTGCCTTTCAGCAGTATGATTAGTGCCTCTGTTTCTTCATCCGTCAGAGTAAGTTGGGCCATAGCATCCGCTCTCCTTAATGGCAGCTGTTTCACAAGGTTTACCAAGAAATCGTATTTAACTATATCGTTTGTATTCCGCTCTATGCAAGTCTGGTGGGCCGTTAAGCCAGGTTCGCCTGCTCAAACCAGGAAAGGCACGATAAGCAGGGAGACCAGATTCAGTATCTTGATCATCGGGTTAATAGCGGGGCCTGCTGTGTCCTTGTAAGGATCGCCGATGGTATCGCCGGTAATGGCGGCATGGTGGGCGTCAGAGCCCTTACCGCCGGCATGACCGGCTTCGATGTATTTTTTGGCATTGTCCCAGGCCGCTCCTCCCGTGCACATGGAGATGGCCAACAGCAAACCGGTAATAATGGCGCCGATGAGCATGCCGCCGATGATTTGTATGGCCGTATCGGCACTACCGAAGAGTGGCCACAACAGGCCGATCGCCAGCGGCGCGGCAATGGGAATGAGGCCCGGTAACAGCATTTCGCGGATCGACGTCCGGGTCAGCGAGGACACGGTGGCCGAATAGTCCGGCAGGCGTTCGCCGCTGAGGATTTCCGGGAAGCACCTGAATTGTTCGCGTGTGTAGGAGACGATTTGTGCCGCCGCCTTGCCGACGGCCTCAAGGGCGTAACCTCCGAACAGAAACGGCAGGACACCGCCGATGAACAGGCCGGCCAGGACATAGGGACTGTCCAGTGTGAATTCGAACTCGGCGCCGGCGCGGCGCAGTTCTACATCATAGGCAGCGAACAGTACCAGCGCGGCAAGGCCCGCGGAACCGATGGCGAAGGCCTTTGTCACGGCCTTCGTTGTGTTGCCCGCGGCATCCAGCTTATCGGTCACTTCACGAACGCTGGCGGAAATGCCGGCCATCTCGGCAATACCACCGGCATTGTCGGTTACCGGGCCGAAGGCATCGGCGGTGACGACAATAGGTGTCAGCGCCAGCATCGTTACAGTTGCGATGGCAAGTCCATACAGGCCGGCGAGACCATAGGCCGTGGCGACACCGGCGGCGACGAACAGAACCGGCACAGCCGTTGACTTCATGCCCAACGCCAGTCCGGCGATGACATTCGTGGCATGACCGGCAGACGAAGCGCTTGCCACATGTCGGACGGGAGCGAAGGACACGCCGGTGTAATAAACCGTGACTCCGGCCAGGCCGACGACGACGATAATGCCGGCCAGTGCGGCGCCGAGCAGGGCATTCGGGTTCACGAGCGTGTCGGCCAGTAACCAGTGGCCACTGGTGATGATGATGGCCGCGGCAACGATACCGGTAATCAGCACGCCGCGGACAAACGCGCCGAGGACATGTTGGCTGGACGGCAGCCGAATGGCCTGTGTGCCTATAATGGCGGCGAGCAGCGTGACGCCGCCAATGGCAAGTGGCAACGTATGCGCGGCGGCATTGTCGGGCAGCACCCAGGTTGCGACGAGCATGGATGAAATCAGTGTGACGACGTAGCTTTCAAACAGATCGGCGGCCATGCCGGCACAATCCCCGACATTATCGCCGACATTATCGGCAATAGTCGCCGGGTTGCGCGGATCGTCTTCGGGGATGCCCTGCTCGATCTTGCCAACGAGGTCGGCGCCGACGTCAGCGGCCTTGGTGAAAATACCACCGCCGAGACGGGCGAAGATGCTGATCAGCGAGGCGCCGAAACCGAGGCCGATCAACGGTCGCAGGTCAAGCTGCGCCGAATCACCGTGCAGGCTCAGCAGCAGATAAAAGCCGCTGACGCTGGCCAGTGCCAGTGCGCCGACGAGAAAACCGGTTACGGAACCGGCGCGCACCGCCACGCGCAGCGCGGCCGCCAGCCCCGCTCCGGCGGCCGCCGTCGTTCTGACATTGGCGCGTACTGACACGGACATGCCGGCCGCACCGGCGGCGGCTGAACAAAGCCCGCCGAGGACGAAGCCGGCGGCGGTCAGCCAGCCGTAACCCGGGCTCAACCAAAGTATCAGCGCGAGTATCAGGCCGACGCCAAGGATGGCGAGGTACTGGGTTTTGAGAAAGGCCGCGGCGCCCTCGCGGATGGCGCGATAGGCAGGCTGCAAGGCATCGGCGCCGCGCTCCTGACGCAGCACCCAGACGACATTGAACAGCGCATAAGCCAGACCGGCAAATGCTCCGAGTACGCCGATAATTAGGCCCCTGTCCATCATTTCTGTGGCAGCGCGGCTGTTTGTCGACTGTATGACAAGTTGCTATGAAGCGGCGAGTGTGTTTTACGTTGTTGTGCCGACATTTTCGTCTCCTTGCTAAGTCGGTCCCAGGCTGAGCAAAAGGCGGGAACCGGCAACAATTGACATCGTCACCTTAATGAGGTGGAGATGTCAATGACAGTAACATGACGGCACGACAAAACCGGGCAAGGGTGGCGCGCGGCTATCGGTTTGACCGGATCGCCGGGCCTAAATCCGGCCGATTTCGCCGCTTGAGCCACCGCATCAGCTGAGATTGACCACATTCGGCCGCGAAACGGCCGTGTTGCTTCGTGATGGTCAGGGTGGTTTTTCAACGAAAAGGGGGTTTATACTTCCTGTACTCGCGCCAGGCCTTGCTCGAAGTGTTTTTTGCTCTTTATGGAAGAGGAACCTGGAATAATTAACGCAGTCAACTAATAATATTGATACCGACCAAAATTTAACTGGGAAATCGCTCTCTATCAACGGACACCTATTGCTATGAACCAGGATATCAACCCGAATGAGGGTTACCACAAGGCGTTGAGTTTATTGCACGACTGTGTAACAGCGGATGGTTTTGTTGCCAGCCCCAGCATTCGCGATAATTACCGGCGGGTTTGGGCTCGTGATGGTTCTATTCTGTCATTGGCAGCATTGCTCACCGGTGATGATGATCTGGTCACGGCGGCACGAAGAACATTTGAGACTCTGATGACACATCAGGGTATGCATGGTGAGATTCCCAGTAATGTCGATACCATGACTCAACGTGTCAGCTATGGTGGCACCACTGGACGGGTTGATGCTGACTTATGGTTTATTATCGGTTGTGGCGAGTACTGGTTGGCGACCGGCGATAATGACTTTATCGAGCGCCTGCTGCCCGCTATCGAGAAAGTGCGCTTTCTGTTGGGGGCATGGGAATTCAATAACCGGGGTTTATTGTATATCCCACTGACCGGTGACTGGGCCGATGAATATTTGCATAATGGCTATGTGCTTTCGGATCAGCTGTTATATCTGCAAGCCCAGCGCACTCTGGCGAGAATTCATGAGGTCATTCACGGCTCCAGCGATCATGTACTGCTGGAAAAAATCGGTCGACTTCTACATCTGATTCGAACAAATTACTGGTTTGATGCAGTCCCCGACCCGGGTGACACCTATCATGAAGTACTTTATGAAAAGGGCCGTGCGGCGGCCTCGCCACACTGCGCCGAACAACACTGGATGCCGTTTTTCTCACCCGCGGGCTACGGCTACCGTTTTGATGCATTTGCCAATGTACTGGTTTCGTTGCTGGATGTGGCCGATGACGATCAGCGAAACAGGGTAGACACATTCATCAATGCAGAAGTTATCAATAGTGATCTTCCGTTGCTACCGGCGTTTCATCCGGTAATAGAACCCGTCGATGAAGATTGGGAACATTTACAGATGATGTTTTCCTATACTTTCAAGAACAAGCCATATGAATTTCATAATGGTGGGCTATGGCCGGTGGTCACGGGTTTTTATGTCGCGGACCTGGCGCGACGGAATAAGACCAAGCAAGCCCAGGCCTGTCTACAGGCGATACACGAGGCTAATGCAATGCCGATGACGGATGAGGCGTGGGGATTTCCTGAATTTGTTAATGGCCAGACATTTGTGCCCGGCGGAACCCGCCATCAGGGCTGGAGTGCTGCAGCGGCGATAATCGGTCAACATGCGATAGATGGTCAACCCGTTTTCAGAATTGATGGCCATGAATCGTAAGGTACTGCTGTGCAGTGATCTTGATCGCACCTTGCTGCCCAATGGCTTACAGCCGGAGTCGCCCCAGGCACGTCAATTGTTGCGCCACCTGGCAGAAAATTCTGATTTTACCCTCGCCTATGTCAGCGGCCGTCATAAGGCAATGCTGATGGAAGCCATAGAAGAGTATGAGCTGCCGGTTCCTGATTACGCCGTTGGCGATGTCGGTACCACAATTTATGAATACCAGGACGGCGACTGGCAGGCCTGGGAAAGCTGGTATCAGATGATCGCCCCGGACTGGCGAGGTAAAACGCACGACGAACTGCAGGAATATTTTACTGATATTGATTTATTGCAGTTACAGGAAGCTGAAAAACAGAATATTTTCAAACTCAGTTATTATGCGCCGACAGATATCGATCCAGACACACTGCTCAGCGAAATGCGTTCTCGACTGAGCCCGGAAGATATCCGTGCCAGTCTGATCTGGAGTATTGATGAAATGAGCGACACCGGTTTATTGGATATATTGCCGGAGAGCGCAACTAAACTACATGCCATCAAGTTTCTCATGCAACGTAAAGATTTTCAGCACAGTCAGACGGTATTTGCTGGCGATAGCGGCAATGATCTGCCTGCCTTGACTAGCGGGCTACAGGCGGTGTTAGTGAAGAATGCTCGGGAAGAGGTACGCAACACGGCTGTCCGGCAAGTACGGCAAGCCGGGTTCAGTGACTGCTTATATCTGGCTCAAGGTGGATTGTTGGGTATGAATGGCAATTATGCCGCAGGCGTACTGGAAGGAGTGGTACATTTTCTGCCGCACACACTGGAATGGATGGAGGATTCCTAGCGATGTATATAACCGGCGTATACTTATATTCACTGGATATGAAATGGCAAAGGCCGGCTATCCTTTAGGCGGTCGCATTTGCCGCTGTGCGGAGAAAGGGAACTGCTGACAAATATGGAATCAAAACATACGGATGATTACCAGAGACAGGCAGCTCGGAAAACGGCCAGGGAATGGCAGGTGGATGTTGCCATCGGTCTGGCAGCGCACGAAGCACAGGTGCGTCTACAGCAATACGGCTACAATGAAATTGCGGAAAAGGAAGAACCGCTGTGGCACCGTGTGTTCCGCCGTTTTTGGGGGCCCATCCCATGGATGATCGAAGTCGCGGCCATTCTATCGGCAGTGGTGAAAAAATGGGATGACTTTATCATCATCAGTATCATGCTTCTGGTCAATGCCGGTCTGGATTTTTTTCAGGAGCATCGTGCCTTAAACGCTCTAAAAAGCCTCAAACAACGCCTGAAGGCGGAAATCATTGTGTTGCGCGACGGCGAATTCAAGACCCTTCCGGCACGTGAACTGGTTCCCGGCGATATTATCAAATTGCGTATCGGCAATATTATTCCCGCCGATGTGCAATTACTACGGGGTGACTACCTTGCTGTCGATCAATCAGCATTAACCGGCGAGTCCTTACCGGTTAACAAGAACATTGATGACGTAGCCTATGCCAGCACTATCGTAAAACAGGGTGAGATGCTGGCGGTGGTGGTAAATACCGGCGGGCACACCAATTTCCACAACGTAGTGGCCCTGGTGGCCAAGGCCTCGTTGGAAGAACGCAGCCATTTTCAAAAAATGGTTATCCGTATCGGTGATTTTCTGATTCTGATTACCATTGCCCTGGTGGTGTTAATCATCATGGTTTCCGTGTTTCGTCATGAGCATTTTCTGGAAATCGCCCGTTTTGCTTTGGTGCTTACGGTGGCAGCAATTCCGGTGGCCCTGCCGGCGGTGCTGTCGGTAACCATGGCGGTGGGGGCTATTAACCTGGCACGTCGACAGGCCATTGTTTCGCGGCTCACCGCGATAGAAGAACTGGCTGGCGTGGGTGTGTTTTGTTCCGACAAGACCGGAACACTGACACAAAATGTGATGCAGGTTGCCGATCCCTATGTATTAGGGGGACAAAATGAAAATGACCTATTCCTGGTGGCCGCACTGGCGTCCATGGCGGAAAACCATGACCCCATTGAATTGCCAATCTTTCAGTATCTCAAGGAAAATCGACCAGATGTAGACTGGCAATCCTATCGGCAGCTCTCCTTCATCCCGTTTGATCCGATTCGCAAGCGGACCGAAGCAGAGATCGAAAAGGACGGCGAGCGCTTTGTGGCAATGAAAGGCGCGCCACAGGTGTTGCTCGATATGACGGAGCTTTCTGATGCCGAAATGCATGACGTCAATCAAAAGGTCGATCGTCTGGCCGAGAAGGGCTATCGCACCCTGGCCGTGGGGCGCAAATGCGGTGATGAACCACTGCAACTGTTGGGGCTCATACCGCTATATGATCCGCCGCGCGAAGATTCGAAACAGGTAATCGCCGAAATGCGGCGTTACAACGTGGCCATAAAAATGGTGACTGGTGACAACCTGGCAATTGCCCGGGAGATTGGTCAATTATTGGGTCTGGAAAAAAACAGCCTGCGTGCTGCACAACTGTCAGGCAGCGGAAGTAACGAATTGCTGACCCTGGCCTCCGTGTTGTCGGCAGCAATTTTTCAACGCCTCAAGCCTCAGGTATCTCACAAGGAGGCGCAACGTTTCGCGTCAGAGGTAATGGCAGAAGTCGAGGCCATGTACGACACTCGCTTGCTGGAAAGGGAATTCATCCATACACACGAATCGGCCATCGTCGATATGATTGAGTCTATCAATATCTTTGCCGAAGTGGTGCCCGAAGACAAATACCGCATCGTCGATACCCTGCAGAAAGGCGGACACATTGTTGCCATGACGGGAGATGGGGTAAACGATGCACCGGCATTGAAAAAGGCCGACTGTGGTATCGCCGTAGCCAATGCCACCGATGCGGCGCGCGCCGCCGCTGATATTATTCTTACCGCACCGGGTTTGAGCGTAATTAACGAGGCCATGAAACAGTCGCGCATCACCTTTGAGCGCATGAAAAGCTATTCCATCTTTCGCATCACGGAAACCATCCGCATCATTTTATTCATGACCTTAAGCATTGTGGTGTTTAATTTCTATCCCATCACCGCCTTGATGATAATCCTGTTGGCCTTGCTCAATGACCTACCTATTCTGGCCATCGCCTATGACAATACCAGGGTCAGTCAAACACCGGTGCATTGGAACATGCAGGAATTGCTGATCGTCTCCAGTGTGCTGGGAATCATGGGAGTAATAGCATCGTTCCTGTTATTTTTTCTGCTCAAGGAGGAAGGTGTCGCCGAACCGATAATTCAATCCATGCTTTTTCTCAAGCTCATCGTGGCCGGACACAGCACCTTGTATATCACCCGTACCGCGGGCTGGTTCTGGCAAAAACCTTATCCTGCCCCACTATTATTGGGCGCCACTTTTGGTACCGAAATTATGGGGACCCTGATCGCAGTTTATGGTGTGTTTATTACCCCCATAGGCTGGGAATTCGCGCTATTGATGTGGGCTTATGCCTTGATCTGGTTCGTGATCAACGATGTAGTCAAGAAACTCGTCTATCGACTGTTGCTCGCGCGAAATATTGTGTAACGAATTATTCAATAATATAAAACGAACACCCCTCATTGTTTTGAAAAGTCATTTGGCGGCTGATAGCCAATAGTGCTTCCCGCAGCAGTTTATATCACCCTGTCACTATCTGTTGAATACTTCGCGTAACCATTATTTTCAATAACATCAATCGCTGACCAAATTGGCACAATCTCTGCCGTAAGATTTCAATCGAAATAATTTTATCGTTTTTAATAGAATCATCGCCTGTATCGAAGATCCGGTGGTGATCAAGCATGGTTCACCTGAAGGCAAAAGTCGAAGTAAACGAGCCCAGTCCATTGCCCGAGAGCCGTGCGCCGCCGCCTGGCTTGCCGGCGGACATTTTCGACTGGCACCCCAACGTCGAGGTTTCGACTCCGGCACCCGTTGAGTGCGCGTTACCCGCGCGTTGAAGGCTCTGTTTGGCCTTAAGGGCAAGAGCGGGCCTGCATGCAGGGCGGTGCGGCGGAGTTGGTGATGTGCATGGAATTCAGGGCGAACCCTGTGCGGTGACGGCGGGCTAGGGATGGCGAATTACCGATGGACACGAGCAGAAAGGGCGTTTATTCTTCCTACGTATTCTCCAACGGGAGAGGATTGTTCGTGTCTGGCGTAGCTAGCGTTTGCTGAAGTATCCCGCAGCGGATGATGAAGCGTCGTAAATGGTGGCATGGCTGAGCCTATGTATGATTGACTCATGTTTCGGGTGATTAACCAGGAATTATTGATCATTGTATTTTTCATGGTATCGAGTTGTACGGCCATCGGAAAATCCACGTTGTCAGGGGATTTTGGCGGGCAATTGATAATCGAGTGGAAATAACGGGGTATCAGTTTGCCGTTATGTTGATGGATGGATCATTGGACGCACATACGGCCCAGGCCGACGAGATATTTATGGATCGGGCCCTGTCGCTGGCGAGGATGGCGGCACAGCAGGGTGAGGTACCGGTCGGGGCAGTGCTGGTCAAGAATGGTGAAGTCATCGGCGAGGGCTGGAACCAGCCGATCAGTGCCCACGATCCCAGCGCCCATGCCGAGATCATGGCCTTGCGTCAGGCCGCCGTCCGTCAGGGTAATTACCGCCTGCCGGAGACTACCCTGTATGTTACCCTCGAACCTTGTGTCATGTGCGCCGGGGCCATTATACATGCGCGCGTCAAACGTCTGGTGTATGCGGCGCCGGATCCGAAGACAGGGGCGGCCGGCAGTGTCTTCGACATTTTTACCTCCGGCCAGGTTAATCACCGGGTTGACGTGAGCACCGGTGTGCTCGCGCAAAGCTGCGGCGAAGAGCTGCGACAGTTTTTCAGATCCCGTCGTTAGCCACATAACGCCTGCACAGGCTGTTAAACTACCCCTTTCATCATGTGAGAACAGTATGAACAGAAATCGACGAGACGATATCTATGCTTCGATACTCGATGAGATCGTCAGTTTCAGGTTTGATGAAGCGGTGGCCGGCGTCTTTCCTGACATGATCCAGCGCTCGGTACCGGGTTATGCGACGGTGGTGTCGATGATCGGCACCCTGGCGGCGGAATACGCTCGTGCCGGCAGCCGTTGCTACGACCTGGGGTGTTCGGTGGGAGCGGGAACTCTGGCCATGCGCAGGCAGATTAAAGTACCCGACTGTCGCATCGTAGCCATCGATAACGCCATGGCCATGATAGAGCGTTGTCGCGCCAACATCGCCTCCGAAGAGAGCGGGGATGCCGCGGTCGATCTGTTGTGTGCCGATATACGTGACGTGTCCATCGACAACGCCTCGGTGGTAGTGCTGAATTACACCCTGCAGTTTGTACCCCTCGAACAGCGTGCCGAGATCATCACGCGTATCTATCAGGGCCTGCTTCCGGGCGGGGTATTACTGATAGCGGAAAAGATCCGTTTTGCCGATGCCGGGATCGAACAACGCATGCTCGACCTTCATCATGCCTTCAAGCGCGCCAATGGCTACAGTGACCTCGAGATCAGTCAGAAGCGCTCGGCGCTGGAGAATGTACTGGTGCCGGAAACGATCACTGATCATATGGAACGGCTCACACGTTCCGGTTTTGAACAGCCGCAGGTCTGGTTTCAATGCCTGAATTTTATCTCCATCCTGGCCATCAAATAACCGTCGCGCCGATGATCGATTACCAGCGCTTCTATCAGGATCTTCAGGATACACCTTTGCATGACTGGAGTGATGAACTGCTCCGGCTTGCCGAGTCAGCGCTGCAGGATCGACGTCATGGCAGGATGCCGGAATGGTTGTCATGGCTGGAGCAATTGCCAACCCTGACCCCCGGTTCCGTGGATCTGGGCAGTGAAACGGTCCGTATCGGCACGGCGCGGGACATCGATGAATGGCAACGGCAGGAACTGGAGCAACTGTTGCGCCGCTTTCATCCATGGCGTAAAGGACCTTTTTCCATCTTTGGTATTGAAATCGATACCGAATGGCGATCTGACTGGAAATGGCAGCGGCTGCGACAACAGTTGACGCCGCTGCACGACAGGCTGGTGCTCGATGTCGGTTGCGGCAGCGGTTATCACCTGTTGCGCATGCTTGGCGACGGCGCCCGACTGGCTATTGGCACTGATCCGACCATGTTATACGTCATGCAGTTTCATGCCCTGAAGCATTTTATGCCGGACGTCGCTGCCCATGTATTGCCACTGCGCAGTGATGAACTGCCGCAGCAGACGTCGGGTTTTGATACCGTTTTTTCGATGGGTGTCCTGTATCATTGCCGTTCACCCTTTGATCATTTGCGAGAGCTGAAGGGGCAATTACGAGGGGGAGGAGAACTGGTGCTGGAGACACTGGTTATAGAAGGAGATCCACAGGCAGTACTGGTACCACAGGGGCGTTATGCCAAAATGCGCAATGTCTGGTTTATTCCCTCTTCCCTGGCCATGGAGTCGTGGTTGATACGCAGCGGTTTTGCTAATGTTCGTCTGCTGGACGAGACTCTGACGAGCACCGACGAGCAGCGGTCAACGGCGTGGATGACGTTCGAATCGCTGGCGGATTTTCTTGATCCGCATGATCCGAGACTGACTGTTGAAGGTTACCCGGCACCGCGAAGGGCTGTCTTTATCGCTGATGCGCTTTAACGTGAAGAAGTAATCCTGATGGAAGAGATCACAGTGGCACAAGCCAGCCGATGAGACCTGATGGTCTGCTGTACAGAGACAGCGGATTGCTCAGAGAAGTGGCGGGGGCTGGACAGCTTCTTTGTTGCGGCCTTTATCGTGTTGGTATTTCACCAGCAGCGTAGTCGGTGTTTGCGAATTGTTTTCAGTGCGCCACACCAGGATGTCGAAATAATTGCGGATATTTTCGACATAACGCATGGCTTCGAGGCCACGGGCATAACCATGACGTGTCTGTTTGTACCAGCGTTTCTGCATCAATAAGGGCAGATTGTTGCGTACATCCATCCACTTGTTGGGGTCACCGCCCAGTTG
>Ga0055479_10000139_pt1 | contig 12201 bp, 5 predicted proteins | sample Muzzi_PWC_D1_FD_57941 | JGI IMG/M metagenome (GOLD analysis project Ga0055479, IMG submission 57941) | Wetland microbial communities from San Francisco Bay, California, USA, that impact long-term carbon sequestration - Muzzi_PWC_D1 | ecosystem: Environmental > Aquatic > Marine > Wetlands ...
TAGTCGAGGCGCAGGAACAGAGTACGATGGTCACTAGCATATAGGGTAATAACTGTCTTATTTAAATATCTCCTCAGATTATCGTCCATGGTCCTACACGATCAGCAAAAAGATTATCGATTCACACACTTTCCATGTGTTGCAACATTACGCGGTCGTCTCGCCACCGCTCACGCCTGATAAGGCTCGCGAACTCACTTGGTGGTATGGACGAACACCCCGTCCCATTCAGCTGGCAAGTCCCCATTGCGCAATCCGGCAATTCTTTCGTAGTAAATCGGGTAGAGCTTGTTGACCGGGTAACGGCTAGCCAGCGCCGTAAATGCTTCTTCGGCCTTGTCCCATTGCTGCTGATAATATGCTGCGAGTGCCTGGTCATAATAAGCCAGTTCTGACCGCAACCGATCATCCGCGTCCGTGACAAAACAGACTGGTTCATAAATTGCCACGGCCTTGTGCTTGCCCTTGACACGAACGAGATCAATCTTGCGACACAGGATGTCATCCAGTCCCTGGCGCGTAAACTCACTGACCAACAGCTCGACACCGTAGAATTTTGTCAGTCCTTCCAGGCGCGCAGCAAGATTGACGGCATCCCCGATAACCGTGAATTCCATACGATCCGGCGAGCCGATATTACCGAGAAAAACCTCTCCCGTATTGATGCCGGCGCCGATGCGCAGTCCAACTCCGTATTCCTGCTGCCACTTTACATTCAGTTCCGGAAGCCGCTGCAACATGTTGAGCGCTCCCTCCACAGCATGACGCGCATGATTGTCCACCTCGACCAGGCTGCCGAACACGGCAACGATGGCATCACCCACGAACTTGTCGATGGAACCCTTGTTTTTGAAAATAACGGCAACCATCTCGGTCATATACTCGTTGAGAATGGTAACCAGCTGGTCCGGCGGCCAGGTCTCGCTAAGCGTGGTGAAACCGCGAATATCGGAAAACATCACGCTGACTTCCTTGCGTTGTCCGCCAAGGTTGAGTTCAACACCCTCCGACACCACCCGCTCGACGATCTGAGGTGAAAGATATCGCGCCAGGTTGCTGCGCACCTCTTCTTCCTGCTTCATTTTCTCAACCAGACTCGCATTTTCCATGGCAACAGCGCCGCGAGTAGTCAGCGAGCCCATCAGGTCGATGTCCTCGCGCCGGAACATCTTGCCGGATTTTTTGTTGCCCAGATAGAAGATGCCGATGATTCTGTCACTCTGCCTGACGGGTATGGCAATTGTCGCGTGCAATTCCCGGAACCTCTGCTGACATGCATCCCTGACATCCCGGTAACGACGGTCTTCCTGCAGGTCATAGATCGTGATCAGTTTCTGCTCCCGGAATACTAGCTTCGCGAGCGGATCATCTTCCACCCCTGGAAACGCAGGCATCTCCCTGCGTTCACTACCCAGTTCATCTTCGGAATAGAACACCTGGCCCTGAACCGCCGACTCGCCGGAAAACGCGACCACACCGGCTGTATCAACGAACAGGGTATCGCGTACCACCTGCACCATACGCTCCATGATCTCGTGGAGGTCCAGAACGGAGGCCAGCGATTCCTCCAGGCACCGCACGGTACCCCGGTAATTGTATTCCTGGCGGTAAAAAAGCCGGTCTACCACGGCCTGTACGCGCGTACTCACAGGGCCGAACAGGAATACCACCAGCACGGCATACAGCATCGGGTAGACATTCTCGCTGACGTCGCCAAATACCGGTTCGAACACGAGGGCACGCATGACTGAACCAAGGAAGATGTATCCGGCACCAAGCAGCACCGTCATCACAAGATAACCGACGGCCCGCTTGATATAGACATCGACATCGAACAGGTTGTGCCGGGCGATAGAGTAACCGATCGATAGCGGCAGCAGGCTGTAGAACAGCAGGTTGAACAGGATATGCGGCAGGAACCTGATGCCGAGGAACAGATCCAGCAACGCATTGGCAACCGGTATACCGGCACCAACCACCAGTCCATATAGAATGACGCGCGCGCGGGCACGCACATTCGCCTTTTGCGCCCTGATCAGGGTGTGCAGGGTCGAGCCAAAGAACACGGTGATTGCTGCAACCAGATATACAAAACTCAGTTTTTTCCAGATTATCGGCACATCAGCAAACTGCGAGGCTGAGAGAATCATCAGCAGGAACAGTGCCGCGGAAATCAGGTAGGGGATGGTGATAAACAGCAGACGGCGTGATTTCAGCCAGTGTTTCTCTTCCGGAAAGACCTCGGCAAGATGAAACAGCGATGCAGACTGGAAAGCCAGCGCAAAGGTCATCATATGAGCCAGCCATTCCGGCATGAGCCTACTGGTAAACGTAAATGTAATCAGGATACCCGAAATAAACATCGTTATGAGAAATGCCCAGGACGCCGGTACCCCGGGTTTCATAATAAATACAATGCCACCCAGGCAGAAGAACACGATGCCCAGCAGCCAGGTAAAGCCGTAGCGCTGGAAAGCACCGCCCAGCCCTATCGGCACGTTGGGAACAAACAGTTCAATGGATTGCCCGTCACGCAGAATCTGGTAAATGTTCTCACTACCGATTTCCCGGTCAACCGCCTGCTGGGCATCGCTGATGTTAGCGACATCTACCCAATTGATACCGGTGATCAGGTCCCCCTCGCGCATTCCGGCCTTCTCGGCACTTCCGTGCACTGACACCACAACCAGGCCTTCAACGTTGTCACTACTGTTCCAGCCGAAATCCGGGCCCTGGCTCCATTGCATCAGGTTCCAGAAATAGAGTCCGGACAGGCCAGTGAATATCAGCATCAAGACAGAAAGTACCAGCAGGTGCAGGCTTCTTCCCGGAACAGGCTGGCGCCCCCCTTCGGTGATCTTGCCCTGCCCCGTCAGGGTTCCGGCCGCCGTCGCGCCTGAATCAGCTGCCATTACCGGTCCGGAATCAGGTCTTTATGCGCAGAAGACGTCCGTGTTCTGTGAAAAGAGGAAAACAGCAGCACCAGGGAGAGGAGTGCGCAGGCGATAGCGAAAACATCGCCGAAGCGCCGGTAGAACGTGGGGTGTAAAGGTACAGGAACCGTTGCATTCAGTATGCCAGCAACCATGAGATCGTTACCTTCCGCATCCGTTATCCGTTGCAGAATGGTACCACGTGGACCGATCAGGGCAGATACCCCGGTGTTTGCCACCCGCAGCAACGCGACCCCGTTCTCCAGCGCACGGAACACCGCACTCGCCAGCAGGTAATAACCGCCTTCTGAATCACCGAACCAGGCCTCGTTGGTCATGTTGACCATCAACTGTGCGCCGGCATCGACGTAGCGGCGAAACAGGTCCGGAAAGAGGTTTTCCCAGCATATCACCACCCCGATGTGAACCCCGTCCAACTGTAGCAGGTGGATGCCCTTGCCCGGTGTGAAGGAACGCTTGGCCGGGATCATCCAGTCCGGCCAGGGGAATTTTTCTCCGAACGGGATTCTCTCGGCAAACGGCAGCAGCCGGATCTTGTTATAGGCATCAACAACCTCGCCCTGTCTGTCAATAAGGTAGGCACTGTTGGTTGCGGTAAATTTACGATCCCCTCCGGAACCGTCCTTGTCACCGGTTGCCGAACCTGCCAGCAAGGGTACTGCCAGCTCCCTGGCCAGGGCTTTCATATACTCCCGGATAAAGATCTTCCGGAGCATATCGGCCGGTACCGCCGTTTCCGGCCATACCACAAGGCCCGGATTACGCAGGATGGCCTGCCGGCTGAGTGCGGCATGCCGGTCCAGGACCTCCTGGCGTTTGTCTGTCCGCCATTTTTCTTCCTGCGGGATATTGGCCTGCACCGCCGCCACCCTCATCAAGGGTTCCGGGCCGGGGGATGGCTGTGACAGGCGCGCCTGCCCGAGGATCAGAACGGCCAGCGGCGAAAACAGCGCGAGTAACCCCGCAAGCAAAAGCTGCCCGGGTGATTGTACCGGTGGCCGCCGGGACAGGCGCCGGTAGCCCGCCAATACCAGGCAGGCCAGTGCCGCATTCACCAGCACGATTAGAAAACCGGGGCCGTACGCCGAGGTGACGGCAGCCAGCTGGATCATGTCCGGCTGCCGGTAAAAGACATGCCCCAGCAGGGCCAGCGGCGAGGGTGCCAGCGGGATAATGACGCGCAGGTATTCCACCGCTGTCCAGAGGAGCGGCGCCGCCAGCCACAGCGGCCAGGCGGTCCGTCGCGTGACCGTGCCCAGCGCCAGTGCGAACAGCGCCGGGAACAGGGCAATCCAGGCCACCATGACCAGATAGCCGGCCAGAGGAAAACCGGGGGCAACAGTAATCCACTTGACGCACAGGGCGGCATACACCAGCCCGTACCCGTAGCCCGTCAGGAAGCAGCCGCGATGGTCGCGACACCCTACAAGCACCAGCAACAGAGGAACCAGGGCAACCCAGACTAGGGCTGTCAGGGAATATTCCGGCATGGCCAGCCAGACGAGGACGCCGCTGGCAATCACGGCCATACAGGATACTAGGGTGTTCATACCGGATTTCCGGTCACATGTTCCGCAACCGGATGTAAGACGAAAGACTCCTCTCCACCCGCAGCGGGGTGGAGAGGGTACAGACTACGACAGGCTGCAATACGTGGTAATCCGGAACCCACATAGTCCGCCTGCCTGATGTACAGGCGAACTTCCGCTACTGTTGCAGCAGCAGCGGAACCACGATGACTTCCACGGTCGCCGTGTTGTTCAGACCAAACGTCAGCTGCCGTGCCGCCAGCACCTCGGCAAACTCCGAGGAACCACCCGTGACGTTCTGGATGCAGAAGCCACGCATGTCCTGGGCACTCAGCGCCTCGAAGTCAGCCACTGAAGTGACTCCCGGAATTGTGTTGGCGACAGTTGTGGTCATCTGGCCACCACTGCCTCCAAACTGGTCGACCGTACCTTCGAACGAAGCGGTCATGGTAGCCGTGTCAAAGGCCAGGTTACCGGTACCACTGTAAGGCGCACCGGTCATCTTGGAAAAGGACCCACCCAGCAAACCTTCACAGCCTGCTCCCGGCTCGACACCGCCGGCACTGCTTGCCAGAACCGGCACACTAAACACAGAAGCCAGACAGCCAAGCAGCATTATCTTTATTGTCTTCATCATATTCATACTCCTTCGATTTACCTACTACTTGTTTACAACCAGTCACCGAATGAAATACCCGGCAACCCCGATACTCCCACTTCTTCTACCCATCCTCTCAGAAAAACAGGCTGATATGTGCTGCGATATATTGCGAAACATTGACATTGTTCTTGCCGGCAAACCGGTCCCGGTATGAAATTCCAGCGATCAGGGGGATCTTCGTTTTCTTGTCAAAATAACGCTGTATGGTTGAATAGGACAGGCTGACAATGTACGAGTGCGAGCGCTGGTCGGTCTCATCCTCGAGCGACTGGTAATTGAAGTTCTTGTCGCCATTCACACTGGTCTTGAGTTTCTGCCAGAACTCGTACTTCAGACCCGCACTCCACTCCGGGGTAAACTGGTAGACGCCACTGAGCTCAGCCTGGATAATATCCCCCAGGTCACGATCTACATTTTCCTTGTTGTCGGTGATAGGCTCGTTGACATTCCGCGGGATGCGCAGATTCTTGTCCGTTTCCAGGTAATACGCATACTCAAGTGTTCCACTCAGAAGCAGGTTGTCAATGCCGCGATAATCATTGTAGAGCTTCGCCAGGATGGCATTCTGGCCGGTACCAAAGGCCAGGTCCGTCAGATTGTCCGGATCGTCCTGCCTGCCGGTACGCAGCCGCACCCCACCCTCGGCAGCCAGGCGCCAGTCTCCCTTGTCATAGTACTTGTACTTGCCTTTCAGCTCGATATCACCGATACCGGTATCATCGTAGCTTTCGAAGCGCTCATACTTGAGCCCCGGGACATCGATCGTCCCGTCACCGTTAACATCGAGTCCCTTGCCCAGGATATCCTGCACGTCCTGGTCGCTCATCACCTGGGCACCTGGTACCCCCAGGGGAATGACCGGTGAATTATCCAGTTGCGGTGGCTGCAGGCCGGACTGATAGAGCGTGTTCTTGCCGGTATTTGCCGTGGCAGTGTTGACCGTGGCATCGACCTTGTTCTTCGCGTCGAACCAGGGAACCTTGATACCGATACTCAGCTTATCGGTGACGCCGTAGAAAAACTGGGCTTCGGCCGTGGTGTATTCAAACTGGAAATCCACCACGGAGTCGCCAATGCTGGCGGTACCCCCCGGCACCAGAGGATCCAGCGCCGCGAGCGCAGGAAACACGGAACTGTCCAGCGCCCCGTTGTAGTCTACCGCCAGATCTTCCTTGTCACCGTCAGACCCATAGCGCTTCTTGATGTCATCATAGAAATAAACGGTACCACCAAGCTGGTATCTGCCCTGCGGGAGGACCTCGGCGGAATCCGCATATGCCAGTGACACACCGAGCAGCATTACACCGGCCAGCCCGTTAACCTGAAGCAATCTCGATTTAGACAAGTGATTCTCCCATTCTCACTCAGTCGATTTACTTTTTCCCCGTGGGATTTTTGGGCTTGTCGCCATCCGTACCCGTGTCCGCATCCTTGTCCTTGTCCTTCTTGCCACCCTCAAAATCACCCGGATCAGCAGTATCCCCGTAGATCCCCAGATTCTTTTTCTTGGCCAGCTTCTTCTCCAGCTTGATACCGATCTTGTCCTTGATCTTGATCTTCTTCTTTTTGTGCACGATATCGTAGGTCACGTCTGTCTCGACCCACTTCGAGCCAATATCCGTCACGGTAAACTGCACCGCCTCCAGTTCGTCGTCTACGGTAGCCGACAGGGAATCCTCGTCAGCCACGAAACCCTCCGGCGGTTCGATGGTGGTCGTCACCCCCCAGTCACCCTCCGACTCAAACACAAAAGGGTAATACTCTTCCGTGCTGTCCCACTCCACGTATTCCGGCTGCGTGATCAGCAGCTCCGTGCCGGTCAGCCGCCGGGTCTTGCCCGTCACCTTGTCACGGTTCGGCAGGATCATCACATTCAGCTTCTTGTGGAACTGGTCGTCCCAGTTGGGATCGTCCGCGGCGATCTTCGCCCCCACGAAGCGGGTCTCGGTCGAGTCCTGGTAAATCCCGATCAGCACATAGTCCGCCTGTTCCACCGGCCCGAAGACGGCCTTGCCATTACTGGCGGTAAAGCGCACCTGCACGGGGTCCACCAGCGGCGAATTGGAGACCTGCTCGTACACCTTGTGATTCACTGGCTTGAGGTCATCCGGGACTTCATCCAGGGCATAGAGCTCGATACGCATCCGGTTGATTGGCGTCTTGGTGACCGCCGGCTTGTTCCCGGGCCCGATATCGAACTGGATGGAAGTGGTATTGATCTGAGCATCTACCGGTGCGACCAGCGGCTGGATGGTAAAGTTTACAGGGTTCGACTCCAGCGGGTTGAAGGCCTCGCGCGCCGGATCATCCAGGAAGCAGAAGATCTCGCCGGTATCACCCAGTTCGACAAAATCACTGAACACCTCGACCGACGACTTGACGATAGCCGAGTAGGCGCCGGTTGCAGTGATCGGGTAATAGGTCCTCAGATCCACCAGGCGAAATGTCTGACCATCCCCGGCAAGCGAATCAAACGGAGGGATACGCTCGCAGGGAATTGCTGGACGCTGCACTCCCTCGTTATCGAGCAGGCTCAAAGGACCCAGCGGCTCGGGACTGCCGACCGTCGAGAGCGGCCGGATATTGCCGTGCGGACCGTTCAGATCGAGATCCAGATGAAAATCGCCTTCAAAAAACCCCTTGGTCACATAGGCATTGGCCCCCGAGATATTGGTCACCCGGATGGATACCTCGACCGGTTCCGCATCGGTAAATACCGGTTTTGCGGTGGTCAACCGGATCTCGACCGGGGAGGTGGCCTGTGCCAAGCCGGCAGTGAGTCCCGCCAGTACCAGCAGACATCTTGTCATCCACTTCTTCATCTTCATCACTGTCCCTGCCCCCTTTACTCGGTCTTGTTATGGATCAGGATCTGGGCAGCGGCCACGGCACTGAAGTGCCCGCCACGGTTCCAGTCCGTGGATACATCGCGCATCAGGTCGCCCACCTCGGTGGTATGGCGAATGCCGATCGCGTGGCCGATCTCGTGCAGGAGGGTATGTGTCTGTACCCGCTGAACCGGGGATTCAAATGCATCCACGGCTGCCGGATTCAGCCCGCTGGCATCCTCCAGCAGCGGCAGCTCGACCAGGCCGTCTCCGTCCTTGTCGAAGACACTGTAACTGTCCCCTGCCTCATAGTCTTCGCCACCTGTCGTATACCGTGTGGTCTTCCAGGCCGACTGATACAGGTCGCCGTCCTGGGAGCCACTTCCATCGCGGTCCTCGCTCTTGCCCTTGGAACGGTCCGGACCCGTGCCGTTCTCGATGATGGTGTCCTCGTTCAGATCGAACGGATCCAGCACATCGGTATAGGCATCATAGGCACTGTTATCGGTAACATTGAACTCCCTGTACGGTCGGTTGAACACGTAGTGCATCAGGTTCAGATGGTAGGTATTGGTGCCACGATTGAGGATCGCACCGGTGGCCTCATCCCGCAGTACCTGGTAGTCGCTTTCATCTCCGTAGTAGCTGTCACCCTTGAGCTCCCAGGTGAAACACAGGGCACCGCAATGATTGATATACCCGTCACCGTTTGAGTTGATCGTCTGGTGATCGATCGTATTGTTTTCAACCACCACGATATCGAGGTTCGGGGGCTCGGATGCACCCTCGAAGGATGGCCGACGTGTAACGTCGTGCAAGCTGATACCGACGTTCTGGTAGGCATTGCCACCTTCCCATTCGAGATCAAAGTTCTGGAGGTTGGCTACGGCCGGCGGGTTACACGAATTGGCATAGCCCACGCCCCGCACAAACAGGTCCTTGCTGTGCGGATCGGTCTCTTCAAAGGTGCGGGTCGCACCGACGCAGTCGTCGAGATCGAGCACGATACCGCGGTATTCCTCGAAGTTCGTCAGCCCGTCGCCGATATTGGTATTACTGGCACTGGTATCGACATCCTGTTCACCATCGTCGACATCAGTACCGATCGAGAAGGCATCGTTCGGATCAAAACCATGATCCGTCTCAAAGAAATCCGGCAGGCGGTCCCCGTCGGTATCCACCGGGAAGGTGCGGGTAGCCGTGGTGGTTACCGCTGTCCCGTCAACCGTACCGGTCACCGTCGCGCTGATCGTAGCCTGGCCACCGAAGTCGAATGAATAGAGATCAACCGTGGCCTTGCCGGCACTGATGGCCCCCGTCTGGCTGGTCGTGCCCGGGGTCGTGGAAAAGCTGAAGTCATCAGCACAGATACCGCTCGTGCAGGTCTCGACGTCGTTGGTCGCCACCCCCGGGTGGCGGGAACTGCCGAGCACGATGGCGGCGCTGTCGATCACCTGCTCGACCCCGCCGCTGTTCCTCAGGATCACCTGCACGGTCACCGTATCACCACTGCTGTCGATCGCGCTGCCGCCTTGTGGCCGCCAGCTGGCGGTCACATCCGTGGAACCGTCGAGCAGACGGAATTCGACCTGCGGCTCATCGCCGAGTGGCGTGGCATCCGCCCCGTCCAGGATGCCGTCATCGTCGGTGTCCGGATCGTACTGGTCGGAACCGATCACCAGCTCATTGGCGTTATCCGAACCATCGCCGTCGATATCGGCATCGCAGACATCGCCGTTCCCGTCGCTGACCACCCCGGCCTCGGTCAGCACCGCGTCGGTATTGGTCTGGTCCGGGTTGGCAATCAGGTCGCAATTGTCCACAGTATCCGGAACGGAATCCGCGTCATCATCGTCATCGCAGGCATCACCCGCCCCGTCATGATCGGTGTCGAGCTGGTCGGGATTGGGATCGGAGATACAGTTGTCCGCCCCGTCGAGGTCGCCGTCACCGTCGATATCCGGGTCATTGTCATTCGGGTCGACATCGCTGGCCAGGCCGTCCCGGTCATCATCCACGGTCGCAGGCGAGTCGGCCGGCGTGCAGTTTTTCCTGCACACCGGTGGTGCGCCACCGACGTCGTCACAGGCGTCGCCGATACCATCGAGATCCGCGTCGGCCTGGTCGTTGGCAGTGGCCGGACAGTTGTCGCGATCGCCCTGCAACGAGGCATCGAGGCTGGCGAAGAAGCCGCGGCCGACACAGTAGCCGTCCCCGTCTGAGTCATTGATCTCCTCGGAAGGACAGGGATCCGCGCTGTCATTCACGCCGTCCTCGTCCGTGTCCTCGCAGGCATCCCCGGCAATCCCGCCGGCCACGTTGGACTGGTCGGGATTGTAGATATCCGGGCAGTTGTCCTCGAGATCCAGCACCCCGTCAGCGTCGCTGTCCTGGATCGCGTCGTCGATGCCGTCCGGCACCCCGCCCGGACCACCGGTGTCGGTATACGCGATGGTGGTGTCCGCGCTCACCTGGGTGGTGTTCTCGTCGCTGTCGGTGGCGCTGAAGGCCACTGACGTGGTCCCCAGCGGCAGGAGCATCAATGTCAGGTCATTGCTGACCGCCACGGATCCATCCTCGGCATCCACCGCCGCGGCACTGGCCAGCCAGGCCTGTACGTCCACATCCGTCACCGGCGTACCACCCGCCTCCGTCGCCGGCAGCGTGACATCGGCAACAGTGATCACCGGACCACCCGTATCGCATACATCCCCGCTGCCGTTGCCATTGGTATCGGTCTGGTCGGCCTGGTACAGATCGGAGGCCGCGATCAGGGCAGGATTGCCGGTAATGCCGCCGTATACGACGACTTCACCGGTCGACAGCGCCGCATAACCGGGCATGCTGCGTGCCGTACTCATGGCCGGGGCCGGGCTGAACGAACCACCAGCCAAGATCTCGGCTGAGGCCAGGTAATCGCTCTGCACATCCCAGTTCGGGCTGGAGCTGAAGTTGCCGCCAGCCACCAGTACCTGTCCGGAGTCGTTCGGCAGCAGGGTCATGACGTGCCACTGGCGCGCCGCACTCATGCTCGGTCCCGCCGCGAAGCTGCCAATCCCCCCGTTCGGGGTGTAGATTTCCGTAGTGGCCAGGGGCGTACTGCCGCTGTTGCCGCCGGAGACGAGTACCGTTCCGTCTGGCATCAGCAGGGCCCGGTGAGCACCGCGCGCCGTCCCCATGGAGGCCGCGGCGGTGAACACGCCATAGCCGTCCCCCAGCCCCGGAACGTAGAGTTCCGCACTGGCCAGGGCACCGCTCGCGCCGAACCCGCCGGCAATCAGCACCAGGCCATCGGGCAGCAGGGTGGCCGTGTGGGTATTCCGGGCCGTCGACAGGGTGTCAGACAACGTGTTGAAAGTATTGGTGAGCGGATTGAAGACCTCGGCCGTATTGGTGGGTCCGTTCGGCCCGCCGTCCGGTGTCGCCCAGCCGCCCAGAATCAGGACCTGGCCGTCCGGCAGCAGGGTGGCCGTGTGCTGCGAGCGCGTCGAGGCCATGTCCGGTCCCGCCACGCAGGTATTGTCGTTCGGGTTGTACAGCCAGGTGGTGGCGAAGGAACCGTCCACCCCTTCGATCTGGTCGGAGAACCAGCCACCCGCAAACAGGACCCTGCCGTCCGGCAACCGCGTCGCCGTGTGCAGGGCACGGCCCTGACTTCCACAGGTGAAGGTCTGGTCCGTACCGTTCAGGCGGTCACGCAGGATGCCCGAGTTGAGATAGGTCGGCACCGCATAGGAGAAGTTATCTATACCACCATAGATCACCTGCTTGCCGTTACCCAGGTCGGTCACGGTGGCATGACGGCGCGGTTCCGCGTCAAAGGGACCGTCCCGCCAGGTGCGCGGCGTGGCATCGAGCGGGCAGTTGTCGTAACTGTCCCCAAGTCCGTCACCATCACTGTCCTGGATATCCCCGGCAAACAGCGGTAGTGCATCGTTGCCGTCGACGGTCCCGTCGCCATCGGTATCACTGTTCCTTGGATCCGTTCCGGTGGCAATTTCCACAACGTCTATAACCCCGTCGTTGTCATCGTCGGGGTCGATATTGTCCAGGATACCGTCGTTATCGAAGTCGATATCCGCGATAATCGTCATGTCGGCAAACAATGCCGCTTCGTCGCGACTGAACGCGAAGATATCGAATGTAGGGCTCCCGTAGGCATTGGCGAACGGACGCCCGGCTGCGATCGGGTTACCGTCGATTTCCAGATCGAAGGTCCGCGCATCCAT
>Ga0055479_10000143_pt1 | contig 12103 bp, 8 predicted proteins | sample Muzzi_PWC_D1_FD_57941 | JGI IMG/M metagenome (GOLD analysis project Ga0055479, IMG submission 57941) | Wetland microbial communities from San Francisco Bay, California, USA, that impact long-term carbon sequestration - Muzzi_PWC_D1 | ecosystem: Environmental > Aquatic > Marine > Wetlands ...
GATTATCAGAACGAGAATGACTTCAAATTTGTCGGTATCGATGATTCGATTAACAAGCTGGTCATGGGCCATCGCGATGCCAATGGCTGGCAGGTCGACACACAGGGTGTAGTTACCGGTGGTGTCAAGCCTGACAAGTGGTATAACCTGCTTGTTGCCATTAATGGCACGAACGTCACACTGGTCGTCGGCAACAAGGAAGTCTTCCAGCATACCTATGAACCGCGTGTTGTCGATGGTTATGCCTACGGCCTCAACTGGGGCCTGGTCGGTATGGGTTCAGATAATTCACGCGGCAGTTTTGATAATATCCGCGTGCAAATATTGCCACCGCAGGTAACCCTGGAAACTATTGAAGATTTCGACGATGGTGTGGCGGATCTGTTTACCGGCGAAAGTAGTGGTGCCTGGCAGGTCAATGCAGGGCGTTACGAGGTAACCCCGGTCGATGGTCCGGGCATTAAGATGATTGATCTAGGCCCGGATAATCTGAATTTCAATTCCTATCTTGAGTTGAGCGCCGATGTCAATACTGCCGACCAGGCAGGTATCATCTTCGATCGATATGGTGACGAAAGCTTTAAATACGTCTCAATAGACGTTGCCAGTCAACAATTGCTTATCGGGCACTATACGCAGAAATCGGGCTGGATTGTGGACGAAGCGGTCACGACGACGATCGTATCGAACACGGATTATACGCTCGGCCTCACCCTCAAGGGGACAACCGTCAGCGCCACATTGAACGCCGCGGGTAACGGTGGCTACCAGGCGATTGCCAGCCATGTATTTAATGCAGCTACGGTCGATGGCAACTTCGGTCTGTTTGCCAGGAATATCGCCAGTAGCTTCGACAATGTAGAGGTCAAGACCGATGACTCGTATTTTGTTGACGCCCTGGTTTCTGCTGCTGGTGAAGTAGTTGGTAGCGATTCCACGAATGTCCTGACGCCGGAAGAACTTTCCCCGATCGTCGGTCTTGCTGTGGAATACTGGCGTTTTACCGGCCGCGATGTATCGGCACTCGAGGGGCTTAAATTCGAAATCAAGGACCTGCCAGGTTCGTTACTGGGCTTCGTCGAGGATGATGTAGTGTATATCGATGCGGATGCTGCCGGGCATGGCTGGTTTGTAGATCCGACGCCGTTCAGTTCCGAGGAATTTGCCGTGGCGGCCGATGGCAGCCTGGTGGCAATTGCCGGGAGTGATGCGGAAGGACGAATCGATCTGCTGACTGCCGTTGTCCATGAAATGGGCCATGTGCTGGGTATTGAGCATGATGACACTGCCCTGATGGATCCCGGTCTCGATGTTGGCACCCGCGAAGCAGAGATATCATCTGAATCCCTGGCCGCGATAGAGGCTGTCAACAACCTCGATGAATACAACATTCTGGTCACAACGGAATTTGAATGGAATGAGCCGGTGATTGGTAGTACGGTCGATGCGAATTTACCTGGTTCAGTATTCAGTGATGGCATGTCTGCTGATAGTCTAATTGAAACCGGGCGGGTCGTTACCCTGGTCTTTGATGATGACAGTGGTGATTTTGTTGATGTCGACAATAGCGGTGAAAGCTCTGCTGGTATGTCTTCGCCAATGGGTGGGTCTGCTGACCAACTGGCTGCGGAAAGCGACTGGATTGTTTACTCGATACCAATCAGAGAGTATACAGCAATGGATTTATCCGATGATGAGCCAGCGGATGCCGGTACCTCGTTGATAATAGACTGGGATGCGGATACTGCGGACATTGAAAACCTCCTTCTCCCACCCTCAGTCCGGTCAGGTCTTGAGCACAGGGCGGCGGTATGGCCGTCATAAATCTGACGATTTTGCTTTATAAAGCCGGACAAAAGAGTACAATAGGCATACATTAGCCAAGTATTAGGAGGAGCCATGGCTCGTACTAAGGAATCGGCCTCTGAAGTAGAGCCGCTGCGAGAAACTGTATCCAGGGTGGAGTGGGACGATTCAAAGATGGATACCACCTACTCGAATGTGGCCAATGCGGCCAGTACCCGTGAAGAGGTAGCGTTACTCTTTGGTACCAACAAGTCCTGGACCGTCTCTGACGACAAGCCGGTCAAGGTTGAACTCACCAATCGTATTATTCTCAGTCCCTACGCCGCCAAGCGTTTCTGGAAACTCCTGGGGGGTGTGCTGGCGGAATACGAGTCAAGATTTGGCAAGCTTGATATAGAGACCCTCGAAAAGGGAGCCAAAAAATAAGGTGGTTTAGTAGCATTTCTTATGAGTAGTGGCGATCCCGGTAGTAATAAAAATTCCACCTTATCATCAGGCGATGCCGGTAGTGTCGCTTATCTCGATAAAGTTCTCTGGCATCAGTTTTCAGAAGCCGCAACAGTTGAGGAATTTGCACGCGCCTGGCTTACCCTTCAGGTCTCGATGATCCATGGCGTTAGCCGGGGCGTGGTAGTACTGGGTGCCGCAGACCGTGGTCCCTTCGCCCCGGCCGCTGTATGGCCTGAGTCTTCCGTGATGCCCGCCGCCCTGTCCCGTGCTGCCGAGTCGGCAATGACTGAGCGTCGTGGTATTGTTCATCGTCCTGCCGATGAAGATACAGCTTCTAACCGACCGAGCCAGTTGGCATATCCGCTGTTAGTCGACGGGCAAATGTACGGGGTGGTTGCCCTGGAATTCGCGGGCTGTAGTGAACGCGAATTACAGTCCATGATGCGACAGGTGCAATGGGGTTGTGGCCAGTTGGAAGCATTCCTGCGTCGCAGCGGTTCCAATACGACAGGAGAAAGTAATCACCAGTCACATGTGCTGGAGCTTGCCGCTACTGCGCTGGAACATGAACGATTCAAGGCTGCGGCAACGGCTATTGTCACTGATCTGGCCATACAATTCGGGTGTGACCGGGTGGGGCTGGGTTTCCGCCGCGGGAAACATATCAAGGTCCATGCTGTTTCTCACAGCGCCCATTTCGGCGAGCAGACGAACCTGATAAGGGCTATCGCTGCAGCTATGGATGAAAGCATAGACCAGTTGCAATCCATTGTATTTCCATCCACCGGCAGTGAACATCTTGTTACCCAGGCTCATGCCGAACTGGCAGACATTGGTGAGGCTGGATCAATTTGTACTGTCATTATATCGGATGGCGACAGCATGCTTGGGGCGTTATGTTTTGAGCGAATAAACGGCCAGGAATTTGATCCAGGAACCCGGGAACAACTGGAACATATTGCTGCATTACTCGGCCCCATTCTGGAGATGAAACGCCGTGACGACCGGTTAGTGATAGCCAAGGTGCTGGAATCATTTCGTTTTCAGTTAATGAAAATTGTAGGGCCGCGGCACTATGTAAGTAAACTTGTGGCTGTTATTCTGCTTATCTTACTGGTTTTTATCTCAAGCGCGGAAGGTGACTACCGTGTCTCGGCTGAAGCGGTGCTTGAAGGTGCTGTGCAACGCAGTATGGTGGCGCCGGTAGACGGGTTTATTGACAAGGCCCGGGTACGAGCAGGCGATCTGGTTAAAAAAAATCAGGAACTCTTTAATATTGATGACCGGGATATTCGTCTGGAATACCTTAAATGGTCCAGTCAAAAGGAACAGGTCCAAAGAAGATATCGGGATGCGCTCGCCAGTAAAAACCGCAGCGAGGTTAATATCTTCAAGTCACAGCTTGACCAGGCCAATGCCCAGCTGGAGTTATTACAGGAGCAGATATCCCGCGCACACGTTATTTCGCCATTTGATGGTTCTGTGGTCAGCGGGGATCTTAGCCAGCGTCTGGGGTCGCCAGTCAGTCGTGGAGAGGTTTTGCTGCAGATTGCCCCACTGAATGCCTATCGTGTCGTATTGTATGTCGATGAGAGGAATATTTCAGATATACAGCCCGGGCAGAAGGGGCAGCTTATACTCGCAGCATTACCACGTGACCAGTTTGTATTTGTTATCGAACAAATAACCCCTGTATCAGAGCCCGTCGAAGGGCGTAACCGCTTCCGTGTAGAGGCTACATTGTCGGATACCCCTGCGCTTTTAAGGCCTGGTATGGAGGGGACCGGAAAGATTATGGTGGGACAACGAAGCCTGAAATGGATATGGACCCATGAGATGGTCGACTGGATACGCCTGTGGGCCTGGTACTGGTGGCCATGAACAGGGTGATGATTTAGTATCAATGGTGTAATTATTAAAACAATAGAGGGTTAAATACCATATGAGCAAGAGTTTACTGATATATGAACGTGCGGTACCCGTAAACAGGGATCGACACAGAGGATGGGGGGTGAAATCGGGAGATAATTATGATTTCGCGCGGGATGTCAATTCCATGCCGCTGCTGGGAGTGGAGTTTCGCAGTGCGGCGGGGGAATACCCCATCGTATTTTCAGGTACCAATGAGCAGGTTATGCCTGCAATCCTGCTGGGAATACGAGAGAGTCATAATTTCTTTGTTGATGATGCAGGTTCATGGAATTCCCGATACATTCCGGCGTTTGCACGGCGTTACCCGTTCGTATTCTCGAGTTCGGATAATGGTGAAACACTGACGCTTTGTATCGATGAAGAATTCAGTGGTATTAGTCAGCAGGGCGATGGCGAGCGATTGTTTGACGAGCAGGGAGAACGCACACCCTATCTGAATAAGGTGCTGGATTTTCAGCAGGAATTTCAAAAGCATTACAAGCGTACCCAGGAATTCTGTAGCCGGCTAAAGGATCTGGATTTACTCGAGCCAGTGCAGGCGCAATTCAAATTTGACTCAGGAGAGCAAATGTCGCTGTCCGGTTTTTCGGTAGTTAACCGCGAGCGTTTAAAAGCGCTTGATGGAGACAAATTGTCTCATCTGGCCGTCGTCGATGAGCTGGAGCTCATCTATCTCCACCTGCTGTCGTTGAATAGTATTTCCGAGCTGGCAGGAAGAATCGATATGGATGACTCGAATTCCGCAACACAGCCCCGTGAAGATACGGGTGGTGATGACAGTAATAATAGTGCCGGCAAGAAAAAAAGGCGGAATCAGGGAAAAACAGGTAGCAAAAAGACCAGCAATACAGACAAATAAAGCTTGAAGATGTGTCATTTAGGGCGGGAATTATATGTCTCTGCCAGTGCTTAACCGGGTAATTAATTGAACATTTATTAATGCGCTTATGATCGACCGGGAGGATATTTATAATAAGTATATCAGGCCCTTCGCTATTGTGGAGAAATTGAAGCTGAAGTGTGGTTACGAAAAATCGTTCAAATTGATGTACGGTCACCTGTTACGAAATCGCTATCTTCTGGCAATAAATGTAGACAGTATTAACCGGGACATAATGTCCTTTATATGCAGCCAAATGGGAATGCCGAATACTTTTTCCAGCGAATTATACGGGAATTATGATAAAGCCAATCAGGTATTGCTGGGGTTCGAGGAAGGTCATGATGACTGTATTTACAAGATATATCTGGAATTCTGGGATGAGGCCAAAAAACAATTAAGAAATACCGGTACTGAAACGGGTGAAATGACATTATTTCTGGGATTTAAGTGGAGTGCATTTGATATCAACAAGACTGCAGTTACCAGCTATAAATATTATCCCCTGCTTGTGCGAGATGAAATTATCGGTCGCATTGAAGATTCATATGATTTGAGTGCAGATATGAAACCTGTAACGGTTATAAAAGGTATACTTGATAATCATACGTCAAATATAAATGCGGATTCCCTGAGATATCTGGAAGCATCCGAAAACGATGGCAAGCGCAAATCATTTGATTTAAACCTGTATCAAGCGGGGATTAATATAGGCCGCATATATGCGTATCTAAAGGAATTGGGCCGTCACTATGCTGTGCCTGATGAGGAAATAGGCGATCTTGTGAAGTATATCGACGCCAGAGTATTAGGGCACATATCCGGCGGTATAGATCGGCAGGGGAGAGGCTTTACCACATTTTATTATGAAGCCGAACCTGCTGCTTAGTGAAAAGCTCCATCTATGGGCTATCCGAGTGGAAGTGCGCATAACCGGCGAATTCGTAGTGATAGTATGAATCAATCAATTTTCAATCCATCATGGTATCGAATAGCGGGGCTCCATCCGCGCCTGAGAGGCCATGCCCGTATACACCGGCATGAATATCGTGGTGATATCTGGTATGTGCTTCAGGATCCATTATCAGGCCGTTATTACCGTTTTTCTCCGTCTGCCCATAAGGTGATTGGCCTGCTGGACGGTAAACGCAGCATGCAGGAGGTTTGGGAGCTGGCGGCGGAGCAGCTCGGTGATGACGCCCCGACCCAGGAGGAGATTATACGTCTGCTGGCGCAATTGCATCACGCGGATGTCCTGCAAAGCGATGTAAATCCGGATAGCCTGGAGTTGTTCCGACGATACCAGCGACAGGAGAGTATGCGCTGGCGGCAGCGTTTCATGAGTCCTCTGGCACTCCGTTTCCCGATGTTCGATCCTGAAAAAATGCTTATTGCCTTGCTGCCACTGGTGCGCCCGTTGTTCAGCTGGCTGGGATTTTTTGCCTGGGTTGCTGTTGTTGCTGCTGCAGCTGTGGTAGCAGCCATGCATTGGCCTGAGCTTACGAATAATTTCTCCGATCGCATACTTACCCCCCAGAATCTCTTTCTGCTGTGGCTGGCTTACCCGCTGGTCAAGATGTTCCATGAACTGGGCCATGCATTTGCTACCAAGGTGTGGGGAGGCGAGGTTCACGAGATAGGTATTATGCTGCTGGTATTTATGCCGGTGCCCTATGTGGATGCCTCCGCTGCATCGGCATTTAAGGAACGCAGAAAGCGCATGATCGTTGGCGCCATGGGCATTATGACGGAACTTGTTCTTGCAGCCCTGGCGCTTTTCGTCTGGTTATCGGCGGAACAGGGTCTGGTCCGGGCATTTGCCTATAATATTATGCTTATCGGCGGTGTATCGACCCTGTTCTTTAATGGCAATCCATTGCTGCGTTTTGATGGTTATTATGTTCTTACGGACTTACTGGAAATGCCCAATCTTGGGGCTCGCTCCAATCAGTATATAGGCTACCTGATTCAGCATTATCTGTTTGGGCGGGAATCAATTTCTTCGCCGGCCAACTCTGAAGGTGAGCGGAAATGGCTTGCACTTTACAGTCTTTCTTCTTTTACCTATCGATTATTTGTGATGTTTGTAATCGTATTGTTTGTTGCCGGCAAGTTTTTTGTATTTGGCATAATACTGGCCATATGGTCGATATTTATGATGCTGTTGCTACCGTTATTCAAGATGACGAAATATTTATTGACTAACCAGCAGCTGGAAAGACAGCGTCGTCGTGCCATTACCGTTACTGCAGTTTGCCTGGGTGTTATCTTTATGATTCTGGCCATATTGCCCATGCCTCTATGGACACGTGCTGAAGGGGTTGTCTGGCTCCCGGATGAGGCGGTTATCCGTGCAGGTACGGATTGCTTCGTAACGGGCTATGTGAGCAAGCCTGATACAGAAGTAGATGCAGGTCAGGTGCTGGTAGTTTGCGAAGATCCGCTCCTGAATGCGCATGCACGTAAACTACAATCAAGGATGGAGGAATTACGTGCGTTATATAGTTCGCAACGGCGTGAGAATCGTGTCGCAGCTCGCATAACAGAAGAGGAGCTGCGTGCGGTAACCGCTGACCTGAACAATGTCGAAGAGCGGATCGCTGAGTTCGATATTCGCAGTCCATTCCCGGGGTTATTCGTGGTGTCAAAATCCAGTGATCTTCCGGGTCGCTTTGTCAGAAAGGGTGACATCATAGGCTATATAATGACACCGCACGTAAAATCGGTGCAAATGGTTGTGCCTCAGGATGACGTCGGTCTGCTCAGGACCCATATCGAGTCAATCGAGGTGCGCCTGGCTGATCGTATCAATAAGATTTATCCCGCTCATATCATTCGTCAGGTTCCCAGCGGTACGAATCAATTGCCCAGTGCTGCCCTGGGTAAAGGAGGCGGCGGCAGGCTGGCCATCGATCCTCGGGATGGTAAAGGCATGCGTACCCTGGAGACCGTGTTCGTATATGAGCTGGAACTGCCGCAGGACGCAGTCACCTCACCTGTAGGGACGCGCGTATTTGTCCGTATCGATCATGGCAAGGCCTCGATTGCATCGCAGTGGTATCGACGCCTGCGTCAGGTGTTTCTCAGGACCTTCAGTGTCTGAGCTTGCTATCCAGAAACGAATCGCGCTGGGCATATATCCCCAGCGGGAGGATCTCAAGCCAGGCTGGCTGGAGCGAATCGGTGAGGAAATATTCGCCGGTCCGAGCAGATATTTTCATAGCAGGCCAGGGTATTTGAAGACAATCCTGCCCCTGGTGGAGCGCTATACCCAGGTATTTTCCCAGGCGTCGCAGGAACAAATTATCAGCCATATTAATAAATTACGGTATCGATTGCGTCGGGATGGTATCGAACGGAATGCGGCAGCCGCGTGCTTCGCTCTGGTTCGTGAAATTGCCAGCAGACAACTAAATATGTCTCACTTCGATACCCAGCTGCTCGGCGGCTGGGCCATCCTCAACGGTATGGTTACTGAAATGGAAACGGGTGAAGGAAAGACCCTCATGGCCACGCTGCCGGCATGCACGGCGGCCCTGGCCGGTATTCCCGTGCACATTATCACCGTCAATGATTATCTGGCGACACGTGATGCACAATGGATGGCACCTGTCTATGAAGCCCTCGGTTTGACTGTAGGTACTGTGGTAGCCGGCATGGAAGCTGATGCCCGTCGTGCTGCTTATGAATGCGATATTACCTATTGCACTAATAAACAAGTGGCATTTGACCATTTACGTGATCGACTGGTGCTCAGGAATCATTCAAGTCAGCTGGGGCTGAAGCTCAGAGAAATGGATAGTGGGGATCATATTAAGGAGAAATTATTGTTGCGGGGGTTGTGTTTTGCCATTGTGGATGAGGCCGATAGTGTGCTCGTTGATGAGGCCGTAACCCCCCTGATAATTTCCCGTCCTGGAGACGCCGGACATAAGCAGGAGGTCTTCGAGCAGGCCCTTGTGCTGGCTGCAAAACTTGAACCCGATGAGGATTATCTGGTTAATCATCGGGCGCGGATCGTGGAATTGACTGATGAAGGATATGAACACCTGGAACGCCTGTGTGAAGAATACACAGGACTTTGGCGTAATAGCCGTTATCGTAAGGAACTCATCACTCAGGCGCTCAGGGCACAAAATCTTTTCCATAGGGATCAGCATTACCTTGTGCGTGACGGAAAAATTGACATTGTGGATGAATTCACCGGCAGGGTGATGGGAGATCGTTCGTGGGAGGGCGGCCTGCACCAGATGATTGAGGTGAAAGAGGGTTGTGCCATCACCGGGGAACAGGAGACATTGGGACGTATAAGTTATCAGCGTTTTTTTCGCCGTTATTTAAAACTTGGTGGGATGACGGGAACAGCGAAAGAGGTGATCAGGGAACTTAAATCTGTTTACCGGCTCCCGGTAATCCGGATTCAGCCGCATAAACCGGTGCAGAGATATGGTCTTGCCAGTACAATATCACGGACATTGGACGAAAAATGGGCCCGGGTTGTTTCCAGGGTTGAGGAGCTTCATGCTCACGGCAGGCCGGTACTGGTCGGGACCCGTTCGGTTGCGGCATCAGAACATCTTGGTAAATTGCTCGAAGACGCAGGAATTGCACACAGGATTCTGAATGCCCGGCAGGATGCCGACGAGGCGAATATTATTCTTGCGGCTGGCCAGATAGGCCAGGTCACCGTCGCTACCAATATGGCAGGGAGAGGCACCGATATCCGTCTCGATGAGGCGGCGCTGAAGCTTGGCGGATTGCATGTCATCGCCACTGAACTGCATGAGGCGGGACGTATTGACAGGCAGTTATACGGGCGCTGTGGCCGGCAAGGCGATCCTGGAAGTTATGAGGCCATCACGTCTTTTGAAGATGAACTGATTAGCCGCTACGCACCTGAAATACAGCTAAAAATTGTCGCCTTGCTATGGCGATCCGCACCCGGAGTTGTGATACCCTTGGCTACCTGGTTGGCGCGATCTGCCCAGAAGTCAGCCGAAAAAAAGCAAGCTTATGCTCGTTCAAATGTCCTGCGCAGCGAAGATTATATTGAGAATGTGCTGGCATTTTCAGGTTCTCAGGAGTAATTGTTCTGTGTTTCACATTCATCGTTATTATATTCTGATAGCAGTATCCATGCTGACGGTTTTTCCTGTATCAGCTGCGCAGGGTACTGAGGGTTTGGGTTATGACAGCATCAGTACGGATTGTGTCATTGAGCCGAATGAGCTTGTCGAAGTCAGTACCCCTGTCTCCGGGGTTATGGATACCTTGAAGGTCGAGCGCGGCGATACAGTGAAAAAGGGACAGGTGCTTGCAACACTCAATGCCCGTGTCGAGAAGGCTGCGGTGGAACTTGCGCGCGCGCGGGCCGAGCGCAACCAGACGCTCAAGGCAAAGCGGGCACGATCGGATTTTACCCGGCGCCGGCTGGAGCGCAACAGGGAGCTCTATAAACAGAAACTCATCTCGGCCCAGGTTGTTGATGAGGCGGAAACCGATGCGCTCCTTGCTGACCTGGAATTTGGTGAGGTGCTAGAAGACAGAAGTATCGCTGAACTGGAACTTAAACGCGCGCAGGAACTGCTCGAGACCAGGACCATTCGCAGTCCCCTGGACGGTGTAGTCATTGATATTTCTGTGGTTCCCGGTGAATCAATCAATAATCGGCCGTTGCTGAAGATCGCCCGTATTGATCCATTGAATGTCGAGGTCATTGCACCGGTACAATTATTTGGAAAAGTCAAAAAGGGAATGACAGCCAAGGTATTTCCTGAAGAACCTGTCGGGAGTCAATACACTGCCAAGGTAGTGATAGTGGATCGGGTAATCGATGCCGCCAGTGGTACCTTCGGCATACGCCTTGAATTGCCGAACAAGAATTATGCCTTGCCAGCCGGACTGCGCTGCCAGGTCGATTTTCCGAAACTCAAAAGTGTCGCTGAAAAAGCAATAAGGCCTGAAAAACCCTGAAGCGGCAAGCTGCGTATTTATATATTAAAACCAGCTATCTCAATCTGGTTTTATCGGGAAGTTGGCGCGAATCATCGCTTCTGTTTTCCGGGCGTGTGGTGGGGTGGTCCCGGGCGTGCTCGCCGGTGCAGTATGAGACGAGTAGTGTTTGCCTCATTCAATCCCAAATAAATCATCATGAGACTGTTTGCCTGCAACCGTGACAATATTATTCAACTGGCAGGGCCAGCCGGTAACCGACACCCTGTACGGTGATGATAAAACGAGGGCTGGCGGGATCATCTCCGAACTTGTTCCTTAGCTGTCCTACCAGCACCCGCAGGTGATGGGTCTCGTGCAATCGTCCGGGCCCCCAGATTTCGCGCAATATCTGCTGATGGGTTAGTACCTGCCCGGGCAAGGTGATGAGCATACGCAACAGTTCATATTCTTTCTTTGATAGATGGACCACTCTGTCATCGACGCTGACCTCTCGCTGAGCCAGGTTGACAGTGAGGCCGTTTGATTCAAATACAGTGGGTGTTGAGGCCGCCCATTCTTTGCTGCGCATAACGACACGGATTCGCGCCATGAGTTCGCTGATGCCGAAGGGTTTGGTGACATAATCGTTGGCCCCGGCATCCAGCGCTTCGACCTTGCCTGTTTCCGATGCGCGGACCGAGAGTACAATAATGGGGACCTGGGACCATTCACGCAGGCGCAGGATAAACTGTTGCCCGTCCATGTCGGGCAGTCCCATGTCGAGTATCACCAGGTCGGGTTGAACGGATGCGCATAACTCCAGGCCGGTCTCGGCCAGGCGGGCCTCATGGATGAGGTAGTGATGAGCCTCGAGGCTGATACGCAGAAATTTCCGGATCTGAGCATCATCCTCGACGATAAGAATAGTGCCCCGCGTGTCGTTCATCAGCCTTTTCCAGTGTCCGGCTGTACAATGGGCAGCTTAATCCGCATACAGGTGCCGTGTCCATCAGCTCCATCATTGGCGGTAACGGTGCCATCGTGCGCCGTGATCATACCACGGCATATTGCCAGGCCGAGCCCGGTTCCATGCCGATTGTC
>Ga0055479_10000144_pt1 | contig 12095 bp, 7 predicted proteins | sample Muzzi_PWC_D1_FD_57941 | JGI IMG/M metagenome (GOLD analysis project Ga0055479, IMG submission 57941) | Wetland microbial communities from San Francisco Bay, California, USA, that impact long-term carbon sequestration - Muzzi_PWC_D1 | ecosystem: Environmental > Aquatic > Marine > Wetlands ...
CCCGACATCTATCAGGGCAACGAGCTGTGGGCCTTCAACCTGGTGGACCCCGACAATCGCAGACCGGTGGACTACCGTCGGCGGCAGGCAATGCTTGAGGAACTGGCGGATGCCTGCAACAACAGCAGCGATCTGCCGGCGCTGCTGCGGGAGCTACGGGACGGGATCAGCGACGGCCGCGCCAAGCTCTATCTCACCTGGAAGATCCTGAACCTGCGGCGCGAGCATCCCCGGCTGTTCGCCGAGGGCGATTACCTCGCGCTGGACACCGAGGGGCCGGCGGCGGACCAGCTCTGCGCCTTCTCCCGCTGCTGCGGAGACACCACTGTGCTGATGGTTGCACCGCGCTGGTTCGTACTCTGCGACGCCGGCGGCGGCAGCACGACCTGGCAGGATACCCGGATCCGGTGCCCGGAAACGGAACAGAATGCAGACTATTGCAACGTCTTCAGCGGGGAGCGCGTACCGGCACAGCGTCAGGGGGACTGCTGCTGGATAAATGCCGCGGAGCTGCTGGGATCGTTCCCGGTTGCGCTACTGCTGCAAACGGATGCAGCATCCGGCTGCCCACCATAGCAGTAGCGCAGCCGGGCAAACAGGCTCAGCCCTGCTGCCAGTAGCCGGGATAGCCGTAGTTCCTGAAGAGCCGCGCTTCGTAATCCCGGTCGATGCCGCCGGATGAATCGAATTCAGGCGCCTGTCTTACCGCGTCGCGGGTCAGCGCGGCCGCGGCGGTGCGCCCGGTCCAGTCAATGTGGTCGAGCCACCCCGGGCTGATCAGCACGCGCCTCCCCTGCCACCAGTCGCGCGTGTCGATGTCGAGATAGCGAATCACCCAGTAACGGCTGTCTATGAAAAAATCCACGACCTGGCCGATAGAGCCGTCCCGGGCCGTGACGGCGATGCCCCTGATCTCGGTGGTGGCGCGCAGGTTCTCCCCGGCCGGCGGCGCTGCGGGGGTATTGCCTGCGCGCCTCGCCCGGAAGAACGACCTGCGCACTCGCACACAGCCGGGCGACGCTCCGGTCTGCCAGTACGGCGGCCAGCCGTAGTAGTCGAAATAGCGCTCTTCAAAGTGGCGGGATACGGGCCTGAGCGTATCAACCGCCGGGCTGTTGCGTATTTGCCGGCTCGTCAGTTCAATATGAATCTGTCTCTCGCCCGACCTGACATCACCGACGGCAACCGGCGATATCAGTCTGCGCCGCCCGGCATGCGGTCTGCCGGAATTCACCACCAGGTAGCGAATGGCCCACTGCTGGGTATCGAAGTAAAACTGCTCAACACTGCCGATTTCACCGTCCACGGCAAGCAGTGTGCAGGACTGCAGCGCCCTTGCAGCCTTCAGACAGAACATCGTCCGCGGACTTTCGACTGCGTGCCGCGGGCGCTTCGGGCAGCGCTGCCCGCACCCGGGGTGCAGGGCCGCGGTACAGCCCCGTTTTGTGTTGCACGGTCCAACATAGGTTTATTAGATAGCCGCAGGGGCTGTTGTGCATTGAAAAACTTCAATTACCGGACCCTCCTGCCGGGCAACGTCTGCGCCCTGCGTTTCCTTCACTCCGCACGCCCGTACCGCAGTACCACCAGGGCGCGGGATTCGACCCGGCAGGAGCCCGCCTTCAACTGCTCGCCGTTATCCTCCACGGCAGTCCGCGAGGTATCGATCAATACGCTGCGAAGCGGGAGCGCGGCATCCTCCGGAAGCACGAAATCAAGCGGCTGGTCGGCCGCATTCAGAAGCAGCATGAAGGTGTCGTCGGGTTCCTTTTTCCCGGTCGTGGTGAGATGGTACCTGCCGGCCTCGCCGCTCAGCAGCAGGGCCATGGCACTGTCGCCGCCACTGTGCCAGTCCTCATCGCGCATTTCCCCGCCGTCCGGCCGCAGCCAGACGACATCCCGGGTCCGGGTACCCGGGATCGTCCCGCCATGAAAAAAGCGGTGACGGTGGAATACGATATGTTCGCGCCGCAGCCGGATCAGCGCCCTGGTGAACGCCTGCAGGGCCCTGCCGTCGGCGTCGATTCCCTGCCAGTCCAGCCAGGTGGTCTCGTTGTCCTGGCAATAGGCGTTGTTGTTGCCGCCCTGGCTGTGCCCGAATTCGTCGCCCGCCAGCAGCATCGGCAGACCCTGGGAGAGCAGCAGTGTTGCCAGCAGGTTGCGTTTCTGTCGCGCACGCAGGCTGTTGATGCCGGGGTCCGTCGTCGGACCTTCAGCGCCGCAGTTCCAGCTGTAGTTGTTGTCGCTGCCGTCGCGGTTGCCTTCCCGGTTGGCTTCGTTTTGCTTGTGGTCGAAGCTCACCAGATCCTGCAGGGTGAAGCCGTCGTGGGCAGTCACGAAATTGGTGCTTGCCCAGGGACGCCGGCCGCGACGATTGAAGATATCGCTCGACCCGGATATCCGCGATGCCAGCTCCGCCAGCTGGCCGGCGTCGCCCTTCCAGAAGCGCCGCACGCAGTCGCGGTAGCGGTTGTTCCACTCCGACCAGCCCGGTGGGAACCGCCCCAGCTGGTACCCTGCCTCACCGATATCCCAGGGCTCGGCAATGAGCTTGACCCGGGACAGCAGCGGGTCCTGCGCCACCACATCCAGAAAGCTCGCATGTGCGTCGAAGCTGCCGCCGACCCGGGCCAGGGTGGTCGCCAGGTCGAAGCGAAAACCGTCCACCCGCATGTCCCTGACCCAGTAGCGCAGCGAATCGGTCACCATCCTGAGCACATAGGGATGGCGCAGCTCCAGTGCGTTGCCGGTGCCGGTAAAATCGTTGCAATAGCGCGCCTCGCCGTCGCGCAGCGCGTAATAGGAATGGTTGTCGATGCCACGCAGCGACAGCGTCGGCCCCAGCTGGTTGCCCTCGGCGGTGTGGTTGTACACCACGTCCAGGATCACCTCGATGCGGGCATTATGCAGCAACTGCACAAAGGTCTTGAATTCGTTGATTCCGCTATCGCTGAGGTAGTCCGGGTGGGGTGCGAAGAAGCCCGCCGGGTTATAGCCCCAGTAATTGCACAAGCCGCGTTCAGCCAGGTTACGCTCATGCACAAAGGCGTGCACCGGCTGCAGTTCCACGGCGGTAATTCCGAGATCTTCGAGATAGGCGACCACGGCGGGAGCGGACAGACCCGCAAAGGTGCCGCGTTGTGCGTCCGGCACCCCGGCATGGTTCATGCTGAAGCCGCGCACGTGCATCTCGTAGATAATGGATTCGTGCCAGGGCCGCGCCAGCTGCCGCTCCTGCCCCCAGGTGAACGCCGGGTCGACAACCTCGCAGCGGGGCATGAATGCGGCGCTGTCGCGGGTATCGAAGGAGAGATCGGCCTGCTCATGCCCGACAATATAGCCGAACAGCGCATCGTCCCATTGCAGCCTGCCATGCAGTTTTCGGGCATAGGGGTCCAGCAGCAGCTTGTGGTGGTTGAAACGGTGGCCGCTTTCCGGTTCATAGGGACCGGAGACGCGATAGCCGTAAAACTGACCGGCACGCACGTCCGGCAGGTAGCCGTGCCAGATCTCGTCGGTGTACTCCGGCAGCGCCAGGCGGACCCGCTCGCGCTCGCCGCGGTCATCGAACAGGCACAGTTCGACCTTCTCCGCGTGTGCGGAAAAAAGCGCGAAGTTGGTGCCCGAGCCGTCCCAGGTGGCGCCCAGTGGGTAAGGCAGCCCCGGCCAGATACGCTGTTTATGCTGCACCATCCAAACTGTCTCTCGCGGAGGCAGTCCCCGTTGACCGGCGCCACGGGGGCCGTCCCGAAATGTGCTGTCCGCTGACGAGCCGAGTCCATGCAGGCATGGCAGTAGCGGTGCTGCTGCGGCAGCCGGGAACAGCCGGTTAAAAACCCCTTGCCGCAGCAGGCAACACGTATAGTGACGGTAACCGTAATCTCACCGGCGTGACATTGCGTTTTTTCAATGTCGCGCAAAAACGTCATTGCTAGGTTCCTCTCCAGAATTGCTGGTGCAACGGATAGGAGGCCTGGACATGAGCATTACACATACCGTGAAAGGCGGCCCGCTGGCAGCGTTGCTGGTTGTCTTGCTGCTGGCCCTGCTGGCACTGCCCGGCGTCGGGCAGAGCGCTGACTATGTCGCGGATGCCGCCATCACTGATCGGCTTGAAACCGAGTTCTGGTTCGATCCCGCGGTGCCCTTCAACACCGTGGATGTCAGCACGGAGCGCGGCATCGTCACCCTGACCGGCAGCGTGAACAACCTGCTTGCCAGGCAGCGCACCACCCGTATTGCCGAATCCCTGCGCGGCGTACGTGCTGTCATCAATCGCATCGAGGTCGCCCCTATCGTCGACTGGACCGCGCAACAACTGAGCGAATCCGTCAGGAATGCGCTGACTTACGACGCCGCCACGGATTCCTATGAAATCGTCGTGACGGCAGATGATTCAGGCGGAGTCACGCTTGATGGCACGGTCGACTCATGGACCGAACGCAATCTCGCGGAGTCCGTCGCCAAGGGCGTCAGCGGTGTGGTCAGCCTGCGCAACAACATCGAGGTCAGCCCCAGACCGGAACGGCCGGATTCTGAAATCAAGTGGGATGTCGACAGCCGCCTGTACTGGGATACGCTGGTAAATAATGAGCTGATTACCGTCAGGTGCGAGGATGGTCAGATATACCTGGCCGGTACCGTGGGCAGCGCCGCGGAAAAGACCCGGGCCGAATGGGATGCCTGGGCGGTGACCGGTGTACAGGCCGTGGATACCACTGCCCTGGTCGTGGAAAAATGGGCGCGCAACGTGGCACTGCGCAATAGTCCGGTGGCTGCACGCACCGATACGGAGATCCGCAATGCGGTCCGTGATGCCCTGCACTACGATCCCCGCCTATCCGGTTTTGATATCGAGGTCAGGGCCGACAACGGCATGGTGACACTGCGCGGTGTTGTCGACAACATCAAGGCCAGGAGCGCCGCCGTGCGCGATGCGCGCAATACGGTTGGCGTGAACAGCGTCAACAACCTCATCAAGGTGCGCCCGGTCCCGGCACCTGCAGATGAGGAAATCGCCGCGAACGTGCTCGCAGCGCTGGACCGCAACCCGTACCTGGAAGGCAACGGAATTACCGTCCTGGTAAAAAACCAGGTGGTGACACTGGAAGGCAGCGTCGACTCCTATTTCGAAAAGGCGGAAGCGGAAAGCGTGGCCTTCCGAGCTTCCGGGGTTGCCGACGTGCGCAATCATCTCGCGGTAAGCTACCGCTACACGCTCACCGAGGATCCCTACCTGGACGACTGGTCGATTTACGATTTTGGCTGGTATGCCGGCCCCGTCGTCACCAGCAAGAGCGATGCACAGATCAAGCAGGATATCGAGGATGAATTCCTGTGGAGTCCGTTTGTCGACGGCGACGACGTGATGGTATCCGTCGAGGCAGGGGTCGCCACCCTGACCGGGAGTGTAGATTCATTGGGCGAATCCAGCGCTGCACGTGACAATGCCTTCGAGGGAGGCGCCATCGCGGTAATCAACAAGCTGCAGCTGGCGGAGTAACTTGCCTGCCCGGACCCGCGAACAGCGGGTGAAGGCGGGACCAGCGGGCTAGGCGAGCGCCTCCTGCTGCAGTCTCCGGCTGTCGAGGTGAAACACTTCCCGCGTCGTGCCCAACTGCTGCCGCAGCAGCTTGCTGCGTTTGAAGTTGGCGAGTATGCGACTCACGCTTTCCTGGGTGACCCCCAGGATGTCGGCCATTTCCTGGACCGTGAGCAGTGCCACCCGGTCATAGTCCTGCCCGAACTCGAGCTTCGCAAGATACATCAGCAGCCGCGCGACCCGCGACTTTATGCCGCCGGTGGAGAAGTCGACGATCCACTGGTCGGCCGTTACCAGGTCATCATGCCACTGGGCCAGCAGTTCACCGAAGGCAGGGGCATTGTCACGACGCAGGTGTTGCAGGCGACTGACCGGGCAGCACGCGAGTTCCACGTCGCCGAGGGCGACGGCGGTATGCGCGTATAGCTTGCCCAGCAACCCCTCGAGGCCGAGCCAGTGGTCGCTGCTGTAGAGACGCACGATCCGGGCCCGGCCGTTGGGAAGGTAGCTGAGCAGCTTGACCAGACCGCTGCGGATCAGAAAAACCCGGTCGACCGTGTCGCTTTCGAGATAGATGACCTCTCGCGCCAGGCAGCGCCGGTGTTTTTCCCACGGTCGCGGGCTTTCCGCATCGAGTACATGCAATGTTCCGGCGGCAGTCCTGCCGCTGTCGGCCAGGTAGCTACCGCCGGGATCAGTGTCGTATGGGTTCCTCGCTGGATTCAGCATCGGTTGTCTCCTCACATGTTTCCCCCCAGCAAGTCTTTGCAACTCGCCCGTGCTGCCGCGATCCACATGGCGGCACACCCGCGGTGAACAATATTTTTCTATTTTTCATAGCGCTGCCCTATCGGCACGCCTCGACTGCGCCAGCAGCCCGGACTGCCCGTCGCATCTATGTGCCTCTGCCCGGACCGCAATTTCCTCACCTTCTCCCACCCCAGCATGAATAAACTATGCGACAGTACCGGGGACCGGCTGACAGCCAGCTGCCCATGCCGAGTCACCCTGTTCCGGCCAGCCGCCACCGCCGCACCAGGTTTCCCCCTGATTTTCAGGCCGTTATGATCAAGCCAGATTGCACGGGTTAAGCGCCTGGCGCGAACCCGTTGGCGTCATGCAACGGGAGTATACGAACCGGCGGAGTGCACCGGCATCCCGGAAGATACTCAGTAGAAATACTGAGTCAGGCGGTGACGGGCTGAATCAGTCGCTGCAGTCGATGGCGAGACTGATCAGCTCGGCCAGGTTAGCGGCACCCATTTTGTGCATCACGTGGTTGCGGTGGGTTTCCACGGTGCGGGGGCTGAGTTGCAGACTCCGGGCGATTTCCTTGTTCTGCATTCCGGAAACCACCAGCTTCATGACCTCGCGCTCGCGCTGACTCAGGCGCGCATAACGCCGCTGCAGCTGTTGCAGGGATGCCTGTGCCGAGCGTCGTTCCATATCGAGCACCAGGGCGCGAGACACCCGTTCCAGCAGGACATCAGTGCGGACCGGCTTCTCGAGGAAATCCAGTGCGCCTTGACGCAGCGAGCGGACCGCCATTGGGACATCGCCGTGGCCGGTCAGGAACACAATCGGGACCTGCTCGCCGCGAGCCAGCAGTTCTGCCTGTACCTCGTGACCGCTCATGCCCGGCATGGCCACGTCCAGCAGTACGCAGCCTGCACAGTCCTGCTGGTAAGCCGCCAGGAAGGATGCGCCGTCGGCAAAGGTCTTGACGCTGAAGCCGGCAATTTCCAGCAACTGGACCAGCGCCTCGCGAATGCCCTGATCGTCGTCGACGATGTAGACGGTCGGCTTCATGGCGCGGCGGGCAGCTCGAAATGGAAGGTACGACCGGAGGCCTGCGATTCGACACAGAGCCGGCCGCCATGCGCCTCGATCAGGCTGTGGCAAATGTGCAAGCCCGGGCCCGGCGCATTGCCCGCAGCGCCATGCAGCGGGTCGAACAGCGTCGCTGCCGCCCCGGCAGCGACGCCGGGGCCGGTGTCGCTCACCGAAACGCTCGCCATGGCGTCTCCTTTCCGCGTCCGCACGCAGATCTCGCCTCCGGCCATTCCGGCCTCAAGAATCGCATTGACGGCATTATGCAGCAGGTTGAGCAACACCTGCTCGATCTGTACCGCTACACCCACCACCATGGGCGCCGGGTCGCACAGATCCAGTCGCAGCCGGATGCCGCTCTGCTCCGCCTTGATCCCGAGCAGGGTATTGGCATGCGTCACCAGTTTGTTCAGGTCCAGCGGTTCGCGTTCGATCTGTCCCCGCTGCATGAAGGTGCGCAGCAGCCGGATAATCTCACCTGCCCTCAGTGCCATCCCGGAAATCTTCTCCAGATTGTCCACCAGCCGCTTGTCATCCGCTCCAGCCTGACCGAGCAGTCGCCTGCTGGCATCAGCAGTCATGGAAATAGCAGCCAGCGGCTGGTTGAGTTCATGAGCCAGCATCGTGGCCAGATCGTTGGCGGTCCGCAGTCGCTGCAGGCGCGCTGTTTCTTCCAGGAGCCGGCGTGCATCGCGCTGCGCCTTGCGCGCCTCGGTGACATCCAGCATGGCCGTGCGCACGACCCGGCGACCGCTGCTTTCCTGCGCCAGCATCTGCAGCTGCACTTCACGGCCCGTGCCCCGGGTATTATTGCGCAGCACCAGGTCGACGCTCTGCTCCCGGCCGGTGTCCAGAGCCTGGCGGAGGGCCGCCAGGAAGCTGCCGCTGCAGCCGCTGTCGAGCAGCGCAACCAGTGGACTGCCCAGCAGATGGGCACGGGTCTTTTCCAGTAACTGTGCGGCTGTCAGGTTGATGTTATGGATCACTCCCTGGTGGTCCAGGGTCAGGTAGCCCACCGGGGCGAAATCGTACAGATCGGCGTACTTGTCCAGCGCAGTCTGGAGCTCCCGCTCCTTGTCGCGCAGCTCGCGGTTCTGCATCTCCAGCTCAATCTGGTGTACCTGCAGATCGTGGCGCAGATAGCGTCCTTCCCCCTCCGGGTCATGCCCTCCCTGCACGGCCTGCATGCGCTGCAACTCCTCGATGAGGCGTGCCTTGCTGAATTTCCGGTAGTCAACCACAGCGCGCGCCCCGGGCCCCAGTGTATCAGTCCTGCAGCAGCCGTTCGGTGGTCGCGACCGCCACCGGTCGCCGCTGTTCATCGCACAGCGCCGACAGTGTCACCAGCACCCTGAGGCGCCCGCCGTCCCTGGTCTGCCGCCAGGTCTCGAACGGCCTCACCATGTCGCCGCTGCGGATGCTTGCAATTTTCCCTGCCATTTCCTGCCGCTGCTCGTCAGGCATGATGATGCTGCTGCTGGCGTCGAGCGCTTCCTCCTCGCTGTAGCCGTAAATTGCCGCTGCCGCCGGGTTCCACGCCCGGATATGGCCGTCCAGATCCTGCACGGTTATCGCGTCATTGGAATCCTCCACGACGGTCACCAGGCGCCGCGCGCGCGCCAGCGCATCCCTCAGTTCGGCGGTCTCCCGCCGTTCGGTGATATCGACGAAGACAATCACCGCACCGTCGATCCGGTTGTCCGCGGTGCGATAGGGCCTGACGCGCATGGAGTACCAGTGACCCCGTACGTCCTGTACCTCTCTCACCTCGGCTGCCAGCGTCTCCATGACCGTCTTCACCAGCTCGCCGATATCACCGGCATCGACATTGGGCCGGATGTCGCTGACAGGGCGCCCGACATCGGTATCGATCAGGTTCAGCAGGCGGTGTGCCTGCGGGGAGAAATAACGCACCACCAGCTGCTCGCTGACCACGATCAGCGGCAGGTCGGCGCTGTTGATCAGGTTGACGAAATCATTGTAGAGCTGTGACAACTCTACATTGCGTTGTTCCAGCGCCTCGTTAACCGTGATCAGCTCTTCGTTGGTGGACTGCAGCTCCTCCTTGGTCGTTTCCAGTTCCTCGTTGGTGCTCTGCAGTTCTTCGTTGGTGGACTGTATTTCCTCGTTGGCTGACTGCAGCTCCTCGTTGGCTGCTTCCTGCTCCTCGATAATGGTCTGCATGTAGGCCCTGGTGGCCTGCAGTTCCAGCGCCAGTTCCGTGATGCGCGCATCTGCTGCGCCGGGCACCGGAGCCGCCTCGCCGGCAGCGTATTCCCGGCCTTTATGGAACAGGACCAGGTAGTACGCCTCGTGCCAGTCCTGTTCAGGAAGCGGCACAATCTCGATCGCGACCTCCTCGATGCAGCCGTTGCGCTGCAGGCGGGCGCCCTCCTGGAGTGCCCGCTGCCTGTCGCGGACAGCGGCATGCGCGGCCACGCGCAGTTCGATGGCCAGATCCGGGTGCACCAGTTTGAGCATATTCAGGCTGGCCGCACCCGGTCCGGGCTGTAGATAATGGCCGCTGCGGCCAATGAACAGCAAGGCCTCCAGCTGTTCATTGATGATGACCCCGGGGGGTGCGTACTGGCTGAGAATGAGGGTCTCGGCAGTGCGCTGCAATCCCGCGGGCCAGTGGCCGGGGGCGTTCGGCCGCGCCCGCGGGTGTATTGCCGGTGCCGGCAGCTGCAGGGCTGCTATCGTGGTATCGGCGCGGGCGCTGACCGACAACCCCTTTTTCCTGTAGATCTTGTATTCCTTGTCCTCCAGCGCAAACAGGTCGGCGGACAGTCCCACCGATTCCGCACTGCCGAGAAACAGGAACCCCCCGGTATTCAGGGCGTAGTGGAACAACTGCATCACCTTGCGCTGCAGCTCCGGGCCCAGGTAGATCAGCAGGTTGCGGCAGGCAATCAGGTCCTGGTGCGTGAAGGGAGGATCCTTGATGATATTCTGCGTCGCAAACACGCACATGTCGCGTATTGTTTTGCAGATCTGGTAGCCCTGCGGAACCTTGTTGAAAAACCGGCTCAGCCGTTCTTTCGAGACTTCGGCACTGATGCCTGCGTGGTAGACGCCGTCGCGCGCCATCCTGATCGCCTCTGCATCGATGTCTGTCGCGAACAGCTGTATCCGTGTTCCTGCCGCCATTTTCTCCAGGTATTCCAGCAGGGCAATGGCCAGTGAATAGACCTCTTCCCCGCTGGAGCAGCCGGGCACCCAGATGCGAACCGGCTGATCAGCATTGCGATCGTGCGCAATTACGGTGAAAACAGTTTCCTTGAGTTTCTCGAAGGCATCCGGGTTACGGAAAAAACCGGTGACGTTGATCAGGATATCGTTGAACAGCGCATCGACCTCGACTGGATCGGAGTCGAGCAAGCGCACGTAATCCCGGAGACGTTCAATCTTGTGCACCAGCATGCGGCGTGCGATTCGCCGCCAGATCGTCGTATGCTTGTAGTCGGTGAAGTCATTGCCGGTGCGGTTGCGCAGCAGCATGAAGATCTTTTTCAGTTCGTTGCCGCGATGCCCTTGCTGTTGATTATCCGCCGGGATGGCGGCATGCATGACCTCCGGGTGTCGGGCAATATGCGCGAGTTGATGCGCGATGTCCTCCGGGCTCAGCACAAAGTCGACGCACCCGGCCTCAATGGCGCTGGCGGGCATGCCTCCGTGCCGTGCCGTTTCCACGTCCTGGGCGAAGGTGACGCCGCCAGCCGCCTTGATGGCCCTGAGGCCCAGTGTGCCGTCTGAAGCACTGCCGGAGAGGACAATACCGATGGTGTTGCTGCCCTGGTCCGTGGCCAGGGACTGAAAGAAATAGTCAATCGGAAGTTGCTGCCCACTGGCATCGCCGGCAAGCGGCATCAGGTGCAGGGAAGCGTTCATGATGCCCAGTTTCGCATTGGGCGGATTGACATACAGGTGCGCGGGCTCCAGCCTGACCCCGTCGATGACTTCAGACACCGCAAGCTGCGTCTCCCGTTTCAGCAATTCGGCCATCATGCTGACGTGATCGGGAGCCATATGCTGGATCAGCACAAAGGCCATGCCGGTATCCCCGGGCAGTTGCCTGAGCAGCTGGGACATGGCCTCGAGCCCGCCTGCAGAAGCCCCGATGCCGACCACGGGGAATTCCGGCAGGTCCCCCCGCGCGGTCGCCGCGTCCGGTGAATTCCCCTGGCATGCGCCCGTATCCGGTGCGCTCGACGCGGAACCGGCCGGCTTCCCGTCAGGTTCCCCGGCCGTTCCTGCTGTCCGGCCGGCAGTCCTGTTTCTGGACGATCGTTTTTTCATGGTGATGCCGGACTGCAGTGGCAGGGAAGAATTGCCCCGAGTGTAGCAGAAAGACGCTGCGGCCAGACGCGCGGTCTTCCCGCTCCCGGGGAGGAAACGCCAGATTGTCTTCCGCAGGGGTGCGGGCGCCACTGGCCCTCTGCAGCGTCGCGGCGCGAATCACGGCCGGCGGCTTTGATCCGCGTGCGCCATGTCATCGGGGGGAGCCGTCGTCAGCGCAGGCAATGCTCCACGAATTCCCGCGCCGCAGTGTCAAGCTGGCGGAAAATGACACCGAAGCCGCTCTCGCAGCAATGCACCACCAGGCCGGGGATGCGCAGTACGCTGTTCAGGCCCCGGGACAGCGCCACCTCGATGTCGACGCAGGTGCACACTTCCGGGACAAATGCGCTGCTCACGAACATGCCGTCCAGACTGATGTTGT
>Ga0055479_10000147_pt1 | contig 11986 bp, 10 predicted proteins | sample Muzzi_PWC_D1_FD_57941 | JGI IMG/M metagenome (GOLD analysis project Ga0055479, IMG submission 57941) | Wetland microbial communities from San Francisco Bay, California, USA, that impact long-term carbon sequestration - Muzzi_PWC_D1 | ecosystem: Environmental > Aquatic > Marine > Wetlands ...
CGCGCTTTGCACGTGTTTGCCTAGATGGCTGTTCAAGAAAGCCAGCACCCAGTGGGCGCGATAGTCGCTCGCGTCGAGACGAAGCGCCTGCAGTGCCAAGTCCCGTGCCGGCCGCTCGATTTCCGCGAAGGACGCGCTGTGGCGCAGCTTGAAGCGTAGGAAATAGAGCCAGGCCAGGCTGGAATAGGCCGGCGCAAATTCAGGGTCGCGTTCGATCGCCTTGCGGAACAGCTTTTCGGCCGCGCGATAGTCGTCTTGCGGCTGCTTGTCGAACAGCTCCCGGCCTTGCAGGTAGTCGTCGTAGGCCGTCAGGTTCTCGGCCGTGGCACTGCGTCGCCGCTGGCGCTCCAATTTCTCCAGCACGCCGTCGGGCGCGCCGAGCGCATGCACGATGGCGCCGACCGCCTCGTCTTGGACCGTAAAGATGTCGTCCAGTTCCCGGTCGTAGCGGGCGCTCCAAAGGTGTGCCGCCGACCGGGCGTCGATCAGCTGGGCGGTGACACGAACCCTGTTGGCCGCCTTGCGAACACTGCCTTGCAGGAGATACTGCACACCCAGCGCCGCGGCCGCCTGCTGCGGGTCGACCGCGTCGCCCTTGAAAGCCGAGGCTGAATTGCGGGCGATGACGAAGAGCCAGCCGATGCGCGACAAGCTGGCGGTGATGTCCTCGGTGATGCCATCGGAAAAATAGTCCTGCGCCGGGTCGCCGGAGCGATTGGCGAAGGGCAAGACGGCAATACTCGGCTTGTCGGCCGGCGCCGCGGGCGCGGCGGCGCACGGCGCGGCCGCCAGGCTCCAAGCGAAAGCGACCACCGGTGCGGCAATGTTCTTCAGGTTTTTCGGGCCAAGTTCCCGGAAGGCCAACGCGATTTTTCGCTCGACGCTGCGCTGCGCCATGTCGGAGATGAGGATCCCGCCCGGTGCCGAAATCTCCTGCAGGCGCGCGGCGATGTTAACGCCGTCGCCGAAGATGTCCTCCTCCTCGTGGGTTACATCGCCGATGTGAACGCCGATGCGCAGCTTCAGCCTGGCCGCGGGCCCGAGCGCCTCCTGCAGAGCCACGGCGCAGGCGACCGCGTCGCCGGCCGCGTCGAAGGCGACCAGCCAGCCGTCGCCCATGTTCTTGACGATCTCGCCCCGGTGACTTTCGACCAGCGGGGCGAAGATCTCGCGCCGCAGCTGCCGCAGCGCCCGCAAGGTGCCGGCCTCGTCCTCGCCCATCAGGCGGGAATAGCCGGCAACGTCGGCGGCCAGAATCGCGGCCAGTTTTCGGTGCGGCGCCTCGGACATGGCACCCAGTCTACCCGAGACCCGGCCGGACATGAACAGGCCTTTCCGCCGACCACCCTGATAGCCGACCACCGAGACTACGGACAGCGGCCACAGGCTGCGCGGCCGGACCAGGGCGGGGAAAGGCGCATCCGGACCTTCTGCTCGTATACCATTAACTTGTATACAAGCTATTTATTTGTTAGTAAGTGCCATAGCGCCAGGGACGGGCGTCGACACAGATCGGACGCGAGCATGGACCGGATCGAATCCTGCATCAGCTTTCAGATCGGCAAGGCCGGTCAGCAGATATCGCGGCGCGCCAAGGAACTGCTTTCGCCCCATGGCGTCACGCCGCTGCAGTACGCGGTGCTGAAATGCCTGAGTGCCGAGGACGGCCTGAGCGGCGCCGAACTGGGCGCGCGCCTGGTCCTGGACAGCGCGAGCATCACCGGCGTCGTCGACCGGCTCGTCGTCCTGGGCCTGGTGGAGCGCCGCGCGGACGTGCGAGACCGCCGGGTCCTGCGACTGTTCTTGAGCCCGAAGAGCAAGGCCCGGCAAGACGAGCTGGATCGGGCGATGGACCGGCTGAACGAAGAAGCCTCGCAGCTCCTCGGCGGCGCGGGGCAGGCCTTTGCCGCGCAACTGCAGCGCCTGAGCAAAAGGGAGAACTGGAGCAGCGATGTTTGACACCAAAATCGCCATCGTCGTACGCGATGACTTGGCAACCTGGCAGAAGCTGAACGTGACGGCCTTCCTGACCAGCGGGGTCCTGGGCGCCAGGCCCGAGCTGTTGGGCGCGGACTACGCGGACGCCGACGGCAACCGCTATGCGCCGCTCTGCGTGCAGCCGGTGATCGTGCTCTCTTGCGATGCGGCGGGGTTGAAGAAGATCCACCGGCGCGGTCTCGACCGCGGCGTTCGCCTGGCCCTCTATATCGCGGACATGTTCGCCACCGGCCACGATGCGGCGAACCGCGCCACGGTCGAGCAGCACGCCGCCGCGGATCTCGACATCGTCGGCCTTGCCCTCAGGGACGAGAAAAAGATCGTCGACAAGATCACCCGCGGCGCCAAGATGCACGCCTAAGCGCAAATCTCACGGGAATAAGACCAAGTGATCGTCGCTGGGACTTGAGACGCATGAACCGGGTTTCGCAGCGGCGCGACGGCGCGGCTATGCCGAGCGTTTCTCGCACGGGCAGAGTTGCGGAATGGCGAGGCGAGTCGTCATACCGCCTTCGAACGACACCTCGAGTTCGCCCCTTAGCTGCTGAGCGAAGCTGGCAATGAGTTGAGATCCAAAACCGATTTCGCCGTCCGACTTCCCGACACCGTCATCTTGAATCTGCAGCGTGCCGTCCCCGTCGTCCGTTGCCCAAAGGCCGATCTTGATCTTGCCGGTCCGCGGCGGCGGGAAACCGTGCTTCAGACTATTGGACACCACCTCCGTCACCAACAGACCCAAGGGCACGGCCTTGTCCGGGTTCACGGCGATATCGGCCAGGTCCAATTCCAGCTGTACATTCTTCCGTTTGGCCGGATAGGTATTCATCAGTTGGTCGCCCAGGTCCGTAAGGAACGACCGGAGCTGCACTTTGTTGAGGTTTTCGGCCTGGTAAAGCGCTCGGTGCACCAACTCGAATGCGCCCAGACGCGCCTGCGCGTCCGCAAAGGTCGCCCGTGCCAAGGGATCGGAGATCCGGCGCATTTGCAGGTTAAGCAGACTGGACACGATCTGCATGTTGTTCTTCACGCGGTGGTGCACTTCACGGATCAGCCAGTTCTTCTCGTCGATCGCCTGCTCCAAATCCTCCGTGCGCTTCTCGATCCGCGAGGCCATGTCCATCAACGCCCGGCCCAGTTGCGCGAACTCGCCCGGGGCTTCCGCGATCTTCTCAAGTCGCGCCTCGAAGCTACCGGCCCCGTAGCGCGCCGCCAAACGGCCAAGATTTCGCAGCCAGCGCAGGACAAGCCGCTCAATGCCGACCCAGATGCAAATCAAGATGCCCAACCAAAGGAGCAGAGGGTAGAAAAGCCCGGCCAAGAGGTCGAAGCGCGCCCGGCCGAAAAGATCGGACTCCTCGCGGGCGACCAGCAGGTAGAGTTGCCCCGCGACCAGCGGCGTAACGGCATAGGCACGTTCTTCACCGTCGCGACCGAGGGCAAAGAAGACGGAGGTCTGCTCGCGCAAAGCATCTCCCGTTTGTTCAGTGGTTGGGAACCTAGCCAAGACCTCCGGCCCGAACAGGTCCGGTTCCAAGGGAACGCCGCTGCGGTCGACAAGCGCCGAAAAGGATAGGTCGACGGGTCCGGGTATCCGGGAAAGCCAGGCGAGCCAACTCGAACCGATGGTGATATCGAGGGCGCCGGTCAATTTCCCTTCGTCGTCGCGCAGGGGCGCGGCGAACACAATGACGCGCCTGCCCGTGATGTCGCTGGTCACGAGCTCACTCACGACGAAGTCCTCGCCCGCGAGAATCTTTTGGAACCAAGGTCGTCCAGCGACGTTTGCGTCCTTTGGAATCTTCTCTTTGGAGCATTGTGCCCGGCCCTCGAGGTCGAAGGCCGCGACGTTTTCAAAGTCCCGCCGTGCGAGCAAAAAGTTTCGCAAGGCCCTGTTGCAGGCCGGCTGCTCCATGGTGACGATGGTCGGTTGCGACGCGAGGGCGGAGAGCACCTGCTGGGCCACCGCGATGATCTCCTTGACTTCAGAGCCGGCCACCGCGGCGACGCTTTGCAGCGACCTTTCCAGATCCGCCCGGTCGCTGTCGTATTCGATCACAGCCTGGTAAATCATCAGGCCGGCGATCGGCATTGTCGTCAAAGTCAGGAGGCTCAGCAGGCGAGCCCGTAGCGACCTTAGCGGAAAGCGCATTTTTCGACGTCTCCCTGCACGCCAAGCTGCCTTCGGAACGTTCGATTGGACCGCGGTTCAACGGTCCGGGCCATGCAAAGGACTGCCGATCGCCGCAAGGCTCGACCGCCGCCCGCTAGCCGTCGCGAATCGCGTCGTAGCCCATCGCTTCCGACAGGTGCTTGCGCGCCCGGTTGACCCGGCTCTTCATGGTGCCAATGGCACAGCCGCTGATGGAAGCCGCCTCTTCATAGGAGAAGCCGCTGGCGGCAACGAGTATCAGCGCCTCTCGCTGGTTAGCGGGGAGTGCCATCAGCGCCCGTTTCACATTCTTAAGTTCGACCTTGTCCTCTTGATCCGGACGGGAGGCAAGCCGAGCCACCAACGCGCCGTCCGAATCTTCGATCTCGCGCTTTCTGGCGCGTACGTGAGAATAGTATGTGTTGCGCAGAATAGTGAAGACCCATGCCTTGAAGTTGGTGCCCTCCGTGAAGCTGCCACGGGCCGCCCACGCCTTTAGGACGGTTTCCTGCACCAAATCGTCGGCCAGCGTCGGCTGCCCACAGAGCGACCGGGCGAAGGCTCGGAGATGCGGCAAAATTTCGACGAACTGTTGCTTCAGCGCCGCGCTCAAGTCGGCGGCGCCTTTGTCAGCTTCCGATCATGGCACGGCGGCAAACTAGGACTCATTTTTGTCTCGATCTTCGAGCTGATCGAGGAGATCCAAAAACTCGTCGGGCATCGGCTCGTCGAGGACGGGCCCGTACACGTCCTGCAAAGCCTTTTCGAGCCAATCCGGCGGACGCGATGAATCGCCGCGACTTCCACGAGGATCCCCCTTCTCTGTCGAGAGAGAAAAAGTCTTCGTCTTCTTGACCTTATCTGTCATTCACAGTCATTTCGGGCGCATTTTGGCCAACAGTTTGCCGAATCGGTCTGTTAGAAGAGACTCATTACACTCCAATTCGTTCCCTCGAAAGCGCAATATTGTTGGAGAAACGACGCCGTCGATGCGGCAGCTGTTGCGGAAATCCTTTCAAATGGCTAGCGTGGATTTCCGGAGGAACGCAAGAAAAATGAGGACCTGATGTCGCTTTCGGACACCATTGCACCGCACCTGCCCTATCTGCGACGTTACGCCAGGGCCCTGACAGGCGCGCAGGTGCGCGGCGATGCTTACGTTAGGACCTGCCTCGAGGCCATTCTCGCTGATCCCGAGCTGTTCGAAGCGGTCCTGCCGCCGCGCGTCACGCTCTATCGCATTTTCTATGGCATTTGGTCGAGTTCCCAGGTGGAGGTGCCCGAGGCGGACGACCCTCTGACCGGCCATGAGCGATCGATGGCCGGAAAGCTGCAGCTGATGACGCCGCAGAACCGGCAAGCTCTTTTGTTGGTTGCATTGGAGGGCTTTTCCCCGGACGAAGCCGCGATCATTCTAAACGTCGAGCCTGACGAGGTTCCCGTGATGCTCGAAGCGGCGCTCGCGGACATCCAGCAAGAGCTGTCGACCGACGTTCTGATTATCGAGGACGAGCCGATCATATCGCTCGATCTCACGGCCATTGTCGAGGAGATGGGTCACCGTGTCGTCGGCGTCGCCACCACGCATCGCGATGCCCTGGCGGCGGCGCGCACGCACGCCCCCGGGTTGGTCCTGGCGGATATCCAACTGGCCGACGACAGCTCCGGTATCGATGCCGTGCGGGACATCCTGAAGGAGTTGGTGGCGCCGGTCATCTTCATCACCGCGTTTCCCGACCGTCTCTTGACCGGAAACCGGCCGGAGCCGACGTTCTTGGTCACAAAGCCCTTTCAATCGGACACGGTGAAGGCCGCCATCGGCCAAGCCCTGCTGTTTGCCGACGTCTCCGACAAATAGGCGCCCTTCGTCGAATGCATAGCGGTCTCCGATCCGGTTCGGAGAGACTCGGCGCCAAGATGCACGCGTAGGCGCGCTGCGCCCTAGAGGTCCAATCCGGCTTTTCGGTACCCCTCCAGCCAGAGTGCCTTCACGTCTTCGCTGCCATAGATCGGCAAGTCCATGCGCACATAGTCCTCGGCGCTGAGGCCCTCCTTGGCCAGGCCGCGACAGGCCGCCACCGCCTCCCGCGCATCCGCAATGGCCCCGAGCTGGGCGTAGGCCGCCGCCAAATAGCCGTAGCTCCAAGGCGCCATATGGGTCATGCGGTTGAAGGCCTCGACCGCCGCTTCGAAGTCGCGGGCCATGTAAAGGATCTCGCCGTAGCTCTCCAGGTACCAGTCGGGGTGATAGGGATTGAGCCGGATCGCTTCGCCGATCAGACGCAAGCCGGCCGGCGAATCGCCCATCACGCTGCGGTGATACCCCAGATGGCACAGTGCGTTGGCGTTGTTCGGGTTGAGGCTGACGGCTGTTTCGATGTGATGCAGGGCCTGCTTGTGTGCGCCGCTCATGAGATAGGCATGGGCCAGCCCGGTGTGCGCCTCGACGATCTTCGGATCCAGCGCCAGCGCCCGCTTGCCCGCCGCCATGGCATCCGCCACCGGCACCGCGTCTTCGCCTTCCCACCAGGTCAGGAAGGCACTGCACCAGGCGAGGCTGCCATGGGCCTGGGCGCAGTCGGGGTCGATCGCCAAGGCCTCCTTCAAAAGATCGCGCGCCTTCAAGTAGTCCGCGCGGGCCCAGACGCCGATGTGGTGATGGGCACGCAAGATCAGATCGTAGACCGCCAGGCTCGGGGCCGCCGTCTCGGGTCCGGCATAGCGGGCCGACCGCGCCACCTCGGCAGCGGAGACCCGCTGCGCCAGGGTCGCGACAATGGCCTGCACCACCTCATCCTGCACCGCGAAAATGTCGGCAAGCTCGCGGTCGTAGCGGTCCGCCCAGATATGATTGCCGCCGACGGCGTCGACCAGCTGCGCGGTCACCCGCACCCGATTGCCGGCACGCCTTACACTGCCCTCCACCAGGTAGCGGACGCCAAGTTCGCGCCCGACCTCCGACAGCGCCCTGTCGCGCTTTCGGAAGGCGAAGGAGGAGTTGCGGGCAATAACGAAGAGCAGGCTGAAGCGCGACAGCTCGGTGATGATGTCCTCGGTGATGCCGTCGGAGAAGTAAATCTGGTCGGGATCGCCCGACATATTGGTGAAGGGCAGCACGGCGACCGAGGGCTTGTCGGGCAACGGCAGCGGCCCGTCCGACGGCATGGCCGCGGGCGCCGGCGACGCCTCGAGGCTCCAGCGGTAGACCCGCAAGGCTTTGACGATGTTCTTCACCCGGTGCTCGCCGTCGTAGCGGAAGGACACATCGAGCTTGCCGTCAACGGTGTCGAACGCCGTGCCGGAGAGGCAGATCCCGCCCGGCGCGGCCAGTGCTTCCAAGCGGGCGGCAACGTTGACGCCGTCGCCGTAGATGTCCCGCCCCTCGACCATGAGGTCGCCCAGATTGATCCCGATGCGCAGTCGCAGCCGGCGGTCGTCCGGCAACGCCGCCTCGCGCGCCGCCATGGCCTTTTGGATATCGACGGCGCACCGGACGGCTTCCACCGCCGAGGGAAATTCGGCCAAGAGCCCGTCGCCCATGAGCTTGACGATACGGCCGCTGTGGCCGGCGATCTGCGGCTGCATCAGTTCCCGGTGCAAGGCCTTGAGGCGCGCCAGGGTAGCCGCCTCGTCGGCGCCCATAAGACGTGAATAGCCGACAACGTCTGCGGCGAGCACGGCGGCAAGCTTTCTGATAGGCGTTTCAGTCATGCCGTGAGCTTAGACGATCTGCGGCAAGACCTGAACCGAATAGCGCAGGCGGCGCGCCTCAGTTTTGCGCCCGTGGCCCCCTGCTCTTTCCGGTCTTGGGGTCGTAGAGACCGCCGCGCAGCTGCTCGTGGCCCCACTGCATGACCTGCAGCAGCAGCGGCTCCAAGGTCTTGCCGGCTTCGGTCAGCTCGTAGGCGTAGCGGACCGGCTTATCCTGATAAGCCTCGCGCCGCACCAAACCCCAGGCCATGAGCTTTTTCAGACGCTGGGCGAGAATGTTGGTGGGCATGCGCTCGGCGCTGCCCTGCAGGGCCGTGAAGCTGTGCTTGCCGTGCCACAGCAGGTCGCGGACGATCAGCAAGGTCCACTTGTCGCCCAGCAGATCCAGGGCGCGCGCAATGGAACAGGACGACCTGAAGTCATGCCCTTCGCGCGGAGGGCTGTTGTCTTTCGCCGCGGCGCCCGATTTCATCTGCCCACCATCCAATTGCCTGCCATCCGATTCACTTGACGGCAGCCTAGCAGAGTCCCTTGCATTTTTAAAGTCTCTGGTACAGACTGTCACTTTCATTATTAAAGTGACTTGACGACGAGCTGGAGGACGGCGACATGGAGGCGATCGGCAAGACGCCGCTGATTGAACTGAAGCGGCTGGGCGCGGGTGAGCGCGCCGCTGTCTACGTCAAGTGGGAAGGCGCCAACCCCACCGGCAGCATGAAGGACCGCATGGCTCTTTCCATGATCGAGGGCGCCGAGCGCCGGGGCGCGTTGCGGCCCGGCGGGCGGGTGGTGGAATACACCGGCGGCAGCACCGGCAGCTCGCTGGCCATGGTCTGCGCCACCCGCGGCTACGCGGCCACCTTCGTCTCCTCCGACGGCTTCGCGGCCGAGAAGCTGCAGATCATGCGGGCCTTCGGCACCACGGTGGAGATCGTTCCCGCCGAGGGCGGCAAGCTCACCGCCGCCGTGATCGACCGCATGATCGCCCGCGCCAAGGCGCTGACCGGCGCGCCCGGCACCTTCTGGCCGGACCAGGTGAACAACCTCGACAACAAGCGCGGCTATCACGGCATGGGGCGGGAGATCCTGGCGCAACTGGGCGGCGGCATCGACGCTTTCGTCATGGCGGCGGGCGGCGGCGGCTGCATCTCCGGCAACGCGGAGGTCCTGAAGGACGCCGACCCGGCGACCCGGGTGGTGGCGGTGGAGCCCGACCGGGTGCGCAACATCTCCGGCGGCGACACCGGCGGCACGCACCGCCTGGAGGGCATCGGCCTTTCCTTCGTCCCGACCATCCTGCGGCGCGACCTGATCGACGAGGTGATCGCGGTGACCGACGCCGACGCCTATACCACCGCCCGCGCCCTGGCCCGCGAAGAAGGAATCTTGGGCGGCGTCACCTCCGGCGCCAACGTCTGGGCGGCCCTGCAAAAGGCCCGGCATCTGGGCCCGGGCAAAAAGGTGGTGACCGTGATCATCGACAGCGGCCTGCGCTACCTGAACGGCGACCTCTATTGCTGAGCCGGCGCCCGATCGCTCGCGGCACGCTAGGCCTCTCCGCTCGGCGGGATGTTCTGATTGTGACGAAACAGGTTCTCTGGATCGTAGCGGTCTTTAAGCGCTTGCAGCCGCGCGAAGTTTTCGCCGAAGGCGCGGCGAACGCCGGCGAGTTTCTCATCGTCGTCCAGGTAGTTGCTGTATGCGCCATCGCAGGTGAAGGGCTGCAAAGCGTCATAGGTTTCCCGCGCCCAGGCGATGTTGGCCGCACTCTCCGACGGGTCCTGCCACTGCGAAATAATAAGGACGCTAAAGCCAGGATTGCGGTGCGGGAATGCCGTGTCGTCAGATCGGGGCCGCAAAGCCGCGCCATGGAAATGCTCCAGGATGAGCTTGCTCATGGGCGACGGGCAGCGCTGAAAGGCCTCGCGCAATAGGTCGATGACATCGTCACCCAGCGCGCCGAGGAAGCAGGACTTCCAGTAGCTGAGCGCCAGCTTGGGGAAACTGGGATCGAGGATCCGGTTGAGGGCACAATAGGGGATCGGCCCGAGACCGTCGATTGCCGGCGTGCCGAAACGCCTCATCCGGTCCATAACCCCTGCCCCCTCGCCGGCAGAGCCGCAGTGACAGGCAAGCATCGCACCCAGCCGGGTGCCCGTTCCGTCGGCGCTGTGGGTAAGACTGGCCGCCAGCGTAAACTCGTCGACGGCATCGGCCGAAAGGTCGCGGTAAAACCGCATCATCTCCCTCGTGTCCTCGAAGGGATAGGCAATCAAGCCGCCTTGCACCGTCGGCCCGACCGGATGGAGCCGGTATTCGAACGACGTGGCGATACCGAAGTTGCCGCCGCCGCCCCGCAAGCCCCAGAAGAGCTCGCTGTTCTCGTCCGCAGAGGCCTGCAGCACCGCGCCGTCCGCCGTGACCAGCTCCACGGCGGTGAGATTGTCGACGGTGTAGCCGAACTTGCTCATCAAGAAGCCGAAACCGCCGCCCAGGGTGAGGCCGGCGATTCCGGTGCTGGAGACGGCCCCGCCTGTGGCCGCCAGCCCGTGCAGCTGGGTGGCGCGATTGAACTCGCCCCAGGTGACGCCGCCCTGGGCGCGGATCCGGCGGCCTTTGGGATCGACGTGGGCGCCCTTCATCGGGCTGAGGTCGATCATCGCGGCATCGTCGACGACGGCACGGCCGGCGACGTTGTGGCCGCCGCCGCGCACCGCTACCGTGAGGCCTCGATCCCGAGCGAAGGCCAACGCATCGACGACATCCGCCGTGTCCTGGCAGCGCGCGATCAAGGCCGGACAGCGATCTATCATGCCGTTGTGCACCCGGCGCACGTCGTCGTAGTCGGCATCCGTCGGCAGCAGCAGCGCACCGGAAAAGCCTGCCTCCAGCGACGCCAAATCCGAACGCTCCAAACGGCGACCTTGTCCCATGGGCTCCTCCCCTTATTTCAAAGCCGGCGCGGCGGCGCGCCCAAGGCATCGATGCCGAAAGCTGGACACTAGACCATCCATATTTGAGGATGCTATAGCCAAACTGACATAATAATCATTCAAAATTGCATGACCATGAACTGGGACGACTACCGTTATTTTCTCGCCATCGCCGAGGCCCGCTCCCTCACCGGCGCCGGCCGCGCTTTGGGAGTAAGTCAGCCCACCGTGTCCCGCCGCCTGGAGGCTATCGAGGGCCGGCTGAAGGTTCGCCTCTTTGAGCGCACCCAGCAGGGCTATGAGATGACGCCGGCGGCCCTCGAGATCTTCCGGACCATCGAGCGCGTGGGCGACGACTTGAACGACATGGAGCGCAAGCTCTTCGGCCAAGACCGGGAGCTGGCCGGAGGCCTGCGCATCACCTGCACCGAGGTGCTGCTGAACGCCTATTTGGCGCCGCACCTTTGGCGCTTCTTGGCCACGCATCCCGGGATCGCGCTGGGCATCGTCTCTACCGACGCACAGCTAAGCCTCAGCCGGCACGACGCGGACCTGGCGATCCGCTTCACTGCCCAGCCGCCGGACACATTGATCGGCCGGCGGCTCGCCAAGGCCGCCTTTGGCGTTTATGAGCAACATCATGAACGGGCAAAAGGCGATCAAGGCCGCACAGAGGGACGCGCTTCCCTGGCGGCCGCCGATTGGATCGGCTGGCACGACGAGGTCTACAACCGCTTGTTCATCACCGGCACTTTTCCCGAAGCCCGTATCAAGCACCGCGTCGACAGTGCCTTTGCCATGCAGGCCATGGTGCGGCAAGGCCTGGGGGTCGCCGTGCTGCCCTGCTACACCGCCGATCCCGATCCCGGTCTGCAGCGGATTCTGCCCGAGCTGCTGACCGAGGGCATGCCGGACCTCTGGCTGCTGCACCACCCCGACGTGCGCCAGGTGGCCCGCATCAGCCTCTTCGCCAGCTTCGTCGCCGAGATCGTCGCCGCCGACCGTGACCTCTTCGAGGGCCGCCGTCCCTGCGGCGAGAGACCGTGAGGCGCGGCCTCAGCCGTCGAGATCTACGCTCATGACCTCCGCGTGCGCCGAATTACCGGGCCGGCAATCTCGCTCGTCGGGCCGGAAGCCAGCCGAAAGCTATAGCGGCCGCGCCCAGCAGGCGTCAGCAGAAGGGATAGAAGATCGC
>Ga0055479_10000148_pt1 | contig 11957 bp, 7 predicted proteins | sample Muzzi_PWC_D1_FD_57941 | JGI IMG/M metagenome (GOLD analysis project Ga0055479, IMG submission 57941) | Wetland microbial communities from San Francisco Bay, California, USA, that impact long-term carbon sequestration - Muzzi_PWC_D1 | ecosystem: Environmental > Aquatic > Marine > Wetlands ...
GATGCTCCGGGCATTATCTTTGGTCTCGTCAAAGAAGGGCTTGAAGATCACCTGGTCCAGCGTGACGGCACCATCACTCCAGCAGAGCGTGAGCAGTCGGTGACCGAACTCTTCAACCCGTACGATCGTCGCCTCCTCGCTGTCTGGCGAATGTAGCTGCAGTGAATCGGTTTCGGAGCCACCAAGGGTTTCAAAAAAACGCAGGCGGCCGGATGCTTCGAGGAGGTAGGCGGTTTCGCAGTAGTCGTCGATGCCGACCGCCAGAACCGAATTTCCCGGGGACTCTGCGGACCCCTCGAATTTCGCGAAAACTTTGGCTTCGGGTTCTTGAAAGAGCGGCAGGGTGACTTTGGTGATCAGAACGAGAATAAAAACGACACTGAAAATAACGGCAAGGCCCGCCAGGGTGATGACCCAGCGCGCGATACGATCGTTGCGTTTGGCTTTGCGTCGGAACTGGACGTTCATCCGGTCCGTCCTGATTCTAGTGAAAAAACACCGGCCCCGCAGCCCGGATAGAGGCCCGGGCGGCAGGACCAGAGTTTGATTGTTTGAACCTTTAAGCCGGTTTGTGCATCACTCAGTCAAGCATTTTCCGCATCTTGGCGGCTTCCGAAGCGGGCAGCGGCAGGAACCCGTCCTTGACCACGATCTCCTGGCCTTCCTTGGAAAGGACGAATTTCATGAACTCTTTCTGCAGGGCGGCAAGAGGCTTGTTGGGTTCCTTGACCACGTTGATATAGAGGAAACGGCCCAAGGGGTATTCTCCACTCAGCACGTTGGCATAGTTCGGCTCGTAGGCTTTCTCCCCATCCTGTTGGGAAAGGGGGAGGGCCTTGACGCCGGAGGTGACGTAGCCCATGCCCGAGTAGCCGATGCCGGCCTGGTCTTCGGTCACGCCGAGGACCACCGATGCATTGCCGGGCTGCTCCTTGACGGTATCCCTATAATCGCCCTTTTTCAGGGTGTGCTCCTTGAAGAAACCGTAGGTCCCGGAGGCCGAGTTACGGCCGTAGAGACTGATCGGCTTTGCAGACCACGCACCAGTATCGCCGAGCTGGCCCCAGGTGGTGACGTTGGGACCACCGCGCTTCTGGGTCTTGGAAAAGACCGAGTCGACTTGGGTCATCGACAGTTCCTTAAGAGGGTTGTCCTTGTGGACAAACACTGCCAGAGCATCGAGGGCCACGCCGATGGTGGTCGGTTTGAAGCCGTATTTAGATTCGAATGCTTCCACCTCTTTCTGTTTCATCCGGCGGGACATGGGGCCGAGTTGGGAGGTGCCTTCGATCAGGGCCGGCGGAGCGGTGCTGGAGCCCTTGCCTTCGATCTGGATGTTGACGTTCGGATAGATCTTGCGGAAGCCTTCGGCCCAGTAGGTCATCATGTTGTTCAGGGTGTCCGAGCCGACGCTGTTGAGATTCCCGGCCACGCCCTGGACTTTCTGGTAGCTGGGCAGATTGGGATCGACGTCCACCGCTACGGCGGGGGCTGCTGCAATCAGCAGGGCTCCCAATCCCGCGGCAACCAAGCCGGCACAACGATTGAACAGGGAAAGTTGCTTCTTCATCATCGATAGTCTCCTTTTTCCCGTTGGAAAGAATGGTCGCGTGTTCGCGCTTTGCTGAATTCTGATGGCGGCGATTCTTCCCTGTCCTTGTTAGACCCGTGTTAGGAGACCGTGAGAAAGTTGTCAAAAGTTGTCAAATTGATTTTAGATGCACGCATTGAGAAAGCGCCCTGGACAGCTGCCGAGCGATATTCAAAGTTATTTTAACGGTGAAATGTTAGGCAAATATTAGGACGCGGAAATTTTCTTTTGTATCGTGGTGTCGAAAGTGGCTCATGGGGGATGAACGAGTCCCGCGTACCAGCGGAAATCGTTCAGCAGGCTGGCAGAATAACAGTGAAGATGCTCCCTTGGCCGGGACTGCTTTCGACCGTGACCATCCCCCCGTGGGCCTGAACAATGTGCTTGGTGATGGCCAGGCCAAGGCCGGTCCCGCCCAATTTGCGGCTGCGGGCTTTGTCGACCCGGTAAAACCTTTCGAACAGGCGGGGCAGATGTTCCCTGCCGATACCGCACCCCCAATCCTGGACCCGGATATGGACTTCCTTCCCCTTCGACAAGGCTTCAACAACAACCCTGCTTTCCGGCGGGCTGTATTTGATGGCGTTGTCGACCAGATTGGTGATGGCCTGTTCCAGAAGGGGGGAATTGACACGCGCCCGAAGATCCTCCGGGCAGACGATATCCAGGCGGATCGATTTCGCCTCAGCGGCAACCGAACACAATTGTGCCGAAGCCCGGACCACTTCCCCCAGCCTCCCCGGCTGCAGGGGAATCTGGCTCTTTTCGGCCTCCTGTTCGATGCGGGACAGGGCCAGCAGGTCGTCGATGATAGCGTTGAGCCGTTCGGCCTGCTTGGTAATGATCTGCAAAAACCGTCGGGCGTCTTCCGGGCTCTGCATGGCCCCGTCCAGCAGCGTTTCGACAAACCCCTTAATGGCGGTGATGGGGGTTTTCAGTTCATGGGACACATTGGCGACGAAATCCTTGCGCATGTTTTCCAGCCGCCGCAGGCGGGTGACGTCGTTGAGGACAATGAGGGCTCCGATTTCCCGTCCCTGGTCGTCCTTCAACATCGTGCCGTGGGCTTGAAGAAAAACCTCTTCCTTCCCTCGCACCTGAATGTCGCCCTCGACCGGCTCCCGGCTGCTCAGGGATCTGGCCACGAAGCGCTGCAGGTCGGGCTTGCGGACGACTTCCTGGATGCTGCGCCCCTGGGCCTTTTCCGGTTCGACCCCCAAAAGGTCTGCCGCGGCCCGATTAAGGCGGAGAATGCGTTCATCGGTATCGACGGCCAGAACCCCTTCCACCATGCTGGAAAGGACCGCATCCTGTTCCTTGCGCTGCTGAAGTATGGTACGAATCCGGTCGTCCAACTGCTTTGCCATCTGATTCAGCGCTGCGGCCAGACCCCTGATTTCATCGCTCCCGTTCACCGTCAGAGGCCGGCTGAGATTGCCCCTGGCAAAGCGCCGGGCCCCCCGGATCATCTTCTCCAGAGGACGGCTTATCCGGCGGGACAGAAACAGACTGAGGAGGGCCGCGAGAATGATCGCCGCCGCGCCGCCCACCGCCATCTGGCCGTAAAGGGCCTGCAATGTTCGATCGATGGCCGTCACCGCCACCGCTGCTCTCACAACGCCCCTGACCGAGCCCGGTCCTCGAACCGGCAGGGCGACGTACATCATGTTTTTATCCAAGGTATGGCTGAAACGGGTCGCCGTACCGACCTGCCCACCAAACGCGGTGAGGATTTCCGGCCGATCGCGATGGTTTTCCATCCGTTCCGGCTCCTCCCGGGAATCGCCGATGACCTGCCCCGAGGGGAGAATGACAGTAAAACGGGTGCCGGTCTTTTCACCAAGGTCCCGGCAAAACCGCTGAACCTGGTCCCTTTCCCCGGGTGCCAGGTGACCTTGTGCCAGAGCGACCATCAATCTGGTCTGAGCTTCGAGACCGGCCTGTTGCTGGTTGATGTAAAAATCCTCCAGCGTCCGGCTGAAAAACCCGACCACCAAAACCAGCGCAAGTAGGATAACCAGCAGAAACGCGGGAAAGAGCTGCCAGAGAAACCGGCGGGGGATGAGGCGAGAAAGAGGCATCTATCAGTCCTTGAACCGGTAACCGACGCCTCGGACGGTTTCAATGTAGATGCCGCAGGGGCCGAGTTTTTTGCGCAGTCCCACCACCTGGACGTCAACGGCACGGTCGGTGACCGAATAATCCTCCCCCCGCACCGCATTGACGATCTGATAGCGGGTAAAGACCCATCCGGGCCGGCCGGCGAGAAACTGCAGCACCCGGAATTCGGTAAAGGTCAAATCAACCGGCTGTCCCTGGACAAGCACTTCGTTCCGGCCGGGATGAATTACCAAATCATTGATGTGGATCACTTGCTCGCCGCCCTCTTCCGGCAGTGCTTCCCGCCCCCTGCGGGCAATCGCGCGGATTCTGGCGATCAGGACTTTGGGGCTGAACGGCTTGGTAACGTAATCGTCGGCGCCGAGTTCCAGGCCGGTGACGATATCGGCTTCCTCGCCTTTGGCGGTCAGCATGATAATTGGTATCGACTGGGTTTCGGCGCGGTTTTTCAGCGCCCGGCAGACTTCCAGGCCATCCATGCCGGGCAGCATCAGGTCCAGGAGAATCAGGTCCGGATTTTCGTCCCTGGCCAATTTCAAGCCTTCTTCCCCAGACGTTGCGGTCGTCGCCCGGTACCCCTCCTTGGTCAGGTTGTAATGAACCAGGGCCAGGATGTCCTCTTCGTCTTCGACAATCAGTATCCGTTCTTTACTCATGGGTTAACTCTTTCCCGTTGTTTCCACCTCTTGACTTCAAAACACCCGGGTCAGTGTAAAACCGCCATGTTAGATTTCGGTTAGGCTGGAAATTTTCCATGTTAACTGCTTCCCGTGGGGGATGAATTTCGCCCTTTTAACCGGCGGGAATCATGACAAACCCGGGATGGTCAATCCGTCTCTCCGGGTTCCCCCTTTCGTCCCTGCACAATCATGGCAAACCGCTATAATAGTAGCAGACCAAAATCCGGACAGGGGGAAGTTGCCAATGAAAATGCAGATCGGCCAGAAACTGGTCCAGGAAAACCTGGTGACCGAGGAACAGTTGCAGGAAGCCCTGACCCGCCAGCGGCTCCGCGGCGGGCGGTTGGGTGAAAACCTCCAGGCGCTGGGCTATATGACCGAAAAGGACATGGATAGGATCTTCAAGCCGATCCCGCTGCTGCCGGACAAGGTCGAAGATACCGGGCTCAGCCTTGCCTTTATTGCCGATCTGGTCCTGAAGCACATCCGCCACGTGGGTGCGTTCCGTCTTTCCGAGGTCGTCGACAGCGTCAAGCTTCCGGCCCCGATCGTCGATCAGGCGATGGAAGTTCTCCGTCGCGAAAAGCTGGTGGAAGTTCGCAGCGCTTCAGAATTCGTGCGCTCATCCTATCAGTTCCAGACGACCGACAAAGGCAAGAGTCACGGCGCCGAAGTGGCCGAAATCTGCAGCTACACCGGACCGGCTCCCGTCCCCCTGGACCGCTACCGAAAGCTGGTGGAACTGCAGACCATCAAAAACATAGAAGTCACCGAAGAGTCCGTGTGCGAGGCCTTCTCTTCCCTGGTCATCGACGACAGTCTGTTGCGCCGCCTCGGACCGGCTATCAGCTCGGGAAATCCCATGTTTATCTACGGCCCGCCGGGAAACGGCAAGACCACCATTGCCGAAGCCATCGGCCGGATTCTTCCCGATGACATCTTTGTCCCTTACGCCGTATATGTGGGAGGACAGATCGTCCAGGTCTTCGACCCCGTGACGCACACCCCCGTTCAGGAAGAACAACCTTCGGAAGAATTCGATCGGCGCTGGATCAAGGTCAAGCGGCCGGTGCTCATCACCGGGGGAGAGCTGACCCTGAAAAGCTTTGACCTGGACTTTAACCGGATCGCCAAATTTTATGAAGCGCCGCTGCAGATGAAGGCCAACAACGGCCTCTTCATTGTCGATGACTTCGGTCGCCAGCAGATGAACCCCCAGGCCCTTCTCAACCGCTGGATCGTCAATCTCGACCGCCGCATCGATTTCCTGTCCCTCCACACCGGGATGAAGTTCGAAATCCCCTTTGACCAACTGGTTATCTTTTCCACCAACCTCGAACCAAAAAGCCTGGTGGACGAGGCCTTCCTGCGGCGTATCCGCTACAAGATCAAGATCGACCATCCCACCGCATTGGAATACGAACAGATTTTCCGCCGGGTCTGCGAAGCCAACGGGGTCCCTTTCGACCAGGATGTCTTCAACCATCTGGTCAAGGATCATTACCATCGTTACGGAGTCACTCTCAGCGCCTGTCACCCTCGCGACATTATCGATCACATTATCGATGATTCCCGATTCTACAAACATTCTCCGAAGATGACCCGGGAAAACGTGGAGACCGCTTGGGGGAACTATTTCATCGATCAATAAGGGGTGATTGCCGCCGTGGAGCAGGCCCAAAGAAACCCGGACCGTCCTGGCGAGACGGCATCCGGGAGGATGGTCAGGCATCGCTGCCGTCAATTGGGTGTCGATTCTTAATATTTATCCGGAAAGAAGCACCCATTTGTATTTCCTGGCCATCAGCTGAAAGCCTGCCCTGGTTATGGAGCCTTTTTCATCTCCTTTCACGCAAACCCCGGATTTTCCGAGCTCATTTAAATAACCATCTACCCTGGAACCTAATATTGGGGGCCGCAGATGAATCTCCAGAACCTTTACTGGTTTCCCGCTTCCCAGTCCGAGCGTCTGGATGAACTTGTCGGAAGCGAGGAGGACCGCAAACACCTCCCCTTGCGGCGTGATGTACGGTCCCTCGGCCACCTGTTGGGAACCGTGATCAAGGAACAGTCCGGAAAAAGGATATTTGACCTTGAGGAGCAGATCCGCCGGCTGGTCATTCGGCATCGGGAAGCAGAGAATCGCTCCGGGGGATCGATAGATGAAACCGCGGAAAATGACCTGATCAGCCAGGCACAACAATTGATCGGCGGCCTGACGCTGGCAGACTCCCACCAGATCATCAAGGCCTTCGCCACTTTTTTCGAACTCACCAATCTGGCTGAAACGAATCACCGCAAACGCCGGCGCCGGGCTTCCCGCCTGGCCGGAACCGACCGTCTTAAGCCTGGCTCGTGGCGCGGGACACTGTACCGTCTGAAGGAGGCCGGCCATTCCCCCGAGGAGGTTCTGGCAACCCTCCGGCAGGTGGAAATCATTCCGGTCTTCACCGCCCATCCCACCGAAGTGGCGCGGCGAGCGGTCCGTTTCAAGCGCCGACGAATCGCCCGCCACATGGAAAATTTGGACCGGCTCCCCCTGGCCGAAGATGAGGCGGAAGAGCTACAATTGTCAATTCTGGCCGAAATAACGACCCTCTGGCAGTCGGATGAAGTCCGCCGTCGCCAGCCGGCCGTCGCCGATGAAATCAAGATGGGGCTGGATCATTACCCCGATTCCCTGATCCGTCCCTTGCCCCACCTCTATACCGACCTGGCCAGGGCTTTTCGAGAAATTTATCAGTGGGACATGACTGCCGCGGATCTGCCCACCCTGGTCCGCTTCGGTTCCTGGATTGGCGGAGACCGGGACGGAAATCCCTTTGTTGTCCCGGAATCGACTGAACAAGCCCTGCACCAGGCTCGGGATTTGATTCTGGCCCATTATCTGGAAATCCTGGGGGAACTGAGGGATGCCCTGACCCCCTCGACCTGCCGGGTTCGGGCCGGGTCCGACCTGATCGAAGCCGAGCACGGCTATGCCAGGCAGTGGCCCGACACTCCGGAAATCGAAAACCTTCCGGAATGCGAAACCTACCGCCGGTTTCTCGCCCGGGTGCTGCAGCGCTTGCGCCGCACCCGATCCGAGCCCGACCACCCGGAAGCTTATCGATCGGCGGAGGCCTTTACGAAGGATTTGGAACTCGTTCGCCGCAGCCTGGCGACCACCGGGGGGGAAAGACTCGCCGCGACGTTTATCGAGCCCTTGCTGCGCCAGGCAGCAACCTTCGGCTTCCATCTGCACACCCTCGACATTCGCCAGCATGCCCGCATCCATGCCGCCGCCATCGCGGATCTGGGCGGGGGTGAATCCACTCCGGGGGCTCTGACCGGATCGCCTTCTACGGAAACGACCCGACTACTCGAAACGTTGCGGGACATCGCCCGACTGAAACGGGCCTATCCCGCCGAATCGATTCGCTATTACGTTATCAGCGGAACCGAGTCTCTGGCGGACATCTTCCATCTGGTCTGGCTCTGCAAGCTCTCGGGAATTCAGGTGGCAGCGGACCCTTCCCGCGGCGATCCGGGACTCATGCCGGTCCCACTGTTCGAATCGATCCAGGCCCTCCGTGCCGCGCCGGAAATCTGCCGCTCCCTCTGGCAGGCGCCCGAATACGAACCATTCCTCGATTCGTGGCGGCGACAGCAGGAGATCATGCTCGGCTATTCCGATTCCAACAAGGACGGGGGGATGCTGACCGGCAGCTGGGAGATTTACAAAGCCCACCGGAAGCTCCATGAAGTCGCCCGGGAGTGCCGGGTGAAGCTGCGGCTGTTTCACGGCCGGGGCGGCACTGTCGGCCGCGGCGGGGGACCGACCCATCGCGCCATCATCGCTCAACCTCCCGGAGCTTTTTCCGGAGCCTTGAGATTGACCGAGCAGGGGGAAGTGATCAATTTCAAATATGCCGATGGGAATCTGGCTGAGCGCAACCTGGAAGTCATGATCGCCGCGGCACTCGAGGCCTTGACCCTTTGCCCCGGTCCCGACCCTGAAGAGGCCGGAACCTGGGAATCGGCGCTGGACGCCATGGCCGCGACCGCCTTTTCCTACTACCGGGAAAAGATCGCCGACAATCCTGATATTATTCCCTATTTTGAGCAGGCCACCCCGGTACAGGAATTCGAACTGGCCAAGATCGGCTCACGCCCGGCCAAGCGGCGGGCGACTCGCTGTCTCGACGACCTGCGCGCCATCCCCTGGGGCTTCGGCTGGATTCAGAGCCGGCACATGATTCCCGGGTGGTTCGGAGTCGGGTTCGCCCTGGGGCGCTATGCCGACGCCAACCCCGGCAATCTTTCCCGGCTGCGGGAGATGATGAAAAAGTTTCCGTTTTTTTTCGACCTGATTCGCAACGTGGAACTGGCCCTAACCAAGGTTGATCTTTTCCTGGCCCGTCAGTATGCCGATCTGGTGACGGACGCGGCCCTCCGCGAGCGGGTCTTCGGTCTGATCGTTGAGGAATTTCACCGAACCTGCCACATGCTTCTGGCCGTCACCGGCCAGAAGGAACTCCTCCAAACCAACCCCGACCTGGTCGAATCGCTGCGCCTGCGCAACCCTTACGTCGATCCGATGAGTCTCATTCAAATCGAGCTGCTGCGCCGCAAACGCGGGGGCGATGACAGCGAAGAGTTGAATTACGTTCTGGCGGCATCGATTCACGGCATCGCGGCGGGATTGCGCAATACCGGCTGATGGCCGGGTTGCCGGATTCGGGCCAACGGTTGAAAGTCCGGCAGGCGAACTCTCCGCAAGAGGAAAAACGAAACTCTCGGTTACGGAAAAAAGGAGCGTGGAAAGAGCTTCTTTCAGTAAAAGGAGGCGAGAAAAGGGGGGGGGTTGCCAGATCCGAAAATTTTCAGCGCCGGGCTTGCAATTTTATTTATCCGTTCTAATCTATTTTAACTGACCTTCATATGCCGAAAGCTCGCGCCTCCCGAGCGAGTCTCCTTCGCCGGCCTCCGGGAGTTTTTCCAGCTGGCTTTCGGCTTCAAAAACAGACTGTTTTTCCTGATCTATTGGAATGGCGCGCCTTGTTCCCACCTCAATCCGCAAGGCGCGCGTTTTTTTTAACGTCTGCAGGGGCGGCTTCTCCACCGGTCAAATCCCCCCGGTTCAAATCGATTCGTTTCAGGCCGGCTCCAGCCCGGCGAATTTCAGCAGCAGTTTTTTCTGGCCCACGGAATTGAAATAGACTGTCACCTTCTGATTTTCTCCACTTCCCTCCAGACGACGCACGGTACCGAGCCCGAACTTGACGTGTCGTACCCGGATTCCGATGCGAAGCCCCTCTTCATCCACCGGCACCATCCGGAGGTCATCCTCATAACTCTCGTCCGTACCGGACGCGGGCAGCTGGGTAAAAATTGAGGCCAGGTTATGGTCCGTGGTTGGCCGCAGGGAGGAGTGCGGCTTCTCAAATTGATGGGGTGGAATTTCCTGCAAAAACCGGCTGGGCGGATTGTACTGAAAATCACCGTAAACCCTCCGCCGTCGAGCGTGGGTCAGATAAAGGCGCTCCTTGGTGCGGGTCATTCCCACGTAGCAGAGCCGCCGTTCCTCTTCCAGGTCGTCCCCTTCTTCGCCGGTGCGCGAATGGGGGAAGAGCCCCTCTTCCATTCCGGTCATGAACACGACCGGAAACTCCAGCCCCTTGGCGGCATGCAGGGTCATCAGGGAAACCCGGTCGAGACTCGGATCGTAACTGTCCAGATCGGTGATCAGGGCGATCTGTGCCAGATAATCCTGCAGGGTCTGCTCCACCGAACGATGCTCCTCCATTCCGGCCAGCAGCTGTTCAAGGTTCTCGAGGCGACCTTGAGCCTCCCGGCGTTCCGGGCCGGGCGCGGCCTGTTCGAGAGCTTCCCGCAGCATCGGACCGTAGCCGCTCTCCTCGATCAGGGCGGCGGCCAGCTGGGGATAGGGCATCCGGGACAACCGTTCCTGAAATTCCTTGATCAGGGCCACGAAGGCGTTGACTTTCCCGGCCGCCCCGCTCGGCAGTTGTCCGTTGCTAACCGCCAGACAGCAGGCAGGGAAAAACCCGCCCGCCTCCCCTTCGAACTGGCCGATTCGGTTGATGGTCACCGCCCCGATCCCCCGCGCCGGGACATTGACGATACGGCGTGCGGACACTGAATCGGCCGGGTTGACCAGCAGGCGCAGGAAGGCCAACACGTCCTTGACTTCCTGCCGGGAATAGAACTTGATGCCGCCGAACAGCGCGTAGGGCAGGCCGGCGCTGCGCAGAGCTTCTTCAAAACCGCGGGACTGGGCGTTGGTCCGGTAAAAGACCGCAATGTCCCGCAGGTGTCGGCCGTCGGATTTATGGAGCCGCTCGATTTCCCGGGCGACCAGACGAGCCTCCTCCAGATCATCCGGGAGAGTTTCCAGAACGATCTTGTCCCCTTCCGGATTCTCGGTCCAGAGGGTCTTTTCCTTGCGTCCGACATTGCGGGCAACCACCTCGCCGGCCGCGGCCAGAATGGTCCGGGTGGAGCGATAGTTCTGCTCCAGACGAATGGTCCGGCAGCCGGGGAAGTCCCGCTCGAATCCGAGGATGTTGCCGACTTCGGCCCCGCGCCAGCGGTAAATCGACTGATCGTCGTCGCCGACCACGCAGAGGTTGCGGTTCGGGCCGACCAGGAGCCTGATCAGATCATATTGAACCTGGTTGGTGTCCTGGAATTCGTCCACCAGGACATGGGCGAACCGCTGCTGCCACCGCTCCCGAACCTCAGGGAATTCTTTGAACAGCCGCACGGTCTGCAGGAGCAGGTCGCCGAAATCGAAGGCATTGGCCTGCTGCAGGCGCTCCTGGTAAAGCGTGTAGACCTTTTGCAGCAGCCCGCGGGAGGTTTCCTCCGGCGGCAGGTCCCGGGGCAGCAGCCCCCGGTTTTTGGCGCTGTCAATGGCCGCGGCGGCGGTCCGGGCCTTCAGCACCCGCTCGCCGACATCGAGTTCTTTCAGAATGATCCTGAGCAGGCGCTCCTGGTCCTGATCGTCGTAGATGGAAAAGTCGGCTGTAAAGCCGAGGGCTCCGGCGTCCCGCCGAAGAATGCGTACGCAGGCGGAATGAAAGGTGCTGACCCACAATCCTTCGGTCGTGCCGAGAAGCTGCTGCAGCCGTTCGCGCATTTCCTCGGCCGCTTTATTGGTAAAGGTAACGGCCAGGATTTGCCAGGGGGCAACGGCGTGTTCCCCGATCAAACAGGCAATCCGGTGCGTCAGGGTCCGGGTTTTTCCGGACCCCGCCCCCGCCAGGATCAGCAGCGGCCCTTCTCCATGCTGCACCGCTTCCCGTTGATGGGGATTGAGTCCCTGCAAAAGTTGATTCATCCCTCTATTCCTTCAGCGTACGGGCCATCAACGCCCGGTTGTACGCGGCAACCATGTCGCGGCGGGAAATAATTCCGATCAGCCTGAGGCCCGTCTCCCGATCTACCACCGGGAGCTGTTCGATATTGCGGTAACCGATTTTGCGCATGGCGTCATCAAGATTTTCATCGACCGTAACGGTAATGACATCGAGGCTGGCCAGCTCCTTGATCACGACCAG
>Ga0055479_10000149_pt1 | contig 11914 bp, 9 predicted proteins | sample Muzzi_PWC_D1_FD_57941 | JGI IMG/M metagenome (GOLD analysis project Ga0055479, IMG submission 57941) | Wetland microbial communities from San Francisco Bay, California, USA, that impact long-term carbon sequestration - Muzzi_PWC_D1 | ecosystem: Environmental > Aquatic > Marine > Wetlands ...
CCCCTGCCCGCTGCTGGCTCCTTCGATCAGGCCGGGGATATCAGCCATGACGAAAGATCGGTAGTTGCCGTAGCGGACAACGCCGAGGTTGGGGACGAGAGTCGTAAAAGGGTAATCGGCAATGCGCGGTCGGGCAGCGGAAAGGGCGGAAATCAAAGTCGATTTTCCCGCATTGGGCAGCCCAACCAGGCCGACATCGGCCAGCAGCTTGAGTTCCAGGCGCAGCCGCCGCTCTTCTCCCGGGATTCCGGGCTGGGCATGGCGAGGTGCCCGGTTGGTGCTGGTGGCGAAGCGGGCGTTTCCCCGGCCGCCGCGACCGCCGGACAGGAGCAGATGATTTTCCCCGGGTCGAGTTAGGTCCTTCAGTAACTCACCGGTATCGGCATCGTAAATCAAGGTTCCGGGGGGAACGCGGAGAATCAGGGACTCCCCGTTGCGGCCGTGCCGGTTGTTCCCTTCCCCGGGCAATCCGTTTCCGGCGCGGTAGCGCGGGCGATAGCGCAGGTCGAGGAGGGTAGCGAGGCCTTCATCGACCTTGGCGAAAACATCCCCCCCGTCCCCGCCATCCCCACCGTTCGGGCCTCCCCTGGGGATGAACTTTTCCCGCCGGAAGGAGACGCAGCCGCGACCGCCGTCCCCGGCCTTGACAAATATGGACACTTCATCGACGAATTGCATGGGCGACCGGATTGAGCCAAATTGCCTGAGAATGATCCCGCGATTCTATGCCGGGGGCCAGGACCTCAAGGTTGCGGGAGGTCAGGGTGAAGGTCTTTGAGGTACGCAAAAAAGCCCGAAGGTCCCGCAAGGGACTTCGGGCTCAAAGTGCCACAGCATCGCCGAAATGAACGTTACGATGCGTAGACGCTGATTTTCTTTCGGGTTTTGTCTTTCCGCTCGAATTTCACCACGCCGTCGACCAGAGAAAAGAGCGTGTAGTCTTTGCCGCAGCCGACGTTCGTTCCGGGATGGAAGGTCGTTCCCCGCTGGCGGACCAGAATGGAGCCGGCGGTGACCTGCTGGCCGGAAAACCGTTTTACACCCAGACGTTTGCCGTCGCTGTCACGACCGTTCCGAGTACTGCCGACACCTTTTTTGTGAGCCATGGTAGATTCTCCTTACCCTTCGATCGCGGTAACCTGCAGGCGTGTCAGGGGTTGACGATGGCCGTACAGCTTCCGAGTTCCCTTGCGCCGTTTGGAATGAAAAACCAGGACTTTTTTGTCCTTTCCCTGCTCGACGATCCGGGCTTTGACTTTGGCTCCGGCTACCAGAGGGTTGCCGACTTTGACCTGGTCGCCGCCAACCATCAGAACTTCGTCAAGCTCAACGGTATCGCCGACAGCGCCGTCAAGTTTTTCAACCTTGAGCAGGTCACCCTGCGCAACCTTATACTGTTTGCCTCCGGTTCGAATTACCGCGTACATATCGTAGCACCTCGTTTTTTCTAACGAATTGAGTTGGAACAGTGAACTATATTCAGCACCAGCCGTCCTGTCAAGAGAAAATTCAGCCCGCTACGATCTCGAACTGTTCCTGGTGAAATCCGGGCCGCGCGTTGATGGAAATCTGCTTCTGGAACAGGCGTTCCAGATCCTCGATCCCGTGGCGTTCCTCATCCGACAGCAGGGTCGCGATGTCCGGCGGAACCAACAGGGTCACTCGGTATCCCGGCAGGTCTCGAATCTCCCTGCGGAGCTCCCGGAAAATCTCGTAGACCATGGTCGTTTTGCTCTTGACGTATCCTTTTCCTTCGCAATAAGGACAAGGCTCGCAAAGGGTTCGGCCGATGCTTTCCCGAACCCGTTTGCGGGTCATTTCCACCAGACCGAGTTCGGATATTTTCAGGATATTGGTTTTGCTCTTGTCACTTTTGAGGAGTTCCTCCAGGGCCAGATGAACCTTCTCCCGGTGCAACTCCTTTTCCATGTCGATGAAATCGATGATGATCAGGCCGCCGATGTTACGCAGCCGCAGCTGGAAGGCAATTTCCCGGACCGCTTCCTGGTTGGTTTTGAAAATGGTGTCCTCCAGATTGTGCTTGCCGACGAACCGGCCGGTATTGACATCGACGGCGGTCAAGGCCTCGGTCTGCTCGATAATAATATAGCCGCCGCTTTTGAGCCAGACCTTGCGACCCAGAGCCCGAGCGATCTCCACTTCCAGCCCGAAAGTGTCGAAAATCGGTTCGTCGTCATCGTACAGTTCAAGCTGGCATTTCAATTTGGGCATGAACGTTTTTATGAAGCGGACCACCTTGTCATGTTCATCCGATGAATCGACCATGATCCGTTCGACATCCTCGGTCAAAATGTCGCGTAAAACCTTGCTGGTGACATCGAGATCCGAATGAATCATACAGGGAGCCTTTTTGGACTCCCGATGCCGGCAGATTTGACGCCAGAGGCCGACCAGGAAATCCAGATCTCCCCGCAGATCCCCTTCGTTTTTTCCTTCAGCCGCGGTGCGAACGATAAATCCGGTCCCCGGCGGACGGATGTTTTCGACGAGGTTACGCAGACGTTCCCGCTCTTCCTCGTTTTCGATGCGGCGGGAGATGCCGACGTGGTCGACGGTCGGCATGTAGACCAGATGCCGCCCGGGCAGTGAGATGTGTGAGGTGATGCGGGCGCCTTTGGTGCCGATGGGCTCCTTGGCCACCTGCACCAGAATTTCCTGTCCTTCCTGCAGAAGTTCTTCAATGGGGGGCAGTGGAGCCCGGTCCTCTTCCGCCTGCCCGGGATGGGTGACGTCCTCGATAATTTCTTCCACCACCTCCATCTCGTCCAAGACATCGGCTACATAAAGAAAGGCCGCCTTTTCCAGTCCGATATCGACGAAGGCAGCCTGCATCCCCGGCAGAACCCGAATGACCTGGCCCAAATAGATGTTGCCCACAATACCCCGTTCCCGGCTGCGCTCGATATAAAGCTCGGCGATATGGCCGTTTTCGAGCAATGCCACGCGGGTTTCGTGGGAGGTGGTGTTTATGACCAGTTCCTTGGTCATAGCACCTCCTTAAACCGAAAAATGTTAAAAAACCAAAAAATCTATGAAAAAAACGGAATGAATTTAGTTGTCTTGAAGAAACGCCGCGTTAATCCAGCACGATGTCAATCTTGCGGACCCGCAGGTTTCGAACCTGCTCGGGAGGAAGATCAAGCAGATAGCCGACCACCGGAAGCGGACTGCCTTTGGTCAACACCAGGCGAAGGTGGTCGGAATGCAGGTCAACGGCATCAACGTCCCGCCTCAAGTCAATCGACTTGAGGCCCCCTTTTTTGTTGCGCCACGCCGGAACCTGTTGTTGGTTGCGAAACGTCTCCAGGCGTTGGGCCAGGTCGGCGGGTACCTCAACCGGCAGGTCAATCCGGAAAACAGATTTCTTAATGCTAACAGATGGCGAAGAGGTTTGCCAGTCCACTTCGCTGCTTTCCAGAATGTGCAGACCTTCGGGGAGCTGTTTTTCCAGTGCGGCGGCCAATTTTTGTGCCGGCCATGGCTGAATCAGTTCGATATCGATAATTTCGGCATCACTTTCCACCCCGGTCGGCAGTGCGTCGCCGAAGGATATTTTCGGGGAAGGATGAAAACCGGCGGAAAACCGCACTGGAATCTCAGCGCGGCGAACGGCACGATGGAGCATGGTCATGAATTCCAGGTGGCTGATAAATCGAACCCGGCCGGTTTTCCGAAGGCGCAGACGAATTTTGCGGCGGGTTTCCGGCGGTTGGTCTGAAGCTCCGGCAGGCATTCCCAAACCGAAGTCACCGACCGTGACCAGTCTCGTTTTCAACGATTGAAAATCACAGACTCCGCAGCCGGTACAAGTCCCGTTCCGGCAGTCCGGAGTCGGCTGATTCTGCAGAGCCCGTTGCTTCTCACGGAAGAAATACTCCTTGTTGACGCCGCAATCGAGGTGGTCCCAGGGGAGCACCTCGGCAACGTCTCGGGCGCGCAGGTACCAGGCGGGATCGAGACCGCTGTCGGCAAAGGCCTGCGTCCAGAGGTCGAACCGAAAATGTTCCCGCCAGCCGTCGAAACGACAGCCCAGATCGACGGCCCGCTCCAGAACCGCGCCCAGACGACGGTCGCCCCGGGCGAAAACGCCTTCGAGGAACGAGAGTTGGGCGTCATGCCATTTGAAGCGCAGCTTCCGTTTGGCCAGGGCGCCACGAAGGTGGTTTTGGCGGTGTTCCGTTTCCGCCGGCCCGATCTGCGCCTCCCATTGAAACGGAGTATGCGGCTTGGGAACGAAAGTGGAGACCGAGACGTTGACGTCATTTCCTCCGGGAGAGCCTTTTCCGGTCCGCTTGACTTCCGCGGCCAGGCCGACAATGGCATCGAGATCGGTTTCCGTTTCTCCCGGCAGTCCGATCATGAAATAAAGCTTCACCAGGCGCCAGCCCAGGGCGTAGGCCTGCTGAGTTGCCGCCAGCAAATCCTCGGTGCGAATATCCTTGTTGATGATTTTTCGAAGCCGCTCGGTCCCCGCTTCGGGCGCCAGCGTAAAGCCGGTTTTTCGCACCCGCTTGATTTGCTCCATCAATTCCCGGCTCAGGGTGCCGACCCTAAGGCTGGGCAGGGAGACGGCTGTGCGGGTATCGGCATAGCGGTTCATCAGCCCGGTCAGCAGTGGGGTAATGCAGCTGTAATCGCCCGTGGAGAGGGATAGGAGGGAAATTTCATCGAACCCGGAGTGACGCAGCGAGTTTTCAATCAATTCGGCAATTCGCTCCGGGCTCCGTTCCCGGACGGGACGATAGAGGTATCCTGCCTGGCAGAACCGACATCCCCGAGTGCAGCCCCGGGCGACTTCCATCGCGACCCGGTTATGAACGGTCTGCATGAAGGGGATGATGGGATGGTCTGGAAAGGGGGCGGCATCCAGGTCGGCCAGAAAACGGCGCCGGACTTTCGGTCGTTGGGCTCGCAACGGGCGGACATCCGCCAGGACACCGTCCTCCCGGTAGGCCGGCTGAAAATGGGACGGCACGTAAATGCCCTCGATTTCCGCCAGGCGATCGAGTAACGTCGACCGCTTCATCCCGGACCTTTTCCCTTCGCGAACCGCCTGGCAGAGTTCCACCAGAGCCTCCTCGGCGTCGCCGATCACCGCGCAGTCGAAAAAATCGGCCAGCGGTTCGGGATTGAAGGCGCAGGGCCCGCCGACAATTACCAGGGGCATCGATTCGTCCCGGTTTTCCCGGCGCCTGGGGATGCCGCCCAGATCGAGCATATTAAGAAGATTGGAATAGGAGAGTTCGTATTGGAGCGAAAAGCCGACGATGTCGAAGTCGTGCAGAGGACGCTGGTTCTCCAGCGACCGAAGAGGATCGGCGGACCGGCGCAGGTGTTCCTCAAGGTCGGGCCAGGGGGCATAGACGCGTTCAGCCGCCGCCCATTCCAGGGAATTGATCACATGATAAAGGATGGCGCTGCCGAGATGACTCATCCCGACCTCGTAGACGTCGGGAAAAGCCAATGCCAGGCTCAAATCGACCTGGGCGGGATCTTTGCGGATGCTGCCCGGTTCATCGCCCAGATAACGGGTCGGGCGATTGACCATCGGCAGAAACTCGAAGAGACTCATGATCTTGTGTTCTGTTTCGTGGGTGTCAGGATTCAGGGCGGCATCTTCGCAAACCGGCAACTTACCATGGAACCGGCCATGGGAGCAAGAGAGACCCTGAAATGGGGTTTGCTTTTCCTCGAAGATTGATGGCCCGGTTTATGGAGCTATGATTTAAGTCAGGATAGCTTGCAGCTGCAAGATCAGGAGGACCGGGCCAGGAAACATTTTCAGCAAGAATAAAATTGAAAAGAGAAAACATAAAAAATATTCCCTTGAACTTGGGATGGCATCTCGGGTAAATTCTGAAAATATTTAATTCGAGTAAAAAATGGACAGTTTATTTAAAGGTTACATGAAGTTCCGACGGGATGATTTCGAAAACCATCGGGACCTGTTCCGTCAGTTGGGCCGGACTCAGCAGCCGCATACCTTGTTTGTCGGCTGCTCCGACTCGCGGGTCGTGCCAAACCTGATCACTCATACGGACCCCGGGGAACTTTTCATCGTGCGCAATGTTGCCAATATCATTCCGCCCTACCGCGTCACCGAGGAATACGTCGCTACCACCTCGGCGGTGGAATATGCGGTGGAAGTGCTGGAGGTCAGCAGTATCGTGGTCTGCGGCCACTCCAACTGCGGGGGGTGTGCAGTTATCAACCGTTCGGCCGAGGAACTGGCACATATCCCTCACGTAAGAAAATGGCTGGAGGTGTCCAGGGAGGTCCGGGGGCGGGTGGATCGGTTGATGACGGGGGATTCCCCGGAAGAGCGCGAATGGCTGACGGAGCAGATCAACATCCTGGTGCAGATGAAGAACCTGTTGACTTATCCCTACGTGAAGAAAAAATTCGAAGCGGGAAAGCTGAAGATTTTCGGATGGTATTACATCATCGAGACTGGCGAACTTTTCAATTTCAACGACCTAAGGGAAAGTTTCGAACTGGTCTGCTGATGGACCGGGGGGCGACGGAGGATCATCCGGCCGTCTGTTTGGAAACGAACGTTGATAAAAGTTGAACGGGAGCCCGGAGAGGGCTCCCGTTTTTTTAAGCCCTTCCGTTGGCGACATCCCGCCGTCGCTCGGGAAAAGGGGGTGCCGGGGGATTCTGATAGGTGTAAAGATCCCCTCGGTAGTTTTTCAGAACGACCTCCTCACCCAGGTCCTGGAGATAATCGGGCAGGATCGGAATCTTGCCGCCTCCACCGGGGGCGTCGATAACATAGGCCGGCACCCCGAGTCCCGAGGTGTGGCCGCGCAGGGCGCGGATGATTTCGATCCCCTCCTCCACGCTGGTGCGGAAATGGTTGGTCCCCCTGACCATGTCGGCCTGATAAAGGTAATAGGGGCGGACCCGGATCGCCAGCAGCTTCTGCATCAGGCGCTTCATGACCTGAGGATTGTCGTTGACGCCGCGCAGCAGGACTGACTGGTTGCCCAGCGGAACTCCCGCGTCGGCCAGCCGCCCGCAGGCCTTGGCGGCGGTCTCCGTCACCTCGTCGGGATGATTGAAGTGGGTGTTGAGATAGAGCGGCTGATATTTGCGCAAAATCCGCACCAGCGTTGGCGTAATCCGTTGCGGCAGCACCACCGGAATGCGGCTGCCGATGCGAATGATCTCGACGGTGGGAATGGCGCGGACTTCCCGCAGCAGCCATTCCAGACGTTCATCCCCGAGTAGCAGCGGATCGCCACCGGACAGGATGACATCGCGGATTTCGGGGTTGGCGCGGATGTAGGCAAGCCCCTGTTCCAGGGTTTCCCGAGTGATGGACATCGCCTCGCCGCCAACCTTGCGCTTCCGGGTACAGAACCGGCAGTACATGGCGCACTCGGAGCAGACCATGAACAGGACCCGGTCCGGATACCGGTGCACCAGGTTGGGGACGGGACTCTGGTTTTCTTCGTTCAGCGGATCGACCGGACAGACCGTGTCCTGCAACTCTTCCGCCGAGGGGACGGCCTGTTGCCAGATCGGGTCGCCGACCGATTTGATGAGGCTGAGGTAATAGGGGTTCACCCGCATGGGATACGCTTCGGCCACCTCTTCGAGGGGCCGGGGGTCAACGCCGAAGCGGGGAGTCAGATCGGCTGGGCGTACCAGGCTCGCCCGCAGGAGTTTCTGCCAGGTTTCCATTTATGGCCTCCTCATCCGGGGGCGGTCAAATCCGTTTGACATACGTCAGCCGGTCATCGCCGGGGCGATAGAAATCGACGATCCGGGACTCCTCCCGGTAGCCGGCGTCCAGATAGAACTGGCGGGTGCGCCGGTAACTCCCCTGGGAGGACGTTTCCAGGCAGATCATCCGACCGTTCCGATCCCCGACCGCCTGTTCGACATGGGTCATCAGCCGGCGGCCGACACCGTGACCCTGACAGGCCGGATCGACGGCGATCCAGTAAAGGTCGTAATTCCCCTCGGTGAGGGGCACGGGGCCAAAGAGCACATATCCGGCCGGCCGGCCTTCGATTTCGGCGACGGCAACTTCGTAGTCCTTCTGATCCGGGTCGTTCAGCACGATGTCCAGCAGTTCCAGGGCCACGTCCGTTTCCGGCGGGGTAAACGCCCCGGTGGTTTCCAATATTCTTTTCAATTCCGGAATGTCAGTTCCTTTAAGTTCACGCACGGGCCACCTCCTTACGCTGTTGACAAAGGTCCAGGATGCGCTGGATCAAATGGGGGTAGTCGAGCCCCCCGATCTTTGCGCTGCGGGCCAGTCCCGCGTCAGGCGAAATGTCCGGGTTGGCATTGACTTCAAGAATGTACGGCACGCCCTCCCGCAGACGGATATCGACCCTGGCATAGTCCCGGCACTCGAGAATGTGGAATGCCCGCAGCGAAACATCGCGGACCAGCATCTCTTCCTTGCGGGAGAGCCGGGCCGGGCAGACCGGCTGGGTGCCGTGATAACCGAGGGACTCTTCCAGCCATTTTCCCTCGTAGCTGACGATGGGCCTGGCCAGGTCGGGATGGAAGCGGATTTCCGAAAGAGGCAGGGTTTCGCCCGGGCGGTGGCCGAGGATGGCGACGTTGAGCTCCCGCCCTTCGATGAACTCTTCGATGAGAGCGCCTTGGCGGTAAGTGCGGTGAATATAGTCGACTCGGGCTTTGAGTTCCCGCTCCTGCTCGACCACGCTGTCGTTGGAAATGCCAAGCGAGGCATCCTCGAAGCGAGGTTTGACGATCAGGGGATAGGCGAGGTCTTTGATCCGGGGATACTGTTCCCCCAGTTTCACCAGACGATATTTCGGCGTCGGCAGGCCATGGCGGATCAGCAGGTCTTTGGCCCGGGTTTTGTCTTGAGTTAGTCCCAGGCTCAGCGGCGGGGACCCGGTAAAGGCGTATCCCAGCAGATCCAGCAGGGCCGCCACATGCATCTCTTTACGGCTTTCGCCCCAGAATCCTTCGCACAGGTTGAACACCAGATCAGGAGCCTCCGCCCGCAGATCGGCGATGAAGGGAACGATCTCTCCACCCAAAGGGATGAGGGTTGAATCGTGGCCCAGTCTTTTTAATGCCCCGATCACAGCTTGGGCCTCGGCCTCAGCGCCCGCTTCCGAGACCCGGTCGGTCGCTTCCCCGAAGCGGGGCTTGGGAGGGGTCCGATTAAAGCAGACAGCGACTTTCATCGCACCGCTCCCATTGATCAATTTGCAGGCGCTGGCTTGCGGCGTCAACGACCGTCAGAATCAGGTCGTCATAACCGAGCCCCGCAGCCCTGGCCGCCTTGGGAAAACAGCTGTTCTGTTCGGGTCGGGGCAGAATGCCGGGCAGGGGGTTGAGCTCGATGATCTGAGGGAGTCCGTTCCGGTCCAGGCGCACGTCGATCCGGCACCAGTCCTGGCACCCTAGGGCGGTAAAGGCTCGCCTGCAGATGTCTTCGATCTGTCGTTGCAGCAGCGGTTCGACGCCGGCCGGGCAGGTGAAAATCTGCAGAGGGGCCTCCTCCCGGTCCCAAAGCCATTTAGCTTCATAGGAATAGATCGGATTGACTCCGGCAGGAAGGGTGTCGAAATTGATTTCCACCAGCGGCAGTACGCGCAGGGAAGAACCATTGCCGACCAATGCCACGGTGAATTCCCGTCCGGGGAGGAATTCTTCGACCAGGGCCGGCTGCCGGTAGGTGGTGAGAACCCATTCCAGCTGGCGGACCAGTTCCCGGCGGTTTTTAACCAGGGCCCGGTCGGTCACTCCTTTGCTGGAACCTTCGAGGATCGGTTTGACCATCAGCGGATATCTGAGGTGGGACGGGATGTCCATGAGAGCGTTGACGACTGCGAACCGGGGCGTGGGGATGCGGTGATGGGCAAGGATCTCCTTGCTGCGCCGCTTGTCGAGGCAGATTCCCAGGGTGACCGGATCGCTGCCGGTGTAGGGAACGCCGAGCATGTCGAGTATGGCCGGGATCTGGGCTTCACGGCTGCTGCCGTTGAGGCCCTCGGCGATGTTGAAAACAAGGTCGGGGCGAAGACGGCGATAGGCGTCGAAGGCTTCGAGATCAGCCTCGACCAGGGTCACCCGATGGCGCGAGGCGAGAGCAGTCTCCACCGCGCGAATGGTGTGGATGTCGTCCCACTCGGCGAAAAGGTCGTCGGATGGATTGCCGGGAGGTTCGGAGGGAGGTTCTTCAGGACCGTCAAGAACGACGGCCGCCTCCTCCTTCAGATTGAAGGAGAGCGCGATATGCATGGTCAACCCCTTTCAAAAGCCAGATTCTGCCAGAGTGAATTCCCCGGTGGGGAATGAGCAGCGGCGCCTTCGGTGACCGTTGGCCTGGCGGCTTAAAAAGGGGTCAACTTTTCGTGGGCTCGTCGAACTGGCCACGGACCTGTGCGCCTGCTGTTATTAGCTCATATACTCCCAAGAAAATTCCTTGTCAACAGGAAAAAAATACTTTAAAAAAACATAGTAAATTTATATGTTTATAAACAAAAAAAGAGGCTGAGAAATGCCTCTTTTCCGGGGAAATCATATTTTTTACGATTTTTATTCTGCTGAAGGCGCGGACTGCCACAGCCCGTTGAAAAAATGCCGGGCGTTGGTGCCGATAACCCGGTTGCGATAGCCTCCCTCCTGGACGACCAAAGTGGGCAGATCGATTGCCCCGATTGCCCGTCCGATCTGCTCGAAATCCTTGGCCAGCAGGCTCCAGGTTCCGGTGGGGTCGCCCTTGGCCGTATCGAGCCCCAAAGCGACCACCAGATGGGCCGGTCGAAAGCGGACCACCTTTTTTAGGGCTTTGGCAAGAACCTCCAGGTACTCTTCTCCGGTCAACAGTTCTTTGAGTGGAAAATTCACATTATGCCCTTTTCCTTCCCCTTCACCGGTCTCGCCTTCAAATCCGCTGAAATAGGGGTAGGCAAAACGGGGATGGCCGTGAATGGAGACGGTCAGAACGTCGGAGCGGTCGTAAAAAATGACCTGCTGGCCGTTGCCGTGATGATAATCGATGTCGAGAATCGCGACCCGGCCAACATCCGAAAGAAGTTGCGCGGCCAGGGCGGCGCTATTGAAATAGCAGAATCCGCCGAAGGACTTACGCTCGGCATGATGCCCCGGCGGACGCACCAGGGCATAGGCGAACCGGTACCCTTCCAGGATCAGGTTGGCCGCGGTCAAGGCGCAGTCGACGGAACGTTTGGCTGCCAGCCAGGCATTGCGGTTTATTGGCGTGAAGGTGTCGATGCAGAAATAGCCGGCCCGCACGGCAAGCTCCTGAGGCGGTCGCGCCGCGTTACGGATCGGGAAGACATAAGGGTACACCGATTTGTCAGGCTCGAGGTTCTGGCAAATCCGCTTGAAATAGGCCAGATATGAGGGATCGTGGACGGTCCGCAAATACTTTTCGGGAAACTCGTGGGGCGGAACGGTTTCGAACAGATCGGTCCTCTCCAACTCACGGAGGATAGAACGGATGCGCACGGGGGATTCAACATAGCCCCGTTCCTTGACATGATGAATGGCGTGGCGGTCGTTTATCACCAGGGCAATACGCCTGTGGTTGGCACCCCCGGGGTCGGAGAGACGGCCGCGGGTTTTAATATATTGCGGCGGCCGAACCATGACCGGGTCGTCCTGAAAAGAAGCGACAACCCGCTCAATGTAATCGGCTGGACAGAGGTGCCCATAGCGACGTTCCAGAATGGCGCGTACGATGAGCCGCGCTTCGTCCCTGGACAAATGCCCTTCCTGTCCCAGCGGATCGAAGACCAGATAGGGTGGATTGTCGTCTCCCGGTTTGACGGGGGTTTCGTAGGCGGTTCCGGTCACCGGAAAGGCTCCGTATTTCTCATAGAACCTGAGGCGGGCCTGATTCTGCTTGAGAGTGTCGGGATCGGCG
>Ga0055479_10000150_pt1 | contig 11914 bp, 10 predicted proteins | sample Muzzi_PWC_D1_FD_57941 | JGI IMG/M metagenome (GOLD analysis project Ga0055479, IMG submission 57941) | Wetland microbial communities from San Francisco Bay, California, USA, that impact long-term carbon sequestration - Muzzi_PWC_D1 | ecosystem: Environmental > Aquatic > Marine > Wetlands ...
GATTCAGGCATCCTCCCAGCGGGCCCTGGCTGCAGGTACCAACCTGGAAGGAATTTTCGCCATGGTTCGCCGGGTCAGGGAGCACACCAATACTCCCATCGTGCTGATGGGGTATTTTAATCCGGTCCTGCATTACGGTTCCGAACAGTTCGCCCGAGATGCCGCGGCTGCGGGAGTGGATGGGCTGTTGCTGGTCGACTTGCCACCTGAAGAGACGCAGGAACTGCAGCCTTTTTTGCGTCAGGCCGGGATTGACCTCATTACCCTGCTGGCGCCCACCACCCCTCCGGAGCGGATGTCCCGATTGGCCGCCGGGGGAGAAGGGTTTCTCTACTATGTCTCCATGACCGGGGTCACCGGCGCCCGCGCGGTTGATCCGGCAGCGATTTCCAGGACAGTTTCCGACCTCCGGGCAGCCAGTCGGGTTCCGGTTGCCGTCGGTTTCGGCATCTCCTCTCCCGAGGATGTCGCGGCTGTCGGGGCTTTTGCCGACGGTGTGGTGGTCGGCAGCGCGCTGGTGAAACTCATGGCCGCTCACCAGGGATCGGAAAGCCTGGTGACGGAAGTGGGGAACTTTGTCAGACAGCTCAAGGAGCCCCTACGGTCACGGCCAAAAAACGGGTGACAACATCCTTCGTACAAGATCTGCAACCCTGAAGGTTCGGCCTCCGGCAATCCGGAAGGCGGCAACGCTTTTATAATTCTTTTTCCCTGCGGGGATGCGTATCGGCACATTTACGGTAATATGAGGGCAGACTTGGGCGCCTCTCCACGTAGCAAAATCTCCCCCTGGGTGTTTTCGGGGGCCACTTTTTTCAGATCGAGGTTTGGTTATGGCATGGTTTAAAAAATCCAAAGCGCCTCTGGCAAGCGCCGACACGAAAAAGGGGCAGGTGCCTGAAGGGCTCTGGACCAAATGCAAAAACTGTAACGAAATCATCTACTCCCGGGAAATTGAACGCAATCTCAACGTCTGTCCAAAATGCGACTACCATTTCCGTATCAGCGCCCGGGAGAGAATTTCCCTGGTTCTGGACGAAGGCTCCTTCGATGAAATCGATGCAAACATTCAGTCGACGGACTTTCTCGATTTCAAAGATTCCAAACGCTATCGGGACAGAATCAAGGCCGCTTTAAAAAAGAGCGGTGGCGGTGATGCCATTGTTACCGGCGAAGGGACCATCAACGGACTGGACGTGGTTGTCGGAGTTTTCGATTTCGGTTTTATGGGAGGGAGCATGGGATCAGTGGTCGGCGAGAAAATTACCCGTGCCATCGAAGCCGGGCTCGCCAAACGCCGGCCGGTGATCGTCTTTTCCTCCTCCGGGGGGGCGCGCATGCAGGAAAGCATCCTTTCGCTGATGCAGATGGCCAAGACCAGCGCGGCTCTGGCCAAGTTGAAAAGCGCGGGGATTCCCTTTGTCTCGGTCCTGACCGACCCCACCACCGGCGGAGTCACCGCCAGCTTCGCCATGCTGGGCGATATCAACATGGCCGAACCGCGGGCGCTTATCGGGTTCGCCGGTCCTCGCGTCATCGAGCAGACCATACGCCAGAAGCTTCCCGAGGGCTTTCAGCGTTCCGAATATCTGCTGGAGCACGGCATGGTTGACCTGATTGTTCCCCGGCAGGAAATGAAGGAACGCCTGACGCAAATTCTGCGCATCTTCACCAGAAGTTAACGGTGGACTACCCAGGGACCCTCGACTATCTTTTCGGCCTGCAGCGGTTCGGGGTCAAGCTGGGATTAGACAATATCCGTATGCTGCTGGACCGACTCGGGCATCCGCAACGCAGCTACGGTGCGGTTCATGTCGGCGGCAGCAACGGCAAAGGCTCGACGGCGGCGGTACTGGCGGAAATCCTGATTCGGGCCGGGCATCGCGTCGGCCTGTATACTTCCCCCCACCTGCATTCCTTCACCGAACGTATCCGGATCAACGGCCTGCCGATTCCCGAGGACGAAGTTATCCGGCTGACAACGGAAATTCGTGATCTGGGGACTGGTGTTCCGGCCACCTTTTTCGAATTCACGACCGCCATGGCACTGGAGTATTTCCGGTGCCAGGAGGTGACGATCGCTGTGGTGGAAGTCGGTCTGGGGGGTCGCCTTGACGCCACCAATGCGCTTGACCCTTGGGTCTGTGTGATTTCATCGATCTGCCTCGATCATGGCGAGCACCTGGGCAGGGATTTGGCGGCTGTAGCCAATGAGAAGGCCGGAATCATCAAGCCGACGGTGCCGGTCATCTGCGCTGCTCAGGAAAAGAGTGCGCAGGCCGTTCTGGAAGAAAAAGCAAACGCCCACGAGGTACCGCTATTCTGCTTCGGCCGTGATTTTTCAGCCGTCCGCAGGGAGGCAGGGTTCGACTACCATGGACTGGACCTAGGACTTCCGGGACTACGGCCAGGACTGTCGGGGGAACACCAATGGGAAAATATTTCCCTGGCCCTTGCTGCGGCGGAACTGTTGCGCCGCCGGGGCGTTGCCATCCCTGAAGAAGCCATGCGCCATGGAGTCGCTGACGTCCGCTGGCCCGGGCGGCTGGAATGGTGGCCCGACCGGGTGTTGCTTGACGGCGCCCATAACGGCGGCGGCGCCAGAGCCTTGGCCGATTATCTGCGAACCCTGATGCCGGCCCGGATTTTCTGGGTCGTGGGAATGAAAGACGACAAAAACGTCACCGAGATACTGGCTCCTCTGGGCTCGCAGGTCCATACCCTGTACTGTACCGAACCGCCCGTGGAATCACCCTGCCCTGCTGACAGGGTCGCCCGGCAGGCGGAAGGGCTGGGACTTTCGACGGTTATTTTTCCCGACCCGGTGACGGCTTTTACGGCCGCGGTGAAGGAAAGATCGGGCGAGGACATCATACTTGTTGCCGGTTCCCTGTTTCTTGTGGGAGTGGTTCGAGCCCATCTTCTCGACCATGGGGGTCGAGGGTAAGCAGGCGGGGAAGACCGGCGATTGGCCTCCACGTGGGGCGATTCGAAAAACATGACGGAAATAAAATTTCTGCGCTTTGGCATGGTCCTCCTGGCATGGGGGATCTGCACCATCATCGCTGCCCGGCCGGTCCTGGCGGCTGAAGACTGGCAATCCATCGTCGGTTCCGGGCCGGTGTCGCTGGAAGCCGATCAGTTCACGTCCGACCAAGAGAACAAAACCTTCCAGGCCGACGGAAATGTCCGGTTGCAACAGGGCCAGCTGGTCCTGACGTCCGACCGCCTGCAATGGGATGCCGACAGCCAGGAAGCCAGGGCCCAGGGACATGTGCAGCTGGTGCAGGGTCAGGATCGATTAACCGCCGATTCGGCCCGGCTAAATCTGAAAACCGGCCTAGGGGATCTTTCGCAGGCCGAGTTGTTTATGCGGAAGTCGAATCTTCACCTGGCGGGCGGAGAAGTCGAAAAGCTGGGTGCCGACAGTTATCATGTCCAGACGGGCACCTTCACTACCTGCGACGGCGACCCGCCGGCCTGGAAATTCACCGCTCGGGATATCGATATTCAGGCGGGTCGTTCGGCCAGCGCCCGCCATGCGGTCTTCTACCTGCACAATATCCCCGTTTTGTATTCCCCTTTCCTTTACTTTCCGCTGTTGTCCGACCGGGAATCGGGATTTCTGTTGCCCCGGTACGGCTATTCCAAAAAACGGGGTCCGGAACTTTCCCTGGCTTATTATCTGGTCATCGCCCGAAATCAGGATGCGACCTTTTTGGTCGATTTTCTCGGAGATCTGGGATTGGGAAAAGGGTTGCAATACAGATATATTTTCGAAGAAAGCCGGGAAGGGCGCCTGCATCTCTATCACATCAACGGGTTTAATAATGAGCCCAATCAGTACAGTCTGAGCTGGCGCCATCACGGCCAATTGCCCGGCGGGGTTCTGTTGGCGGCCGACACCGAATATGTCAGCCGGAAAAGTTATTTCGCCGACCTCGGGGAAAATGCCGACGAATACACCCGCACCACCACCCAGTCGGTCATTTATCTGGCCCGTTCCTGGGACAAGGTGTATGCGGGCGGTCAGGTCAAGTATCTCCAGGACCTGGAACAGAGCAACGACCTCACCCTGCAACGCCTGCCGGAAGTGCGCTTGTCGCTGCTGCGTCGCCGTCTGGGGGAAACCCCATTTTTCTTCCTGTGCGATTTGGACTCCACCTATTTCTGGCGGCAGGAAGGGGAGAAGGGGGAACGACTGGATATCAGCCCGGCGCTGGCGGCGGTCTGGAATCCGGGGGGATGGCTTGGAGTCACAGCTACAGCAGGCTACCGACTGCAATGGTACAAGGTCAGTGATGACGATCGGGCATTCGGCTTTCCGGAGGCATCCCTGAGGATATCTACCCGGATGCAGAGAGTTTTTCAGGTGGGTGGGAAGCATATCAGCAAGCTTCTCCATTCCATCGAACCCGAGGTGCTCTACGGCTACGTGGCAAACGGGGACCAGGATGATCGGCCCCAGTTCGGCGACGAAGACTTTACCGCGCCGCGTCACCAGATCATCGGTTCATTGACCAACCGACTGATCGCAAGGATCGAGTCCGCCCAGGGGGAGGTACGTTATCACGAATATCTCTTCTTTCGACTGACTCAGGAATACAATCCGGAGGACTCTCCGGCTGACCCGCTGAATCCTCAGGATCTCCAAAAATCGTTTTCCGACATGCGTGCCGAGTTGATTGTCCGGCCCACCAGACTGAGCTTTGTCGATCTGGATGCCCGCTACGATTTCCATTCTCCCGAACCCGGGACACATCGGCTGATGGTCTTTAATGCCCGGGGCGGTTTTCGTGAAGGAGGGGGAAATGGTTTTTCGGCGGAGTACCAATATCGTGGGGACGGGCCCGAATATGTCGGCGTCGACCTCGACCTGGCGCTGCTCAAGCCGATCTATCTCAACTATCAGCAGCGGTATGCCTTGGACGGCCACAAAAATCTGGAAAGCGTCCTCGGCATCGAGTACCGGGCCCAATGCTGGAGTCTTCATTTATCTTATCGGGATCGGCCCGGGGAACAGGAATATTTGCTGACCTTCGCCCTCGCCGGGGTCGGTAAGGTGCTCGATCTCGGCACCCGGGTCAAAAGCCAGGAATGACCGTTCCACGGTCCAACCCTGGACCGGAGGTGGAGAAATCGGGTTGACCTTGGTCCGGACCCATGGTAATTCTGAACCGTTGCAGGCGCAGGGCCGACCGGCCGTCCGGTGGTAAATTGAACGGGAGAGGGGGGATGCGTCAGGTTAAGGTCTGCGGCATGGTGGGGAAGCCTGCGCCATAACCATCAACATTTCAAAAGATAGAGGGGGTTTTATGAAAAAGCTTGTGGTCATCTTTTTGTTGTTTTGCGGGGTGGGGATCATGACGCCCCTGGTAGTCACTGCCGCGGAAAATCAGCCGCAAAAAGTCGCGGCGGCGACGGCCGTTAACATCAATTCGGCGTCCGCGGCGGAATTGCAGAATTTGCCGGGCATCGGCCCGGTTACTGCCGAGCGGATCGTCGCCTATCGGACCGAGCATGGCCGGTTCGCTTCCGTCGATGACCTGATTCAGGTCAAGGGGGTCGGCCAGAAGACCCTGGAGAACATCCGCAAGTTGGTCCGGATCGAGTAGTTTGCAGGTTCCGGCGCCCGCGGCAAGTCCGGCGGGCGCCGATTTTTTATCAGGAGAATTGCAGTTCATGAACATTTGCGTGGTCGGATCTGGATATGTCGGCCTGGTAGCCGGCGTCTGTTTTGCCGAAAGCGGCAACTCCGTTATCTGTGTCGATGTCGACGAGGGAAAAATCAATGGTTTGAAAGAGGGCATCGTTCCTATTTACGAACCCGGGCTCAAGGAACTGATCCTGCGCAACGCGGCGGAAGAACGCCTGGCCTTTACGACCGACCTGGCGGCTGCGGTCCGTTCCAGCCTGTTTTGTTTCATTGCCGTCGGCACCCCTCCCGGGGAAGACGGTTCAGCCGACCTGCAGCATGTTCTGGCCGTTGCGCGGGACATCGGCGGGTCGATGGACGGTTATCGGGTCGTGGTGAATAAATCGACTGTTCCGGTTGGAACTGCCGATCTGGTTCGTACCACCATTCAGGAGGTACTCAATGGTCGCCAGTCGGGCCTGGAATTCGACGTGGTCAGCAATCCGGAGTTCCTCAAGGAAGGTTCGGCCATCGAAGATTTCATGAAGCCCGACCGGGTGGTCATCGGGGTTGACAATGTCCGCACCGCTGAATTGATGAAAGAGCTTTACGCGCCATTCATGCGGAAAAACGATCGAATAATCGTCATGGATGTCCGTAGCGCCGAAATGACCAAATACGCCGCAAATGCCATGCTGGCGACCCGCATCACCTTTATGAACCAGCTGTCCAATCTCTGTGAACGGGTCGGAGCGGATGTGGCCGCCGTTCGGGAGGGCATCGGCTCCGATACCCGCATCGGTTACGATTTTCTTTTTCCCGGGGTCGGTTATGGCGGTTCCTGTTTTCCCAAGGACGTTAAGGCCCTGATCCGGACGGCGCGTGAGGTAGGCTACGACCTGCCTCTGATGGATGCGGTAGAAGCGATCAACCAAACGCAAAAACGAATCCTGGCGGAAAAAATCCTGGATTATTTTCGAGACCGCGGCGAACTTGGCCCGGATTCGAACCCCCTGAAAGGCAAGAAAATAGCGGTATGGGGACTTTCCTTCAAGCCCCGAACCGATGACATGCGGGAGGCGCCTTCCGTGGTTATCATCGAAGCGTTGCTTGCCGCCGGTGCTCAAGTCCTGGCCTACGACCCGGAAGCGATGAAGGAATCCCGCAAAATTTTCGCTGACCGGATCGGGTACTGCGATCATCCCTACCGAGCGCTTGAAGGAGCCGATGCGCTGGCGATCATTACCGAATGGAACGAATTTCGGCGCCCCGATTTCGATCGGATGAAAACCCTGTTGAAGAGACCGGTCATTTTCGACGGCCGGAATCTTTATGAACCGGGCAGGATGCATGCCCGGGGGTTTACCTATTTTGCCATGGGCCGGCCCTGGAGGCCGCCCACAAACTCCCAACATTAGGATTGGCCCTCCATGGCTGATGCCGAATCGGGTTCTCCATCCGCCCCGCCTCTGCGGGTTCTTTCCTGGCCGGTGCTGCTTGTCCTGATTCTTCTGGCCCTGGCTCTCTTCGGCGATCGTGGGGTCTTGAGAGCCATTCAGGCCAATCGCCACAAAGAGTCACTGGCCGAACAGGCGCGCCAAATGGAAGCGGCCAACCAGAACCTGCGCCAGGAGATCGAACGGCTCAGGTCCGACCAACGGTATTTAGAAAGTATCGCCCGCCGGGAACTCGGAATGGTCAGGGAAGACGAACGGGTCTACCAGTTCCGACCCCCCGGTTCCTCCACCGACCAGCCCCCAATTCAAACCAGTCGTTAAGCCCGATGAGCCGTTCTCCCCTTCATCTTGACAGGGGTCGGAGCGGGAGCTAACATGACTGCCTCAGTCCGGCAAGAGGTGGTGCGGGGCAGAGGCCCGTCCCGGGACCAACCAGTTGCCGTCCTTTGCGCCGGGCCCGGGAATTGCGCCGCAGAGGTCGTGCGGCCGATCCTGATTTTTTAAGCGAGGAATCACAATGAAGGAACATTTGCGCCAGGCCCTGGCTGCGGCGCTCGATGCCTGCTACAGCAACGGGGCGCTCGACTCCGGGCATCGTCCCGATATCCAGGTCGAGACCCCGGCTCACCCCGATCACGGGGATTTCGCCACTAATTTGGCTATGCTTCTTGCCAAGCCGGAGAAAAAATCGCCGCGCAGCATTGCCGAGTCAATCGTGGCCGCCCTTGGTGCGGGAGACGGATTCTGGCGCGAGGTGACGATCGCCGGTCCTGGCTTTATTAATTTTGTTCTGGCCGAAAGCAGCTGGTTCGAGCTGCTTGATGATATCCTCCGCCGGGGCGAAGAGTTCGGTCGAAACAACCTGGGTCTCGGCCAGAAGGTTCAGGTGGAATTCGTCAGTGCCAATCCGACCGGGCCGCTGCACATCGGCCATGGGCGGGGGGCCGCGGTCGGGGACGCCTTGGCCAGGGTCCTGGCAGCCTCCGGCTACAGGGTGGAAAAGGAATATTACATCAATGACGCCGGCAACCAGGTCAGCTTGCTGGGGCAATCGGTCTGGATGCGTTTTCGGCAATTGCGCGGTGAAGAGGTTTCGTTTCCAGAGGATGGCTACCAGGGTGAGTATGTGCGGGAGATTGCCCGAACTCTCGCGGCCGAATCCGGGGGCCGGGTCAAAGCCATGGCGGATGATGCGGCGGTTTCTTTCTGCAGTGACTATGGGGTAAAGGCCATGCTCTCCCGCATCGAAGGGGACCTGCGGGAATTCGGAGTTTGCTTCGACCGCTGGTACAGCGAATCATCCTTATACCGCCGCGACCTGGTAACGAAAGAGTTAACCAAGCTCAAGGAGCGGGAGCTGACCTTCGAACAGGACGGAGCTTTGTGGTTGCGGACCACCGATTTCGGCGACGACAAAGACCGGGTCCTGTTGCGATCAGATGGGAGTCCGACCTATTTTGCGTCCGACGTTGCATATCACATGGAGAAGTTTGAGCGCGGATATGCGACGGTTATCGATGTCTGGGGAGCCGATCACCATGGCTATATCCCCCGCATGAAAGCGATGCTAAAGGGCCTCGGGCACCCCCCGGAGGACCTTCAGGTCCTTCTTATCCAGATGGTAAACCTGTTGCGGGAAGGGCAGCCGGTGGCTATGGGAAAACGTTCCGGAGAGTTCGTGACGCTGCGCGAAGTTGTCGATGAAGTCGGTTGTGACGCGTGCCGGTTTATCTTTCTGACCCGACGTTCCGACAGCTCACTCGATTTCGATCTGGAATTGGCCAAGCAGCAAAGCAATGATAACCCGGTTTATTACGTTCAGTATGCTCACGCCCGGGTTTGCAGCATCAATCGCAATGCATCGGAACAGGAAATCATCGTGCCGGATACCGGCCGGGTGGACTGGGCCAAACTGGAATTGGCGGAGGAACTGACCCTGGCCAAACTTCTCGGCGGCTATCCCGATGTCGTGGAAGCCGCGGCCCGGCATTTCGAACCGCACCGGATCACTTTTTTCCTGCAGAATCTGGCAGCTCAATTCCACAGTTACTATAACCGCTACCGGGTAATGGGCGAGCCTCTCGAAGTAGCCGAACCGAGGCTGGCGTTGATGAACTGTATCCGCATTGTGCTGGAGAACGGTCTGGGGCTTCTTGGAGTTTCGGCCCCGGAACGAATGTGAGTATCAACTTCCCATGAATGAACCCCTTATGAGCCGAAGCCAGCGCCGGGTTGAAAAGCGGCAGGCCGTCATCCTGCTGACCGTTATTCTGGCGGTGGCCCTGATCAGTTTCGTCCTTGGGGTCATGGTGGGGCGCAACGGGGCGCCGGAAACGGCGGCTATTCCCGAACCCAATCCGGTCAGGCTTCCGGTTGCCGCTCCGCAGGAAACACCGATCGCCGAAACGCAGCCGACCCCAAAAGTTTCTGAACCGGAAAAACTGACTTTTTATGAAACTTTGCCCCGCGGGGAAACTCAGCCGCTTGGGAGCGGTATAAACCTTCCACCGCAGACCACGGCGCCCCCGAAGGCCGATTTGAAACCGGCTGCGGTCATCAAGCCACCCCCTGCCGCCCTCCATCCACCCGCGGAGACTCACCCTCTTTCCCTTTCCAATACTGCCGGGGCTTATCTTGTTCAGGCGGCTTCTTTTCGACAGCTTGACGAGGCGCGGGCTTTTCAAGAGAAGCTGACAGGAAAGGACTACCCGGCCTATGTGGAAAAGATCGATCTTGGATCGAAGGGGGTCTGGTTTAGGGTTCTCACCGGACCCTTTAAAGGTCCAGACCAGGCTCAAAAAATCGCCGCAAAACTCCATGATGAATTTCGGATCACCCCGATAGTGAAGAAACGGTAGCTGACCTTATGGCCATATCCCCTCCCGTTGTTATTACCGGCGGCGCCGGGTTCATCGGTTCCCATCTTGCGGAAGCTTTGCTGGCGCAGGGTCGGTCAGTGGTTGTTTTCGACAATCTGAACGACTTTTACGATCCGGCGCTGAAAATTTCCAACCTCACCGGCATCAGACAGGCCGCGGAAAAATCCGGGACCCGCCTCCGTGTTCTAATCGGCGACATCTGTCGCACCGAGGATTTGCTGGCAGCAATCCGGGCGGCCGGGGAAGGAGAGCCGCCGGTTATGGTTCATCTTGCGGCCATGGCCGGCGTCAGGCCCTCCATACAGGACCCGCTTCACTACGAAAAGGTTAATATTTCTGGTACATTATGCGTTCTTGAGGCCTGCCGCCTTGCCGGCGCCAAGCAACTGCTTTTCGGTTCGTCTTCCTCCGTCTATGGCAACAATTCAAAAGTTCCCTTTGCCGAAGAGGATTCGGTTGATAATCCCATCTCCCCTTATGCGGCCACCAAAAAGGCTGGCGAACTGCTGTGCCATACTTATTACCACCTTTACGGAATTTCCGTGGCGTGCCTGCGATTTTTTACCGTCTACGGCCCCCGTCAACGACCCGACCTGGCGATTCACAAGTTCGCACGGCTGATGGCCGCGGGGAAGCCGCTGCCGTTTTTCGGCGATGGATCCACCCGGCGTGACTACACTTTTGTTGATGACATCCTGCAGGGAGTTCTGGGCGCTCTGGACTGGCTGAAAAGCTCCCCGCGGCCGGTTTTCGACATATTCAATCTGGGAGAATCCCGAACGACAAATCTGGCACAGCTGGTAAGGCTGCTGGAGAAGGAGCTCGGTATTCCGGCACGACTGAAGAAGTTGCCGATGCAGCCTGGGGATGTCGAATGCACCTATGCGGATATCAACAAGGCCCGGCGGGTCCTTGGATATGACCCCCAGGTGCCGATTGAGGGCGGGATTGGCCGGTTTGTGGAGTGGTTTCGACTGAAGGAGGGGGTAAAGGAATGACTTATTTTTCGACAACTTGTGGATTTTCGGAGAAAAATTATTCGGCAGGAACCTGAAACTTGCTGAATGGGATACAGTATGGTAATTTAATAATAACCAAGTAGGTCATATTTGAGAAATGTTTCGGGGTGAGGAGGGCACGTTATGGTTTCCCTGAAGGTTTTGGGCTCCGGTTTTGCTGCAGGGATAGCGGCGGTTATTTTATTCGCTTTTCCCGCTGCCGCCGAAGCCGCGCAATCCCTCCCCCAAATAATTTGCGGACCGGGTGCTGAAACGTTGCAATCGCAATGGGCTCCCTCCTTTAATTTGGCGCAGGAGTCCATAACCCGAATCGACCGGCAATCAGCAGAATCTGAGGCCGAGGCCGAGGAAAAGAGGCAGAAGGCTGATAAAAAGAATATCCTGGGGGCTGGTGGTGCCGATGATGTCAAGGTCGATATGACGGGGGATTCCGCCGAGGTGGTTCTGCAATCCCGAAACGGCGTCAGCCCTTTCCTGGATGCCGGGATGGGGAGTACAGAGGCAACTGTTGGTGACGAGGAGTACGGAACCGCCTTGTTGAAAAACAAAGGGCCTTCAGTTTATCGACTGGGCGCTGGGATCGGCTGTGTGCTGGAACCGGGGGCTCAACTGAAGGTCGGTTATCATTTCGCTACCCCCGAAGAAACCACACCCCTGGAACGGTTAACCGGGAACGCGGCTAGCAGCGGCAATGAGGAAGAACATAAAATTTCCGTTGACTTGAAATTCGCCTTCTGACTCAGGCGGTTTCTGAGTTGACAAGAGAACAACCCTGATATATAAGAGAGGACTGCCGAGGGCTTGAAACGGGCTCGCAGGCGGCAGTATGAAGACCTCCCCGAGAGGGAGGTTTCTTCTTGCCACTTCGGCGGTGTAGCTCAGTTGGTTAGAGCATGCGGCTCATATCCGCAGTGTCCGGAGTTC
>Ga0055479_10000152_pt1 | contig 11864 bp, 10 predicted proteins | sample Muzzi_PWC_D1_FD_57941 | JGI IMG/M metagenome (GOLD analysis project Ga0055479, IMG submission 57941) | Wetland microbial communities from San Francisco Bay, California, USA, that impact long-term carbon sequestration - Muzzi_PWC_D1 | ecosystem: Environmental > Aquatic > Marine > Wetlands ...
GGAAGAAATCGCCGGGGAGACGGCGAAGATTAGAATAGGTATTATGTCCCCGGAAAAACTGGCGTATTGAAACATATTTTTTATTGAATATAGGTGTGGCCAGGGAGTGGGAGATGCCAAGACGGGCTAGAGTCGGGTTTTCCGGCCTGATTTACCAGGTGATCACGCGGGGGAACAACCGGAGTTGGGTGTTCGAAGCTCGGGAGGATTTTGAAAAATATCTGGATATTCTGCGCCGCTACAAAGCCAAAAATGGGTTTCTTCTTTTCCATTCGAAACCACCGAAACGGGATCTTTGAACAAAATTATGCAAGGAATCAACCTGTCCTATACCAGGGCCGGGCCGGAGGATGCCGAGGAATGAAGGTTGCCGGCCGGAACGAACTCATGATCCGAACCGCCGAATTCCGCTGCTACGAGGAACTCAACGACCATCTGCCGCCGCAACGGCAAAAAAGGACCTTTTCCGTGGAATTTTCCGGTAAGCCCGCAGTGGGTGACCTGATCGCCGCCCTCGGCGTGCCGCCGGAAGAGGTAGACCTGCTCCTGGTTGACGGCGAATCGAGCGTTCTGGAGCGCCGCCTGACAGGTGGTGAGCGGATTGCGGTCTACCCGATTTTCGAGCGGCTCGACATCTCTTCCGTCACCCGCCTTCCCGGACGCCCCCTGTGCCTTAAGTTCCGAAACTGAAGCCCGTTCCTGAGATTCTTACCAAGATTCAGGAAGCCGGACCACCCCCGGCCGGCCGGGGGACCCGGAAATCCTCAGCTTTCTTCGATTTTTACTTCCCCTTTGCCGGGGACCAGCAGGCCGTATTCGGTCCGCAGCTGGAGGATGACGAAGAACCAGAGGAAACAGATGCCCGCCACCAGCCAGCTGAGGCGTGGGATACTTACGGCCACCGGGAGCCAGCGGGTGAACATGAGAATCAGCAGTGACCCGAAGATTTTGAACAGCCGATAGCCGAACATGTCGATCCAGGCCTTGGCCTGGTATATCAAGACCGTGTCGATCGGCACGTAGAGCAGTTCCCGGGACGCCCGGTTGATCGAATAGGAAAGACCGCGGTCGCTGATCTTGGCGGCCGCGCTCCACATTAGAGTAGGACTTACCAGGAACCCCAGGGCGCAGACGGTGATCACCAGTGGCTGAACCAGCAGACCGGCGATGACCCCAAGCGTTCGGTGAACCAACGGGGTCAGGCCGAGATTGACCCCGATGGAAACCAGGCCGAGCAGACCGAAGAAATAAGAGAGAAAGGCGGTGCGTGGCTCGAGATCGGGGTAGGTGATTTCGACCGTTTTAAGAAACTGGAATTCAATCACCGGCGACGCGAACTGGGCCAGCAGCAGAATGGCGGCGATCAGAATCAAGTAGCGGTTTTTGGTGATCGCCTTCCAACCCCCTTTGCTGACCACTTCCTGGGCCGACCCTTCCGCCTCGCAATAGAGGCCCAGCCGGTTCATGATCAAGGATAAAACCAGGGTGATCCCCAGGATCCCGGCAGCTACGGTGAGCAGGTCGGGCGTCTGCAGAGAGGTGTGGTTCAACAGCAGGCCGGCTAGGCTGCCGCCGATCACCCCGCCGAGCAGACCCCCGGTGCCGATGAATCCGTACCAGCTTTTGCCCTCGCTGGTGCTGTAAATGGCATTGGTCAGGCTCCAGAACTGCTCCACCAGAACCACTCCCAGGATATCGACGAAGATGTAAAATGCGGTGGCGGCGACGGGATCGGGATGAATCAGCCAGATGCGAAACCCGATCAGTATCCCGCCGAAGAGAAAACAGCTTCCCAGGACCAACCGGATGCGACTCACCCGCTCGACCAGTTTGTGATAAACGGAGATCATCGTCGCCATGGTCAGGGCGGTGCCGATCCAGACATAGGGGAGGCTGTCGGCGCCGAGGTATTCGATGAAAAGGGATTTGCTGGCCGGTTTGAGCTGGTAGAGGGCGGTGATGATCAGCAGGAAGTTAAGGAACAGAAATACCGCACGAATCCCGCGGACCCGCAGGGTGGGGAAGCGTTCCCGGCATTGCTGATAAAGCAGATCGCGGCGGTCGGTCACTTGCTATTTCTCCCGGATGTTGACTATAGTAGTGAACATGTTGATGCGAACTTTCTTAATCCTGGTGCTGACCTTTTTTGCCGCCGCCCTGGTCGCCTCGGCCGCACCGAGCTATCCCCAGCTGCGCGATAGTGTCGATCCCGAACTCCAGAAACGGCTCGAGGGCTCCCTCCCCTGCATGGGGTTGGAAACCGCGGCCGAGAAGGAGAACCTCTGCCTGGCACTGGTCGACATCACCGATCCGGAAACTCCCCACCTGGCCATGATCAACGGGGACCGGATGATGTACGCGGCCAGCCTGCCCAAGATCGCCATTCTGCTCGGCGCCTTCGACCGTATCGAAAAGGGGGACATGACCCTCGATGCCGGTACCAGGGAGGAGCTGGAGCAGATGATCCGCTATTCTTCCAACCATGCGGCCACCCGCATGCTCAATCGGGTCGGCAAGGAATATCTGGCCGACCTGCTCCAGTCCCCCCGCTACCGGCTCTACGATCCGGTCTGGAACGGTGGCCTCTGGGTCGGCAAGGAATACGGCAAATCCCCCGCCTGGAAACGCGATCCCCTGCACAATCTGTCCCACGGCGCCACCGCCTTCCAGGTGGCCCGGTACTTCTACCTGCTGGAGACCGGCCGTCTCGTTTCTCCCGAGGCCAGCCGGGAAATGAAGGAAATCCTCGGCGATCCGGCCATCTGTCATAAGTTCGTCAAGGGTCTGCTCAAATGCCAGCCCCTCGCCAAAATCTACCGCAAGTCGGGGACCTGGCGACAGTTTCACGCCGATGCCGGCATCGTCGAGCACGACGGCCGCCGGTACATCGCCGTAGCCCTGGCCGACAGCAATGCGGGCAGCCGCTGGCTCAGCAACCTCATCGTGGTCTTTGACGGCTTGATCTGCCAGCCGCAGACCCCGCCTGAAGAGCTCCTCCAGAACGCCAATTAATTTCTGTCCGGAAACAGTTCTTTTTCGCGATCCCGGTGTCCATTTACCCGCCCGCTGGTGCGGCGCAGATGGCTACACCTCCGTGCAACAGTTTGATTTTCCCGGCCCGGCGAAAACTCCTCGTTTCCATCATGGAGATTTTTGCGGGGTCTCTTCGGCTTTTCCGGATTGACGCCAATTCGCCTCGATCAGCCGGTGAATCCGCATCGCCAGCGTCTGATGGGCCACCGCCGAATTCTCCCTCAGCACGTTCGACAGGACCACCGCCAGATAATGCAGCCTCCCTCCGCCGGGCGCCGGCGCCTCGATAATCGCCACTGAGTTCATCATGTTGATCCGGTTTCCCTTGTATTTGCCGCAGGCAAAACCCGGTTCGGGACGGCAGGAATAAAGGGACCCCGATTTGAAGTATACCGCCGCATTGTTCAGGGCCGGGTGGGACGCATAGCGAATCCGGTGCTGCGTCATGTAGAGCAGCCGCTTTATTTCCCGGCTGGAAAAACGGTCGACCAGCCGGCCTTCCTCCAGCAGCAGCAGATATCGTATCAACTCCCGGGCGGAAGCCGTGCTGGAAGGTCCGGGAACGATCCGTTTGCCCATCCAGGTAAAAAATTTCCCCTGCCGCAGTTCCTCGAGATTCAGTCCGTTGCGGATGAGCGGCTCCTGCAGCGCCTTGGCCAGAATGTCGCCCAGCTCCTTACGCGGGGTTTCCCGGAAAAACCGGTCGGCAACCTCCGCGGGGACCGGGTAGTTCCGGCCGAAGTGGACCATCAGCATGATTTCGCGGATGACCGTGCTGGCGGCGGCATTGGAACTGGCGGAAAACATCCAGTCGAGATAGGTCCAGAGACTGGCGGTGTCCCCTTGCTGCAACGGCCGGTAGGTCATGCGCCCGGTTTCCGGGTTCCAGAGGGGAACGTCATGTTCGTCGCTGAGGATAAACCGGTCGGCGGTCACTTGTGTTTCGCGGAGAATCCGCTCCCGGTCCCCGATCGAGTCGGGATAAAGATCGGCGAGGGTTTGAAAAAGTCCGAGACCCACCACGATTTTGCCGACACTCCCGGGGTTGAAGGGGACGTGGCCGCGATGTTCGGCAAACCGGGGATGATCGGGGTCGGAAAGGTCGAGAATGGCCACCGCATAGTTGTCCGCTTCGCTCCCCAGGAGCGCAACCACCTTTTTAGTAAAGTCCGGGTCGGGTTCCGGCAGCTCCGCAATGGGTTTTTCAGCCAGGCGGATGTCCACCTCCTGTAGCGTAAGAGTTCCGCCGGGGGGCTGCTTGGGGCCCCGCCGCTTTCCTTCCTGAGACAGACGATACCCCTCCAGGCGGGTGATACCGGTATATACGTCGCCGTCCAGAGGATAGGGCCAGGCGGGCTGTTGACTGCCCAGTAAGGGAACCAAAAGCAGTATGAGGACGATGCGCTTCACGTCATCCCTCCCGGAATTTTGTTCAGGTCGACGGTTTTTCCGGCGGTGGACCGAACCTGCCGGTCGAGACCGGTCAGGAAACGGCTTTGCCGGGCGGCAGGACTGTTCAGGAACGGCCGGATTTGAAAGAGGGCCAGCCGTCCGGCGCGAAAACCGAATTCCACATCGGCCGCCACGGGCCTCCCCTCGGCGTCCTTCAGCTCGGGGAAACGCTGCGGAAGCGTCGCGGTAAAGCGGCGCAGGATATCGATTTCTTCCCGGCTGAGCAACGGGCCCATCGTTGTGATCGGTACCTTGACGACCCCCCCCCGCGGCGACAGAAGCCGCTGGATCGGTTCGGCCGCCGGTGCCAGCAGCCGCACTTCCCCTGACGTTCGGTTAACCAGCAACTGCTCGGCCATCTGGCCCGCCACCGCGCCGCCGACTCCGGCATTGACCGCCACCGTCAGCCAGCCGGGATCGTCGCTCCGGATGTCGGCGGTCACCAGGACTCCCGATTTTTCCACCGGCACGCTCAGCATCAGCAGGATCGAGGTGAAGACCAGCTCCGGCCGGTCCATCTTGCTCTGCCGCCAGTCGAAGGATCGTTCGGTGAAGGGGGAGGCCCAGACGCGGTGAATTGCCTCGAGCACCTGATCGAAACCGACTACGTTGGGAACGGTCAGATTCAGTCCGGCGCCGCTGAAGCCGGGAAGATCCTCGACGTTGGTATCGCTGCGGACGAAGACTCCGTAGGTTCGGTCGGGGCCGAACAGCCGCGTCATCTCCGCGCGCAGATTCGCGCGGAACTCGGGACCGGGGTCGATCTGCAGCAGCCGCTCCCGGATGCGCTGCAAGGTTGTTCGGATTTCCTGCCGTCGTTGGTTCGGGTCGGCTGTTTCGGCGATAGTCCGGTACCGGCTTCTCATCCAGTCCCAAAGGGACGGCCCCCCCAATTCAATTGGCTGCTCGAGCAACTGGCGAAAGCGGCCGAAGGGGATGACCAATCCCTCGGTCACTTCACCGGGGTAACGGCTTTTCAACTCGCCGAGATTGGCGGCCTTGGGCCCGGCGACCCGTCCGGCATCCGCGGCCCGCAGCTCCGCCAGTGAAATCAGGTCCCGGCGCTTCAGATCGAGGCGTTCTTCCGGCACCTGGATCCGGCCTCCGGGGTCCGCCACGCGTTCGTCGGCAAGCGCGGCGGCCCATTGCGGGGAGTCGGCTTCGAGCAGAATGCGGCCCAGCGGACTGACGGCCAGAATGACCGGCGTTCCGGAATGCGGGGCGAGCTTCGTCCACAGCCGGGGGGCGATCACGATGTTGGGAATTCCCAGATTACGGGCCAAAAGCTGTACGTGAGAAAGGACGTTCCCCTGCCCGGTGCTGATGATCCCGGCCACCCGCGGCAGGTCGGCGGGGACTTCGGGGAGAAGGTAGATTTTTTCCGCATCCCATTCATCGGGCAGGCTTCCCGGCGCGACGACCTGCAGAATGCCTCGCGCCAGGCCCGGGTTGGCCCCACGCACCCCTTCGCCGAGCGATTCGCCGAAGACCTGATGCTGCAGCCCGAGCTGGACATTGAGGTCCGTTCGCAGTAATTCCAGGACCTGGGCACAGGAGAGGAGCGGACTGCCGCGCAGGCGGTCCGGAAAGTACTGGGCCGCCAGCGGTTCAAGGCGCTGGAACCGATCCACCGTGCCCCGGAAATAAAAATGCAGGGTGCGGTCGGCCCATTCGGGAGCCCGCCCGAGATCTCCCAGCAAATCCCGATAAAGATCGAGTGGGAGGGTCCCGCCGGTTTCGGCGGACAGCATCCGGTCCATCAGATAATCGTGCTGGCGACGGGTCAGCAGGCCGCTGCCGTAGGCCACGCGGATACCGCTGCGCAGCCAGAAAAGTTGTTCGCGGCGGGTCGCGTCGGAGCGCCGGCCGAGAAGCTGGTTGCCCAGTTGAAACGCCTCCTGCTCAAGACGCAGGCTGAAGTCAAGCCAGTCGAGCATCGCCCGGGACGATCCAGCCCGGCTCAACTGCTCCCGCAGCAGGACCATGAGGTCCGCCACCGCCGTGTACCGGGCGGGCAGGTCCCGGTCCGGGCGCAGATCGGTCGCCAGTTTCCGAAAACGCCCGGCCAGCTGCGGGCCGGGGATGGTGCCGATAAGAGCGGCCGCGGCTTCAGTCAGCGGCGGCGGTTGGAAAAAGGCGTCGATGGTGTCCGCCAGCCGGCGATATGCGTCCGCTCTGGCCGGATCGGCGATTCGGGAGGCATAACCTCGGACCTGTTCGGCATCGGCCGGTTCGGGGCGGATATGCAGCTTGGTTCGGATCGGATCGAAGCGGGGGTCTGCTTCCGCCAGGGTACGGGATTCCTGCCGCAGTTCGGTCAAGAGGGCTGTCTCCCGGCCGTGAGGAAGCAGGCGGGCCGCCTCCCTGAGCACCAGGAACCTCCCGTCCCGCCAGGCCGGGTCCGCCGCAAGGGTCATCAGCAGGCGCCTGCCCCCGGCCGTTTCGTCTTCGTCCTGGAGCGCTCCGCGGTAAAACCGGGCTTGGCGGAAAATCCATCCGTCGTCCGCCTCGATCAGAAACTTCTCGAGGAGCAACTGCTTGACAACCGATTCGGGATCAGCCCCCGCAAGAAGTGCTTCGGGATCGACTTCAGACAACAGGTTGGCGACGAGAAAACCATTGTTTCTGAGCTGTAGGATCTGGTCGGCCCATTCGCCGTGCTGGATTCCGCCGCCATGCTTACCGCAGGCATACGGTCTGGGAGGGAGCACCGTGCCGTCTTTGCAGAACCAGCGAATTCGCTTAAACGGCCCCCGCGGGTTAACTTTCATTCCGGCAATCCATTGCCGCAGGACCGCATCGTCCGGTAGGGGGGCCGGCGCAACCTGGTCGGAGGGGGTCTCGTCCGCCCGGCTGGCCTGCGGCGTCGGAGAAAAAACTGCCAGGAGCAGTGCCGCCCCGAGAATGGAAAAGTAACGTTGGATCATCAGGAGAACCTGTTGGCATCATGAAGAGAATTTCCGTTGATATTCTATCATAGAGAGAGCCCTTATTTCTTTTTGCCGGAAGCGGGCCGGGCGAAGAATCAACTGGGGTGATGACCCCGGAAAAAAACGGTCTCCAGGGCGGCCCGAAACTGATTAAAACTTTTTCGATCATCCAGAAAAGAGTTATAATATCCAAGGAAAGTGCCCGGCGCACTCTTGACATTCGACGGTTAACTCATTAAGTTATCGCCGGAATGATGAGATCATCCCTTATGGAGGTTTGAACCATGCCCTTATATGAATACCAATGTAAAGTCTGTGAGACCGTTTTCGAAGCGCGCCAGAAGTTTTCCGATCCTCCCCTCAGTGAATGCCGTAATTGCGGAGGGGCGGTTCAAAAATTGATCAGCCAGACATCCTTTACCCTTAAAGGCGGGGGGTGGTACCAGCAGGGATACGGGACCCAGGGGAAACCGACCGAAAAGCCCGCCTGCGCGACGGGGGAAACCAAAACCACGGGGGAAGCCAAAACCAAAGAAGCCTGTGCTGGCTGTCCCAAGGCTGCCGTCAACGAATAAAGAGTCCCGAGTCCCCTCTGCTTTGCACCGAAAAATCCCCGGACGATGCCGGGGATTTTTTTTCGCCATTGCCGAAAGACCGGACCCTCCGGTAAGATGATTTCATGGCTCGTCCCACTTTCCGCACCGTCTGGACCGCTGTTATGAAACGACCGGTTCTCACCATCGTCGGCGCCTTCGTGATTGCCGCCGGCCTGGGACTCGCGTCCTGCTCCGATGTCGGTTACGTGCGCCAATGCGCGGTGGGGCATCTGGACCTGCTGGCGCGTCGCCAGCCGATCGAAAAGGTGCTGGTCGACCCTGACGCGCCGGAGGAGACCAAAACCCAGCTGCGCCGGGTGCTGGCCATGCGGGATTTCGCCAGCGGGGAACTGGGGTTGCCTGAAAACGGCAGTTATCGCTGTTTTGCTGACCTGGAACGCCCCCAGGTGGTCTGGAACGTGGTGGCGGCCCCCGAATTTTCCCTCAAGCCGAAAACCTGGTGCTTCCCCATCGCCGGCTGTGTTTCCTATCGCGGCTATTTTTCCGAGGACGAAGCCCGGAAATTCGCCGACGGTTTACGCGGTGACGGCTTTGACATCTACCTTTACGGAGTGTCCGCCTATTCCACTCTGGGATGGTTCGACGACCCGGTTCTGAACACCTTTTTCCGCAAAGACGACGCGTCCCTGGCGGGGTTGATCTTTCATGAACTTGCCCACCAGCAGCTCTATCTGAAAAACGATTCGGCCTTCAACGAGGCGTTTGCCAAAACCGTGGAACGGGAAGGGGTTCTCCGCTGGCTGCAGCGTTCGGCCCCGGAGAAGATCGAACCTTACCTGCAATCGCTGGAGCGGAAGAAGGCGTTTCTCGACCTTCTGCAAAAAACCCGCAGTCGCCTGGAGGAGGTGTATGCCTCCGGCCGGTTTCCTGAGATCAAACGGAAGGAAAAGGCCGCGGTACTGAACAGCCTGCACGAAGAGTACGCGGCCCTGGTCAGGGACCAGGAAAAGATGAAAGGTTACGAAAAGTGGTTGGCGCAGGACCTGAACAACGCCAAGCTGGCCTCGGTGGCCACCTACCACGCCAATGTCGGAGCCTTCCGGGAATTGCTCAGGCGCAATGACGGCGATCTTCCCGCGTTTTACAGCGCGGCGGCCCATTTGGCGGATCTGCCGGTGGCCGCCCGGCTTGCGAAGCTGGAAGAACTCGACGCGGCGTTCAAGTCACGCGAAAAAAGCGCCGCCGGAGAATTTTCCGGACGTGGCGGAAATTCCTCGGTCGCCGGGGGCCGTTGAGCCTTCGGCCATGAGTCCCTCGGCTTTTCTCCCAGCAATCCCTTTACATCCCGGAAACGGTTTCGTATATTTTAAATCCGCTTTCCGGTTTCCCGATTCGCACCGGTTGAAGGTGTTTTCTCCTTCCTCCGTAAATTTTTTCTTAATTTGGTTTTGCCCGCTATGTCTCCGTGTCTCTGTGGCTGGCGGATTTTTACGGAATTATTTTTTTGGAGGTGTTTGATCGTGGAGAAGATTATCGACGGCAAGGCGATTGCTGCCAGTCTGCGGGAGAAAATCGCCGCCGATGTGGAAAAATTGAAAGCAGCGGGGACCACTCCCGGGCTCGGGGTGGTCCTGGTGGGGGATGATCCCGCCAGCCGAGTATACGTTTCCATGAAGGAGAAGGCCTGCGCCCAGGCCGGCATCTTCTCCGACGAGCACAAGCTTCCCGCTGAGACGACCGAAGCTCAACTCCTCGCCTTGGTCGACGAACTCAACAACGATTCCCGCATCGACGGAATTCTGGTACAGCTGCCCCTGCCGGACCATATCGATGAAAGCAAGGTTCTGGAGGCGATCAGCCCGTATAAGGACGTGGACGGGTTTCATCCCTACAACGTCGGCCGGCTGGTCATCGGCAGCCCCATTTTTCAGTCCTGCACCCCCTTCGGCATCATGCAGATGCTCGATCACGTCGGGATCGATCTCACCGGCAAGGAGGTGGTGGTCGTGGGGCGCTCCAACATTGTCGGCAAGCCGGTGGCCCTGATGTGCCTGGCTCGCCATGCCACCGTCACCCTCTGTCACTCCCGCACCCGGGATCTGGCCGCCCATGTCGGACGGGCCGACGTGCTGATCGCGGCGGTCGGAAGGCCGGAAATGATCAAGGGTGCCTGGATCAAGGAAGGGGCCGTCGTCATCGATGTCGGCGTCAATCGGGTCGGGGAGAAAAAACTGGTCGGGGACGTGGAGTTCGGCCCCGCCAGGGAGCGGGCCTCGGCGATTACCCCCGTCCCCGGGGGCGTCGGTCCGATGACTATCACCATGCTGCTTTACAATACCGTGGAAAGTGCCAAGCGGCGGGCGGCGGAAAGGCCGTGATCCGTGAGTCGTGAACCGTGAACAGGAGAAATCGAAACAAAAACCGGCCAAGGTCAGTCGGTTTCCGATCACCGATCCCAGTTCACGGATTTAAAGATCGGATCACGGTTCGCGGGTAGTGGAGTTCGAATGATCATCAGCGAGCAAAAAAGCAGGGAAGAACTGCTGCAGAGCCTGGAAGGCCTGCAACGGCTCTTTCTGATCGGCTGCGGCGCCTGCGCCACCGCCTGCAAAAGCGGCGGCGAAGAAGAAATCTTTCAGATGCAGGAATGGCTTGTCGCCGAAGGCCGGGACGTGACGGGATACATCGTCATCGACGAGGCCTGTCACATCATGCGCGCCGCACGGGACCTTCGCCAGCACCAGGGAGCAGTGGAAGAGGCCGAGGCCCTGCTGGTGCTGGCCTGCGGCGCGGGGATCCAGTCCATCTCCTCCGGCACCGACAAACGGGTGATCGGCGCCCTGAATTCCCTTTTCCTCGGCAATATCCGGCGCTTCGGCCAGTTCGAAGAAAAATGTTCCCTGTGCGGCGCCTGTATCCTCAACGAAACGGCGGGAATCTGCCCCGTCACCACCTGTGCCAAAGGGCTCCTGAACGGCCCCTGCGGCGGCATGGAAGAAGGAAAGTGCGAAGCGGACCGGGAACTCGACTGCGCCTGGCATCTGATTTATGAGCGGTTGAAGCGCCAGGACCGCAAGGGGGTTTTCCGCCGCCCCGTTCCCCCCAAGGATTGGAGCCGCCGGCGGAAGCCGGGGAGCCATAAAATAAAGAAGTGATGGGCGGTCTGGTGTCGGCGAAATCGGACCCGCGATTTCCGCTCTATTCCGGCCTTCGGTTACCAACCACCAGCCCCAGGTCTTATGTCCCGACTTGAACAGGAACTGGCGGCCGGCCGATTCGTCGCCACGGCCGAAATTGCCCCGCCCAAGGGGGTCGATGTCGCCGCGTTGGCGGCCAAGGCCCGATCCTTTACCGGGATTACCGCGGTCAACGTGACCGACAACCAGGGGGCCAACATGCGCATGACCCCCTTGGCCATGGCAGCCCTGCTGGTGCGGGAAGGGGTTGAGCCGATTCTGCAGCTCACCTGTCGGGACCGAAACCGCATGGCCCTGCAGTCGGACCTGCTGGGGGCCGCTGCCCTGGGCGTGAAAAACCTGCTGCTCCTGTCCGGGGACCATGCCCGCTTCGGTGACCATCCCCAGGCCAAGCCGGTCTTTGATCTCGATTCGGTCCAATTGCTCGAGGCGGTGGCCGGGCTGGCCGCCGGGCACGACATGGCGGGCAAGAAGCTGCAGGGCAGGCCGCTCTTTTTCCCCGGCGCGGCGGTTTCGCCCGAAGCCGAGCCGTTCGAGTTGATGTTTCAGAAATTCGACAAAAAGGTGGCGGCCGGCGCGCGATTCTTTCAGACCCAGGCCGTATTCGATCCCGAAAAACTGGAACGCTTCGCCGCCGCGGCGGCACCTTTCAAAAGACCGGTCCTGGTGGGTGTCCTGCTGCTGAAAAGCCCCGC
>Ga0055479_10000153_pt1 | contig 11860 bp, 10 predicted proteins | sample Muzzi_PWC_D1_FD_57941 | JGI IMG/M metagenome (GOLD analysis project Ga0055479, IMG submission 57941) | Wetland microbial communities from San Francisco Bay, California, USA, that impact long-term carbon sequestration - Muzzi_PWC_D1 | ecosystem: Environmental > Aquatic > Marine > Wetlands ...
GTCCAGCGCGTCGACGACCATGCGAATATCGGCCGAGTTCTTGCCTGATTGCCGGGTGTGCGGAATCTCGATCAATTCGAAGGCGGCATCGTGCATGACCGCCTTGAATTCCTTGTACCGCTCCCAGTCGCAATAGGCTTTCTTGAAGACCACGGTTCCCTTGACCAGCAGGCGTTCGAGAATCAGGTTGATGTTGAACTTCTGCATCTTGGCGTCGCGAACGCCGAGCGCGATATTTTCGAAATCGCAGAAAATCGCGAGATTCTGGTCGTCGTTACCCGCTGGCATGTTTTTCTCCCTGAGGGGTTGGGGCTTGCGCCATGCGTGCAATCTAACCGACAACCCGATTTCGGGTCAAAGTAATTCGTCGTCCCGGGCTCAAGATGCCGGCGCGCGGGCCCTTCGCGCCGCCGTTTCGTCGCCGTTCGGGCGATGGCGGATGCTGAGGGCGCCAGGACTCAAGTTGAAAAACCGCGGTCAAGTTGGTAGGGTGCGAGCCCATTTGGAAGCGGAATATGACGATGGACAAGGTATTGTTTGGCGAGCGACTCATGCATGCGCGCGAGGCCTCGGGCATGAGCCAGAAACTCATGGCCAGCCGCCTGGGCGTGAAATGCGCAACGGTCAAGAAGTGGGAAAGCGGTAAAGAGGATCCGCGTGCCAACCGCCTGCAAATGATTGCCAGCCTGCTCAACGTGCCGCTGCTGTGGCTGCTGGCGGGCAGCCAGCAGGTGCCCGATCAGAGTGGTAATCAGAGCGCCGAACAGTTGCTGCGGCAAAAGCTCGCCGAGGTCAATTCCCGCATGACGGAACTCAAGAACAGCCTCGACGACCTTAATCTGCTGGTACAAAACGACAGCTAATAACCCGCATATTGCACGAGCAGTACGAGCGTCTCTCGAAAGGTAATTGAATTGGAGAGGCAATTCGAGGCAACTGGTAGGAAAACCCCGCCAAACTTTTTATGCGGCATGCATTCTATTCCGGCGTCTGCTGGATCAGTTGCCGCATGGCTTGGTCTTCGCCGCTCCCGGCACGGTTCCGGTCATAGCTAAGGCTGTGGCTGTACGGCGGGCGTCCAGACCGACGCTCCGCGACAACTGTCCTGCGCTGTCATCCGGAATGTTCATGCAATATGCGGGCTAGTCGATCGGCAATTCGAATCCGAGCTTGACGTTTTCCATCACCACCATGGTATGGAAGCTCTTGATATCGGGCTTTTCCCAGAAGAAAGATTGTGTGAAATCCTCGTAGTCGGACAGCGAGTGCGACACCACGAGCAGCACGAAATCCGAATCCCCGGTGGTATAAAACGCCTGCAGAATGCGCGGGTTGTCGGCGATCGCGCGCTTGAAGTTTTGCATGATATCGCGGCGGTCCCGTTCCAGGTTGACGAATACCAGGGTGAACACCTCGTAGCCCAGTCGCCGCGGATCGAGGATCGAGACATCCTTCAGGATGCTGCCGTTGCGGCGCAGGCGGTTGGCACGGCGTTTGGCCGCGGTGGCCGACAGACCCGCTGCCTCGCCCAGCGACTCGGTGCTGGCGAGCGCATCCTGCTGCAATAGTTTCAGCAATTTCAGATCGACGGCGTCGATTTGTTTTTCGTCGATTTTTTCTCTCATTTCGCAGTAAATCGGCTTCGAAAGTGAATTTATCGCAGTATTATTGCACAAAAAGGCAATAAAATGCTCGGGAAGTTTAAATCACCCAGGCGATTCCGGCGCCGGCCGATAGCATCGGGCGCCGACAGGAGGTTCCATCGCATGTCCGTAGAATGCCTTCCCCGGCAGCGCAATGCCCATCTCGACGAGTTGCAGGACCCGGGCCTGTTGCGCGACCGTGCCTATATCGATGGCGCCTGGTGCGACGGCAGCGGCGATGCCGGCTTCGCGGTCCGCAATCCGGCGGACGGCAGCTGGTTGGCCGAGGTGGCGGCTATCGATGCCGAGCAGAGCCGCGCCGCGGTCGAAGCCGCGGCTGCCGCGTTCGGCGAATGGGCCGCGCTGTTGCCGCAGGAAAGGTCGAAAGTATTACGCAGCTGGAACGATCTGATCCTCGAGCACCGTGAAGACCTGGCGTTAATCATGACCCTGGAGCAGGGCAAATCGCTCGACGAGGCGCGCGGCGAAATCGATTACGGCGCGTCTTTTGTCGAGTTTTACGCCGAGGAAGCCAAGCGGCCAAACATCGAGAGTGTCACCTCCCACCTGAAAGGCGCCGAGGTCGAAGTCTGGCGCGAGCCAGTGGGTGTTGCCGGATTGATCACGCCGTGGAATTTCCCGCACGCGATGCTGACCCGCAAGGCCGCCGCGGCGCTGGCGGCCGGCTGCACGATCGTCGCCCATCCGTCGCATGAAACACCGTTGTCGGCATTGGCGCTCGCGGCACTCGCCGCGCGCGCCGGGTTTCCGGCAGGGGTATTCAATGTGCTTCCCGGCGAGGCGCCGATGGTGGTCGGCGAATGGATGAAATTGCCGACCGTGCGCGCGCTGTCGTTTACCGGTTCAACCGAGGTCGGCCGCCTGCTGTACCGGCAGAGCGCCGATACCGTCAAGCGCCTGGTCATGGAACTCGGCGGGCACGCGCCTTTCCTGGTCTTCGCCGACGCCGACCTCGAACACGCGGTCGAGTGCGCGGTATCGGCCAAGTTCGCGACCTCGGGACAGGATTGTCTGGCCGCCAACCGTTTCCTCGTCGAGCGGCCTGTATACGAAGAGTTTTGCCGGCGTTTCGCGACCGCGACCGAAGCGCTCAGCGTCGGCAGCGGGATCGATAATGCGTCCATCGGTCCGCTGATCAACGAATCGGCGCTGGCCAAGCAAATCGAACAGATCGAAGACGCGCTCGGGCGCGGCGCGCGATTGCTCACCGGCGGCGATCGCCACCCGGCGGGTCCGTTGTTCTTTCGCCCCACGGTGCTGGTGGACGTACCCGCGGAGGCAACGATATTCAGGCAGGAAACCTTCGGCCCGGTAGCCGCGGTGGCGCCGTTCGACGACGAGGCCGGGGCGCTGGCATGGGCCAACGATACCGAATACGGACTGGTCGCCTACGTGCATACCGAAAACGCGCACCGAATCTATCGGCTGACGAGAGCGTTGCAATACGGCATGGTCGCGGTCAATCGTACCAAGGTAACCGGCGCGCCGATTCCGTTCGGCGGCATGAAGCAGTCGGGAATAGGGCGTGAGGGCGCGCGCCAGGGCATGGAAGCCTTTACCGAGGTCAAGTATGTTTGCCGCGATTACGCATAATCCGCGCGCCCGCTCCACTCGAGGCGCCGCGATTTTTCGGCGGGTGAACAATCACCTGCCGCAACCGATTTTAATTTAATTCAGGAATAGCTATGAATACTCAAGTCAAACCGATTGCCGGTGCCGATACCGCACAGCCGTCCAACCAAGCGCTGTCGGCGATGGACCGCGCCGCGACCCTGCATCCCTTCACCGCGGTACGCGCCTTCGAGGCCGACGAGATCGGCGGACCGCGCATCGTCGAAAGCGGCCAGGGAATCCGTATTACCGATGCCGAGGGCAAGACCTCGATCGACGGTTTCGCGGGCCTTTATTGCGTCAACGTCGGCTATGGCCGCTCGGAGATCGCCGATGCGATCTCCGAGCAGGCGCATCGGCTCGCTTATTATCATTGCTACGCCGGACACACCACGCGTGCGCTGGCGCGGCTGTCGCAGCGCCTGGTCGACCTTGCGCCCGGCAACATGAAAAAGGTTTTCTATGGGCTTTCCGGCTCGGATGCCAACGAAACCCAGGCCAAGCTGGTCTGGCACTATCACAATCTCATCGGCAAGCACGAGAAGAAAAAGATCATCGCTCGCGAGCGCGGTTATCACGGCTGCTCCGTGGTCTCGGGCTCGATGACGGGCATGAACTTTTACCATGCGCATATGGATCTGCCGGTGAAAAGTATCCTGCATACCGGGGCTCCGCATTACTACTGGGGCGCCGAGCCCGGCGAATCCGAGATCGAGTTTTCGCGCCGGCGCGCGGCCGAGCTCGAGCAGATGATTCTTGCCGAGGGGCCGGATACCGTGGGGGCCTTCATCGCCGAACCCGTGCTCGGCACGGGCGGCATCATCCCGCCTCCCGAGGGCTACTGGGACGAAATCCAGGCGGTGCTGAAAAAATACGACGTGCTGTTGATCGCCGACGAGGTGGTCACCGCTTTCGGCCGAATCGGCGCCTGGTTCGGTTGCTCGCGCTACGGCATGCAGCCGGACCTGATTACCGTCGCCAAGGGGCTGACCTCGGCTTATGCGCCCCTGTCCGCGGTGATCATCGGCGAGCGCGTGGCCGAGGCGCTGTCGGCGCACTCCGACGAGATCGGCGCTTTTTCGCATGGATATACTTACAGCGGCCACCCGATTTGCGTCGCCGCGGCGAACGCCAACCTGGACGTGCTAGAGCGTGAGGGTATCGTCGAACAGGTGGCGGAACTCGGCGATACGCTGCGCGATACCCTGGCGAACGCGGTTGCCGGCTCACCGATCGTCGGCGAGGTTCGCGGCACCGGCATGATGGCGGCGATCGAGTTCGTCGCCGACCCCGAAAAGCGGCTGCGTTTCGATGCCGGTCTCAAGGTCGGCGCACGCATCTCCGCGGCCTGCCTGGCCGGCGGTCTGATCGCGCGGGCGATGCCGCACGGCGATATCCTCGGCTTTGCGCCGCCGCTGATAACCACGCGCGAAGACATGCAGGAAATCGCCGAAATCGCGCAACGCTCGATCGCCGAAGTCTGCGATCAGCTCGCCGCCGAGGGGGTTATCTAGGATCGTACAGGGATATACCTGGCGCGGAAGCGAGCCCTGAAACGACCGGGTTAGAGAATCTTGCCGCGGTGATATCCGCATCGAAGCCCTGGCCTGGCGCTGCCACGTACCGGAACTTCGAGTTCGCGACTGTATCGGCGCTACGCCTGGACAGCCTTTTCGAGTGCCAGACCGTCAGCCGTAAAACATGTCGTCGAACATGCCTTCGGCCCAGGCCAGGCTCGCCTGTCCGCCCTGCGGATCCCAGTGATCGACGAGGTGCGTGCGGTCGAACGCGAATTGCCCGCTGTGCTCGTCGAAGCGGTAATAGGTGATGATGCTCATCGATTCGAGCGGGTTGATGTCGACCGCCGAAAAACACATGGTTTGCGGGCTGCGCCAGACCGCCTCGCGGCCGAGCGCGTGTGCGGCGATGACCTCGGCGACGTATTGCGCCTCGGAGTGCGCGGTATGCCCGCCCTTGGAAAAAGGCTGTGAGCGCGAATCGCCGGTGACGTAGATCCGCTCGTCGCCGATCAGGTGATAACGAAAGGGATCGGTAAGCGGGGCCTTTTGCGGATCCTTCGGATTGTCGATGCCGGCTGCCTCGATCAGGCTGGAGGCGCGCACCGGCGGGTAGATGACCGCATCGTCGAACGGGTACTCGTCGAAGGTGGTTTCGAGCCGTCGGCCGTCGATATCGACGCCGCTGATTTCCGAGCTGGGCAGGTACTCGATATAGTCGCCGTACAGTTCGTCGAAGGCGCGCTGGAATCCCTCTGCCTTGATGGTGATACCCGGGTTCATGTCGAGCAGCAGGATCTTCGCCCGCAGTCGCCGCCGCTTGAAGATCGCAGCGATCATGCAGGCGCGTTCGTAGGGAGCGGCCGAGCAGCGATAGTCGCCGTTGGGGACGTTGAGCAGAAAGGTCCCACCATTGAAACTCTCGACTTTTCGTTTGATGGTCAAAAGCTCCGAGCCGGCCACGAAACCGCCGGGATAGTGCTGAAATAACCGCTGCTGCTGCGCCGGGTCGTCGATGCCGATGCGCGTATAGTCGTACTCGACTCCGGGCGCCAGCACCAGGTAATCGTATTCGAGATAACCCTGGTCGGTGTATACCCGGCGCGATTCGCGGTCGAGGCCGAGCATGTCGGCTTGCAGGAATCGGTAACCGTGGTTGTTGGCGGCATCGAAAAAGCTGTGGCTGAGAAAATCGAGGCTCAGCTGATCGGCCAGCCAGGGGTTGCTGAGCGGGAAGGAAACGAAGTATTGCTGGCGGTCGATCAGGGTGATATCGAAAGCCGGATTGAAGCGTTTCAGGTATTTGGCCATCGTCAGGCCCGACCAGCCGCCGCCGACCACGATGACGCGTGTTCCGCTCGAGGCCCCGGCTTCGGCGCGGCGCAGAATCTTCTGAATCGCCGGCGGAGTGCCCGCCGGGTCGGCGGCTTTCGCGCCGCCGAGCAGGCTGCCGGCCAGTACGACGCCCCCGGACTGCAGGAAGCGGCGACGACTTAAACGGCGGGATCTATTCATCGGCGGACGTACTCATTTAAAATCGGGGTTGCGCCAGTCGACGTCCGGCGCCAGATCCGCGGCCGGGATCGGCAGGTAGGACACGTAGTTCAACGCCTTGTCGACCTGGGCCGCAGTTAGCGCCGCTAATACCGCCGCCATGCCCGGTTCGACTGCGCGCAGACCGTCGCGTACCAGGTGAGCCTGGCGCTGCATGTAACGATAATGCTGACCCTGCAGGCGCGGATAGCCGCGGGCATTGTCGCCGCCTCCGTCGATGCCGTGACAGGACGCGCAGCGAGCGGTATAGATTTCGGCGCCCTCGCGGAACTCCGCAGTTTCCGGCTCCCAGGGACCCTGATCGGGTGCCGGGGTCATCGGCAGGGTGGAGATATAGGCGACCACGTCGGCCAGGTTCTGGTAGCCGCCGATGGTGCGTTGCTGGACGAACGGCCGCATCGTCGGGTTGGCGCGGCGGCCGCTGCGGATATCGAGCAATTGCTTCATCAGCACGTTGACGTGCTGCCCGGCGAGCTGCGGGTAGCTGCCGTCGCGCGTACCCCAGGCCTCGGGCAGGTGGCAGCGCGCGCAGATCGCGAACTGGCGGCGGCCATTTTCGATATCGGGATTCAGTTCGAGTACCACGCGGATCGGTTCGACCGCCGCGGCCGGGCTTAGGCCGCCCAGCAGCAAGGCGACGCACAGGCAGTACAACAGCCAGCGGGCGGCGGCGATCGTCATCGGGCGCGAGGGTCGCCGGGTTTCCTGCCCCGCAAATGGGTGGGCCGTAACTGGCCCAGGTCGACGGCGACGATCATCTTGTCCCAGACTTCGATTTCCCGCTCCAGAAACTCGTCGCCGACGCGCGAGGCGAGGCCTTCGAAAAGCGCGCCTTTCAGGCTATCGCGTTCCTGCCTGGCCTCTTGCCGGTACCATTCGTTGCGATCGTCGATTTCGATATCGACGAAGCCGGCAGCCTCCAGCGCATCGGCGTAGGATGCCGCCGAAGCGAGCCTGAAATCGAGGCCTTCGACTTCGATATAGGCCTGCATTTCCGGCGGGGTTTCGCCCTCGTAACCGGCCAGCCAGTCGCTGGCAGCGAACCAGCCCCCCGGCTCGAGCACGCGGAACACATCGACGGCGAGCGCGTGCTTGTCCTCGATATGGATGATCGAATCCTTGCTGGTGACGACGTCGAAAACGGCGTCGGCAAAGGGCAGCGGTCCCGGATCGACACGCAGGAACTCGGTTTGTCCTGCGACAGCGTATTTTTCGGCGAGCTGCCGGCAGCGATCGATCAGTTCCTGTTCGATATCGATGCCGGTGACCCTGGCGACGCCGTGGCTCCTGGCGAGGTGCAGGTCGACTCCACCGATACCGCAGCCGATATCGAGCACCTTGCGGTCCGCGAGGACGATGCCAGCCAGGTAGCGGTCGACCTCGGCGGTTCCGCCGGGCGACATGAAGCCTTCTCCCCAGATGGCCTCGAGCAGGGCCATCAGGTTTTCGTCGTATGCCTGATATGCAGTGTCGTTCATCGGTCTGTTCCCGGTCTGGCGTAACTATATGTTTTCATTCGGTGAGATGAAAGTCGGATTTGATATCGAGGGCCCGCCGCGGCGATTTTCCGCCGTCGGGTGTTGTCTTCGGCGCTGTTTATCCGGATACTGACCCGGTCTGTCGCAAGCAAACCGAAAACATGTCAGTAAACGAACAGATTGTTGCCGACCTGGTGAGCAACGAAGTGTCCTTCGTCACCACGGTCCCCTGCAAACAGCTCGCCGGGGTGATCGCCGGAATCGAGGCCAGCAGCGATATTTTCCATATCCCGTCCAACAAGGAAGACGAGGGCATGGGCCTTTGCGCGGGCGCCTACATGGGCGGCAAGCGCGCCGCTATCATCATGCAGAATACCGCCATCGGCGTAACCATCAACACGCTGGCCACGCTGATCCAGTACTACCATATTCCACTGCCGATGCTGATCAGCTACCGCGGCGAACTCGGCGAACCGGTGGCCTGCCAGGTGGAAATGGCGGTGCACACCAAGGCCCTGCTGGCGCAGATGAATATTCCGACTTATCACTTTCACCATCCCGACGACGTGCACGAACTCGACGCGATTCTGAAATATTGCTATATGTGCAAGAAGCCCGTCGCGATCCTCACCGACGCCAGTTTCTGGAAGGGGGCGGCATGATTCGCAGCGAAGTTCTGAAGTCCCTGGTGCCGGTGATCTCCGATCAGCTGGTGGTCTGTAACATCGGCCTGCCGAGCCAGGAATTGCACCTGCTCGACGACCAGCCGAGTAATTTCTATATGCTCGGTACCATGGGTCTGGCATCGTCGATCGGCCTGGGTCTGGCGCTGGCCCAGCCGCAGAAGGTTATCGCCATCGACGGTGACGGCTCGGTGCTGACCAATTTCGGCACGCTGCCGACGATCGCCAACAACGTCGCCGACAATTTCATCCTGCTGATCATCGACAACGGCAGCTACGGCTCGACCGGGGATCAGCCGACCTATGCCGGCAAGAAAACCTCGCTGGCCGCGGTCGCCACCGCCTGCGGTTGCGAACGGGTCGTCGAATGCCTGGCCGAAGATGCCGCCGCCACCGTGCGGGCGGCACTGGACGCCGGGCAGATGACGATCATCGTCTGCAAATGCGAATCCGGCAATATCAAGGTGCCGGTCATCGACAAGGACCCGGTAGTGATTCGCGAGCGCTTCATGGACGAAGTCCGCAAGCGCAACGCCTGAAGCGGTCGCCGCACGATTGAAAACGCTGTACGGCGGCGTTAACCGGTTCACGGTTTCGACATCGACCAACCGCCCGGCGCGGGAATTACCTGCCGGCAAACTGGCGTCCTGCTATAAATCACTCTCCTACCGGGACCGGCAGGAGATCCGCCGATAAACGTCAGGCACCCAATCTGGCTGCAAACCGCGCAACAACGCCCGGGAGCGAGCGTGTTCGCGACCCTCTACGCGCTGGAATCCTACGCGCGCGCATTGCTGGCGACCGTCATCACGGTGCAGGCGTTACATTTACTGGGCAATGCACGCGATGTCAGCCTGCTGTTCTCCAGTGTCGGATTGACCGGCCTGGTGGCGAGTTTTTCGATTCCGATACTGATTCGGCGCCTGACCCGCCGCTGGGTTTATACCCTCGGCGCATCCTTGATTCTCGGCGCGGCCCTGGCACTGTCGACGGTCAGCATCGTCGGCCAGGCCGTGGGAATGCTGTTCCGGGTTTACGGCACCGCCTGCATGAATATCACCCTGAGCCTCTACATCCTGCAATACATTCGGCGCGCCGAGCTGACCGTATCCGAGCCGCGGCGCATGCAATTCGGCGCCCTCGCCTGGGTGATCGGCCCCGCGCTCGGCGTCTACCTTTACCAGCGCTTCGGTACCCTGGCGCCGTTTGCACTCAGCGCGACCATGTCGTTGCTGCTGATCGCGATCTTCTGGTTGCTACGCCTGAGCGACCGGCCGGGCATCGTGGCGCCGATCGAACGCTCGCGGCGAGGTCCGGCGCGCAGCATCGGGCGCTTCTTCGCACAACCCCGCTTGCGGTTGGCCTGGACTATCGTATTCCTGCGTTCCTGGTGGTGGGTATTTTTCTTTATCTACGCACCCGTATATGCGATACAGCATGGACTCGGGGAAGTCACCGGGGCGATGGTGGTGTCGGCGGGCAACGGCCTGCTGTTCCTGGCTCCGGTCGCCGGCAGGCTGGCGCGCCGTTTCGGCGTACGCCGGGTGCTGCGCACCGGGTTCGGCATTTGCGGCGCGTTCACACTCGCGGCGGGTATTTTTTTCGAGGCGCCGGCAGCCGTCATTGGCCTGCTGTTAATGGCCACGATCGGCACGATTATGCTCGACGCGGTCGGCAATGTGCCGTTTCTGGCCGCCGTACGCGCGCGCGAGCGCGAGGAGATGACTACCGTTTTTCGCACCTACCTCGACGCCGCCGAGCTCGTGCCGCCGGCGATGTTTGCGCTGGTGTTGTCGTTTCTCGACCTGCAGCGCGTGTTCCTGATCCAGGGTTGCGTAATGCTTACGGCAATCGCGCTGCTCGCTTACCTGCCCGAACGTCTGGGCAAGGCCAGGATCTTGCTCAGGCCCGAGGGCCCGCTGCCGCCGGCTTCGCAACCGGCGGCCGTCACCTGCGACCCGGACGGCGGATCGCAGTCACAGGGCGGCCGCCAGGCGTAGCACCCCGGGACGCCGGCCTCAGGCGCTCGCGGTCCTGATCTCGGCGAGACCCTTGTCCATCGACTGCCGGCGTTGCAGCGAGGCCCTGATGATCATCCCCAGCATCTCGGCGTAGGAAATGTCCGCCAGCTTCGCCATCTTGGCCAGGTGGCCGTCCCAGCACCAGCCAGGGTTGGGGTTGACCTCCAGCAAACGCGGCGTGCCGTTATCGTCGAGACGCCAGTCGAAGCGCGCGTAGTCGCGGCATTCGACGCGCTCGAACAGCTTCAGGCAGCTGTCCTGCAGGAATTGCTCGGTGGCTTCGCCGAGATTGGCCGGCACGGATCGAATCTGCCAGTAGGGCGACTCCGGATCCCACTTGGCTTCATAACCGCAGATCCGCGGATATCCCTCCGGCAGCAGCGAGTAATCCTCCTCGATGATCGGCAAAAACTCGAAGCCGGTGGACGGATTGCCGATCACGCCGACGCTGATGTCCTTGCCGGTCAGGAACTGCTCGACCAGCACCGGGCACTGATAGCCGAACTGCAACCGGCTTTCGAGGAGCGCGCTTTCGAGTTCGGTGACGTTGTTGCAGACGCTGGAGCGGGTAATACCGAAACTCGAGTCGCCGAAGTTGGGCTTGATAATCACCGGAAACGGGATCGTGATGTCGATAAACGTCGTGTCTTCGGGCTTGACGATATAGGCGTTGGCCACCGGGATGTCCATTTCGTGGGCGAGGCCGCGAATCAGCGACTTGTCGTAACAATAGGCCAGGCACTGAGGATTGCCGCCGGTATAGTCGATACCCGCCATCTCGAGCAGCGCCGGCACATGCAGCTCGCGGCTGGCCTGGTTGTTGAAGCCCTCGTCGCAGAGATTCAGCACCAGGTCGACCTTGCTCTGCCAGCTCGGCAGGCTGGCGATGAAGCGGTCGTGGTCGTCGTAGTAGGCGAAGCCGTATTCTGCGAGTCCGCCGAGGGCTTTTTTCAACTCCTCGATGGTGTGCTGGTCGTCGTCGTCGAAAGTCGCTCCGGGTTTGACCCGATCCTGTTTGCGCGGATCCCCCAACAGCACCGCGATCTGCAGCGGACCGGTACGCGGCAGGCTTTGTACCCGGGCCGCGGGCTTGCTGGCCTGCGCCAGCACGATATTGCGCCGCGCCATCATGCCGAGATCCTGATTGCGTTCGGATTCGGTCTGCAGCGACTGTTTCTGTTCGATATCGATGAAGCCGTTCTGTTTCAGCAGCCGGGCGAGCGCAGCGTGGTTATAGAGGCGTTCGGCGTAGAACTGGTCGGCGATCACGCCTTTCTTGACGTGCGTGATCACTTCGCGGGAGATCAGGCGCTGGCCGTCCGCCGACAGCGA